>Ga0315912_10002311_pt1 | contig 20747 bp, 15 predicted proteins | sample VfabasoilMG_FD_204469 | JGI IMG/M metagenome (GOLD analysis project Ga0315912, IMG submission 204469) | Garden soil microbial communities collected in Santa Monica, California, United States - V. faba soil | ecosystem: Environmental > Terrestrial > Soil > Garden | place: USA: California...
TCTTCGGTTGGGTATTTTCGCCGCTGGCTTGGGTGATGGGCGTGCCCAACGCGGACGTGCTCAAAGTCGGCCAATTACTCGGCCAAAAGACGGTGCTCAACGAGTTCGTCGCCTACTCGCACTTGGCCGAAATGCTGACCAAAGATCCGCATTGGTTGAGCGAACGCAGCCGCCTGATCACGGCCTACGCGCTGTGCGGTTTCGCCAACTTCGGCAGCATTGGCATTCAAATCGGCGGCTATTCCGGGCTTGCTCCCGAACGCCGTGCCGATATCTCGCGCCTCGCGCTCAAAGCCATGTTCGGCGGCTTGCTCGCGACGTGCTTGGTGGCCTGCGTCGCCGGCGTGTTGCTCTGAGCATCGCCGGGGTGGGTCATTTTTGACCTCACCCTGGGTCATTTTTGACCTCACCCCGGGTCGGGTCAGTGTCGCGTTGGGTGGGCGAGGGCGTAGCGGATGATGCGTTTGAACGCCTTGAGTGGCTGTGCGCCGGACAGGTAGTAGCCGTTGATGACGAATGCGGGGGTGCCGCGGATGCCGGCTTCGTCGGCCAGGGCTTTGTCTTTGGAGAGTACGTTGTCGAAGCGGCCGTCGCTGCGAGCGGCGTTCAGGCGCGCGGGGTCCAAGCGCAGGCTGGTCGCGAATTGATCGAGTGCTTCGCTGTTCAACGCGGTGTCGCTGCTGAACACGAGATCGTGGAATTTCCAAAAGCCCGCGTCGCCCTTTTGGGCGCGGGCTTCGCGAGCGACAATCGCGGCAGGGCGGGCGTGTTCGTGGAACGACAGGGGATAGTCGTGCCAGACGAAGCGCAGGTTGTTGGGGTAGGCCTTTTCGAGCTCGTTCAGGGTCTTTTCGACCTTTTGGCAGAATGGGCACTGAAAGTCGGCAAACTCGTGGATCACGATCGGTGCGTTCAGTGGGCCGCGGCTCGGGTTGTCTGCGCTGGGCGCGGGCAGCTCCTTGCGTTCGGGTTCGGCTGGATCCTGCGCGTGCTTCAGGATTTCGTCGTACACGGCGGCACGCGGCGTGCCTGCGGCGACCAAGGCATTCGCGACCTTGAGTTGGGCCTCGACTGCCGTGACGAAGTTCTCGAGCGGCTGCGCGCCCGAGAGACGTAGCCCATTGATGAAGAAGTGCGGCGTACCGGCGGCCTTGAAGTCCAGCGCGAGGTCGGTGTCGGCGTCGATTTCCGCGGCGTGGGTGTTTTTGGCGAGCGCGTTTTTCAGGCGCTTTTCGTCGAGTTTGAGCTCTTTGCCGAGGGCCAGCAGATCTTCTTCTTCCAGCTTACCTTCGAACAAGCGGCGGTTGGCTGAAAGGAAGCCGGCGTCGCCCTTTTGCGCGCGGGCTTCCAGCGCAAAGTTCGCGGCAGGCAGCGCGCGCGCGTGGAACGGCAGTGGGTTTTGGCGCAAGACGACGCGCAGTTCTTTCGGGTAGCGCGTCAGTAGTTCGTTCATCGTGGCTTCCGCGCGCCGGCAGTAGGGGCACTGGTAGTCGAAGAACTCCACGATCGTGACCAGCGCGTCGCTCGGACCGATGCTGGGCGCGCCCTTCACGGGGATCTTCCAGATCACCAGATCTTGTTCGGGCTCTTCCTCCGGTTCGGGCTTGGGGGCTACGTAGTTCGCGGCGACGCGCGTTCTGTAGACGTCGGCTGCTGGCGTCCCTTTGCGCGTGAGTTCTGCGGCCGCGGCGAGCTCGGCATCGATGATGGCGGTGAAGGAGGCGAGTGGCTGTGCGCCGGTCAGGCTCACGCCGTTGATGCGAAAGGCTGGCGTGCCATTCATGCCGGTCTTGGCGGCAAGTGCGGTGTCGCGTGCGATTTTGTCGGATGTTTCCGGCAATTCTGCGCGCCGGCGGACGACTTGGGGGTCGAGCCCGACACGCGCTACCCAGGCGTTGAGCGCCTCGTCACCGAGCTGCGTTTGTTCGCCGAAGGCGAGATCCAAGAAGGCGAAAAATGCGGGCGAGCCCCCTTGGCGCAGCACGGCGTCGGCGACCTTGGCGGCGGGGAGCGCGTTTTGGTGGAAGGGTAGCGGGTTGTGTTTGAACACGACGCGCAGTTGGTTGGGCCCGTACTTGGCCTGCAAGTTCTTGATGGTGGGGTGCACGCGCGAACAGAACGGGCACTGCAGATCCGAAAACTCCAGCAGCGTGACCGGAGCGGTTGCGGAGCCCCACACCGGATCGTCGCTAGCGATGGGCAGCTGCTCCGAGCTGGGTTGTGCGCCGCCGACGGAGGTCGCCAGTTGCGCGGGCCCTGGTGTGACCGCCGGCACGCTCGGACCGAGCGGTTGCTGCGCCGTAGGCGTGGCGTTGCAGCTCGCGAGCTGAGCCGAGAGTATCAATGTCGCCGTGACTCGCCCGAGGCGCTGAATCCACATGATTCATGCCTCATAGCGCCCAGCCGCGGCCGCGTCTATGGCCCGAGCAGCGCTTCGAGCACGGGCGAAAGCTCGGCTTGATTCAACTCGAGTTCGAGCTTCAAGCGCGCCCCTGCTCGGTTGACCGTGATGCGCTTGGCGAGCTCCACCAGCGCGGGGTCCAAGGGGAACATAGCCAGCGACGAACGCAGTTCGTCGAGCAAGTTCGAGATGCGCGCCGCGCCTTCGCCGTCCGCGCACTCGAGCAACAGCAGTAGCTCTGCCGTGCGTTTGAAATCGATGCGCAGGCCCACGCTTTCGAGCGCGCTCAGCGGAGACAAGCGCGCGTTCGTCTCGCTGCCCGCGACGCGCTCGAACCAACCCTCGCCGAGTAGCCACGTTGCCAGTAGCGCGCCCGGCCCGAGCGCTCGGCGGAGTTCGGTGTGGCGCGCATCGCGCGCGTCGGGCTTCGAATGTCTCTGCCCGCGTTCTGCAGAATCCAGGAGCTCGCGAAAGTAGCTGCCACCGCTGACGATGACCAGGCCGTCTTTTGCGGCGATCTCGCCGCCGTTCGGCTTGTGGCTGCGCACCGAATCGAAGCGGCCGATCTTGGTTTGGATCGGTTCATCCGAGCGCGCGCTGATGCCGGCGCTCGCACAGCGCGTGAGCTCCTCCGCGCGGAAGCGTCCGCTGGCGATGATGCCGAAATCTTCGGGTTGCTCCCGTGCGCCGAAGTTTGCGCTGGGTACCGCGAGCGCCAACCGATCGAGTCGCAGCAGCGGATCGAAGCCGCACAGATCCTGTAACTTGTTCGCGCCCGCGCTGCGCTCCAGGCGCTGGGCGATGAAAGCGCCCAGCGGCGCGCGCGCGAACGAGCGCAGATCGGCGCTCAGCACGAATGCGGACCCGGGGGGAATGAGCTCGAGCGGTGACGGCTCGCGCGTCGCTGACGAAAGTGCGCGACCGTGAGTTGCTGGTTCGCCCGCGCGCGGCTGCGCGGCAAATACCCAAGCGGCCACGGCCAGCGCAGCGCCGAGTAGCCCGAGGTGAATGTTGCGTTCGGTCGCACTCACCGGCTGCGGTCGCTCGCGCGGCGACCATTCGAAGCCCGGCGACCCTCGGGGCGCGCGGGAAACATGCGCCGGTCGAGCGGCGCGCGGCGCTCGAGCAGCGAACGCTGCCCGCGTCGCTCGCTGAATGCGGCACGCAGCGCGGCGATGGTTGCGGGGGCTTGCTTCTGCACCTGCTCCGCGTGCGCCTCACACAGCGCGATCACGCGCTCCTCGACCAGGACCCGCCGCAGCTTGGCCGGCTTGTGCTCGGCCGCCGAAATACGAGTCTTGAGCGTGCTGCACAACTCACATTTCCTGGTCATTCCTCCGGGCTATCTCACCACCCTCGAGTGGGCCAAATATTCGGCCACGCCTAGGGGTGGGTCATTTTTGACCTCACCCCGGGTTCGGCTGGCAGCGCGCGGCTAGCGACGGGTGTGTTTTTCGGCCCAGGCGATGACGTCTTGTTCGGGGGTTTTGCCTTGGTGGCGACCGAGTTCTTGGATCCCGGTGGGGCTGGTGACGTTCACTTCGATCAGCTTTTCGCCGATGACGTCGAGGCCGACGAACCAGAGGCCGTGTTCGCGGAGTTTGGGGCCCACGGCGGCGATCATTTCGCGTTCACGCGGGGTGAGCTCGGTGGCGTGTACTTGGCCGCCGGCGTGGATATTGGCGCGCACGTCGTCTTCGCGCGGGACGCGCAGGATGGCGCCCAGGGGTTCGCCGTCGAGTAGCAGGATGCGCTTGTCACCCTGGCGGATTGCGGGCTGGTACTCCTGCACCATGGCCAGGCGTTTGCCCTCCATGGTCATGATGTCGACCATCGAGCGCACGTTGCGGTCGCCGGCGGTGAGCACCACGACGCCCGCGCCACCCGCGCCATCCAGCGGTTTGAGCACCGCGGTGCCGCCGACTTTGTCGACGAAGGCGATGATTTGCGCGGGCTCTGCGCTGACCAGGGAGCGCGGCATGAATTCCAGAAACTGAAACGTGAACAGTTTTTCGTTGGCGTCGCGCAGGCCGCGCGGGTCATTCATGACCAGCACGCGATCCTTGACCAGATCCAGGACCTGCGTGAGATACAGGTAACCCGCGTCGAAGGGCGGATCTTTGCGGATGAAGACCGCGTCGAGCTGAGCGAGCTCGACGCGTTGGTCGGCGCCGAGCACGACATGCGGGGGCTGTGCGCTCACTTTTACCGTGCGGGCGCGGGCGAATACGTCGCGCCCCTCGTTCGAGAGCTCACGCGGTAGGCAATGCAGGCATTCGTGCCCGCGCGCCATGGCGCCGCGAATGAAGGCAAAGGTCGTGTCTTTGTCGGCCGTCATCGTTTCGGCCGGGTCCATGACGAAGAGGATGCGCACGGTTTTCGCAAATCTCACACGTTGCGCGCGGCGCCGCAATTGCTCGGCCGCGTTTTTGCTAGGCTGCGGGCGATGAGCAGAACCTGGCTGATACCGCTCAGCACGGGCTGGTGCGCGCTCTCGCTGCTGCTCGCGGCGCCGGGTGGCCACGCCGAGAACAAGCCCGCGCGCTTCGCAGTGGCGACGGAGAACGCGGCTGCGACGCGCGAGGGCTTGGCTGAGCTTTCAGCGGGCGGCAATGCGGTGGATGCGATCGTGCGCGCGGCATTGGTGGCGGGCATTGCGAGCCCGAGCTCGAGCGGCATTGGTGGCGGTGGCTTTGCGTTGGTTTGGCGTGCCGCCACCCGTGAGCCGTATGTGCTCGATTTTCGCGAGGCTGCGCCCGCGGCGATCGACGTGAATGCCTTCGAAGCGCGGCCGTTCAAGCCGGAGGAGCGCGCGCGTGCGACCGGCGTGCCGGGTGAAGTGGCGGGGCTGTGGCAGCTGCAACACGACTTGGGCAAGCGCAACTGGCGGGATGTGGTGTTGCCCGCGGCGCGCGTGGCGGAGTCGGGCTTCGTCGTCAGCCAGCATTTGAGCAATGCAGCTGCGTCGCCGTGGTCCAAGCTCTCGTCGAGTGACGCTGGGCTCGCGGGTTTGTTCTTTCCCGCGGGCAAGCCGATTGCGGCTGGCAAATCACTCAAGAATCCCAAGCTCGGACGCACACTGCGCGAGCTGGCGCTGAAGGGCAAAGCGCCGTTGTATGAAGGCGAGCTGGGGCGGCAATTGATCGCCACCGCGAAGGCCTACGGCGGCGCGCTCAGCGCGGCCGATCTGCGTGACTATCGCCCGCTTCCGCGGCAAGCGCTGCACGTGAGCTGGGAAGGCTTCGACGTTTACACCATGCCTCCGCCGTCCGCGGGGGGCTTGATGGTCGCTCAAGCGCTGAGCCTGTATTCGAAAGCCGAGCTGCAGCGCTTCGGTCGCGGCACGGGCGTGTTCCAGCACATGCTCGCCGAAGCCATGCGCGGTGCGTTGTCCGACCGCATGCGTTTCTTGGGCGATCCGGATTTCGAGCACTTCGAGCTCTCGGCGTTGCTCGACGCGCAACGACTCGCCGCGCGCAAGCGCTCGATTTCGGCCGAGCGCACGCAAGCTGTGCCGCGTTTTCGCGAAAACGAGCAAGGCACGCACCATTTGCTGGCAATCGACGCCGAGGGCAACGTGGCCTCGCTGACGACCACGGTGAACAACGCCTTCGGCGCCAAACTGAGCGTGCCGGAGAGCGGCATCGTGCTCAACGACGAGCTCGATGATTTCACGAGGCAGAAAGACGTCGCGGCCTTCAACCTGACGCAGAGTCCGAATCGCCCGCGCGCCGGCGCACGCCCCGTATCGAGCATGACGCCGACGTTGGTCGTGAAAGATGGCAAGGTCGTGTTTGCGCTCGGCGGCTCGGGTGGTCCACTGATCGCGACCAATGTCACGCAGCTGCTGCTTTCGCGGCTCGCATTCGGGCTTTCGCCGGACGCACTCGTGAAGCAACCGCGCTTCTCGGTGCCCACTTCAGGCCCGAGCCTGATGCTCGAAGCAGGCGCCGAAAAGCCGCTGCTCGATGACCTGGCGTGGCGCGGCGAGGTGACCGAGATCATGAAGCAGAATGCCACCGCGGTGCAGATCATCGCCGTCGATGAGGGAGTAGTGAGCGCGGCCGCAGATCCGCGTAAATTCGGCAGCGCCATCGCGCAATGAGCTCGCTGACCCGCGCAAATCTTGCGCCCGCGCGCAGGGCCTGCGCTGCAGCCGAGGAAATTCACTTGAATGTGAGTGGTCTGTAGGCGCTGATCGCCGAGGTACGAGTGTTGCAGAGTGCCAACGTGACGATGCGGTTCAACCTGGTTCGCTTGCGCTTTCGATTCGCTCCCTTCCTGTTTTTGGCCGCTGCTTGCAGCGCGCCCGTGTCTCCTCAGGACAAGCCCGTGACCGAGCCAGCGGGCTGGGCCGATGAGATCGCCCTTCCGGTGGCCAAGGATCTGAACGCCGATCCGCGCGTGGTCGAAGTGAACATCGAGGCGCGGCTTTCCACCATCGAGGTCGTACCCGGCAAACCCACGCAGGTCTGGACGTACAATGGTGGGGTTCCGGGTCCACTCCTGCGCGGTCGAGCTGGCGATCGTCTGATCGTGCACTTCAAGAACTCGCTGGCAGTGGCCACTTCCATTCACTGGCATGGTCTACGGATCCCGAACGACATGGACGGCGTTCCCGATCACCCGTACGCGCCGGTCGCCCCAGGGCAGAGCTTCGATTACTCCTTCGTGCTCCCCGATCCGGGGACCTATTGGTACCATCCGCACGTAGCTTCGGCCGAGCAGCTCGGAAACGGCTTGTTCGGGCCGTTGATCGTCGATGATCCGAACGAGCCGCGGGGGCTGGGCGATGAAGCGGTGATGGTGCTCAGTGACTTGGGCGTGGACGACGACGGCAAGCTCGTGGCGCCGGACAGTGGCGGAGACTTTGGCACCCTGTTCGGCCGTGAAGGCAATCTGATGCTGGTGAACGGCAAAGTCTTGCCCACGCTGCACGTTCGCCCCGGGGTACGCCAGCGTTGGCGGCTGATCAACGCCGCTAAATCGCGGTATTTCAAGATGCAGCTCCCGGGTAATTCACTCACGCGCATCGGTAGCGATGGCGGCTTGATTCAGTCGCCCGAGACCGTGGATACGCTTTTGCTCACGCCGGCTCAACGCGCGGACGTGATCTTGGAGCCGCAGCCAGCGACCGCTGGCACGCCCCTTTCGCTGCGCTGGCTCGCGTTCGACCGGGGCTTCGGCACTGCCTTCAATCGGCCGGACGAGGACATCCTGCACCTGGACTTCGAGGGCGAGCCATTCAAAGCCGCGCCGCTGCCAGCTTTGCAGCGCGAAATCCCCATGCCGGATGCGACCAACGCGCGCGCGATCGACATCTCGCTCACGGAAGCCACGGATGAGCAGGGCAAACTCGTGATGGGAATCAACGGCGTGCCGTCATGGAAGGCCGACGCAATCATGACGCCCGTGGGCGAACGCCAAGTGTGGACGGTCAAGAACACCTTCGACTTCGACCATCCGTTTCATCTGCACGGCTTCTTCTTTCAAGTGCTCGACGTCAACGGCGTAGCGCCCACCGTGCGTGAATGGCGCGACACGGTGAACGTGCCCGTCAACGGCACCGTGCGCTTCCTCGTCAATTTCGACGAGCGACCCGGGATGTGGATGTTTCACTGCCACATCTTGGATCACGCGGATGCGGGCATGATGGGCATGGTGCACTTGCACTGAGCGCCTCTAGGGATTCAGGTTCCCCGTGCCCGTGCCCGCTCTCTTCTCCTAGACAAAACTCCCAACGAGGTGCACCCCGTCGGGTATCGCGAAGCGCGTCGCTGCTGGATCGCACCCCGTGGGTATCACGAAGCGCGTAGATCGCCCCCTCCGCGTTGGCCGCGAAGTGCCTCCAGCGCGCGCGAATGCGTATGGACAAATCTATTCGCGATTCCGCGCGAGCAGTGCCTCCAGCGCGCGAATGCGTATAGACAAATCTATTCGCGATTCCGCGCGAGCAGTGCCCCCAGCGCGCGCGAATGCGTATAGACAAATCTATTCGCGATTTCGTGCGAGCAGTGCCTCCAGCGCGCGAATGCGTATGGACAAATCTATTCGCGATTCCGCGCGAGCAGTGCCTCCAGCGCGCGAATGCGTATAGACAAGTCTATTCGCAATTGCGTGCGAAAGCGGGTCCGGGGGGGCGAAGGATTTCAATTACGCATCCCTGCAGGCCCCTCGCGCTTCACTCGGTTGGGCAAACCAACGCCCATCCGCGTTAACCGATCGATTTGCTTTGGGAATTTTGTGCTGAATCGACAGACGGGCACGTTTACGGGCGCCTGAGCAATCAGGGACAGACCCTCGCACTTCACGCGAATTGAGACGACCGTGCTCCTCCAAGCCATCGGGCTGTGAGGCGCTCGGCCGCGATCGGAGGTGCGCTGGCTTACCCGCGAGCGCCCACTCTCTCGATCCCCCTCTCGGGCGGAGTGGGCTCAGTAAACCGCGGCGACCAGCTCGGCGCTCTCGTCGTCGTTCAAGTCAGAGGCGAGGGCGTAGCCGACACCGCGGTGTTCGGTGGCGGCGATGGAGACGCCGCGGCGGCTGCCGACGTAGACCGGTTCGTTGCGGACGGTGCGCGCCTTGAGGCGGCTTTCGATTGGTACGCGCGTCGAGTTGTAGACGTAGAGCGTGACGTGGCGGCCGTGCATATTGTAGTGCAGCGAGGCGGCGTGCAGGTTGCTGACGGGCACCACATTGGCGCCTTCCCAGCGCGCGCCGTAGGCTTTGAGGCTGGGCAAATTCAGGGGCACGCCCACTTCTGGCTCCAGCTGGCTGAGCAGCGCGGGCTCGGTGACGCGCGGGCCGCGCGCGTTCATGTGGTGGTCGACGAGCTCTTCCAGCAACTGATCGGCAGTCGCCGTGACAGGTGGATGGCCGTCGAACGTGGCGTGCTTACTGGTGGACCCAGCCCAGATCAAAGTGAGCGCGGCAGCGGCGGCGACGGGCACCACGCTGCGCCAGGAGAGCATGCGTGAGTGATGAGATTCACGCTCGATGGCGGTATCGACGCCTTCTTCACGCAAGGTTTCGGCGCGCAGGGCGGCGGCGATGCGCTCTTCGAAGCCGGGCATTACCGGTGCGGCGGCGCGCACAGCGCTGCGCACGCTGACGTGCATGGCTTGGTTGAGCCGAACACGCTCACCACAGGTGTCACAGTCGACCAAGTGCTGCTCGACTTCGAGCAGCTTGTCGGCGGCGAGTTCTTCGTCACCGAAGGCTTCGAGCAAGGGGGAGATTTGACGGCAGGAGCTGGTCATGAGCGGGCGACTCGCTTTTCGCGGTATTGCGAGAGATCAATCACCGGTTCGTGTTTTTCGGTCTTTTCGGGCGTTTCTCCCACGAGCGCTTCAGGACCGACGATGCCGAGGGCGCGCGCGTGTTCGTACAAGCGGCCTTTGAGCAAACGGCGGCCGCGGTGCAGGCGAGACATCACGGTGCCGATGGGGCAGCCCATGATGTCGGCGATCTCTTTGTAAGAGAGCTCTTCGACGTCCGAGAGAACAACGGCCAAGCGAAACTCTTCCGGGAGCTCGTCCAAGATGCGTTTGATCTCTTGTTCGAGCATCGGGCGCAGCGCCTGCGATTCGGGATCGCGCATCGACTCCATGGTGGAAGCGCTGATCCAGCCGTCAGCCAGCGGATCGGCGTCCGGACCATCCAACACGCTGCGCTCGAGACCGCCGCGGCGGTAGCGATTGATGAAGGTGTTGGTGAGGATGCGCAGCAGCCAGGCGCGCATGTTGGTGCCAGTTTCGAACTGATCCCGCGCGCGCATGGCCTTGAGCAGGGTGTCCTGCACCAGGTCTTGCGCGTCTGCGGGGTTCCGGGTCAACCGGGACGCGACGCCGAGCAGCGCGCTCAGTTGGGCGATGGCCTCGGTCTCGAATTCTCGTGCCGAGATGCTGAGTTTGCGGCTCATGGGGTTCCTTTACGCAACCAGGCCCCGGGACGCCCTATTCCCGATTCTCGGGAGGCTTCTCGGATGTGTTTTGCGTGTTTTGCGTGTTTTGCGTGTTTTGCGTGTTTTGCGTCTCTTGCTTCCGCTCTAGGCTGTCCAGCCGTTCAGAGAGACGTTTGACCTCGTGCTCGAGGTCGCGAAATGCGGCGAAATTAGGCAAAACGGCGCGAATTCGCTCGTCGATAGTGGTTTGCCACTGTTCCAGTGTGGCGCGAAGCCCCTTGCCCTCTTTGCTTTGGGACATCTCGTCTTCCTCTCGTGCCGGTGGCACTGATGATACTGGCGCCGGCGGGGGCGGCCCGGAGCCGGGCGCGGCCGACGACTCCTCGCCCTCTTTGGTCGGCATCAGTTTGCCGATTGGGCCTTCACGGAGTTGCGTGAGGATGCGCTCACCTTTGTTCCGGATCAGCGCCTTGAGTGTCGAGAGCGGGATGCCGCGCGGTTTCGTGCGCAGCTCTTCGGAAATGATCAGGGCCAGCGTGACGTCGGTTTTGTCCTCCTTCGTCGCGTTGTCGATGATCTGTACGTCTTCACCCTCGCGGATCATTTCCGCGATTTGCAGCAGCGTGACGTAGCTCGAACCTTTGGTGTCGTAGAGCTTGCGGTTCGAGTAGCGCTTGATGATTCGCCGAGGAGACGAGGGAGGCGCGCTGTCCGAGGTTTCACCGCTGACCATGTTCTTACCAGCCTGAGCTCATCAAGCATGGCGCACAGCGTCAAGCTGGTCAAAGGTTGCGCGCCGGTTTCCCTGCCCGTCCCGGGGTGAGGTCACTTTTGACCCCACCCTTGGCTACATCCGCCCCGGGGGCCGGCGATGGGGGCTAGGCGGAGCGGCGCAGTGAGTGTCGCGGGATCTGGTACCCGAGGAGCTCGGACTCGCACATCTCGACCACGAACTCGAGGAACCCGGTGAAGGTATCGCGTCGGACGCCGATTTCGTTCACCCAGGCCACGACTTCACATTCACCGTCGGCGCGGGTCACGCTGGGGTTGAAGGCAAACAGCGTCGTGCCTTGCAGGTCGATGCCGAAGGGGACGATCGGGGCACGTTGCGCGCGGGACGGCGGCGCCAAATGCGGGACCGGCGTTTCGGCGGCCTCGAATGCGGCGCGTGCCATGTCGTCGTACATGCGTTTGCCCAGGTTCGCGGTGCCGAGCAGCGTGGCGCCCTCGAAGAAGCGCGGCCAACCATCGTGCTGCGCCAAGAACTCTCGATAGGAGGGCGGCAAGCGATGCCCGATGCGTTCTTCGACGGCCGCGATGGCGCCCGGCGCTGCACCGGGGTTCGGCACCAAGCCGATGTCGCGGTACGGCGCGAGGCGCAGGATTTCTGTCTGAAGCTCTTTGGTTTTCGTCAAAAGACTCGAGAAATTCGCCATGTTGTCCTCGTCAGACTCGCGCCGGGTCGAGCTCGGGGCCACCAAAGCACAGCGCACTCGAAAGGCCCAAAATTTCGGCGCTCGCATCCGCTTATTGGTCCAGCTCAGCGCGCTCGCGCTAAGGGCCACTGGGTGCGTCTCTCAGTATCCGTTGCCGTGCTGCGCGGGGTTCGACTGCTCGCCTTGATCGGTCTCGCAGCGAGCGCAGGCTGCGATGCGCGTGATGCCTCGCCCAACTTGCTCGAGCTGACCGATCTGAATCCGCACGCGCTGGAGGTCGGCGATCGACTGACGATTTCGGGCTCGGGTTTTCCGGAGGGCCGCGCGGCCAAGGTCAGCTTCCACGGTGACGTTTTTCGCGCGGGTCGCGCGCCACTGCGCGACGTGACGATCGTAGCCAGCGCGGCTGCCAGTGATCCGCATTCGATCGCGGTCACCTTGAACCCGGAACTTGCCCGCGAATTCTGCGGCGCGGGTGACGCGGTGCACGCCACCTTCCGCGGTGCGACCAGCGCCGCGTTTCAAGCGCGCGATGCCGGAGCGCCCGCCGTGCGCGGCACGCTCGAGGGCGTCGTGTTGGACGTGAACCCGGCTTCCATCTCGAAGCAAGCGCTGGCTGCGCACGAAGCCGAGGCGCAACGCTTTGCCGAATATGCCGGCATGGCAGTGGTGCACTCCGAGGATCGCGATGTGCTGCTCGTCGACACCATCGATCCGGAAGGTCGCGCCGCGCGCGCCGGCTTGCTGCCGGGCGACGCTCTCTTGGAATTGGACGGCGTTCGTCTGGCCAGTCTATCGGATCTGATCCCGCCGCCGCGCGCGCGGCTGTCGCACGTGTCGGTGCGGCGCGGCGATGCGCCGTCGCCTTCGACCTTTGCGCTCGACGTTTCGGGGTTTCAGCCGGGCTCGCCCTCGGAGTTGGCTCCGGCGGCTACGTTGCTCGGCTTCGCCGTCGCGCTGCTCTTGCTCTTTGCTTCGCCCGTGGGGCGCGCGCTGTCCTGGTTCGAAACGCGCTTGGCCTCGCAGATCCGCGATCGCGGACGACCGTCTGCGTGGTCACGCGCGCGCGGCGACCTGAAATCGCTGGGCGCCGTGCGTGTCGCGCTGAGCGAGCTACCCAGCTCGCCGCTGCCCTATTTCGTGTTCATCATGGATAGCGCATGGCTCACGCTGCTGGCCATGAACCGCACCATCTGGGCGCGTGAGCTCGACTTGCCGGTGTTGTTCCTCGGTTCGCTCACCGCGCTGTGCGCCTCCGCGCTGGTCGCGGGCGGGCGCGCGCCAGGGCGGCGCTTTTCCTTGCTCAGCGGCTTGCGCCACGTGCTGCTCACGCTGGTCTTCCAAGTGCCGGTGCTGTCGGCCATGGCCTGCGCCGTGTTGCTCTCGGGCAGCTTGCGTTCCGACGACATTCTGGCCGCGCAGGGGGGCTGGCCCTGGCAGTGGTTCGCCTTCGGAAGCCCGGTGGCATTGGGAATTTTCTTGCTGCTCCTGCTCGGTCTGGTGCCTGTCGTGGCGCGCGCGCCCGGGGCGCTCTCAGCTGCCATCAGCGAGGCCGCTGCCGAGCCCTCACGACGATTGCGCAGCACGCTGCCAGAGTGGAGCCATTTGATCCTGACCAGCGGCGTGATCTCCTTGGTCTTCTTGGGCGGCCCGCGGTTGCCCGGCTTGGCCGCGGCAGATCCGAAAATGAGCGTCGCGCTTGCGGTGTGCGGCGCGCTGCTCTTTCAACTCAAGGCGCTATTGGTCTTGGGTTCGGTGCTGCTGCTGCGTTTTGCAACCAATCACGTTCGGCTTTCCGAGGTCGCGCAACTCGGGGTCCGGTATTTGCTCCCCGGCGCCGTGCTGCTTCTGGTGGCCAACTACTTTTGGGCCTTTGGCAGCCAAAGTCCGCTGTTTCTCGCGGCGCGCGTGCCGCTCAGTCACGGCTTGTTCTTCCTGTGTGCGCTGTGTGCCGCGCATGTCATACTCCGCGTTACGTCTCAACTGAGCAGTGAACGCCCGCGCTCGGCCGTGAACCCCTGGCTCTGACCGCGATGTAGCTGCAAGACCGGTATTGCGGCGGGGAGAGCGCTGCTTAAGCTTTCAGCAGTCGGCGCCGTTGAGTGCCGAGTGCCACAAGCCTTCCTGTCCGCAATGAAACAAAGCAAACCCTCGTCGTCCGGCGCCAAGGGCAAAGGCTCCGCTCCTGCACAAGCCGACAGCGTTCCTCCCGATGACTGCGTGCGTCGCGAGTACGAACGCTACTCGGTCGACTTGCAGGTGAGCGTTCACAGCGAACACAATTTTTACGCAGGCCTGGCCGAAAATATCTCGGCGGGCGGGCTGTTCATCGCCACGCATCAGCTGCAAAAGGTCGGCTCGAGCATCGAGCTCAGCCTGCGTATGCCCGACAGCGAAGAGGTGTATCAAATCATCGGCGAGGTGCGTTGGGTGCGCGTGTACAACGAGCATAGCGACACTTCGCCTGGGCTCGGGGTGCGCTTCACCGAGCTTCCGCCGGGCGCGGCCGCCGCCATCGCCCGCTTTTTGGGCCAGCGCGAACCGCTATTTTTCGACGACGAATGAGCCGCCGTGCCGAGCCGCGCGCAGCTTTTTCTCTTCCTGCCCGAGCTCGCTGACCGCCTGCATCACACGATCCGAGATCGCTTGGTGCACCTTGGGGCTCTTGCCTTGATCCAGTAGATCTCCAAATTCTACCGGCGCGCCGAAGACGACGAAGATGTCTTGCCCGGTGCGATCGAAATTGCTCCGGACTTGCTTGGGTAAATCATTGAGCAAGCCGTTGATGAACACCGGGATCACCGGCACACGCGCGTCTTGGATCACCTTCCCCACGCCGCGCTGCGCGGGCAGGAAGGTGTACGGATCATCGTCCTGCTTGCGCGTGCCTTCGGGGTGAATGCCCGCGAACATGCCGCCGCGGCGCAGCAAGAAGGCTAGCTCCTCGAGCGAGAGCGGGTTCATCAGCGCCTTCTTCCGGTCGCGAAACAGCGGTGGATACATGGCGAAGAAGCTCATGATGCCGTTCACCACCAAACCCAGCGGGTTATCGTAGAAGAACTTGGAACGGACCGGAAACACGATGCGGTGCTCGAGCCCGCGGTGCACCAAATCCCCGAATACCACGTATAGATCGAAGAAACTGCGGTGGTTCGCGACCAAGATGTAGCTTTGCGCGCGGTCGAGCTGGGGTAGGCGCTCGTAGCCGTGCACGTGGCGCAGGTACTTCGTACAGTGGTGGATCCAGCCGCAGCCGACCGTGCGTTGCCCGAACTGGACCGCCCGACTGAGTAGGCCCGGTTCGAACGTGCGCCGCACGAGCGCGATCAAGCTGCGCTCCAGCCAGCTCAGCCGCTTTTGCCCACTAGCGACCAGATCCGGACGTAAGCCGCCGGCCTCAGCGGGGGCCATGGCTGCGGCGTTCCGCGCGATTTCCGCGACGTTCGACTCGGTCATCGCTTCGGTTCGAAAACGATGTCGATGTAGCCGGGCGGCGGCAAGTGTTGGCCGATGGCGTCGATCATTTTGCGAGCGATGCCCGAAAGGTCGCTCTCGGCGACCGTCGCGAGCGGCGCGAGCTTGAGCGTGGGATGCGGCTCCAGATCGCGCTCGGCGTTGAACGTGCGCAGCAGCGAGTAGCCCTCGATCTGGGGCAGTTCTGCCAAGCAAGCCTCGATGGCTGCGGTCAGGGCGGGAGCGGGTGGCTCGCCGCCCTCGGCGATCAGCGTGGTTTCACCTTCGTCCGGTTCCAAATTGGCGACGTAACCGACCAACGGAATGGCCTTGCCGTTGGTCAGACTGGCCAGCTCCGAGCGGTGCAGCGAAAGCTCGAACTCGGTGCCGGCGTTCAGGACCAGCCCCAGCACGTGCTCGTCGTCCACCACCTCCAGCGCCATGTCGAGCGCGAACAGCGCGGGGACCGTGCAGAATTTGAGCGCTTCGCCGTCGGTCTTCCAGCCCAGCTGCCGCTCCATCGCCGCCATCAGCTGCGGGTGGCTGAACAGCGCCGCATAGTGATTGCCCTCCTCGTCCAGGAGCATGTGCGGCACGAGCTTCACCTCGCCTTGGTCCAAGTCCAGGCGCTGCCCGTCCTCTATACCCTCGATGTTTCGTACCAGCGGGATGTAAAGCTCGCTCTGCGAAAGCGCGTCCAAGAGCGCCTGCACATCGCGGCGAAGCCCTCGCTGTGCCGTTTTGATCAGCGGGCTGAGGTCTCGTGTTTCGGGTGAGGTCTGCGTGTCGTCTGCGCCGGTGCCTGTCACAGCGTTGGCCTATCATGTGTCCGCACTCGCCGCAGCTTGTGAGGTGGCGGCGACTCTCGTACGCTGACGAGCCTATGTCACGCCGGACCTTTTACCCGGAAATCCAGCCGTACCGGGCGGGCTACCTCGAGGTGTCGCCGCAGCACTCCATCTACTTCGAGGAGTCGGGAAATCCACGCGGCAAGCCGGCGGTGTTTCTGCATGGCGGCCCAGGTGGCGGCACGAGCCCCAGGCAGCGCCGCTTCTTCGACCCCGAACGCTATCGCATCGTGCTCTTCGACCAGCGCGGTTGTGGCAAGAGCAAGCCGCACGCTTCTCTGGTCGACAACACGACCTGGCACTTGGTCTCCGACATCGAGGCCTTGCGCCTACACCTGGGCATCGAGAGCTGGCTGGTGTTCGGCGGATCGTGGGGCAGTTCGCTCGCGCTCGCCTATGCCGAAACCCACCCCTCGCGCGTCAGCGAGCTCGTGCTGCGCGGCATCTTCTTGCTGCGGCGCTGGGAGTTGGAATGGTTTTACCAGCACGGTACGAGCCTGCTGTTCCCGGACGCGTGGCAAAAGTACCTGGCGGTCATCCCGCTCGCCGAGCGTGGGGATCTGATCGCCGCTTACCATCGGCGGCTGACCTCCGAGAACGCCTTCATCCGTCAAGAAGCGGCGCGCGCCTGGAGTGTGTGGGAAGCGAGCACCAGTAACTTGCTGCAAGACGAAGACTACATTCGCAGCTGCGCGGGCGATGAATTCAGCCTCGCCTTCGCCCGTATTGAATGTCACTACTTTGTGAATAGAGGCTTTCTGGCCCATGAGAATCAATTGATCGACGACGTGACGCGGCTTCGCCACATTCCCACCGTGATCATCCAAGGCCGCTACGACGTCGTATGCCCGCTGCAGAGCGCTTGGGAGCTCTCGCGCGCGTTCCCCGAAGCCGATTTTCGCGTGGTGCCCGACTCTGGGCACTCTGCCTATGAACCCGGCACGGTCCATGAGCTCATTTCGGCGACCGATCGCTTCGCGGGGGGCTGATGAAAAGAAGAGCCATCGCATTGCTCAGCTCGCTGCGGAAGCTGTTCTCCGAGCGTACGCGCCGCACCTGGCTTGGGCGCACGCGCGCGCACATCGAGTTCCGCGAGCTCTCGGCCAGTGAGCTCGTCACGTTTGCACGCCAGACCGAGCTCGGCTTCAAGTCACTCTCGCGGGTAGAATGGGTCGAGCTCAACCCGCACTCGCGCAGGATCGTGGTCTCGTTCGAACAAGATGCCTACGGCATCGACGAACTGATCCAGGTCGTGGCCGAGGCCGAGCGCAGCGTAGGCCTGGATAAAGCGCCGTTTCGCGACGAAATTTGGGAGCACCCGGGCGACAGCGAGACGGTCGAGCGGCTGCAGGTCGGGCTGTTGGCGGACGCGCTGGGCGCGGTCGTCGGTCTGGGGCTTCGCTTCTCGCCCGTGCCCGCTTCGCGCATTGCGGGCACGGTGGCGGCAGTGGTGGCGGTCGTGCAATCGACGGATCGTTTGCGGCGCGTCGCCGAAGAACGGCTCGGGCCGCAGCGCGCGGACTTGACCCTAGACGTCACTGCGGCGCTCACCCATGCCCTCGCGCAGCGAACCGGTAGCGCGATCGTGGAAGTGATGCACAAGCTGTCGCTGCTGGGTGAAGCCGAGGCGCGCCAGCGCGTCTGGAACCAGCGCGAAGCCGAGCTGTGTCAAGCGCAAGCCGTGCATCGCTTCGAAGACGTGGTCCGTGAAGCTCGGCCGCGAGCACTGCCGCGCGGACCGATCGAAGAGTATGCCGATCGCGCGTGGATCGTCTCGCTCGGTGGCTTCGCGGTCAGCTTTCTGACCACTCGCAGCGTACAACGCGCGGTGGCGGCCCTGTTTGGTGGCCTGCCGCGGCCCGCCCGGCTCGGGCGCGACGCATTCGCGGCGGATTTGGGGCGCGCGCTCTGCAAGCGCCAGACGCTGGTCGTCGATCCTGAGGTGCTGCGCAAACTCGATCGCATCGATTGCTTGGTCCTACAAGCCGACCTGGTGGCGCGCGATCGCTTCGAAATCAGGAACCTCGTGGTGACCGACGAGGGGGATGAAGTCGAAGCGCGGCGCGTGCTCCAGCAGCTGCTGGATGTGGAACGCCCGATCGACATCAAGCGTACGGGCGAGTACACGCTGGCCCCGCTCGGCCTGTTGGATGTGGCTGTGCCGCCCGAACTTTCGTCGCATACCCGTGGCTTGGGCGCGCGCGGCGGTTTGGTTTTTGGGTTGATGCGGAGCCACGCCCTGATCGCCGCGGCCGAAGTCGATCTCATCCCGCAGACGGGCATCGACGAGCTGATCGCGGCCGCTCACGAAGCCCAGATGCGCGTCGTGATCGCCTCGGACAATGAAGCCATTTTGCAGGGCATCACCGCCGACGATACCATCCCCGAGGGCGAGGGCTTCGCGCGCGGCATTCGCCGTTTGCAGCGCGAAGGGCGCACCGTGTGCGCCGTCGTGACCGGCGCATCGCCCGGCATTGCCGCGGCCGACTGCGCGATCGGTTTGATGCGCGAAGGGGAAGTGACGCCCTGGGGCGCGCACATCATCTGCAAGGACGACCTCAGTGACGTGCGCTTTTTGATTCATTCTTGTGTCGTCGCGCGCCAGGTGTCCAAACAGAGCGTGAACATCGCGTTGGGCGCGGCGACGCTGGGCGCCTTGGTGTCCGCCGGCGGCGGTCTGCGCCTGACCGGGCGCCGCGTGATCGCCGTGGTCAACGCCGCCTCCGTGGTATCGATGCTGAACGGCGTGCACGGTTCCATGAAGCTTGCGCGGCGCGCGCTGCCCGCGCCGCGCGATCGCACGCCGTGGCACGCCCTGGAAGCGGACGGTGTGCTGAAAAAGCTGCAAACTTCGCGAGAAGGCTTGGTTCGCCGCGACGCGCAGCGCCGCCGTCGGCGACGCGCCCCTGCGCCGCGCTCGGCCTTGGCCGAGCTCGCCGAGAACATCACGGATGAGCTGTTCAATCCGCTCGCGCCGCTGCTCGCGGCAGGCGCGGGCCTGTCGGCTGCGGTGGGTTCGTTCGGTGACGCGACCATGGTCGGCGGCGTGGTCGTGCTCAACGCGGTGATCGGTGGCGTGCAGCGCCTCCGCACCGAGCGGCGTATCCGCGAGCTCTCCCGCAGCGCGCGCCGGCGCGCGCTCGTGCGCCGTGGCAGCGAGCTGAATGAAGTCGACGCCAACGACTTGGTGCGCGGCGACATCATCATGCTCGAGACGGGTGACGTCGTGCCCGCTGACTGCCGCATCATCGACGCGGAGTCGCTGGAAGTGGACGCATCCAGCCTGACGGGCGAATCGCTGCCGGTGCGGAAGAACGTCGCGGCCTCGTTCGAGCGCCACGTTGCCGACCGCAGTTCGATGTTGTTCGAGGGCACTGCGCTGGCCGCTGGGCGCGCCTCGGCCGTGGTGGTGGCCACGGGCGACGAAACCGAAGCGCGCCGTGGCGCCGTGGCTTCGAAGCGCGATCCCAGCCGCGGTGGCGTCGAAAGACGCATGAAATCACTGATTAATCTGACCGCGCCCGTGGCGTTGGCGGCGGGTGTCGGAGTGATTGGTGCAGGTCTCGTCCGCGGTCGAAAGCTGGAAGATTTGGTGGGCACGGGCGTCAGCCTAGCGGTGGCTTCGGTGCCCGAAGGGCTGCCGCTGCTGGCCACGGCGGCTCAGCTCGCCGCGGCCGACCGCTTGTCGAAGCAGGGCGCACTCGTGCGCAACGCGCGCAGCATCGAGGCGCTCGGACGCGTGGATGTGCTGTGCATCGACAAGACCGGCACGCTGACCGAGGGGCGCGTCGAGCTCAGCTTCGTTTCGGACGGTGAAGACACGACGCCGATCGCGGAGCTGTCCGAGGTCGGTAAGAGCGTGCTCGCGGCGGCTCTGCGCGCCGCACCCGATCTGCGTTCTGGTCCGTCCGCGCAAGACCCGATGGACGCGGCGCTCGGGCGCGCAGGCCGCGCGCGCAAAGTCCAAGCGGGCGACCAAGGACTCACGCGCGGCGCCGAACAGGCGTTCGAAGCCGGCCGCGCGTATCAAGCAGTGAGCTACCGTTCGGCCGAGCGCACGCTGGTGGCGGTCAAGGGCTCGCCCGAAGCCGTGCTGCCCCACGCCGAGTTCTGGCAGCGCGGCGCCGAGCGGCTGCCGCTGGATCGCGCGCTGCGCGCAGAATTGCTGGCAAAAGCGCGCGAATTCGGGCGCCGCGGGCTGCGCGTGTTGGCCGTCGCCGAGCGTGAAGTCCAAAGCTCGGAGGCTTTGGATTTGTCCCGCCTTTCGGGCCTCAGCTTCCGCGGCTTCATCGTCTTCAGCGATCCGGTGCGCCCGTCCTCCGCGCAAGCCGTCAGTGATTTGCGCGCCGCCGGCGTGGAAGTGGTGATGCTCACCGGTGACCATCCGAGCACGGCCGAAGCGGTCGCGCGCGACGTCGGACTGCTCCGCGGTCGCGCCGTGATCATTGGCACGGAACTTAGCGAGCTGAGCGATACGGAGCTGGATCGCAGAATCAAAGACTTTGGCGTGTTTGCGCGCGTGACGCCGGCACAAAAGGTGCGCGTGGTGCGCGCGTTGCAACGCGCCGGGCGCGTCGTGGCGATGGTCGGAGACGGCGCCAACGATGCACCAGCGATTCGGCTATCGAACGTCGGTATCGCCATCGGTGAGGGCAGCACGTCCGCTGCGCGCGCCGCGGCGGACATCGTGTTGACCGATGAACGCA
>Ga0315912_10002312_pt1 | contig 20735 bp, 20 predicted proteins | sample VfabasoilMG_FD_204469 | JGI IMG/M metagenome (GOLD analysis project Ga0315912, IMG submission 204469) | Garden soil microbial communities collected in Santa Monica, California, United States - V. faba soil | ecosystem: Environmental > Terrestrial > Soil > Garden | place: USA: California...
GCGTATGGAACGGCGCGCCGCGCGGCACCAGGTGCACGCGCGGGTGGCGCCGCATGATCGCGGCGAGCACCGGGTCGCGCCGCGCGAGCGCGCGCTTGGCGCGGTCCCAGTATTCGGGTTTCATGACGGCAAGGAAGGCTGCGCCCGCCCGCGAATCTCAGGCGGGCGCGAGGACGATCCGCGAATGCGCCGCCACGTGCTGCCTGAGGAAATCCATCTGGTCGGAGAGGATCCGCCGGTTGGTCAGGATCAGGTACTCCGCCTTGTTCGGCACATAAGGGGCATACAGCAGTTCGATGCCGGCTTCTTCCGGCATGCGGTTGCGCTTCTGGCCGTTGCACTGCCGGCAGGCGGTGACCACGTTCATCCAGGTGTCGCGCCCGCCGCGCGAAAGCGGCCGGATGTGGTCGCGCGTCAGCCGGAAGTAGTTGTATTCGCCGCCGCAGTAAGCGCACATGTGGCGGTCGCGCCGGAACAGCTCGCGGTTGTTGAGCGGCGGCACCTGGTGGAAGCCCTTTGCCGCCAGAGCCTTGCCCTTGATGGCGATGATCGAGTGCGCGGTGATGCTGGAACGCTCTCCGGTCATGCGCGAGATGCCGCCGTGAAACGTGAAGGTGCGTTCGCCCATCGTCCAGGCGACCAGGTTCTTCGCGTAGTAGAAGCAGGCCTGCTGCCAGCTGATCCACCGGTGCGGCACACCGTGGTTGTCCAGCGACAGAATGAGGAGTCCGTTCATGGCGGCGATTAAGGTCGTCCCCATGGATTCTGCCCATTCGGTTTGTGCTTTGCAATGCCCAGAAAAACAAAGGGCTGTGAGGCAAACCTCACAGCCCCTCAAGGTCACGGTCCGGTCTAGCGGTCGCCGACGGCGTCCTTGAAACCCTGTCCGGCAGCAAAGGCCGGCACGGTCTTGGCGTCGATGCGGATTTCCTTGCCATTGGTCGGGCTGCGTCCGGCGCGCGCCTTGCGCTTGCGCGGCAGGAAGGTGCCGAAGCCGACCACCGTCACGCGATTGCCCTTGGCCACGCTGGTCACGATCGCATCGAACACGGCATTGACGGCCTCGCCCGCCGCGCTCTTGCTCAGATTTCCGGCACGCGCCGCAGCATGAACGAGATCGGACTTCGTCACTACGGATGGCATGCGCTCTCCCCTCCCAAGCGAGCGAGCATGATATCGGCAACGTTTCGCGAATACAATCGCCGCTGGCGAAAATTTTTCTGCGCGCCCGAGAAATTTTTCCTGACTCGCGGATTTTTATTTTGATTCCCGGCACATTGCACGCGCTGCTCGCGCAACGCATCAACAATGCCGCACCGGCGCCGTTCGCGCATCGGGACGAGTGGGCGCGGGGCGGTGGCCGGCCGGCCAGGCAGCCCGGCGCGACCGGCGCCAATGCCGCGAAGGTCCAGACAGGCAAGGCGCGCGAGAAGGCGAAGGCGCTGCTACACTAATGATTCCATTGGAGGAGGAGAAATTCATGATCAAGCTGCACAAGCTCGCACTGGCGGGATTGGTTGCGGGCGCGTTCGCCGCCCCTGCCCAGGCCCAGACCACGACGCTCACGTTCTCGACCTGGGTGCCGCCTACCCATCACCTGAGCGTCTGGCAGAGGAACTGGGCTGCCGACCTCGAGAAGGCAACCGGCGGCCGCATCAAGGTCCAGGAACTGCCCAAGGCGCCGGCTGCGCCGCCGGGAACCTTCGATGCGGTCAAGGACGGACTCGTGGACTTTTCGTACGTGACGGCGAGCTACACACCGGCGCGGCACATCCTGCCGCTGATGGCCGAGCTGCCGGGGGCAGGCGCCACCGCCGAGATCAATTCGGTCGCCTACAGCCGCATCTACTGGAAGCATTTCCACAAGGTGGGCGAATACAACGGCGTCAAGCTGATGGCGGTGTGGACGCACGGGCCGGGCCAGATGTTCACCAAGAAGAACGTCAAGACGCTGGAGGACTTCAAGAACATGAAGATCCGCACGGGCGGCGGCATCTCCGAGCAGGTGATCACCGCGCTGGGCGGCTCGCCATTCTTCAAGCCGGCGCCCGAGTCATACGAGCTGCTGAACTCCGGCGTGGCCGACGGCGTGTTCTTCCCCTTCGAGTCCATCGTCTCGTTCAAGCTCGACAAGGTGATCGGCCAGGCGACAGTGTTCCCGGGCGGGCTGTACAGCTCATCGTTCGGCTTCTTCATGAACCAGGAGAAGTGGAACAAGCTGTCCAAGCAGGACCAGGACATCGTCGAGAAAATGAGCGGCGAGTTCGCCGCGCGCTCGAACGGCCAATCCTGGGACCGCGCCGACAAGATCGGCCTGGACGCGCTCAAGGCGGCCGGCGCCAACATCGTGACGGCCGACGCCGCGATGCGCGCCGAGGCGCAGAAGCGTTCGGCGCCCATCGTCGACGACTGGATCAAGAAGGCGAGCGTCAAGGTTCCCAACGCCAAGGCGATCCTCGACGAGTTCCGCGCCGAACTGAAGAAGGTCGAAGCAGGCAAATAGTGCAGCGGTTCGAAAACAAAGGGCGCGGATAACTCCGCGCCCTTTCATTTTCATGACGCCGCCAGAGCACAAGTGGGAACGGCGCGCCGACGCGGTGCTGGGGATCGCCGCGTCCTTGCTGCTGTTCGGCATGATGCTGCTCACCTTCGCCGACGTGGTGGCGCGCTACCTGCTGAATGCGCCGATCCGCGGCGCCTTCGAGATCACCGAACTCACGTTGCTGGTGCTGATCTTCGCCGGCCTGCCGCTGGTGTCGCACGCCGACGAGCACGTCACCATGGATTTCATCGACCGCATCCTGCCGGATGCGGCGCGGCGCCTGCTAATGCGCGCAGTGCACGCGCTTTGCGCCGCGCTCATGTTCTTCCTCGCCTGGCAGGTGTGGATCAAAGCCGGCAGGATCGCCTCCTACGGCGACACCACCGACGTGCTGCGTATCACCGTCGGTCCTTTCGTCTACTTCATGGCGCTGATGATCGCGCTCACCGGCATGGTGCATCTCTACAAGGTATTCGCGCCCGGCGACGGCCAGGCCTCGCAGGCGACCACGTGAGGCTGCGCGCATGACCGAGGCGATCACGGGCCTGCTTGCAATGTTGCTGCTCGCTTTCGTGCGCATCCCGATCGCGCTGGCGATGGGCATCGTCGGCATCGTCGGCTACGCCTACATGCGCGACTGGAGCTGGGGCGCGGCGCTCGCCACCGCGCAGACCAAGATCTACGAGACCGGCCGCAATTACACGCTGTCCGTGATCCCGCTGTTCATCCTGATGGGCAACTTCGTCACGCGCGCCGGCATGTCGCAGGAGTTGTTCCGCGCCGCCTACGCGTTCATCGGACACTTCCGCGGCGGCCTTGCGATGGCCACCATCGTCGCCTGCGGCGGCTTCGGCGCGATTTGCGGCTCTTCGATCGCCACCGCGGCCACCTTCGCCAAGGTGGCCTATCCGGCGATGAAGAAGTACGGCTATTCGGACGCGCTCGCCGCCGGCGCGATCGCCTCCGGCGGCACGCTCGGCATCCTGATTCCGCCCTCCACCATCTTGGTGATCTACGGCATCATGACCGGCACCAGCATCGGCAAGCTGTTCGCCGCCGGCATCCTGCCCGGCATCCTGGCCGTGCTGCTGCTCTGCCTTGCGGTGCAGTACGTCACCTGGCGCGACCCGGCGGCGGGCCCCCGCGGCGAGCGCGTAACCTGGAAGGAGCGCTTCGCCACGCTGCATGGCCTGCCCTGGTTCGTCGCCGTTGGAGTCGCGATTGTCGCCGCGGCGCAGCTGAAGTGGCTGGCCTCGGATGACGCGGCTGTACTTGCGGCGCTCGCCGTGTTCGGCCTGTCGCTCGTCTTCAAGGGCGTCACGAGCGTCGTCGCCCTGTTCACGCTGGTCATGGGAGGCATCTACGGCGGCGTGTTCACCGCCGTGGAGGGGGCGGGCGTGGGCGCCTTCGGCGCGATGGTGTTCGCGCTCGCGCGCCGCTCGCTCACCTGGGAGTCGCTCTATGCCGCGCTGGTCGAGAGCGCGCGCACCACCTCGATGCTGTTCCTGATCCTCATCGGCGCACTGATGTTCGCCGAGTTCGTCAACATCACCAGCATGCCGAAGGACCTCATCGCGCTCGTCACGCGCTGGGAAGTCGGCCCGGTGATGGTGGTTGCCGTGATCATGGTCATCTACGTGCTGCTCGGCACGGCGATGGAAGAGCTCTCCATGATCCTGCTCACGGTGCCGGTATTTTTCCCGCTCATCGTGCACCTGGGCATCGATCCGATCTGGTTCGGCGTGCTGATCGTGGTGGTGGTCGAAATCGGCCTGATCAGCCCGCCGGTGGGCATGAACCTGTTCGTGCTGAAGACGCTGCTGCCGCAGGTCAGCACCGGCACCGTGTTCCGCGGCGTGATGCCATTTTTCGGCGTCGACTGCGTCCGGCTCGCGATCCTGATCGCGTTTCCCATCATCTCGCTCTACCTGCCGGGCCTGATGAAGTAGGAGCGCGCCGGGCTGCGCTAGATTTCGACTTTGGTACCGAGTTCGATCACCCGATTGGCCGGCAGCTTGAAGTAGTCGGCGGCATTGCCGGCATTGCGCGCCATCATCGCGAACAGCTTTTCGCGCCAGAACGCCATGCCGCTTTCGGCCAGCGCGACCGGCACCACGGTCTCGCGGCTGAGGAAGAAGGAGGTGGTCATCATGTCGAATTCCAGCCCCAGGGCGCCGGCAATCTCCAGGGTCTGCGAGATGTCCGGCTCGTTCATGAATCCATAGCGTACCGTCATGCGCCAGCAGCCGTGGCCGAGCTTGGTGAGCTTGACGCGGTCCTGGAACGGCACCCATGGCTCGTCGATGACCTCCGCAGTGAGAAACACCACGCGCTCGTGCAGCACCTTGTTGTGGTTCAAGTTGTGCAGCAGCGCATGCGGGGTCGCCTCAGGTGTCGCGGTCAGGAACACCGCAGTGCCGGGGACGCGTTGCGGCGGGTCCACGAACAACGAATCCAGGAAAGGCTTGAGCGGTACCGAGGAGGCCTTCAGGCGCCGGAACATGACGCTGCGGCCCTGGCGCCAGGTGATCATGATCGTGAACATGATGGCGCCGATGACCAGCGGGAACCAGCCGCCGTCCACCACCTTGAGCAGCGTCGCGGCGAAGAAAGCGATATCGATGATGACGAAGAAACCGGTGGCGAAGACGCACAGCCAGAGCGGGTACTTCCAGAGGAAGCGGATCACGAAGAACGTCAGCAGCGTGTCCACCATCATGGTCGCGGTCACGGCCACGCCGTAGGCCGAAGCGAGGCGCGACGACGAGCCGAAACCGATCACCGCGGCGAGCACGGCGGCGAGCAGCAGCCAGTTGATCCCTGGCAGGTAGATCTGGCCGCGCTCGCGCGCCGAGGTCTGCACCACCGTCATGCGCGGAAGAAAGCCGAGCTGGATGGCCTGCTTGGTGATCGAGTAGGCGCCCGAAATGGTCGCCTGCGAGGCGATCGCGGTGGCCACGGTGGCGAGGCCCACCATCGGGTAGAGCGCCCAGCCGGGCAGCAGCAGGAAGAACGGGTTGGTCACAGCCTCGGGATTGAGCATCAGCAGCGCGCCCTGGCCGAAGTAATTGAGCACCAGCGCGGGCGCCACCAGGCTGAACCAGGCGATGCGCACCGGCCCCTTGCCGAAGTGGCCCATGTCGGCATAGAGCGCCTCGGCCCCTGTCACCGCAAGCACGATCGAGCCCAGCACCACGAAGGTCTCGGTGACGTGCTCTGTCATGAAGTTCACGGCGTAGACCGGGTTGAGCGCGCGCAGCACGTCCGGGTGCTGCCAGATGCCGTACAGGCCGGCCGCGCCGATCGCCAGAAACCAGAGCATGGTGATCGGGCCGAACAGGCGCCCCACCGCGGCGGTGCCGCGCGCCTGGAAGATGAACAGCGCGACGATCACCGCCACCGCGATCGGCACGACGTAGGGCGTGAACGCCTTGGTGCCCACCTCCAGTCCTTCGACCGCCGAGAGCACCGAGATCGCCGGCGTCAGCACCGCGTCGCCGTAGAAGAGGGATGCGCCGAACACGCCGATCAGCAGCATCGGCGTGCGCCAGCCCGGATGATCCTTGATCGCCTGCGAGGCCAGCGCCACCAGCGCCATGATGCCGCCCTCGCCGCGGTTGTCGGCGCGCATGATCAGCAGCACGTACTTCAGCGACACCACCACCATCAGCGTCCAGAACATCGTCGACATGCCGCCGACGATGTTCTCGTCGTCCAGGGGGATGTTGTGGCCGGGCGCGAAGGTTTCCTTCAGCGCGTAGAGCGGGCTGGTGCCGATGTCGCCGAATACCACGCCGAGCGCGAGCAGCGTCAGGGCTGAGGTGCTGGACTTGCCGTGCGGCGTGCCGTTGGCCAGAAAGTCAGGTAGACGCTGGAGCGAGGGCGCGAAGTCTGCTCCCGCACCGCACAAAAATCAAACGAGGTCCGCCGGAAAGGAACGTGCCTGCATGAAATCATGGAGATACGTGATCCCCATCTCCAACAGGCGGAATACAATCGATTCATGAACCAACCCGACAAAGCGCATTTCCTGGAGCGCGTCAGCCGCGAAATGGCCGAGGACCTGGGCGTCCTGAACCTGTCCCCACAGGAAGCCCTGGCGGCCTGCTGCCGCATCCTCGCGTACGAAGGCCACGAATCCGGCCTGGCCGGCCAGGTCACGGCGCTGGGCGAACAGCCGGGCAGCTGGTGGACGCTGAAATTCGGTCTCGGCTTCGAGCAAGCGGAGCTCGGGAACATGGTCCTCGTCGACGAAGACCTGCAACCCGTGCTCGGCAAAGGCGCCGGCGGCCGCGCCAACCCGGGCGTGCGCTTTCATATATGGATCTATCGCAATCGCCCGGACGTGAAAGCCATCGTCCATACGCACGCGCCCTACGCTTCCGCACTTGCCGCCACGGGCCAGCCGTTGCGGACGATTCACATGGACAGCGCGATGCTGCACGGAACGGCGCACCTGCCAGAATGGCCGGGCGTTCCCGTCGCCGACGACGAGGGCCGCATCATTTCGGGCGCTCTCGGTTCTGCGAAAGCCATCCTGCTCTCGAATCATGGATTGTTGACGACAGGAGTTTCAATTGAAGAAGCCACGTATCTCGCGGTTTTCTTCGAGCGCGCCGCACGCATGCAGATCCGCGCCATGGCCGCGGGCGGCTGCAAGGAAGTGAAGCCGGAGCTCGCCGAGGAAGCGCGTGCCTTCCTGCTGCAGCCTTCAATCGTGCGCGGCACCTTCGCCTACTGGGCGCGGCGAGCGCAGGCCGCGCCATAACACGGCCCTACTTCCGCGAGGCAGGCACCGGCCCGGCAGTCGTCTGCCTGCACGCGAACGCGAGCAATTCGGGCCAGTGGCGCGGGCTGATGGACCTGCTCGCGCCGAAATTTCGCGTTTTCGCGGTCGATTCCTATGGCGCGGGCAAGAGCCCGGAATGGCCCTCGGACACGGTCATCGCGCTGGACGACGAGGCCGACCTGATCGCACCGGTGCTCGAAAAAGCCGGCGCGCCGTTTTCGCTTGTCGGCCACTCCTATGGCGGCGCGGTCGCGCTCATCGCCGCGCTTCGCGATCCGTCGCGCGTGCGTGCGCTCGCCCTGTACGAGCCGACGCTGTTCTCGCTCATCGACGAGGAAGGACCGCCGCCCAACGACGCCGACGGCATCCGCGGCGCGGTCGCGGAGACCGCCGCGGCACTCGACAAGGGCCACCCGGATGCGGCCCGGCATTTCATCGACTACTGGATCGAAGAAGGCGCCTGGCAACGGACGCCCGATGCGCGCAAGCCCGCGATCGCCGCCGCGGCGACCAAGGTGCGCCGCTGGGCCCATGCACTCACGAACGAGCCCACGCCGCTCGCCGCGTTCCGCAAGCTCGATGTGCCGGTGCTGTACATGACGGGCAAGCGCTCGCGGCTGTCCGCGCACGGTGTTGCGCGGCTCCTTGCGCCCGCGCTGCCGCGCGCGGAGGTGGTCGAATTCGAAGAGTTCGGCCACATGGCACCCGTCACCCATCCCGAGCCTGTGAACCGCGCCATTCAGGCGTTCCTCGAGCGTGAAGCGGCTGGTTGACACGCACCACCTCGCGGACCCGCAGTACGAGGAGCTCACGACCCTGTTGCGGCAGGCCGGCATCCACGTGCACGAAACGCACACCCACCTGCTGTCCTTCGGCGCGCTCTGGGTGCGGGACGAGGACTTCAGTCGCGCGCGCGAGATCCTGCGCACCGAGTCCACGGCCTACGCAACGCGGGCGCGCGCTGCGTGGGAGCGCGAGTGGGAGATCCAGCACCGCGGCTCCAGGCTGCGATGGTTCGCCTACCGCCTGCTGAGCGATCCCGGGGAAGTGCTGCTGCGCGTTCTGCTGCTCGCCCTGACAGCGGGCGCGTTCGTGCTCTATCCGATCTGGTACGTCCTTCGATGACGGATCATTTCTTGGGTCCGCTGTGCGTTACGGCACCGCGGAACGCGGAGCCGACCTGGGCGGCGTACTTCTCGAGAACACCGGAGAGTTGATGCCTGGGGGCTCTCGCTTTTCTTGCGTTTAATTCTTTGGAACCCACAAGTAAATTCAGAACGCCCTTCACCGCGTCAATCTCGATCCGGTCCCCCTCCTTCACCAGCGCCAGCGGTCCGCCAACGCCCGCTTCCGGCGAGACGTAGCCCACCATCATGCCGCGCGTCGCGCCGGAGAAGCGGCCATCGGTGACCAGCGCAACCTTCTCGCCGGCCCCCTGGCCATAGAGCAGCGCGGTGACGCCAAGCATCTCGCGCATGCCCGGACCGCCTTTCGGGCCTTCGTAGCGGATCACCAGCACGTCGCCCGCCTTGTAGACGCGCCGGCGCACCACGTCCACGCAGGCTTCCTCGCTGTCGAACACGCGCGCGCGGCCCTCAAAGCGGAGATTCTTCAGGCCGGCGACCTTCAGCAGGGCGCCGTCGGGCGCGAGATTGCCCTTCAGCACCACGATGCCGCCGGTGTCCATGATGGGTTTCTTATGGAGAACTCTTCCATCCGCGCCGGGATGCGATTTCAATTCCTGTTCCAAAGAAGTTCCAAAAATAGTCGGGCAATCGCCATGCAGAACGCCGCGCTTGAGCAGCTCCTTCAGCACCGCATAGACGCCGCCGATCCTGTGCAGGTCCTTGGCGAGGAATTTGCCGCCGGGCTTCATGTCCGCGAGGTAAGGCGTGCGCTTCGACACGCGCGCAAGGTCGTCCAGCGAGAACTTGATGCCCGCTTCGTGCGCGATGGCCGGGATATGCAGCCCGGCATTGGTCGATCCGCCGGTGGCGGCCACCGCCGCGCAGGCGTTCTCCAGGCTCTTGCGCGTGACCAGCTCGCGCGGCAGCGGCCCGCCCTTCCTCAGCGCCTCCATCACCACGCGCCCCGCTTCGCGCGCCTGCGCACCGCGCGCGGGGTCTACCGCCGGCATCGTCGCCGAGCCGGGCAGCGCGAGCCCAAGCGTTTCGGACACCATCGCCATCGTGTTCGCGCTGAACTGGCCCGGGCAGGCGCCGAGGCCCGGCAGGCACTCGCGCTCCAGCTCATCCAGCTGCTTGCGCGTGACTGTGCCCGCATATACGCCGCCCACCGCCTCGTAGGTATCGAGCACGGTGACGTCCTTGCCCCTGAGCCGCCCGGGGAGCGCCGCGCCGCCGTACATGAAGACCGACGGAATATTGAGCCGCACCATTGCCATCATCATGCCGGGCAGCGTCTTGTCGCAGCCGGCGAACGCCACCAGCGCGTCGTAGGCGTGGCCGCGCACCACCGCCTCGACGCCATCGGCGATGATCTCGCGCGACACCAGCGAATAGCGCATGCCGCCGTGGTTCATCGACATCGAATCGGCGACCGAGATGGACGCGAAATCAAAAGGCACCCCGCCCGCGTCGCGCACGCCCGCACAGGCATCCTTCGCCAGCGTTCCCAGCAGCGCGTTGCAGGGGGTAACGCGCCCGTCGGTGGAGGCCACGCCGACGAACGGGCGCTTGAGATCGGCATCCGAGAGCCCCAGGCCGCGCAGGAAGGCGCGGTGCGGCGCGCGGTCCAGCCCCTCGACGGTGACGCGAGAAGGGAGAATCGGGATGATTTTCGATTTTCGGGTGTTCATTTTCGCGCAGCTATTCTAAGCTGCGCCTTAGGAGGAAATTCATGACCCGCATTGCTTTTGCCCTGTTGAGCCTTTTTTTCATTCAAGAGGCCGTTCAAGCCCAGGCCTACCCGTCGCGCTCAGTGAAGATCATCGTCCCGTTCGGTGTCGGCGGGCCGGCCGATATCTATGCGCGCTTCGTCGGCGCGCGGCTCAGCGACGCCATGGGCCAACCGTTCGTGGTCGAAAACCGGCCGGGCGGCGGCGCGGTCGTCGGCAGCGACGCGGTCGCCAAGTCGGCGCCCGACGGCTACACGCTGCTGATGATGTCGAACACCCATACGGTCAACGAGACGCTGATCCCGAAGAAGCCCTATCAGCTGATGCGCGACCTCGCGCCGATCAACGGCGTGAACTACTCCGACCTGCTGATGGTGGTGCATCCGTCCGTTCAGCCGAACAACTTGAAGGAGCTGATTGCGCAGGCGAAGGCGCATCCTGGCAAACTCAACTACGCGTCCTCCGGCATTGGCACGCCCTACCATATGGCTGGCGAGCTTTTCAAAGTTATGGCGGGGGTGGACATCGTGCACGTCCCCTACAAGGGCAGCGACGGCGCGCGCACCGGCATCCTCGGCGGCCAGGTGCACATGATGATCGACGCCATCACCACCATGACGCCCAACGTGCGCGCGGGGAAGCTGAAGGCGATGGGCACCACCGGCAAGGCCCGTTCCTCGGTCCTGCCCGACGTGCCCACCATCTCGGAGGCCGGCGTGCCCGGCTACGAGACCGGCATCTGGCTCGGCTTGATGGCGACGGCGGGCACGCCGCGGCCGGTGCTCGAGCGCCTCAATGCCGAGGTCGCCAAGGTGCTCAACGCGGCGGACGTCAAGGAAGGCTGGGGCAAGCAGGGCGCAGTGCCGATGAGCATGAGCATTGAGCAGTTCGACAGATTTCTGCGCGAGGACATCTCGAAGTGGGCAGGTGTTATCAAGGCGACAGGGATCAAGGCAGAGTGAGACTGAAGGACAAGACCGCGATCGTCGTCGGCGCGGGCCAAAGCCCGGGCAGCGGCCTGGGCAATGGCCGCGCCACCTGCCTGCGCTTCGCGCAGGAGGGCGCGAAAATCATGGCGGTGGACCGCGCGCTTGCGCTCGCCGAGGAAACGGCGGCGCTGGTGCGCGCCGAAGGCGGCGACTGCATTGCCTTCGAAGCCGATGTCACGCGCGAGGCGGCGCTGGCGGCGATGATCGCCGAGGCGAGAACGCGCTGGCGCCGCATCGACATCCTGCACTACAACGTCGGCGTGAGCCTCGGCGGCGGCGACGCACCGCTGGCCGAGATCACCGAAGGCGCCTTCGACAACGTCATGTCCATCAATTTGCGCGGCGCGGTCATGGCCTGCAAGCACGTGGTTCCCGTGATGCGCGAGCAAAAGTCGGGCGTGATCCTCATGATCTCGTCGCTGGCCGCCCTGGAGAACTACCCCTACGTCGCCTACAAGGCGAGCAAGTCGGCCATGATCGCCTTCACCAAGCAGGTGGCGATCGAGAACGCCGGCTACGGCATCCGCGCCAACGTGATTCTGCCCGGCCTGATGGACACGCCGATGGCCGTGGACACCCGGGCGCGCAAGACCGGCAAGAGCCGCGCCGAAGTCGCCGCGATGCGCGACGCGCGCGTGCCGCTGCGGCGCAAGATGGGCACCGCCTGGGACGTCGCCAACGCGGCGCTTTTTCTCGCCTCGGACGAGGCCAATTTCATCACCGGGGTGGACCTGCTGGTGGACGGCGGCGGGGCGCTGAATATCGGAAACTGAGGCGCGCCCCGCCACCGAATCTTCCTAGTAAATCGCCACCGGATTGCCCGGCGAACCGGTCGCGCCCTTGATTTTGAGCGGCGACCACACGAACAGAAACTCGTAGGCCTTGTCGGCGACGAGTTGCGTCAGGTCGAGGTTCTCCAGGTTCCAGATTCCGCGCTTGGTCTGCAGCTTAATGTGGCACTCGAACGGCTGCGCTCCCTCGCCTCCAAAGCCCGGTCCTACCGCGTCCGTGCCCCAGGTGTCGGCGCCGGTGAGCGCGATTTTCCTTGACGCCAGGTATTCGCAGGCCGAAACGCCGAACCCGGGCTCTCCCGAATTGAACTGCGCGATGCGCTTCTGCTTCTCAGCGGCATCCAAGCTGTCCCACTTCTTCGGATCCCAGATGTTGCCGTGCCCGGTATGCAGGAACACGCAGTCGCCTTCGCCGATGGGCGCAATTTTCTGGCGTTTGACCATCTCCTCGACGTCCTTGCCCGTAATCACGCCGGGATCCTTGGCACTGTTCTCCTTCGGAATAGGCAGCTGCGCGACGCCGCGCAGCGCGGCCGCATCGAGCAGCACGCCGCGGCACACGTAACCGATCTGGCCGACATGCTCGACGCCGAGGGGCCCCATACCGTAGCTGTCGATGCCCTTGTCGTGCAGAAAGCGACCGTTGTAGAAGTACATGCCTTTGGACGTAATCACGCCGATGTGCCCCGGGCCGTCGAACTGGGTGCCGAACTGGCCGATCTCGGTCGAGACATACTCGTCGTTGTATACCAGTTCCTGCTTGCCGAACGGCCCGCCGGTCGGCAGCCCCGGAATCACCATTCGCCAGCCCCGCGAGCCGAATCCGGGCGCGTCCTGCTGATAGATCTTGCCGAGCGTGGCGACCTTTCCCTGCTTCACGAGCTTGATCGCCTTGAGCACCGAAGCTGCGGAGCGACGATTCGCGGCGCCGGCCTTGTCGTCCGGGCCCCACTCGCTCGGCGCCCACTTCTCCGTGAGCGGTTCGTCGTTCACCGCCAATGCGGCAGAGCCGCACAGGCTCAGTAGTGCAGCGGTCGATGCAATCGTCGCTCGCCGCCATTTCCACGTCGCATTCTCGCTCATCTCCGTCTCCTTTCTGGTTGGTTCAGCATGCCTTGTCTCAGATACATCCTGTACCGCCACTTCAATACTCGTATCGCCGCGCTCTGTCACCCTGCAAAGGTCACGCGCGCCGCGGATCCAGCTTCGAACGGACCATGGCAGCGAAAGCACCATGCATTCAGGCGTGTGCGATGCGCTCGTCGGCGAAGGCGAGCCGGTCGACCACCGTATTGAGCAGCGACAGCGACAGCTGCAGCTGGCAGTTGATCGAGAGCTTCTTCATTGCGCCGGGGCGGAACTCGGCGATCAGCGCGTCGGTGAGCGTTTCCACGGTGGCCTGGCGCGGGATCGCGCCCGCCTTGACGTGCGCCATCTCCCCGAAGTACGAGCCGCTGCGCAGCACGTTCAGCAGCCGCCCCTGCTTCACCACCTTGACCTCGCCGACCGCGAGGAACATCAACTCGACCCCCTTGTCGCCTTCCTTCATGAAGGTCGTCTGCGCAGGCACGCGCACCCAGAAGCTGGCGTGCACCAGCTCCCAGATCTCCGCGTCGTTCAGCCTGGCGAGCGGCGCGAAGCCGCGCAGCGCGGTGAACTTTTCGCGGTCCGTGATTTCCTTCACGTAGACGCTGAAGCGGCCGATGTCGGCCAGGTCGAAGGCGAGGTCGGCCCAGTTCGGATAGCGCTTCTCCGGCGCCTTGTGCATCATGCGCATCAGGATGCGGTTCACTTCGTGGTCCAGCTCCGGGCGCCATTCGGTGGGCAACGGCGGGTCCTTCTCGACGATGTTGAGCAGCAGCTGCGTCACCGATTCGCCGACAAACGGGCGCTGTCCGGTGAACAGGCCGTACAGCACCACGCCGAGCGAAAACATGTCGCTATGCATGGTGAGCGATTCGCTGCCGCGCACCTGTTCGGGCGACATGTAGCTCGGCGTGCCGACGTCCTGGATCTGCGTGTGCTGGGTGTTGGTGAGCAGCGCGGCGCCGAAGTCGACGATCTTGATGTGCGAGCCCTCCACCACCATCAGGTTGGCGGGCTTGATGTCCCGGTGGATGATGCCCAGACGGTGCGCGTAGTCGAGCGCGCCGCAGCACTTGAAGGCGATCTCGAACACCTCCTCGACGGGCAGCAGCCCCTCGGGCTGCACCGCGCGCGACAGGTCGCCGCCCGGGACATACTCGACCGCGATGTAGCCTGATTTTTCGTCGATGCTGGCTTCCAGGATCGCGGCGATGTGCGGATGCTGCAGGCGCCCGGCCAGCGAAGCCTCGTTCATGAACTGCTGGCGAACCGTGGCGTTGATGCGCTCGCCCGTGAACAGGCTCTCGTCCAGAACTTTCAGCGCCACCTCCTGCCCGGAAAAGGTGTCGAGCGCCTTGTAGACCGTGCCGGAGGCGCCTTTGCCGAGCGTCTCGATCAGCGCAAACTTGCCGATCCGACGGGCTTCCCCGCGGATGGTGGTCTCGATGTCGTCGTCCTTCGGCGCCGCCGCGTCCATCGCTGCGCCCCTCCCTGGGAGCGCAGGGCAATCATACATCCTGGGTGCGCGATCACTCCTGCGGCGCCTGCCAGGAACCGTAGCTGAAATCGTCGAACGCCGTCACGCTGTCGGCCGTGGTCCACACGCCAATCGCGCCCGCGCCCGCGATATGCGAATCCTCAAACTGGAGTTGCGTCTTGCCGTTCAAGACCACGCTGATCCGGGTGCCCAGGAACTCGACGCGCAGCGTGTGCCAGACTCCTGAAGGCACGGGCGCGTTGACGTACTTGAGCGTCTTCCGGCGCCCCGCCTCGGTGCAATAGAGCGACACGTTGTCCTCCATCGCGTTGGCCCGCGCGACGTAGTAGTTGTCGCCATCCTTCCAGCGCCAGACGATGCCCCCCGCCCGATCCTCGTTTCCTTTCTCCGGCCTGAACTTCACCTCGACGAAACCGTCCGCCAGGGATGTCCCATTTCTGACGCACCACGGGAAGGTCCCCGACCCGCTCTGTCTGAGGACATGAGGGGCGCTCGGCGCGGAAACGTCTCCTTCCACCATCCAGCGGGGCTTGCCGCTACCCGTGACGCCACAAGACCAGCCTGATGGCGCACTGCCTGGTTTCTCCTGATCGAAGTTGTCGGTGTTCATGGGGCCAAGGAAGCCGACAAGCAGGAGCCTTCGGAGACATATCCGGAACGCTGATCGGGCGCCAGGTTGATGACCCAATTTCCCTGGCCTGCACCAGCGCAAAGACCAACAGACCGGTTTGCTTTCCGATCGGGTGCGCGCGACCGCATTGCGAGGTCGCAAGCATTCGCAATCGGTGCGGACAGCGGGATGCTCTGAGCCCTTTGGAGCCGCGGATCAATTCTCCACAGCGACCCCTGCACTGCGCTGATGGCGAAAAACGCACCTTGCTGCGCTGAATACGTCAGTCCCGTGAACCCGATGTCCCTTCCGGTGTCGTCATCCAATGCCAGCTCGTGCTCACTTGCCGCCAGCGTGACGGAATCGATGCGCCACAATCTCGACACGACATTGCTGGAAATGACTGCTTCGCCACTGGGACCAATGGCGAGATCGGGCGGGCAGGCGTACTGCTCCCCCACCCACAGCCAGCCCGGCAGCGGGATCTGCGCGACCTCCTCCCCCGTCGAGGCTTCGTAGAGCGCGATGCCATCCGGCGTCAGAACCCAGACCCGACTTCGAATCGCGTCCACCTGCGATCGAAGGACAGGCTGCTTGTCCCGATAGCCGTCTCGCGAAGCGCTCTCCGCAACGCCGCCGCCCGGCGGGATTCTGGAAGCCGCATTCGAATCGCAGCCAGCGACCGCGACCATGCATGCCACGACACCCAACACAACTGCTGCCCTACGTTTGCCGACAATTTCGTACATATACGCTCCTCCCCGAAGGGATCTGGAGCAGCACTTGAGACGAGATCGTCCTTGCGGACCGGGTGTCTGCGAAGAACCCGGCTAGGCTTGCGCCTACACATCGGTTGACCGACTTGCGCATTCAGGAATGCATCTTGACGGGCGCACCTACCGCCTTCCAGCCCGAGTGGCCGACCTTCATGTAGCGGGCGTCGAAGCCGGCGTCGCGCAGCGCGATCGCGGTCCGGCATCCGACGTGGAAGCCGTACGCGCAATACACCACAACCGGTTCGTCCTTTTTCAGCTCGCCCATCCACTCGCCGACGCGTTCCGGGTCGCGCCAGGCGACGCCCTCGGCGATGTCCTGCTGGCGCGAAACGAAGTGCTTCGGCCGCGTATCGATGAGCTGCAGCGGCTTGCCCTCGGCGAGCATGGTCCTGACTTCCTCGACCCCGACGCCGGGAATGTCGCCGAACTCGGGCTGCACCAGCGGACGCGGCGGCGCGACCTTCGTCGAGTCCTCGAAGCGGCCTTCGACCGCCTGCCAGTCGACGTTGCGCAGGAAGGTGTCGACATAGGCCTTCGCGTTGGCGCCGAAATCGATGTGGTAGGCGTGTTCGAACATGTCGAGCGCGAGGATCGGGATGCCGCCCGCCACTGCCTGGCCATGCTCGGTCGCGTACTGGTTGATCAGGCGCCCGTCGCGCGGCATCCAGGTGAGGAGTACCCACCCCGAACCGCCGCCGAGTGCGTAGCCCATGGCGGAGAACTCGGTACGCCAGCGCTGCACGGAGCCGAAGTCGCGCGCGAGCGCCCCGGACATCGCCTGCGTCACCTTGCCTTCCCCGCCCATGCTGGCGAAATAGAGCTCGTGCAGCAACGTGGAATTCAGCGCGGTCAGCTCGTCGCGCTTCAGCCCGTTGATCACGTAGCCCGGCGTGGTGGCGAAGTCGAGCTTTTCCAGCTGCTCGGTGATGGCGTTCAGGCGCCGCAGCGCCCCGCCGTAGTTGTTCTCGTAGTGGCTTTCGATCAGCTTCAACGAAAGGCCGCTCAGCGTCCACGGGCGGCAATGGATCTGCTTCAACTGATATTTCATGGCGTGCTCCTCTTAGGAAAAAGTGAAGGGGGTTCCGGCACCTGCATCGAGCGCATTGCGGTACACGGCGACCGCCGCGGCAACATCCTGAGTCCCGGTGCCTGTCGAGTCGAAAACGACGTTCTCGTCGGCGGACCTGCGGCCTCGCTTCCTGCCGCTCACCACTTCGCCCAACTCGGCGTGAACCCTGTCGACCGTCATCGCCCCGGCGGCGATGGCGTGATGGAGATCACCGATCCTGCAAGCCTGCTCGGTCAGATCGGTGACGACGGTCGCCTGCGCCATCAAGCGGGGATCGATTTCCTGCTTGTCTTCGCTGTCCGCGCCCACCGCGGCGATGAAGGTTCCGGGGCGCACCATCTCCCTCGTCACGAAGAAGCGGCGCGCGGTGGTACAAGTGACGACGATCTCGCTTTGCCCGACAGCCTCGGCAAGATCCCGCGCAAGCGCAATCGGGACCCCGCATTCCTTCCCTAACGAAGCGGCAAAGGCCGCTGCTTTGCCGGCGTCCTGGTCGTACGCGAGAATCCGGCGCGGATTGCGTACGCACAGCAGCGCACGTATCTGGGCGGCCGCCTGCCCGCCACACCCGCAAATCAGTACCGTCCCGATTTCCTGGCGCGCCAGGTATTTCGCGGCCACAGCAGTTGCCGCCGCCGTGCGAAGCGCCGTAATGGAGATCGAATCCACAACTGCGAGAGGCGCGCCACTGCCAGCATCGAAGAGAACCACGACGCCCTGGATGGTCGGCAGCCCATGCCGGCTTGCGTTGCGCGGAAAGTTGGCATTCAGCTTGGCGGCGAAGTACGGCCGGTCGAGCGCAAGGAAAGCGGCCTTGACGTGAAAGCTGCCTTCGTCGGCGTGCATTCCCAGGATGCCCGGCGCGGCGACCTGGCCGAGCGCGAGCTGCCTGAAGGCTTCCTCGACCGCGGAGTTGCATGCATCCGGCGAAAGGAGGCGCTCGACCTCGTCGCGCGACAGGAGCAGCGTTGCGACGCCCATACATACTCCTTTCCCCAAGAGGGATGCGGAGCAGCGCTTGAGACGTCGTCGTCCTGGCCGCCGGGTGTCTGCGAAGACCCGGCCAGGACCTTGGCCGCCCGACTTGCAGGCGGCCTCAACCCTGCGCAGAACGAAGCCTAGGCCCGCGGGCGAAGCCTGTCCAGATCCGGCGGCTATCTTTTATCACTAATTCGTGATACCTGTTACAACATGACGATCCTCGATGCGCTCATCCTCAGCCTGCCGGCCCGCGACTCGACCGTCCGCATGCGTGCCTGGCGTGCGCTGAAGGACGCGGGCTGCGGCGTGCTGCGCGACGGCGTCTACGTCCTGCCCGCAAGCGCAGCGGCAAGCGCCGCGCTCGCGATGGTCGAATCGGGAATCCGCACCAGCGGCGGTTTCGCCATGCGGGTCGAACTGCATCTCAAGTCCGACGCGCAGCGCGAGCAGCTGCGCGGCCTCTTCGACCGCGGCAGCGAGTACGCGGCGCTGCTCGACCAGATCAAGGCCGCGCGCGCGGGCCTGCGGCGCCTGGGCGCGCGCAAGGCCAAGACCGCCCTCGACCGGCTGCGGCGCCAGGCCGACAGGCTCGCTGCCATCGACTTCTATCCCGGTGCAGCGCAATCCCAGGCAACGGACGCGTTCGCCTCGCTGCAGCGCGACTTTCGCGAAACCTACGCGCGGGGCGAGCCGCGAGTCTCGCGCCGTCGGCTGCGGCCGGGCGATCGCGCGAAGTACCAGGGCCGCACATGGGCGACGCGAAAGGATCCGTGGGTAGACCGGCTGGCAAGCGCATGGCTCATCAAGCGATTCATCGATCCCGCCGCGCGCTTCGCCTGGCTCGATCGTCCGAGCAGCCTGCCGCGCAATGCCATCGGCTACGACTTCGACGGCGCGCAATTCACCCATGTGGGCAACCGGGTGACCTTCGAAGTGCTGATGGAGACCTTCGGCCTGGACGGCGATCCGGCACTCGCCGCGATCGGCACCTCCGTACACTTTCTCGACGTGGGCGGAAACGCAGCGCCAGACGCCAAGGGCCTGGAAACCGTCCTCAAGGGCGTAAAGGAAAAGGCCCGCAGCGACGACGCGATGCTGGGCGAGGCGATGCGGATATTCGATCACTTCTACTCCGCGTACGCGGAACGCAGGTAGGCTGTCGTCCGGTCCCACCGGGAGATTCGATGTGAACGATCCGATCCATGTTCTGCTCTGGACCGATTCGACAGCAGCCTATGTCGAGGCGATCAGGTCCGCCGGCCTGGCCGGCCGAGTCGCCGTCGATTCGCTGCCGCGCAAGGAAAAGCCCTCCGCCGAGCAGATGGCCCGCACCGAGGTGCTGATGGCCTACGGCGCGCCGCCGGGCCTGCTGCCGGCGATGCCGAAACTGCGCTGGGCCCAGGCCATGATGGCCGGCGTCGAGGGCTGGATCGCCCTGCCCGACCTGCCGGAAAACCTGCTGCTGACCTGCGCCCGCGGCACCCACAAGGAGTCAATGCCGGAAAACATCATTGGCGCGCTGCTGTACGCGGCCAAACCCTTTGCCGCAGCGGTCGAGAACCAGAAGCAGAAAAAATGGGTGCAAGCCCCCGCGCAACCGCTCACCGGCAAAACCCTCGGCATCCTCGGCCTGGGCGCGATCGGACAGGACGTCGCGCGCATCGCGGCCGCGCTCGGCCTGCGCGTGATCGGCACCCGGCGCCGCCCGCAAGCCATGGCCCATGTCGCCGAAGTCTTTCCCGCCGAGCGCACGCCGGAGGTCCTGGCCCAATCCGACTTCGTGCTGCTGCTATTGCCGGCGACGCGGGAGACCGACAACTTCATCGACGCGGGCCGGCTGGCGATGATGAAGCCGGGCGCCTGGCTGCTCAACTTCGGCCGCGGCCACCTGATCAGGGACGACGACCTGATCGCCGCGGTGAAGGCGAAAACGATTGCCGGCGCCATATTGGATGTATTCCGGCAGGAACCGCTACCCGCCGACCACCCGTTCTGGAGCACCGAAGGCATCATCGTGCTGCCCCATATCGGCGGCCCGCACCCGCAGCGCGACCAGATCGTGGCGCGCCTGTTCGTCGACAACCTGGGCCGCTACCTGGACGGCAAGCCGCTCAAGGAGGTCGTGGACCGCGCAGCGGGCTACTGAATCGAACGGACAAAGGCGTAGACTGAACGCTGCCTTTGGTCGATGGGGAGGAAACTGTGAACCACAATAGCCTCGTTCGAATCGTTGGCGTCCTCACGGCGACCTGCCTGGCGTTCACCCACGCGGTCCGTGCCGACGAGACCTGCAACTCGCCGTACATCTCCAAGCTGATCAAGGGGCAGGAAGATTACGTCTACGTCTGGACGCTGGGCGTGGACGGGATGGGCGACGGCTTCGACAAGCTCGTCACGGTGGACGTGAATCCGAAATCGAAAAGCTACGGCAAGGTCCTGCATTCGGTTTCCACCGGCACGCGCGCCGAGGCGCACCACATGGGCTTCACCGACGACCGCCGCCAACTCTGGGCGGGCGGGCTGTCCGAGAACCGCATCTGGGTGTTCGACATCGCCACCGATCCCGCGCAGCCGAAGCTCGTGAAAACCATCGGTGACCTGGGAGACAAATCGGGCTATCTCGGCCCGCACACCTACTATGCGCTCCCCGGCAGGATGCTCGTACAGGCTCTGTCCAATACCAGGGACAAGGGCGGCGTCACCGGCATGGTGCTTTACAGCAACCAGGGCAAGTACCTGGCTTCCTA
>Ga0315912_10002313_pt1 | contig 20708 bp, 18 predicted proteins | sample VfabasoilMG_FD_204469 | JGI IMG/M metagenome (GOLD analysis project Ga0315912, IMG submission 204469) | Garden soil microbial communities collected in Santa Monica, California, United States - V. faba soil | ecosystem: Environmental > Terrestrial > Soil > Garden | place: USA: California...
GCCCAGCATCAACGAGACGACACTGAACCATCCGGGGCTGAAAGGCGACGAGAACCTGCGCCCGGAGAATGTCGCCACCTTTGACGTCGAGTTGAGCTACCACGGCGATCGCATCCAGGGCAGCGCCAACTACTTCCACAGCAATCACACCGACAGCATCGTCATCGACGCGAGCGAGCAGGTGTGGCGTTACGTGAACAAAGGCGAGGCGACGTTCCAGGGCGTGGAGCTGGATGGCAAGTACTACTTCAACAGAAACCTCTACGTGCTCGGCTCGTTGCTGCACCAGTCGAATCAGGATGGTGACGGCGTGACGAACATCACGCCTGTCCCGAACACGAGCGCCAAGGGCGGAATCAGTTTCCAGAACGACCGTGGCATCACCGCCAGCGTGTTCGACAACTACCAGGGCTCTCTCAGCGGCTTCTCATCGGTCCTGAACCCGGCGCCCACGTCTCGACATCTGCTCGGCGCGCACGCCCGGCTGGACTTCGCTGCGCTCTTCAAGACACGTCAGACGGCCGGCGTCGCGCTCGTGATCAACGGCGACAACCTGACCAACCAGGAAGTCTGGCTCCCCGACTGGGGAAGCAACACGGGCGACACCATCCCCACCAGCCAGGGGCGCACGATCTACGTCGGCGTCGAGATGGCTGTCGGGCGACGGGTCACGTCGCGAGCGTCTGTGAACAACAACTAGCGACGGCCCTCGACTGCGTTCGGGCCAGGGCTATACTGACGTTGGTGTCTTCCACTGCTCTCTCACGCATCCTGCTGATCGGAACCGGGCTGGCAACGCTTGCTCTGGTGATGATCGTTTCCGGTGGTCCTGCGAAGCCGCCGCGAATCGGACCAGCACGATGGCTCTCCACGCAGCCTGCCTCTCACAAAGAAGTGCTGCAGCAGCAGTTGTTCGGCATCAGCCCGGACCGATTGATTCTGATCGCTCCCTCTCCAAATAGGCCGTAAGCAGTTAGGCCGTAGGCACTTTCATCGCGAGTGACGCGCGCGCGTCGCTCCAGCGATCGGTGGGCGCCATGCTAAGCTTGTGTGTTCACGCCTCTATGGTGGGTGTAGCTCAGGGGTAGAGCGCCTGACTGTGGCTCAGGAAGTCGCGGGTTCGAGACCCGTCACCCACCCCACTTACGTCCTTCCAGTTCAAACTTGCCGTCGCGAATGACGAACTACGAGAACGTTCGCTCGCTTCTGGCCGACATCACGACTCGCCCTGAAGAACCGGTCCAGTCGCCTTCGAGCGAGAACACCGACGCGTCGGCGTGGCAATCCCTGTGGGAGGCAGTTGCCGCGAGCCTGTTGGAGGCCCTGCAATCGGGGAGTCAAGCGAAGTTCGAGGTCGGATTTCGCGTCGTGCGTGAGGCGGTCAACGCGTGTGACGCAATCGGCCGACGAGCCGCTACGCAGGCGCTATTCGGGAGTTTTACTCGTCACGCGATCGCGGCAGGTATCGACAGGACTCGATTCGTCGAGTGGTTCGGCCCGGCCGAGATCCTGAGCGCACCTGTTGGGCGGGTGCGCGGTCGCGTGTTGTACTTCGACAACGCCAAAGGCCGAGGGAAAGTGCTCGGCTCTGACAGGGCCATCTACTTCGTACACTTTTCGATGATTCAAGGCCCCGGTTTCAGGGCGCTCGATGGTGGGCAGTTGGTCGAGTTCACGCCATGGCCGGGGTCCTTCAACGGCGTACTCGGGGTCGCGGCTTCCCAGCTCGTGCGCCTGACCGAAGGCCCTTAGCGGCCGAGAAACCTCGCAATTGCCTCGATCAGCGTCTTGCCATCCAGCAATTCGTCGTCGTTGTGATCGGCGCCTGGTATCGAAACAAAGGTCTTCGGCTGCGGCGCCGCCTCGAAGAGCCGCCGGCTGAATTCGGCGGGCACGACGGAATCGCGATCGCCGGCAATCACCAGAAGCGGCGCCTTGACGCGCGGGATCAGCGCGAGGCTGTCGTATCGATCGCGCAGAAGTAGTCGCACGGGGAGCCAAGGGTAGTGATGCTGTCCGACGTCAGCCATCGACGTGAACGGCGACCGAAGAATCAGCGCGGCCGGAGGTTCTTCTGAGGCGAGCCTTGTCGCCACGCCGGTGCCCAGTGACTCTCCGAAGTAGATCAGGCTTCGCGGATCCACGTGACGTTGGTTGATCAGGAACTCTCGGGCGGCGCGCGCGTCAATTGCAAGCCCCTGCTCTGTCGGTGAACCAGTGTTCCCGCCATAGCCGCGATAGTCGAACAGCAATACTTGCAGCCCGATGCGCTGAAGCGCTCTCGCCAGCGGAACACGATGCGCGCGATTGCCCGCGTTACCATGGAACACGATGACCGTGGTGGCTTGATCCGCGGCGGTGGCGTTGAACGACCATCCCGACAGACGAAGACTGTCGGTCCCGTCGAACGTCACCCCTTCGACGCCGCTGAGACCGAGCGAGTCGAGCGCAGGCACGTCGCCCATTGGGAAATACATCAACCGTCGCTGCCCCGCCCAGAAGAGCACCACAACCACCAAGACGACGGCGACAGGCGTCAGAAAGGCCACAGAAGTCACGAGCCTACGTCTGCGCCGGGGCGATTGATAAAAATCCAGCGTCGGCATACGCTGCCGCATAGGCTGCGGCTCCGTCAGGCCGGTCGCCGACACTCATGAGAGAGCTTCCCCTCGCACGCGACGTCGCACGCATCGTGCTCGTCATTCTGTTCATCGGGCTGATGATCGTATCCAGCCTGTGGATCTTGCAGCCGTTTCTCGGCGCGTTGATCTGGGCCACGATGATCGTCGTCGCCACGTGGCCGCTGATGCTGAAAGTCCAGGGCGCCGTCGGCGGACGACGAGGGCTCGCCGTGCTGGTGATGACGCTGGCGATGCTCTTCCTGCTCGTCGCGCCGCTGACCATCGCGATCCTCACGGTCATCGATCGCCGCGACGAGATCGTGAACATGGCGGCAATTCTCTCGACGACCGATGTCCCGCCGCCACCGGCCTGGGTGGAAGGCATTCCGTTTGTCGGCGTGCGGCTTGCCGAAGAATGGCGGCGGCTTGCGGCGATCGGCACTGAAGAACTAGCCACGCAGGCTGCCCCGTACATCCGCCAGGCACTCACCTGGTTCGCTGGCCAGGCGGGCAGCCTCGGCGTGATGGTGCTGCACTTCCTGCTCACGCTCATAATCGCGGCGATCCTGTACACAAACGGCGAAGCGGCAGCCATCGGAGTGCGCCGCTTCGGGCGGCGCCTCGCCGCCGACCGCGGAGAAAACGCTGTCGTACTCTCGGGACAGGCAATCCGTGCGGTGGCGCTCGGAGTCATCGTCACGGCCGTCGTCCAGTCCGCGGCCGCCGGCCTCGGCCTCGCCGTCGCCGGCATTCCTTACGCAGCGGTGCTCACCACGATCATCTTCGTGCTGTGCATCGCCCAGATTGGTCCGATTCTGGTGCTCGTGCCCGCCGTCGCGTGGGTCTATTGGTCAGGTGATTCGCTGTGGGGCACTCTGCTGCTTATCTATAGCATCGCCGTCGGCTTGCTCGACAACGTGCTCCGCCCGATTCTGATTCGACGGGGTGCAGACTTGCCGCTGCTGCTGATCTTCGCCGGCGTGATCGGTGGGCTGATCTCGTTCGGTGTCATCGGTCTCTTCGTGGGTCCAACAGTCCTGGCCGTCACGTATCGGTTGCTCGAGGCGTGGATCTCCGATATCGATCACAAAGACGTGGAAGTGGAACAGGTTTAGGCTTTCAGTGGAGGCTCGTGCATGATCGGTGTCGCGTCAGTGTTGTTGGTGTTGCTGCAGGCAGCAACTCCCACTCGGCCAGGGGTAGTAACGGGGCAAATACAGACGCCACAAGGTGCGCCGGCCGCAGCGATTCGCATCTCCGCATTGCCGGCACCTCCACCCAACATCCTCCCGTCTGACGGACAGAATTACTACTCGACGACGGCGCCCGCAGGCACGACGCTCAGCGACGCGCAGGGACGATATCGCCTCGCGAATCTCGCGCCCGGTCGGTACTTCGTGGTCGCGAGCGTCTTCGGATATCCGACGTTCTATCCGTCGGGAACGACTGCCGACCGTGCCACCGTGATCACAATCGGTGCGGACAGGCCAAGTGAGGGCGTGAACTTCTCCATTCAGATGCCGCCTGGCGGACGTGTCAGTGGCCGCGTCAGCACACCGGCCGCTCAGGGCGTGCAAGAGAAAGCGGTGTTGTCGGGCGTGGCGCTGGGCGAGCTTCTCGAGAGCCCGATCGGTGCTGACGGCGGATTCACCTTCGGCCACCTTCCGAAGGGCGCGTATCTACTGAGCCTCTTCCCCGCGGTGCCCGGCATGCCGTCACGCACGTTCCGTGTCGAAGAGTCCGACGTTCGTGTCGACCTCGCACGGCCCACGCTGCGCAACGTCAGCGGGCGTGTCGTGGTTCAGAAGGGTCCACTCCCGTACGGTTGGCTGGGGTTCGAGACCACGTCGAGCTACGAGACAGCGCACGTCAATGCCGACGGAACGTTTCGCACGCAGCTTCAACCGGCGCGACACAAAGTGGAGCTCGCGGGAATGCCTGGCGGCTACTCGCTGTCCTCAGTTCGTGCCGGCAATCAGGATCTCTCGCAAGGCGTCGTCGTGGGAGCGGGTGACATCACGGGTCTCGTGATCACCGTGTCGCCACCCGCGAATCTTCCGAAACTCCGCGGCAAGGTCTCGGGTGTTCCGTCAGCCACTCTCGCATCTGCGAAAGTGGAACTGACCGGCCACATCGTCGGTGTATTGGAAGCGGACGTGAAGCCGGATGGGTCGTTCGAGTTTCCCGCAGTGACGCCAGGCTCGTATCGCGCCCGAGTGCCTCAGGCCGCAGCGATTCCCTCCACCATCGTTGTGATCGGATGGGAAGACACTGACGTGCAGCTCAGCCCGGCCGCGGCGCGCTAATCTACTTCCCTCGCGCCTCTTTGAGGATGCTGGGATCGAAGAAGGCAGCTAGCGCCTCACGCGTGCGGGGCGCGCGATTCTGCTTCTGCGCAACCCACTTCTCTTCTTCGACCATCACGTTGAGCATGTCGGGATGCACCGCCATCGGGAACGCATGATGCTCCCAGGCCGCCGCGATTTGATTGACGGGATGCCCGGTGACCTTTGAAATCAGCGGGAAGTTTGGTGCCGGCTTCGTCTTCATTTCTTCGACAGATGCGAACAACGCGCGGACGAAACTCACGAGCTCGGCTCGCCGCTTCGCGTTCCCCAGAACCTCGGTCGATGAATAGAGACTGAAGAATTCCCGATAGACCTTGTTGTCCTGGAAGACGATGGCATCTTTGCCGAGACCATCAACGGTGTTCTGAGAGTCCGGCTCCCACATCGAAATCGCATCGGCTCGCCCATCGATCACGGCCGCCGCCAACTGCCCGCGTGGCACGTCCACGATCGTCACGTCGCTTTCTGACAGCTTCGCGCTCGCCAGCATTCGAACCAGCGAGTAATGCGCCGACGTCTCGCGTGGGAGAACGACGCGCTTGCCTTTCAGATCGGCCAGCGTCTTGATCCCCGCTGACCGCTTCGCGACGATGCGATAGAGCCCGTCGGCAACGGTGAACAGGATGCGAACGTTGGGCGCGCCGGCAATAAGGAACTGCGTCTCGGCATTGGTGGCCGCATGCGCACCGCCATTCGCCAAGTTCCGCACGCCGCCGTTGATCACCCGGAACCCGGCACCCTGCGGCCCGTTGTCAGCCACGTAAACCGGGCCACCCTCGAGGGTCGTGGTACTGACAGCTACCGTGAATGGTGCATCTGCGGGCAGCGGGACTGATGCAGGGTTTGGCGCGGCACCCTGGCCCCACAAGACGAGTGGCGCACAGGCTAGGCACAACGCAATCAGGCTCACACGGCGTATACCAAAACAGGTCATAGGATGAGTAGGCTCCGGGCGTGTATTCTCGCAGACTCTATAATGATCGCGCGCATCTTTCGCGCCTTTTTCCGAACAATCCGTCCCGGAGCATCGAACCGATGAGATCTGTGTCTGCCCTCATAACGTTGCTGCTCGTTGGCGTGCTGACTACACCAGCCGCCGCGCAGGCACCCGATGGCGCCGCCATCTACCAGGCAAGTTGTGCATCGTGTCACGCGAGCCCCGGGCCCGAGTCACGAGCACCCAACCGGGAAATCCTCGCGACCCTCGCGCCCGAGAGCATTCTCGTCACGCTGACGAGCGGCCAGATGTTTCGCCAGGGCTCGGCCCTCACCGATGCGGAGCGCAAAGCCGTGGCCGCGTTCCTCGCGGGCAGGCCCGTTGGTACGGCAGCCGCGGCATCCACTGTCGGCCGCTGCACCACGAAGCCGACGCCGATCACCGCGACGAACATCACCGCCGGCTGGAATGGGTGGGGATCGACGCCGACGAACAACCGCTTTCAGAACGCTGACAAGAGCGGCCTGACGTCGCCGATGATCCCGCGACTGAAGCTGAAGTGGGCGTTCGGGTTCCCAGGTGTGAGCTCCGCGCGCTCGCAGCCTGCGATTCTCGGCGACCGCATGTTCGTCGGGAGCGAGAGCGGCGACCTCTTCGCACTGAACGCCAAGACAGGCTGCACGCACTGGAGCTTCCACACGAAAGCGGGCATCCGAACGGCGCCATCGGTCGGTCCATATAAGCGGGCCAACGGCTCCAACGGGTTCGCGGTCTACGTTGCCGATGGCGCTGCGAACGTCTATGGCATCGACACCGAGACCGGACAGGAGATCTGGTCGCGCCGCGTGGACGATCACGTCTACGCGAAGTCCACTGGATCGCTCACCTACTACGATGGCCGCGTCTACGTGCCGGTGGCCGGCGTCGGCGAAGAGGGCCAGGGTGGCTCGTCGAAATACGAGTGCTGCACGTTCCGCGGCAGTCTGAACGCGCTCGACGCCAACAGCGGCGCCGTCATCTGGAAGACCTACACGATGGACGAGCCAAAGCAGCGCGGCAAAAGCAAGGACGGTGTGCAACTGTGGGGGCCCTCCGGTGCCGGCATCTGGTCTGCTCCGACGATCGACGCACAACGTCGCGCGGTGTACGTCGCGACTGGTAATGCGTACGCCGAGCCCAACTCGAAGACGAGCGATGCCGTGGTCGCATTCGACATGGCGAGCGGAAAAATTCTCTGGAGCTTCCAGCCGACGACGGACGTGTGGGTCGGCGGATGCAAGGCCGGCGATGGCAACCCGAACTGCCCCACCGCGCTTGGACCGGATCACGACTTCTCGATGTCGCCGATGCTCGCCAAGCGCACGAACGGATCTGATCTCCTGATCGTCCAGCAGAAATCGGGCATGGCGTACGCGATCGATCCCGACAAGCAGGGCGCGCTCGTGTGGCAGTACAAGACAAGCGATGGCGCCGGACTCGGCGGACAGTGGGGCACGGCCACCGACGGCCGGCAGGTGTACTTCAGCATCAACGGACCGGCGAGGGCCGCGGGTGGGCTGCGAGCGGTGAACCTCGACACCGGTGCCGAGGTGTGGTCGAAGAATGCTGAAGAGAGACTTTGTGGCACCGAGCGCGGCTGCAGTGCAGCGCAGGGCGCAGCCGTCACCGCGCTTCCGGGAATCGTGCTCTCAGTTTCGATGGACGGCGGTCTTCGCGCACACGCGGCCGATGACGGCACGACCGTGTGGTCGTTCAATACGAATCAGGAGTTCCAGACGGTGAACGGCGTGAAGGCCAAGGGCGGCGCAATGGACGGCCCGGGCGCAGTCGTCTCCGGCGGAATGATCTATGTGAACTCGGGATACGTGAGCCTGATCGGACGGCCAGGCAACGTGCTGCTCGCGTTCGGCGTGGAGTGATTGCCGCCTACGCGGCCAACAGGCGCGCGACGGTTTCGCTGAAGGCCGCCATCTCGAACGGCTTGACCAGGCAGGGCTCGCCAGCCGCATGCATCGCATCGAGCAGTGGATGCTCTGCATAGCCTGACATCAACAACACCTTCACCTCCGGTGCCCGTTGTCTCAGTCGTTCGACGATGACGGGGCCGGTGGCTCCCGGCAGAATCAAATCGGTGATCAACAGATCGGGCGGCTCGAGCTCGTCGCAAAGCGCGAGCCCTTCTGCGCCCGTTGCGCCGATGTCCACGTGATACCCGCGCCGCTCGAGTGCATGGCGAAGTAAATCGCGAACGGCTGCTTCATCTTCAACCAGCAGAATCCGCGGCTTGCCTGCAGCGTGTGGCTTCGGCGTCGTGTCGCCAATGATCACTTCTGAAGACGTCGCGGCCTCCTCCGGATCGAGGCTGCGAATGCGATCGACGATGGCAGTCAGGCGCGGGATTTCGGCCAGAATCTGCTGCACGTCTCCTTGCAGATCGTGGTCTTTCTCGAGCGCCTCTTCGATCTGCTGCGCGTAGCCGGAGATCACGAACGCGACGTTGTTCAGGTCGTGGGCAATCCGACGCGGGGAATCCATCACCAGACTAATCGGCTGGCTCGGGTCGTGCTTGAACGGGAAACGCCCTAAGATGCGCGAGCAGTGCTAGTTGCGACGCGCCTAAAGCACTCCGTGATCACTACTGGCATCTGAAGGAGTGTCGCGACGTGCAGTGCTGCGCCACGGGCGATTGCCTCGCGCGGCATCCCGAACACGACGCATGAGTGCTCGTCCTCGGCGATGGTTTCTGCCCCCACCTGACGCAACGCGAGCAGCCCCTCTGCCCCGTCTGCTCCCATTCCTGTCAGAAGCGCCGCCACGATCGGCACGCCGCGCAGCTTAGCGAGCGAGAGGAACAGCTCGTCAACGGCCGGGCGCTGATGATGAAGCGGCGGCCCGTTATGGAGTCCTGTCATCAGCTTGATGCCGTGCTGGTGCACGACCAGATGACGGTCGCCGGGTGCGAGGTATGCGGTGCCGGGCTCCAGCTGTTCCCCACCAGCGGCCTCGACGACACGAATCGCGCATGACTTGTCGAGCCGATCGGCAAACGCTCTCGTGAATCCCGCTGGCATGTGCTGTGTGATCACGATGGGCGGCGTCTCGACGGGCAGCCTGCTCAGTAGCGCCTCTATTGCCTGCGGGCCACCGGTTGATGCACCAATCGCGATGATGCCGTTCCGTCGTCGCGATGAATCAAATCGAATCGTGGACGCGGGAGGCGCAGTCGCATCGGTTGCGGCAGCGCGTGCAAGCGCCGACGGCGCGACTTCGCGAGTCGCGCGCACGCGCTGCTTGAGGCGCGCGGCGAGTTCGCCCACCGAGCTCGGCCCGCCAGGTTTGGCGAGAACATCCACGGCGCCTGCGCGCAAGGCGTCGATCGTCGCGGTTGACCCGGATTGCGTCAGTGAGCTGATGATGATGACCGGCATCGGGCGATGGGCCATCAGGTGGCGGAGGAAGGTCAGGCCGTCCATCCGCGGCATCTCGATGTCGAGCGTCAACACGTCTGGCTCGAGCTGCACGATCATGTCGCGTGCGATGAACGGATCGCCGGCACCACCAACAACTTCAATGTCGGGCTCGCCTTTCAGCGCGTCAGCGAGCAGCTTTCTTACGATCGCGGAGTCGTCAACGACTAACACTTTGATCGGCCCTGTGCTCAGATCCTCGAGAGGTCTCATGGCTACAGCTCTTCCACGACGTCCCGCCCGCGAGTGACCACGACCCGGCCCGTCGAGGCCAGGAGGCGCACGGTTCGCGTGTCGGTCCCGCCGAGCGACTCGCCCTTCACGTGCACGCCGTTCTGCCACAGGATTTTTTGGGCGATGAGCGCATTTCGTCGCCCAACATCGAGGCCGTTCGGCCCACCCATGATTGCTGCGCCGCCCAGCAGATGCACTCGCAGCCGCGACTTCACGGCCCCGGCTTTGTACGCCTCCTGAAAGAGAAGCGGGATGCCTGTGTCGGCAAACGTTCCAGGCTGCCGTGCCGCCCTGTCGCCGTTGAGACTCGACTCGGGTAACAGGAAGTGCAGCATCCCTGCGACGCGCGTCGCCGGATCCCACAGACAGACCGCGACACAACTGCCGAGGGCGTGCGTGACGATCTCCACGTCCGGCGACGTCGTCACGGCAAACTCGCCGATGCCGATCACGACGCGTTCCCCGCGTCCCGCCGTCGCGAGTGTTGGCCCGCCGGGGTGCTGGGGCGCGTTCATGCGACAGGCCGCTGGAAAATGGCCGGCGCCACCCAGCGCAGGCCGTGTGACATGCCGTTGAGGCTCTCTGAATGCGAGATGAAGAGATGCCCGCCAGGCGCGAGATGCCGCTCGAGCAACGAGACGACTCGCTGCTGCACGTCGCGATCGAAATAGATCATGACGTTGCGACAGAAGATCACGTCGAAGCGCTCGCCGAGGTCAGAGACCTCGAGAAAATTGAGTTGCCGGTACTCGATGAGGCGGTGCACGTGCGCGGCGACGCGTGCCTGCCCCGTCTGCTTACCAAGCCCGCGCTCGAAGTGGCGGCGGAGGACGTCGAGCGGAATGTCGGCAACGCGCTCCATCTTGTAGACGCCGGATGAGGCCACCGCCAACGCCTTCGTAGACAGATCGGATGCAAGAATCCGGATTCGTCCATACTGATCCGGTTCGAGTGCATCGAGCAGCGTGATCGCGAGCGTTACCGGCTCCTGACCAGTTGCGCACGCCGCGCTCCATATCCGAATAGGGCCATTCGCGAGGGTGGGGACGATCGTCGAGCGCAGAAAATCGAAATGCTGCGCCTCGCGGAAGAAGCTGGTGTGATTGGTTGCGATTGCGTCCAGGAGTGCAGTGACCTCGGCGCCACTGGCATCCGCGTCAACATGCGAGAGGTAATCGCGAAAGCTCGAAAAGCCACCGGCTCGCAGACGCTTCTGCAGGCGCGCGAGCACGAGCGCGCGCTTGCCTGAATGCAGCGTGATGCCGGAGCGCTCGTAGACGAGACGAACGATCCGCGAGAGCTCGACGTCGGTGAGTCGAACGGCTCCCGCGTCGACGGGGTCAGGCAGCGCGGAGCGCCGCATCGTCTGTCCCGAGCACGCGGTCGAGGTCGAGGAGGATCTTGACCGTTCCTCTGACCTTCGCCACGCCAGTCATGTAGTCGGTACAGACGCGGTCGCCGAACTCCGGCGTCTGCTCGATCTCGTCGGCCACGATGTTGAGCACTTCCAACACGTGGTCAACGATGATGCCCATCAGCGCTCGCCTCGCCGCGACAGCCACTTCAACGACGATGATGCAGGTGCGCGACGTGATCTCCGCCTGCGTAAAGCCAAACTTGAGACGCATGTCGATCACCGGGATCACCTTGCCGCGCAGGTTCAGCACGCCCTTGATGTGCGGCGGGACCTGCGGGACCTCGGTGATGTCCATCATCTTGATGATCTCGCGCACACGAAGGACCGGCACCCCGTATTCCTCGGTTGCCAGGGTGAACGTCAGATACTTCCCCCCCAGTGCCTCGGTCATCACCCCCTCCTACGCGGCGGCGCGGCTCACACCGCGCTCCAGTTCGACGATGCCGTGCGCGTCGAGAATCAGGCCGATGCGGCCGTCACCGAGAATGGCCCCACCCGCAATGCCGCGAACGTTGGCGAAGGTCTCGCCGAGTGACTTGATCAGGACCTCCTGCTTTCCAAGCAGTGCATCGACGATCAGCCCAACTCGCGACCCTGCATCCTGGATGACGACCACCGTCGCCTTGCATGGGTCGCTCTCGTGAGGCAACGCGAACAGCTCGCCTAGTGAAACCAGCGGAAGCAGTGAATCGCGCACCTGGACCATGCGCGGCGAGCCATGCACGTTGTGCACCTGCGATGCCAGCGGCCTCAATGACTCGCGGACACCAGTGGTCGGCATCACAAATCGCTCGCAACCCACACCAACGATCAACCCGTCGAGCACGGCAAGTGTCAGCGGCAACCGAATGGTGAAGGTCGTTCCCTTGCCCGCCGCCGTCGCGATTTCGATTCGGCCGCGCAGCGCATCGATGTTGCGTCGCACGACGTCCATGCCGACGCCGCGCCCAGAGATCTCCGTGACCTTCTCGGCTGTTGAGAACCCGGGTTCGAAGATCAGGGCGTTGATCTCCTCGACCGAGGGCGACGCGCCTGGAGCAATCAGGCCTCTCTCGAGCGCGCGCGCCTTGATCCTCTCCGTATCGAGGCCCCTCCCATCATCGGCAATCTCGATCACGATGTGCCCTCCCTGGTGATACGCGCTGAGAGTCAGCCGTGCCTGTGGGTGTTTACCAGCGGCGGTGCGCACTGCAGGCGGCTCGACTGCATGGTCGATGCTGTTGCGGACCATGTGCATCAACGGGTCGGCAATCTCCTCGACCATTTTGCGATCGAGCTCGGTGTCCTCACCGCTCACCACGAGCTCGACGGACTTGTCGGCCTTGCGGCTCAAGTCGCGGACGATGCGCGAGACTTTCTGGAAGGCCTGGCGTATCGGCACCATGCGCAGCGCCATCGCGCTGCGCTGGAGGTCAACAGTGATTCGTTTGAGCTGGCTGAGATTTCCGGCGAGGCGCTCCTCGAGGCGCATTGCCAGCGCCGGGTCTTCCTGAATCAAGGACTGCACGACGATCAGCTCGCCAACGGCGTCTACGAGGCTATCGAGCTTCCGTGTGTCTACTTTGATCGCGCCGTTCTCTTCGCTCCGTCGCGCGGTGGCGGCAACGTCCGGCCTCCGCTCCGTGGTGTCCGTAGTGTCCGGCTTTGGCCGGACCTCGCTCTCGCCCGAGATCAACAGATCAACCGATTCGATCAGCGCGCGCGCTACTGGCGCGAGATCGGCCCCCGGTTGCCCGGACAGGCGAACACCGACGTCACGAATCATCGACGACAGCACGTCGACTGCGCGAAGCACGACGTCCACGTCGGCCGGCCCCAACGTTCGGCGGCCTGAGCGTGCGAGGTCCAAGAGATTCTCGACCTTGTGCGCCACCTCCTGAACGGACGTCACGCCAAGTGCGCCGGCGTTCCCCTTGATCGTGTGGAAGGGTCTGAAGATGTCGTTGAGCAGCGTGATGTCGCCTGGGCGCTCGTCGAGCGCCAGGAGTGCGGCCTCGATCGTTCCGAGGTGATCGAGCGCCTCGGCCAAAAACAGGTCGGCCATCTCCGAGTCGTCGCGCAGAAATGCCAGCTCGTCGTCAGTCACAGGAGTGTTCCGGAGACGTAATCGGCACACCCCGGGCATGGCTTGAAGCACACATGTGCCTGAAGCGCACATGGTGCACACTGAGAACTGTGTGGGCGGATTAGAGAAGGGTGTGGTTCAAATTTCTCAGTTCTCGATTCTAAGTGCGTGTTCAGGTTCGCTGACTCTGGCAACCTGTCCCGATTTGCCCGGGACGAACATTGCACAATGAACCACGAATGCAGAACCGAACCTGAACACGAACCGAGAACTGAGAACCTGGAAATTCGAACGGCAAAGGTCAGAAACCGTATCTGATTTCGCCGATGACCTGCCGCTTCAGGATGTCGCCGAAGATGTGTTGCTGTACCTCGCTGTTCGCGAGGTTCGTGATCTTGAGACTGGTGACCAGGCTGTCCTGCATCCACTTCCTGCCAACACCCAGATTGACGAGCGTGAAGGCCTCGGTGGAACCGGCGAAGCGCTGATCGAGCACGTCCTGCCAGTACGCGTCTCCGGTGTAGCTGACCATGAAGTTGCCGAGGTATTTGCCGTAGTTGAAGTTGAAGCCGGCGTTGAAACGATTGTTCGCCGGGAAGTTCGTTTCGCTCGGATCGAACCCTTCGACGTCCGGGTCAGCCTGATACGAGTAATTCAGCACCACGTTGAGATATCGATTGACGACGCCGTCCACGCCAAGCTCGATGCCTTTGTCGCGAACAGTTCCGAGGTTCTGGTAGGTGAAGAGCGACGGCAGCCCGGGTGGCGGGATCAGATTCAGGACGAACGTTGGAATCTGTGGTGGCCACGTGAGGGGCGGATTGGTGGCCGAGTATCGACCCACCTGAGTAAAGAAGATCGCATCGTCTGTGGTGTTCCAATACACGGCCGCCGTCACTGTCGCGCGTCTGCTGAGCACACCGGTGTACCCGATCTCGTACGCGGTCATCGTCTCCTGTTCGAGATCGGGATTGCCGACGGCCTGGAACGGGAAGACGAACGCCGACAGCGCCGGCGAGATCGCGCTCAGGTTCGCCTGATTCAACAGCGTCACATCGAGGTTGTTGTTGATGAATGACGGCGCGCGGAAGGCGCGATTGAATGACAGCCGTACCGTCTGATTGAGCGACGGCTTGTACATCAGCGTGGTGCGCGGCGAGAAGACGGCGTTGTCGATGGACGAGAACTTGTCCAGCCGTCCACCAACGAGCCACCGGAATCGATCCGTGAGGAAGATCTCATCCTGAATGTACCCGCCACCTTCGTTGCGATTGTCGCCGTTAGGAGCAATCGAGATGTCGAAGCTGTTGTGACGGTAGTTCCCTCCGTAGCTGACAACGTGACGCGTGCCGAAGGTGTGGAGGTCGGAAGCGTCGACGTCGAACGTCGTCGTATCGAACGAGAGCGGCAGCAGCGCGCCGGTCACCGTGCGCGACAGGAAATTCACGGCGTCGCCGTTCAGGATGTTCGTGAAGACCCCGATGTGCCGTCCTCCCTTCTGGTAGCGGCCGCTGAGATACGTCAGTCGCGATCCGCTGTTGATGTCGAAGGGGCCGATGCCGCTGTGGATGATGCCCTCGGTGCCGGCGACTCCACCAGACAGCACCAGCTTGCCGGAATTCGCCAGCTCGTAGTCCACGCGCGCGTCGAACTTCGGCTGCGACGTGCCGCTGTTGTTGTAGGGCGGGTACGGCGTATTAAAGGAGTTCGGGATGGTCCCTGTCGGGCGCGGCAACGCATCTTGCGAGAAGTATCCGGCGGACAGCTTGTAAGACCACTTATCGTTGACCGCTTGCGCGTGCGTCCCGTTGACGTAGAAGAGGCCGCCCGTGCCATTGTCCTGTCCCGTTGCGTCCCGATCGAAGAAGCCGGCACCGATCGTCAGCGACGATCCGCCACTGGCGGCCAGCTCGCGCGGCGACAGCGTGATCACGTTGACCACGCCGCTCATCGCGTTGGCGCCCCACACCGCGGAGGCCGGCCCGCGGATCACTTCGATCTGTTTGATCTCGTTCGCATTTGTCGGAACGAGGTCCCACATCACCATGCCGAAGAAGTCGAGATACACGCTGCGGCCATCGACGAGTGCCAGTTGCGAGGTGGCGAGCGTCGATGTGGCGCCGCGCGCCGTGATGTTGATATCGCGCGCCGAGAGCTGCGACACGTTGATGCCAGGAACGGCCCGTAGCAGATCTCCCATGTTGGTGCCAGGAGAGTTCTGAATCGTGTCGGTGGTGATCAGGCTGACCGACGCCGGCGCGTTCACGAGTTGCTGATCGGTTCTCGAGGCGGTGACGACGAGTTGTTCTTCGAATGAGATCGGCCGATCCGGATCCTGTTGTTCCTGTGGCTCCTGAGCGGCGGCGGGCTGCTGTGCCGGCGGTTGCTGCGATTGCTGCGCGAAAACCGGAGCGGCGAACGCCAGCGCAAGGCCGGCGACGAGGAAGCGCACGTCCATGTCAGGTCATCTCCTTGATGGGAGCGGCTTTGATGTACAGCTGAGAATGATATGATGATCGCTTGTCGCGCCCGTAGCTCAGTTGGATAGAGCGACTGGCTTCGAACCAGTAGGCCGCAGGTTCGAGTCCTGCCGGGCGCACCAAAAAATGACGGCCTGTAGTTCAGAATTCAAAATGCAAGATGCAAGACTCTCCGGCGTTTTGCATTTTGAATTTTGCATTTTGCATTACGGGCGTCAGTTGTAAGCGCCCGTAGCTCAGCTGGATAGAGCGTTGGCCTCCGGAGCCAAAGGCCGCAGGTTCGAATCCTGCCGGGCGCGCCAGCCTTCGCTCGCAAGATACTTGGCGAGCTTCGGCCAGGCAGGCCATTCGGATCGTGCGCGAGAAGTACAATCGTTAGTTCTGTCCCACCTCGATGGGCCGATAGCTCAATTGGCAGAGCAGCAGACTCTTAATCTGCGGGTTGAAGGTTCGATTCCTTCTCGGCTCACCACTCTCAACACAGGACTTACCGCCACTCATGGCGATCATCCGAGGTATCTCGGTTGCGCCTGGGTTGCGGAATGATGCGTCGTCGAGGCGATCGACCACTCCTCGATTCCCGCCCGGGAGCGGCGCTCATCGCTCAACCGTCAAACTCCTTCATCATGGCGGGCACCAGCTCGTCGCGACACGCAGTTGCCTCGATCGCGAGCAGTCCCGCGATGGGCTTCTCCACGCGTGGATCACGGGCAGCAGACAATCGGGTAGCAAACCAGAGCGTGATGGGTTCAAGCACATAGCTCCCCGTCCGCGCACAGCTTGCCTCAACTGCTTTTGCAACCTCTTCGACGTCGACGGTGGCGGCCATGCATGACTCTTGGTGAGCTCCCTGAGTGGCGTTGCGCTCAGCGGAGACCATCCGCTCAATTACTTCGGCACGGTATCGGTCAAGCACAGTGGACGAAAGTTGCAGGCGTGCTTCGGTGACAGCGAGGAGTGTCGTGGCATAGACCGCCAGGCATGAATACCAGTCATCACTGCGCGTCAGAAGTCGCGAAGGAGCGAGCACCGCCTGGCCGACTAGGAAGCGCTTCTGTGTCTCCTGCCGCACCCGAAACTGATAGTCGAAACTCCTTTGTGCTTCCGCAAGGCGCTCACGAAGTTGGCGATGGATGACTGTTTGGTGTTCGGTAGCGCGACTCGGTGCGGTGGAGGACGCGCCCGCGGCGTTTCCCCAGCTCTTTTTCTCAGTCGCGCTGCCCTCTTCGATAACTTCTTTCTGGTTTGACCACCAGGACAGCGCCAGAAACCAAAACCCAATCGTCACTGCCGACACCCACGAAATGATTCCCATCTTGGCCGCTTCTTGAGCGCCCAACCCTTCCGCGATGGCTTCCATGCTTGTAAGGATGCCGCTGGTTGTAAAGCCTAGAAACCATAGGACGCCGGCTGCCTTGGTCGCGTTATGCCTCCATCCTCCAACCCGGTATTCGCCGGCTCTTAGGGGGCGTCCGGCATACCATGCGGGGACCACAAGCAAGCTGAGGAACCAAGTTCCAATACCCCAGATGAGCGGGACGCGTGATCGGCGCTTGCGGGCATCTACGTAAACAGCCACCGCCAGGACAGTCACGATCGCTATCCACAGCAGTGGGTAATCCTGCGTAAACATCTCCGATTGTCCTTTAGTGCGAGATGACCCGATTTACCAGCAGCAACGGGCGACGACGCAGGCAGCAACGGTGGCCGTCAGACGCGAATCGACTCACCAATCAGCCGGCGGTCAGGTCCGTCCGTGGCAAGGGACGTCCGTGACAGCTTCGTCGAAATTCGTTGGCGTACATCGTATCGGGCGGCGCCGGTGGCGACTTCAGCTGATGCGATGCGCGTTTGATTTGCGTGAGGAGCGCCGTTTGGATGAGCCCGCCTGGCGTTTCCCGATCAGAAAATGTTGCCTCTGTTTGATGGGAATCAAACAGCGTCTCGTCTCGGATGCGTCGGATTCCAGAGACAAGGCGAAGCACATCGACTTCGGCTCTGCCATCGCGGCGGCTCTCATGAAGAAAGAAGTGCCGGTCCTCGTCGTCACGGACCAGACCAAGGCCCAGTGGATCATCAGAAGCGCGTCGTCACAGAGAGAAGACAGCACGGGAACGAAGATCGCGAAACTGGCCTTCGGTGGAGGGCCCGAAACGCTAGCCCTGCGATCAGACTGGACCGCCTGCAGACTGGGCGGCCCTCGTCGCGCGCCCTCGCACTGAAGCATGAAGATTTCGCCAGAACGGAAGGGCGAGCAGGCTCGTGCAGACGTTCACCAGAAATACTCCGACTCCAGTTACCCGTAGTTCGTCCCATAGAGTGAGCAGGGCCACACTCGCCAGGAGGAAATTCGAGAGTTGAAACACGACACACGCTCGAAGGAGTGACTCCCAGCCGCTCCACCGCTCGATGGCGGCCACCCACGTGGCTCGACGAGTGAGGATCAACGCGAACATCGCCATCGGAATGCCGCCTAGTACCACGCCCGCAAGCACAAGCCTGCCGCCATCGTAGAACTCGTCACAACACACTGATGGCCCATCGTCAATCAAGACGACGGCGCCGGAGTCATACATCGGCAATTCGAACGCTCGCAGCACACGGCCTACGTCCCGTCTCAGGCTGTCAGAACCTGACATGAGCTGAGCCATCAGGACCAGGGCGGTTATCCCCACAGCCGCTGCAAGCACGATTGCCACACCCAAGGATTGAAGCCAGCGAAACATCGTCGGTCTCTAGTCGACCACCGCCACTGCCTGGATCTCAACGAGCTGCTCGGGCTCGCCGAGCTCCAAGACCGCCAGGTTGGTCGTTGTCGGCTTGTGGTTGAACGGCGCGAAGTACGAGCTGACCACCGCGCTTGACCGCCCAATGTCGCCGATGCGCGGCCGTGCCCGGAAGATAAAGAGATGCACGATATCGCGCGGTGAGCCGCCGGCGGCTTTCAGCGTCGCCATGATCCCGTCCATTGTCTGGCGCACCTGCGCTTCAAGATCGTTCGGCAGGTATTTCAAGATCTGATCGCGCTGGTGAGGGTGATCGTGATAGACGGGCAAGGCCGTTCCACCGGCGAGCCAGAGCAGCTTGCCGCTCTTGACTTTGATCGCCGGCACGAAAGGCATCGAAACAGTCGTGTCGTAGTTGGGATGGTGGACCACCTCCAGGTGCTCTCCGCTCTGCGGCGATGCCGAGCGTGCAGCCAGCAGCAAACACAAAACCACAACTCCCAAAATTCCAACTCCCAATTTCCAATGGGTGTGCTTGGCGTTGGAGTTTGGGCTTTGGGAGTTGGGAGTTGACGATGGTTCTCTGGAAGTAGGCATTGTCGGTTCTCCGTTTGTAATCGTCAGGTCGATATAATCTGCGGCAATCGCACAGCAGATCATGAAAAAAATGCGCTTCTATTTGTTCTCTGTGGCTGTTCTCGCGGCCGTGTCCTCGCTGACGGCGCACGTCACCCCCATTGCGGCGCAGCAGAGCTCATCGAACGACCGGGGCCGGCAAGTCCTCTGTGAGGCGCTTCTGGACATGCCCAACCTGACGATTACGAGGGCCGTGTGTCGAGGCCTGCGTCAGGCTCGACTCCCGCCTACTGCTACGTTCAAGGAACGATCGACTCTCGCATTCGCTTCCATATGCAGTTGCCGCTTCAAGGCAACTGGAACGGACGGCTGCTGAACATCGGCGACGGCGGCAAGGACGGCGTGCTCAACTTCGCCGACCACCGGCTGGCGCAGGGCTATGCGGTGGCCAACTCCAATACCGGTCACGACAGCGGTGCCGAGCCGCGCGCTTCATTCGCGCACGATGACCTCGATGCGATGATCGATTTCGGCCATCGTGCCGTCCATTTGACGGCCATCGCTTCCAAAACGCTCGTGCAGTACTTCTACGGCCGTCCGGCTACTCACACCTATTTCGAAGGCTGCTCAACGGGCGGGCGTCAGGGTTTGATGGAGGCCCAACGCTATCCGGGTGATTTCGACGGCATCGTGGCCGGCGCTCCCGTTTTCGACTACCAGCGGCTCAACGTCACGCATGTATGGATGGCGCAGGGGGTCTTCGCCGATAACTTCGCCGGCAATCTCGCCTTCGACAAGGACGGCGACGGCGTGCCCGAGAGCCTCACCAAATTGGAAATCCTTCGCGACGCGGTCCTGGCGAAGTGCGACACCAACGACGGCATCCGCGACGGCGTCATCGACGATCCGCCAAGCTGCAAGTTCGATCCTGCCGCGGATCTCCGGAACCGGATGTGCCCGACCGGAACCGATCGCGATGACTGCTTCACACCTCGCCAGATTCAGACCGTGCGCGACATTTATCGTGGTCCGCACGACAGCCGCGGCGTGCGCATTTACAAAGGCATGGATCTCGGCTCGGAGTGGCACTGGGAGGACACGATGTTTCCGCATCGCGGTAACAGGATGGTGCCGGCGAAACTCATATACGGCGTCGATCACGTCAACTTCCTCTTCTACGAGAAATCTCCGGGTGTGCCGCTGCCGAATCCGTTCGACCCTCACCAGGTTGCCGACAAGCGCGCCACTCCACCTGAGTTCGGGTGGTGGGAGTTCAACGTGGACGATGTGACGGCGGGTCGCGGTGCGTTCATGATGGCGATCACCGACGCCACCAATCCGGACTTGTCACGGTTCCTCGTGCGTGAGAAGGGCAAACTCCTGATGTTCCACGGCTGGGCCGATCCGGAAGGACAGGCGGAGCCCACGGTGGACTACTACAGGCAAATCGTCGACACCACGTTCCGCGGCAACGTCGATGCCGCTCGACAGAAGGTCCGCCTCTTCATGTTCCCGGGCATGGGACACTGCAGCGGAGGGCCGGGGTGCAATGAAGCAGATCCGCTGGAGGCGCTCGTCGCATGGGTCGAGAAGGACGTCGAGCCGGACTACCTGGTAGCTCAGCACCGCACCAACGGCATCGTCGACAACCAGCGCCGCATCTGCGCCTATCCGCAACGTGCGGTCTACGTCGGACCGGCGGGTGGTCAGAATGATCCCTCCAATTGGAGGGAAAGCAACTTCGCGTGCCAGTGAGCCGTTGCCTGAGATATCCTCACCCCGCCTTCATTCATAGGGCCGTCAGCATGCGGCTCGCGCCGATTGGTAAACAGCCACA
>Ga0315912_10002314_pt1 | contig 20701 bp, 15 predicted proteins | sample VfabasoilMG_FD_204469 | JGI IMG/M metagenome (GOLD analysis project Ga0315912, IMG submission 204469) | Garden soil microbial communities collected in Santa Monica, California, United States - V. faba soil | ecosystem: Environmental > Terrestrial > Soil > Garden | place: USA: California...
CCCGCTCCGCCGCCAGCTCCCCCACCTCGCGCCGACTCGCCTCCGCTCCGAGCAACGCCAGCTCCCGCTGCGCTCCGACCAACGCCGCCAGCTCCGCCCGCTGCTCGTACGCCTCCCGCGCCCCACGAGTCCGCGCATCCACCCGCGCCAGCGCCTCCGAAAACGCCTGCCGCGCCGCCACCAACTCCGCCGGGGCCACCACCTCCGGCTGCCGCGTGAGCCAGCCCTGCACCCGCTCCAAGGTGCGCGCCGTCACCTTCTCCATCGACGCGCGATTGCCCACCCGCAGACACAACGGCAGCTCCGAAAACTCCTCCGCCGACAACGGCTCCACCACATTATCGACCGCGCGATTGTTCGTGCTCGTCACCAACACGAAGTCCCCGCCCATCACGCCCGCTTCGGCCAAGAGCCGACATTTCTCGATCAACTGATGCGCCACCAGATTCAAGATCACCGTCGTCTTGCCGGTACCCGGCGGCCCCTGCACCGCCGCAAACGGCGACCCCAGCGCATGCTCCAGCGCCGTCTGCTGACTCGCTGTCAACGGCGCCCGCGGCCACCGCCCCAGACACACCCGCTGCCGCCCTGCCGGCGCCCGCCCACTCAAATACGCGCCCAACGGCGACTCTGGCTTCAGCCCTCCCTCCTCGATCAACCCCAGCGCCGCCTCCAGATCCCGCTGCACATGCCACGTCGTCCGGCTCCGCTCGCTCGCCACCACCAACGCCACCGGAAACGCCCGACACCGCGACCCCAACTGCCGCAACCGCCGCACGATCAAACCATGCAACCGCTCCAGCAACGCCGCGGGGCTCTCCCCCGCCCCCGGCACGCGCGACGCCTTCCCCTGCTCAGACGTCTCCGCCTTCGCGCCCTTCTCCGACGCCTGCGTGATCCGCGCTGGCGCGGCGCCCACCGCCGGCGCCCTCACGGACGCCGACACCGCCGCCCGCCCCGACTCCCGCTCCTCCCCCTCGATGCTATTGGCCAGCAACGAACACAACGCCGCCACCATCTCCCGCCCCGTCAGCGCCTCCTCCTCCCGCAGCAACGCGAAAAAGTCATCCAACCCCTCCCCATCCACCCGGAGCGTCTCCCGCAACAACTTCAGATCCACGAAGAACGGCTGCCCCTCGTTCGCGTCTTTGCCTCCCTCCCAGATCTCGACCTCGCTCGGCGCCTCGCGCGACAGCGTTCCCTTGCGCTCCGCGGGAGTCGGCACCTCGAAGCGCCGCTCCCCCGACCACCACGCCACCTCCACCGGGAACCGCAACAGCCCCAGCAACTCCTCCCGCGGCGTATGCACGATCGGAAACAGCGCCAGGTGCGCCGCCTTCGACTCCTCCTCCGCCTGCCGATACCTCCCCGCCAGCCAGTGCTCGAAGAACGCCAGCCGCTCCCCATCCAGCGCCTGCCGCACCCGCCCCCGCTGTTCCACCAGGAAACTCTCCACCCCGGCCAGCGGCAGCTTCATGTAATCCTGCCCCGCCACCGGCGCCGCCCAGTTCAGCGCCGCCCGCTCCCCGCCCGCCTCGCCCGCGGCTCCGCCCGCCGCCGCCCCGGACTGCCCCGCGCCCTGTTGCCCCTGCGCTCCCCGACGCGCCCGCGGCCGCAACGACAACGCCTCCTCATAGCGCAACAGCGCCTGCCAGTAGCGCAGCACCTCCGCCGCGTCCTTCCGCCCCAACCGCGCGCTCGCGCCGCGCTCCCGCACGCCGGCCCCGTCAGAACCGATAGGCCCGCTGCTCGTCACCCCGTCCTTGTAGTGCGCCAACCCCAGACGTCGACATCAAATATTTTTGTGGGCCGGACCTCCGCCATACGTCGCCTGCACCCCCCTCGGCGCGCAGCACGTCCTGGATCGAGCGCCCATCGTTTCAGTCGGCGCTCTCGACCCGCGCACAAAACGCGCACTGGCCGCCCCCGAGTGAGAGGTGGCCCGTGCGGGAATGCGCTACGCTGCGGGAATGACTGGGTTGCCGACCCGGGGGCGTGGTGGTCGTGGCCGCTCGTCGAGCGGGCCTCGCGGGGAAACGCTGAGCACGTGGCAACAGCAGCGCGTGGCGGCGCTCTCCCCACGCTCCACGCGGCGGGTGGACTGGCACCTGCTCGTGGGGGAGAGCTGGCGTACCCCCCCACCTCAGGCGCCTGCCGCCGCGGAGGACGCGCTGTTGGTGCTGGAGGCGACCGACGAGCTGGCACGCTATCGCGATGAGAATACGCTCTTGCGCCGCGCCGTCGAGCTGGCTCGCTCGGAGCTCGGCATCGAGCGCGCTGCCATCTTCACGCGCGGCCGCTCGCTCGATCTGCTGCACGGTACGTGGGGATCGGGGGCCGCGGGGGAAACGACGGACGAGCGCGAGATCGCCTTCGTGATGGGCGCGGCGCATCGCGAGGCGATCACGCGAGCCAGCGCCGGGCTCAGCCGCTGGCTGTTGCTCGACAGCGTGCCGCTCACGGCGCAGGTCCGGGGCAAAGGCCAGGGCCAGACGCGCATCGTTGGCCACGGCTGGAACGCGCTCACCCCGATCCAGTCGGCGCGGGGCGTGCTCGGCCTGTTCGTCAATGACGCGGCCATCAGCGGCTCGCCGGTGGACGAAAAACGCCAGGCGCAGCTGGTGCTCTACTGCGCGCTGCTCGGCAACCTGTGGGAGCTCGTGCGCACCGAGCACCGCAGCATCGCCGTCGGGGAGGTCGCTGCTGGGCAGCTCGCCGTGGGGCACGTCGCCGCTGGAGAGGTGACCCCGGCGCAGACGCAGGAACCCAGCGCGGCCGCGGCCATCGCTGCCCGCGTCGTCCAGTTACTCCAGGAAGATTCGGCACTCGGACGGCAGCAGCTGGCGGCGCGCCTCGGGCTGAGCGAGAGCTGCCTCAGCCGGGCCTTCAAGAGCGAGATGGGATTTTCCGTGTCGCAATATCGTGCCCGCCTCAAGCTGGAGCGCTTCTTTGCGCTGGTCGATCGCCGCGGGGGCAACCTCCTCGCGGCCGCGCTCGACGCGGGCTTTGGCAGCTACGCGCAGTTTCATCGCGTCTTCCGCGCGGTGCTCGGCAAGACGCCGAGCGAATACCTCGCCGAGAGGTAACGGCCTCGCTCGGGGATCGATCGCTTCGCAGTGCGATCGGATCGCCTCGAGGTGAGAAGCGAGGGCACGCGAAAGGACGCACGCTGACGAGAGCTCTCACCGCTCTCGAGGTCCGATGCACAACCATTCGCTGGCACTCTCTCGCCCGCCATCTCGTTCACTGCCTTCCTCACCGTCTCGTCTTCTGACTCGTTCACTGCCTCGCCCGCTTCGACCCCGCCGGGCCCCCACGCTCGTGCTCGCGCTGCTACTGACGGCGTGGCTCGTCGCCTGCCACCGCAAGCCCGCCGCCACGCCGAACGCCAGTGACGGCGCCGAAAACACGGCCGCTCCGCCACCGCGCCTGCGCGTCAACCAGCTCGGCTATCTGCCACAGCAGCCCAAATGGGCGGTACTCGTCTCGGACTCGCCCACTCCGGAGAGCTGGCAGCTGCAGGACGCCGCCGGTAACGTCCTGTTGCAGGGGGAATCGCACGTAGTCGGCCTGGACCCTGCGTCCGGCGATCGAGTCCACCAGATCGACTTCAGCGCGTTCACGACAGAGACCGACAACCTCACGCTCGTCCTCGCGCCGCGCGCATCAGCGGGCGGCGCGTCCCCGCCCTCGACCCCCGAACCGCGCAGCGACCGCTTCGCAGTCTCCTCATCCCTGTACGCGCCCCTCGCGCGCGACGCGCTGCGCATCTTCTACCATCTGCGCAGCGGGCTCGCGCTGACCATGCCGTACGTCGAACGCGCCGAGTGGGGGCACCCCGCCGGCCACCACCCCGACCTCGCGCGCTGCACTCCGGACGCCGGCTGCAACTACACGCTCGACGTCACCGGCGGCTGGTACGACGCGGGCGACCAGGGCAAATACGTCGTCAACGGCGGGCTCACCACCTGGCTCCTGCTCAACGCCTACGAACGTGCCCTGCTGCTCGGCATCCAGTCGGACAGCCTGGCAGACGGAGCCAACGACATCCCCGAGTCCGGCAACGGCGTGCCCGACATCCTCGACGAGGCCCGCTGGGAACTCGAGTTCCTGATCTCCATGCGCGTGCCCGACGGACAGCCCCTGGCAGGCCTCGTCCACCACAAGATGCACGACCAGGACTGGACGCCGCTCGCCACCGCCCCGCACGAAGACCCGCAGCCCCGCGTGCTGCGCCCTCCGAGCACGGCAGCGACCCTCAACCTCGCCGCGGTCGCCGCGCAGGCAGCGCGCCTCTGGACCCGCTTTGACCCCACCTTCTCCCAGCGCTGCCTCGACGTGGCAGAGGCCAGCTGGCGCGCGGCACGCCAACATCCGACCCGCCTCGCCCCCGACTCCGACAATCGCGGCGGCGGCGCCTACGGCGACGACGAGGTCGGGGACGAATGGTACTGGGCCGCGGCCGAGCTCTTCCTCAGCACGGGTCGCGACGAATATCGCGAGCACCTGCGTACTAGCGCCTTCGACGGGGCCATCGCTCCCGAGCTGATCGTTCAAGGCCGGGCGACCTCCAGCGCACTCACCTGGAGCCGCGTCGCCGCCCTCGGACAGATCTCCCTCGCACTCGTCGGCACGAGCGCCAAGGGCCGCCTGACGAAAGACGCGCCCCAGCGCTACCGCGCGCAATTGCGCAGCGTCGCCGATGCGCTGCTCGCGACCCTGGCGCACGAAGGTTACCGCCTGCCCATGCAGGGCGCCTACCCCTGGGGCTCCAACGCCGACGTGCTCGGCAACATGGTGCTCCTCGGCAGCGCCGCCGATGGCGAGGGCGGTGAACGCTTCGCGCCCGGCGTCGTCGCGGGCATGGACTACCTCCTCGGCCGCAACGCCATGGGCCAATCCTACGTCACGGGCTATGGCACCCGCCCCCTCTTGCATCCGCACCACCGCTTCTGGGCGCAACAGGCCAATCCCCGCTACCCGCCGCCGCCGCCCGGCGCCGTATCCGGTGGCCCCAACACCGAGCTGCAAGATCCCTACGTGCGCACCCGCCTCCAGGGTTGCCCCCCGCAAAAATGTTTCGCGGACAACATCGCCGCCTACTCGGTGAATGAGATCGCCATCAACTGGAACGCCGCCCTCGCCTGGTCCGCGATCTGGCTGGATGCCGGGGCCCAGCGATGAACGTCTACTGCCACGGCATGTGCGTGTGGTCCACCGTGCACCGAGTGCTCGGCGGCCTACCTCCCGAAGACGGCTACGGCGAAATCGCCGAGTCGTGGCACGTCCCCGCCGGCGAGGCTACCAACGGCGCCATCCTCCTGAGCCACTGGGGACACACCGCGAGCCTCGACGGCGCCACGCTCGGCCCCGCCAGCCGCACGCCACTGCTCGCCGCCCTCCAGCGCCACGGCGTGGACACCTCCCGCCTGCGCGACGCCCCCGACCCCGACGGCTTCACCGACGTCGTGCTCACCAACGGCTCCACCCGCAGCGTCTTCGGCCGCTTCCGCGCCCTGCTGAGCGACGGCCTCCAGCGCTGCACGCCCCCGGATGCAGAGGCGATCGCCCGCTCGCACGTCGCCCTCGTCGACCCCTGCTTCGGCGCACACTCCCGCCACGCGGCACGCCTCTGCTTCGAGGCCCGCGTGCCCTGCGTCGTCCTCGACTGCCACCACGACGACCCCCTCCACCACCACGCCGCCGCCACCGTCCTCTCCCGCGAGTTCCGCCGACAACGCTACCCCGACGCCCGCGACCCCGAACTGCTCTCGCTCTACACCGCGAGCTCCCCGGCCCTGACCGTCTTCAGCCACGGCCAGGAGCCCGTCCGCTTCGCGCGCGGCCCCGGTCCACAGCGCAGCCGCCCCGTGGCGCACGTCGAGGCGCGCGTCACCATCGGCGCGGGCGACGCCTTCCGCGCCGGCATCGCCTACGGCCTCCTGCAGGGCTTCGACGACGACGCTGCCGTCGAATTTGCGCTCGCGGCCGCGGCTTGCGTTTGCGCGCGGGGGCCTATCGCGGCTGCGCCGCCGAGCCTCGACGACATCGCCGCCCTGCGCGCGCTTGCCCCGCCACCGCGCGACTGACGGAGGGCAAAGGAGCGCCCGGTGGGGCATTGGCCACCTCATCGTGACCGGGTTGAACGGACAAAATGTGGCTGGCACGCTCCTGGCAGAGAGCGCTTTGGAAAATGAAGTGCGCCCACCATGGATCTGGCGCGCCGCCACCGGCGAGCGGGCGCCGGAGCTGCCCTGGCACGGCACGATGATCCCGTAGGGGCCGCTCGCACGCCGCAGCGCCTGGGCAGGCGCGGGACCATGTTCTGGTCGAAGCCAGCATGTTCGGGGCCGAACCTGCGTCATACGTCTCCGCGGCACCCCTCGGGGCAACTGAGCGCCTCGGTTCGCAGCCGCAACGCCAGACGATCGGCCCAGTCCGCACAAAGCCGATGCAGGCGCACCTCGTCCGAGCCTAAGCTCCTCGGCTGGAGCGCAAGAACGAGCGACTGGAGAAGGTGCTGCGCATTTCCCGATGAGGCCTGGGTCTGGCGGCGCGAGCGGCACCTGGCGGCTATCGAGCGCTCTCCAACGCGGGCTTCTGGGCGGTGGGGCGTCTGCAGACCGACGCCGCGCAAAAATGCCGTGAATTTCGGTCGGAGGCGTACAACGCCCCGATGCGCCGCGCAGTGACGTGGGGAGGAGGCCCGGCTCAAATCCATTACCGTCCTGCCGCGCCACTGGCGAGCCAACCCACGGGACCGAGCGCGACGCCCATGACCCGCGCCAGCGCGGCATTGGCTCCGAGCGCGAGACCCTGGCCCAGCAGCGCTCGCGCCACCCAGTTGGCGACGATCAGGGATAGGTTGTAGCTGGTAAAGGCACCCTCATTGCCGGCGAGCACGGCCGCCGCCACCGTGGCGCCCTCGAGCGGCAAGTGACCCTCATCGAGGTTCATCTGCTGCAGCAGCTCGCGGCGCTCGTCCGCGTCGATGTGCTGCCAGGCGTCGGCGAAGATCTTGCGGATCACGAGCTGCTCGTTGAGCTCCACGATGGACTCTTGCTCGCCGGGCTGGAGCTCGGAAATCTTCAGATGTTTGCAGACATCTCGCACGATCTCCGGATAGTCGACGCCCCGCAAGCGGCGCAGCAGATACGCGAGATCGTTCGAGCCGAGGTAGCTGAGCTCCTTCCAGAGGGTGCGGGCATGCGGCAGCGTCAGCGTGGCGGCCTGCGGAGAGAGCGTGACTCCGAGCACGCCGGCGAGGGGCGTGGCGTCGTCCCACGGGGTGCCCCGAATTGCGCTGAAGAAGGCCGCCCCGTGTGTCATCGGTTTTTCCCTGGAGCTCATGATCATGGGAGCGCCAGTATAGTCGCGACGGAGCTCGGTCTTTTGCCGAGGTCATACTTTATTCATACCCGATCGAGGGCGCGTCGTTCAGGCAGCGGCTCCATGGGTGGACGCCCATCGTCGCGCCGTGCACGTGCGCTTACGAGCTGCTTCGGGCGGGCCAACGACCCGCCGCTAGCCGCTACTGCAACTCGCGCCGTTCGGCGGCCCTGCGTCGGGCCCGGCTGGCCGCGCGCTTGCGTCGTTCGCCCTCGCGGCGCCGGATGCGCAAGCGGCCTGGGTCGTTGCGTGTGGCGGCCGTGAGCGTGCCGTTCTGCGGGCGAGTCATGACAGGGCTGAGATGCCGTCGGCAGGCTGGGGTCGCAAAGCTCGTGGGCGCGGCGCAATCGCGCGTGAAACGGCGCTCGATTGACGCTTGTAAGGATTCTTACAAGGTCTTGGAGACGGGAGAGGTCTCCCGCGAACCACGTCACGCCCGCGCCATCGTCCACGCGATGCGGCCGCGTGGAGCGCTCCCTTGCCCCCCGTCCGCTCGGCCTGCCGGTGTTGACAAGTCGGACACAAAGTAGGAAACCGCGGCCTTGCAGGGGAAATCAGGTCCAGACGCAGGCCCCGGCTCGTCGCTGGGGGCGAGGCTATCGCGATCGGGCGGCAGCGCGCTGCCCTGGGTGCTGGCCATCGCGTGCGGGATTGCCGCCGGGATCGGCATGTACACCTTCGTGTACGCCAAGGGCTTCTCGTACCTGAAGACGGATCCCAAGGCGTGCGTCAGCTGCCACATCATGCAGCCGGAGTACGCCGGCTGGCAGAAGGCGAGCCATCACACCTCGGCGGTGTGCGTGGACTGCCACTTACCGCATGCCTTCATCCCCAAATACCTGGCCAAGCTCGAGAACGGCTACCGGCACGGTAAGCTCTTCACGACGCAGACGTTTGAGGAGCCGATCACGGTCAAGGCCAAGGGGCTCGAGATCTTGCAGGAGAACTGCGAGCGCTGTCACAGCGGCATGGTGCACGAGCTCGCCATGAACGAGCCCCTGCCCTGCATCCATTGCCACTGGACCGTCGGGCACGGCGAGCGCGCAGGCATCGGCGGGCCGCTGCGGGACAGCGAACTGCAGGGGCAGGTGGACGAGCTCGGCTCGCTGTCCATCCCCAACTAGGATCAGGAAAGAGCAGGATCATGGCAACGCAACCGGAACCGAAACAACACTGGCTCAAAGGTCGCGCCTTGTTCGGCGCCCTCATCGCGTTGGCCACGGCGGCGACGATCGGCATCACCGCGCTGCTCATGAACATCGCCGAGCGCAAGGCGGAGACGCGCCAACCGTTCGTGCGCGTGGTGGACGTGACCGAAAACGACACCGATCCAGCCAAGTGGGGGCAGAACTGGCCGGCGCAATACGACGGCTACAAGCGCACGGCGATCAGCACCAGCACGCGTTTCGGCGGCCATGCCGGCAGTGAGGCGCTGCCGGAGGAGAAGATCGTGCGCGATCCGTGGCTCAAGCGCATGTTCCTCGGCTACGCGTTCTCGATCGATTACCGCGACCGGCGCGGCCACGCCTACATGCTCAGCGATCAGGAGCAGACCAAGCGGCTCACCAAGCCGCAATCGGGCTCCTGCCTGCACTGCCACGCCTCGATCATGCCGCTGTATCGCGATCTGGGCGGCGGCGATGCCATGGCCGGCTTCGAGAAGACCTTTCAGTTCAGCTACCAGGAGCTGGACGCGAAGTTGCACGAGTCCGGCCATGCCCATCCCGTCAGCTGCGTGGACTGCCACGCGCCGGACACCATGTCGCTGCGCGTGACCCGCCCGGGCTTCATCAAGGGCATCCAGGCGCTGGCGGCGTCCGAGGCGCCCGTGCCCGCGCTGCCCTCGATCACCCAGTGGCGAGAGAGCAAGAGCACCACCCCGTACGATCCGAACCAGGACGCGAGCCGCAACGAGATGCGCTCGTTCGTGTGCGGGCAATGCCACGTCGAATATTACTGCTCCGGCAAGATGCCGCTGACCTTCCCCTGGGGAGAAGGGCTCACCGCCGAGAACATCGAGACGTACTGGGACGAGAAGGACTTCCCCGACGGCACGGATTTCGAGGACTACAAGCACGCCGAGACGGGCGCGCCGATCCTCAAAGCGCAGCATCCCGAGTTCGAGCTCTGGAACCAGGGCATCCACGCGCGCAGCGGCGTGGCCTGCGCCGACTGCCACATGCCCTACATGCGCGAGGGCGCCGCCAAGATCAGCGACCACTGGGTGCGCAGCCCGCTGCTCAACATCAATCGCGCCTGCCAGACCTGCCACCGCGCCGATGAGAGCGAGATCAAGGCGCGCGTGGACTCGATTCAGCAGCGCAACTACGACCTCATGCAGCGCGGCGGCGTGGCGATCACGGAGCTGATCGACGCCATCGTGGCCGCCAAGGCCGCCGGCGCCAGCCCCGAAGCGCTGGCCCCCGCCCTCCAGCTGCAGCGCCGCTCCCAGTGGCGCCTCGACTTCATCGCGGCCGAAAATAGCATGGGCTTCCACGCCCCGCAGGAGGCCGCCAAGGTGCTGGGCGAAGCCATCGACTACGCCCGCCAGGGCCAAGTCGCGGTACTCAGGGGCCTCAACGCCCCCGCCGCGAAAAACTAGCTCAGCCCGCTTGCTGGCGGGCGCCGGGCGCTGCGCCCGACGAGGCGGCCGCGACCAGGCCACCGCGCGGCGCCGAACCAGGCTCGACGGGGCGCGTCTTGGCGCCTTCGATCATGAGCACCGAGAACAGCTCATACATGGCGCCCCACGCTTCCTTCATGCGCGGCGTGAACTCCTCCGTCAGGCTTTGCTCCAGCGTCCAGAGCAGCGCATCCCCGGCGGTGACGTAGTGACCGACGCGCACGCCGTAGTCGCGATGGCGGCGCCCGAGCTCACGCACCACGGGAGCCAGGCGGCCCAAATCACCCGCCACGGCCTGCCCCAGCACCTGCATCAGCTCGGTGCTGCGCTCGACCAGGCTGGGCGGCAACAGATCCTCGAGCGAAGGATCGAGCTCGAACAGGCGATCATAAAACAGCTCCACCGCGTGCGACGCCATCGGCGTGAGTTTGTCCCAACTGTCTTGCACGAGGGTTTGCTGAGCTGCCGTGACCATCTGAATCCTGCCTTCCAATAGTTCAGGGGCTTTTCTTCTTGCCCTGGGCTTGTCCTGGGAAATCTCTGACGCCCTCGTTCGCTCTAGCGGGGCTTTGGTTCAGGTCTGAGACCGCCATGTTTCCAGACGGCAAACAGTACGCCCCAAACCACCCCTACAGGCGTTTTCGCAGGTTGACCCGATAGTCGTCAAACCCGAGTTGCCGATTTAACGTCAGCATGGCCTCATTTGTCACGAGCACGTTACTGTTCAGGAAGGCCGCGCCGATCGAGCGCGCCCAGCTCTCCCCCAGCGCCTTGAGGCGGCGAGCAATACCGCCGCGCCTGTGGCGCTCTGCCACCCAGAGCCCGGCGACATGCGCCGCCACGAGTGGGCCCTCCTCGAACCTACGGAGTACATGTAGGCCCACGATCTCGCGGCCATCGAGCGCGAGGCCCGCAAACGTGTTGCTGGCGTCCTCCTCGCGGCGCGCCTTCACCAGCGCCCGATCGATAAATTCGGGCGATTTTTCGAAGTGGTAGGGGTCCCGATCCGCGGCGATCGCGTACAGGAGCTCGAGGAAGGCCCGGAGCTCGCGGGTGTCGCTGTAGTTCAACGTCCTAAATTCGATCGTCATCGGTCCCCCGCGCCTTGCCGCTTGACCGGTAGCTCGCTCATCGGGTACTGGAGAAAGTTCGAAGCCATACACAGCACTGCAAGATCAGGGAAGTCCGGTGTGATGCCGGCGCGGTTCCCGCCACTGTAATTGGGAAGCTCCCTTCGAGCATCCACTCGCCGCTGCCAAGGAGGTCTCCTCCACGGAGTCGCGGGGAAGGTCGAAGGTAGCGCAGCGAGCCTCTCGCGAGACCCAAGAGCCAGGAAACCTACTTGCAGCGCCCATCGATTCGTCTCCGCGGGTACACGGGGCAGGTCGTTCGAAGTCCCCTGCTTTATCAGCAGCCAGCAGCCAGCGCCAAAGACCGTTCGGCAGGCCACCGTGGGACCTCGGCGTCATCTCCCTTCCCCCCGCACGTGTTGGTCGGAACCACGAGAGGGAACTTAACAAGATGTCGGGTCAATCAGCTTTTGGGCGCACGGTTCTCAGCCTGGGCGTCACCGCCCTCCTCGCCGTCGCGTGCGGGGATTCGCAAGACTCCGCCGGCACCGAGACGAAGATCACGGCGGAGGAGCTGGCCCACCGCGCCTACGTGATCTCGGAGGAGTCCAACGACCTGTTCGTGGTCGATCTCTCGAACATGACCAAGGTCGGGCAGATCGACACCAGCGTCGCCAACGAGGCCAACGGCAACCATATGGCGATGGTCTCGCAGGACGGCAGCAAGCTCTACATCTCGGCCGCCTCGCAGGACGCCATCGTGGTGGTGGACGCGCGCACGCTGACGGTCATCAACCGCATCGATCTCGGCTCGCATCCGACGCACTCCGAGGCGTGCTTCGATTGCGCCCCCGACGGGCGGGACGAGCTGTGGGTGGTCAACGAAAACGGCGGCGGTCCCAACCTGCAGGGAGAGAGCGGTAGCGGGGAGGGCTCCGTCTCCGTGATCGACATGGCCACCGACGAGGTCGTGCGCACCATCGCCGATCCCTCCTTCAACGTGCCTCATTTCGTGCGTTTCCACGAGCGCACGGCGTACATCCCGAGCATCGGGGGCAACCAGATCAGCGTGCTCGATCTCGACACCCAGCTCGTGACCGATGTGCTCTTGCTCGAAGGGCAGAGCGAGCCGGGGCCGTGCTCCGGCGACCCGTGCGGCTTTGCCGACGCGCAGATCGACAAGAGCGGGCTGCTCGTGGCCGCCCACATCGAGAGCGGGCGCGTGCTCAGCTTCGACACCAACCGCATCGCGCGGCGCCCCGATCTGAAGATGGGCAATCGCCCCTGGTCGATCTTCGTCGATCAGCTCAGCGACGACTTTGACACCCACCTGATGCCCAACTGGGGCGATGAGACGGTGTCGGTGATCGATCGCCGGGAGCAGCGCGAGGTCGCGCGCAGCCTGGAAGGCGACCAGGAATCGTACGGCATCAACTACAGCCCGCTCGCTCCGGGGCAGGCCTTCGTGCTCAACCGCATGAAGGAGCGCGTGGCGGTGATCGATCGCACGACCGGCAGCTTGATCGAGTCGCTGGACGTCGGCGGCACCACGGAGACGGCCTCCACCACCCAGGACGGCCGTTACCTCTTGCTCCCGATCTCGAGCACCAACCAGTTCATGGTGCTCGACGTCACCACCCGCACGGAAGTGGCCCGCTTCGACGACGTCGGGGCCTACCCCTGGTCGGTCACGACGGTCGGCGGGCAGAACTACTGCCACTGAGCCGGTCAGCCTGACGCCGGGCAGCGCGCACTGCCCGGCGAACGCGCCCTCCCGGCGCCAAAAAGGATGGTAAGAGGGGCCGGGCCTCCGCCATACGGCGCTGCTGCCCGCCTCGGGGCCCCGCTCGTAGTCGGCGGCGCCTCGCGTCTGCTTACCTTCACGACAGGGACGAACACATGGCCATCGCGCGCTATCTGACCTTGGCTTGCCTGGGCTCGCTGACACTCTTTGCGGCCTGCTCCGACGACGAGGAGGACTCGCTGTGCACCGGGGACACGGTGTACACGCGGACCGACCCCGACGCGGACTTCACGACCTACACCACCTTCGCGGTGTCCGCCGAGGCGACGCCCACCGATATCTCCGTGCCCCCCGACGTGGAGGCGAATCTCGGCGTGGCCAACGCCGCCGCCACGGCCCAGCTCATCGACCTCGGTCTGACGCTGGTCGACGCCGACGCGGATCCGCCGCCGGATCTCGTCCTGTTCAACATCGCCGCCACCCAGAAACAGACGGGGACCGAGTGGGTGTGTTCGCCCGGCTACATCTGGATCGGCTGGTACTACGTCTGGGACCCCTGCGCCTGGATGGTCGAGGTCCCGTTCGTCTACACCGAGGGCACGTTGGCCGTCGGCGTCGCCGATCCCGTTCTAGAGAAGGTGGTCTTCGGCGGCGTCCTGCAAGGCATCCTGGAGTGCGGCAGTGACACCGCCTCCCGCATCCAGTCCGGCGTCGCCCGCATCTTCCAGGACTACCCGACCGCCGACTGAGCCAAGCGCTGCCCAGCGCTCGTAGCCATTTCAGCAGCACGCTCGCTGCGCCCGCTTCCGCCAGGCCGCCTGCGCGCTGACAACCAACGCGACAACCCGGGCGCTCGCGAGCGGCGCGCTCCGGCGCCGAGCCAGCGCCGAGCCGGTGCCTTCGAAACCCATCTGATGTGGGGCGGGTCGCGTTGCTCTGCGACGGACTGGTAGGTGCACCCGTCCTCTTCATGACGCGGTCGCTGGACCCGCCGGATCCACGTCACTCAGCATGGGAGGAAAGCAATGAATCTCGAGGCAATCCGGGTTCGGGATGAACTCTTGCAAACGATCGGGAAGCGCTGGGGCATTCTCGAATGGGAGAAGCACTATCCCTGGTGGCGGCAGCCCGCCCGCGTGCGCATCCTGCTGTATGCCGACAGTGTCGTTCGTTTCGAGGGCGGCTCATTTCTGGGCCTCAAATACGTAACGAGCCTGCTCCAGAGTCGCGCCTACCCTTTTGTGCGGTTCGAGATCGCGAGCGCCCATCGCGACGGCAGCGATCCGAGCGCGTCCATCAGCGGTGCCAAGAAGCTGACCGATCTGGACATCGTCAACAAATACGACGAGATTTGGTTCTTCGGCTTTGCTTCCACGCCGAGCCTGGACGCGGCGGAGGTCGCGCTGATGGCGAGTTTCATGGCGGCGCCGAAATCCGGTGGTGTGCTCGTCACGGGGGACCATGCCAACCTGGGCCGCGGCATCGCCGGCCAGCTTCCGCGCGCTGGCGTGATGCGCCAGTATCCGGCGCCAGACAATATTGGCCCGGGCTGGAACACCACGCTCGAAGATGGCCCGGACGCCAACAGCGACTTCGACTTCGAGGACCAATCCGACGACAAGCCGCAAACCATTCGCTGGCGCCGGTATCCGCTGTTCTCTGGTTTGGCACTGTCGCGCCGCTCTCGTCCCCACCCCGTCTTGTGCGGCCCAGACGGCCCGATCGACGTGCTGCCAGACCACCAGCACGAAGGCGAAGCGCTGGCACCCGTACCCGCACCGGGGGACGCCAATTGGCCCACCAAGGCCGGGCACCAAGAGCGCCCCGAAGTCATCGCCTGGGGCAGCATCAAGGACCCTGCCGCCTCCAAACATGGCCAGGAGATCGGCCTCATCTCCGCCTACGATGGCCACAACGTCGACGTGGGGCGAGTCCTCGCCGATTCCACGTGGCACCACTGGTTCGACATCAATCTCACCGGCGCGCTCGCTCCCCCCTCACCGTACGCCGGCTTTGACGAGACGGCGGCGGGTCGAGCCGCGCTGAAGAAGATCGATGCCTACTTCCTGAACGCCGGTGTTTGGTTGGCTCCGCCCGAGAGGCAGACGGAAATGCGGAACTTCGGCTGGTGGTCGATCCTCTGGACGGATCGGGTCATCGAGCTTTCACCGGAGGCGCCGCTGCTCTACCTCGGCGAGCAAGCCATGGACGCGCTCGGCAAGCGTGCACCTCGTTGCACGGTATCGCGCTGGATCCTCGACCTCATCTTCAAGGAGAAGATCCCACACTGGGAGTGGCCCCAATTCATGGAGAAGTTCCGCATCATCGAGCCCCCCATCGAGCAATTCGCGGCCGGTGGTATGTTGCGCCAACTGTTGCTGGACCACGGCGCAGCGGACGGCAAGCGCAACCTGCCGAAAGAGGCCATCGCCGACAAGCTGCTCGAACGCTCACTCAGCGCCGGCCTCGAGCGCGGCCTGCGCTCCCTCGGCGATGAGTTCAACAACCAACTCGAGGTCGTGAGCAAGCTCAGGAGCCGCGGGGTAATGTAAACGAAACGTCACCTCCCGCTTCTGGCTGGCCTGACGCTGTCGAGCAGCATCAGGCCAGCGACATCGGGCCAGCGCGGTCAGCCACGCTGCGCCGACGCCGACCTCAGAGCGCGCCCTGGACGAAGTCGAGCATCTTGCGGTTGAAGACCACGTACCCGCCGCCCAGGCCGCAGACCGTGGAGATGGTCCCCTCGCCCGCGAAGCTGACGCCGTACGTCGTCAGGTTGGCCGCGCTCGTCCCGAGCAGCAGCGGGCCGCCGGAGTCGCCGAAGCAAGAGACGGATTCTCCCGGCAGGCCACCCGCGAGCAGCTCGTACTTGTTCTCGAGCTTGTAGGTCTTCCACCACTCCTTGGCTTCCGCTTCACTCGGGATGGCGGACGGTGAATCCGAGAAGTACCACGCGCGGTAGGCCTCGTAGTCCCCGCTGAACAAGAGCTCGTACCATTTGCCATTGTACGCGCGCGCCGTGGCCAGGCCGGCGTACTTCTGGCCCGAGGAGAAGTCGGACGCATGGATACCGAAGCCGGCGATCTGAGATTGCGTGCCGAGCTGGTTGTCTTTGAACTCTCCGAGCTTGGCCGGCGTGATGCCCACCGCCGCGCTCGCGAGATGCGCGACGGCGACGTCTCGCCCGCCGTCGAGCAGACATTTCCAGACCGCGCTCAGTCAGCCACACGCCACACCCATGTGTGCTGTTCGCCCGTGACACGGCGCGCTCCCCGAGCCGGCAACCGGCGTGGGTCCGGCACAGCGGGCGAGTCACGCCTCCGAGAGGCGCCGCACGAGCTGCTGGCTAGCGCCTCATTGCCGGCAGCTCGAAGCGCAGCACCTCCGGGAGCTCAGGGGCTTGCAGCCCCTCGAACGGGTCACGCCAGGCATCGAACCGGCACAGGCGCTCGTACCAGGCCGCCAGGTTCGGGTAGCTCGGCAGCGGCAACCCGGCGAGATCCGCGAACGGAAGCACCGAGGCCATGCGAAAGTCCGCATACGACTCGGATCTCCCGACGAGCCAGTCTCTGCTGCTCAGGACCTCGTCGAGCAACGCAGCCGCTTCGGCAAATTGCTCGAGCCCTTCCGCAACCCGGTCATCGCGAATGGGGCCGAGCCCGTAGCGTTGCTTGGTCACGCGCTCGAAGTGCACCTTGTCACAGGCGGCGACGAAGTTGTGGGTGCCCCAGCTCAACCAGCGAATCATTTCGGGTAGTGCGCTGCCCGTGCGCCAGAAGTCCGAACCCATGAGCTGCGACAGGCGGCAGGCGATCGCGTCCGCCTCCCAGAGCGACTGGTCAGCGTCGACCAGGATGGGCAAACGCAGGTTCGGATTCAACGCGCGAAACCTCTCTTGCTGCGAGGGATCGAGCGGCGAGGCGTAGACGAACTCCACGGGTGCCTGGAGGTGCCGCGCCACGGCCACCGCCACTCGCGGATTGAGATTTCGGCTGAAGTACAGCTTCATGGCGCTGCTCCGAATGACACCACGGTATGGCTGCTCACCGCGCCAAAGCCCTGCGCTGCCGCGCCGCCCGGCAGGAAGATGCGGCCAGCGCTGGCGGCCGCGCCGAAGCCGTGCCGCGGCAGCAACATGGGCGCCAGTGCCTGCCAGCTGTCGTCCGCGGGATCATAGGCGTCGACGTTGGTGAACACGCCGAAGCTCGTGGGATCCGGGTTGCCCTCGCCGCCGAAGATGACGAGCTTGCCGGCGAGCACCGCGCCCGCCGTGCCGCCGCGCGGCGTAGGGATGGGTGCACGGGGCGTATACAGCCCCGACGTGGGATCGAACTGCCAGCTGTTGGGCTGAAACCCGGTGATGCCGCCGGAGCGGCCCGAGGCGATGTAGATGCTGCCGCCGATGGCGCCGGCCACGCAGTGCTCGCGCGGCTCGGGCAACGGGGGCAACCCCTGCCAGCTGTCCGCGGCCACGTCGTAGACGGAAGCGTCCGTGACCGTGGTCGCGCGAGCCCCGCCGAACACATAGATCTTGCCGTCGAGCGCCGCCACACAGGCGGAGGCACGCTGGCTGCCGGCAGGCATGGCCACGCGCTCACTCCAGGCATCCGCTGCGGGATCGTACTCGAGCACGCGCGGATCGGCATTGGTGAAGCTCCCGCCCAGATAGAAGCCGGCGATATAGATGCGGCCGTTCACGCTGGCGGCGTTGGCATGGTGCAGCGGGGTGGGCAGGCTGGCCACGCTGCGCCACGCGCCGGTGGCGGGGTTGAACGCTTCCACGCTGCCCGTCACCGCCGGGGTAAAGCCGCCGAGCACGTAGATCTCGCCGGCCAGCGCCACCACGGCGTGCTCTTGCCGCACGGAGACGAGCTCCGGCAGGGGCTGTTGCACCGGTGCACCGAGTGGGCCCTCGCTGGCCTGCGGCGCGGAGGGGTCGCCCCCGCCAGCGGATGGTACGGGCGGTGGCATGCCCGGCGCCAGCGGCAAGGCCTCGTTGCGGGGCTCGTTGTCGCCCCCGGGGCTGGCAGCGCCGGAGCCGCTCCCGGTTTCATCTTCGCTACCGGCGGAGCCCGGCGCTGCCGGCGGCTCCCCCGGGGACGCGCTCTCGACCCGGGGCGCTGACGTGCCGCCCGTGCCGTCGGCGGAGTTGTCCTCGGATCCGTCACTGCTCGAGCAAGCCAGCAGCGCCGTGCACGCCAGGTAGCCCATGGCTCCCCGGACTACGATTCCCCAGTGCATCCCTCGGTTCATGGCCGCAAATTACCACAAAGGCCCGCAGAACGGGGTGCGGCAGAGCTCTGCAGGCTGCCCAGCGCGGCCCGGCCGTCGCAAGCGCTGAGGATCAGGACGCGGCGGCGACGGCGGAACCCGCACTGGCGGCTGCGGCGCCCGCGCTGGCGGCCGCGGAACCCGCGCTGGCGGCCGCGGCACCCGCGCGTCCGTCGAGCGCTGCCCGCGCGACCCCGAGAGGCTTTGGCGCGGTCGGAGCCCGACGTCACAAGCGCAGTTCGAGCTCGAACGATGGATACAGGTGGGCACCGTAGAGCGCGTTCGCCACGGCTCCATAATACAGGCGAACGTTGCCAAACAAGCCGGGGACGAAGCGCGAACGGAGCCCTGCCTCGAACGACCAGGTGCCGGAGAACGGCAATTCGAGCGATTGGCTCCTCAGCGCGACCGTGCTGCTCACGGGGAGCTTTGCCAGAAGGCCGAGCGCCGTGCTGTCGGAAATGAACCAGCGCACGACAGGGCGGAAGAAAAATTGCAGCGTGTCCAGCTCCGCGTCACCAAAGAACGAGTGCTCGCGGGTACTCGAGCCTGCGCCGAAGACCTGAGCGTACGTGTATTGCATGACGAGATCGAGCTGGACCTGGGGCGTGAGCGGCACGCTGCCCGTGAGCGCGAGGGGCACGTTCAGTACGTCGATCTGCGAGGCGATGCGTTCCCTGAGATATTCGGCGGTCCAGAACCACTCGCCGTGGCCGTACCAGACGCCGACACGAAACCCGAGATCGAAGTAGCGTGTGTCCAGAAAATGCCAGGCCCCGCTCAGGTTCAGCAGGCCCACGCCGACGTGCGCCAGGTTCATGCTCGCTTCGATGCCGGAGCCGAAGCCGAGCGCCACGCCCAGCTTCGCAAAGGCGTCCCCGCCACCAATGCCGAGCGCGCTCACGTCGAGACCCCAGACACCGAGGGGCAAGCTGTAGGCAGAGTAGCGCGTGTCCGCCTGCTCCGGGCTCTGCAGATCGCCGGCGGCCTCGGCAGCGACGGCGGGCGGCGCCGCGACGGCGGGCGCAGGCTGCACTGCAAGGGCGGGGCTGACACCGAAAGCCCCCAGGCCCAGCGCAAGGAAGCGGCAGCAGCGGCGCACGGACGCGAGGGTAGACGAAGCCTGTGGGGCTCGCAAAGCCAAAACCAAGTCCGCTCGTGACAGCTCGGCGGCGGCGACCTCACCGAACAGTTCGGCCGGGAGCAGCGCCGACCCTGGTGTAGACTCTCACAGCCCATGGCCGTGTCCGCCAGCGACGACCCGTTCGAAGAAGAGATCCGCAGCCAGTTGCAGGCGCGCCTGGCGCTGATGTTTGCGGTGCTGTGCGGCGTGTCGCTGTTCTATGGCTTCAGCCACTTCGCGCTGCGGCTACTGCCGCTGTCCGAGCAGCAGAGCCCGACGCTCGTGGCCGTGGTCACGCTGCTGCTGGCCGTCGTGATGGGGCTCCTGGTGCTGCGCTGCCGTACGGGCAAGCGTTCCCGGAGGGAGCTGCTGGCGCTGGACACCTTGGGCATCACCCTGCCGTGCTGGCAGACCGCCGCGGCGTTGATGCTGGTCGAGCCGCGCAGCGAGGGCTCGGCATCGATCGTGCTTGGCCTGACCTACCTGTTTCTCGCCCGTGCCATCTTGCTGCCCAGCTCGGGCAAGCGCACGTTGCTGGTCGGCCTGTTGGCACTCGTGCCTGCCGGGGCTGTCGCCACCTGGCTGCGCATCCAGGGCTTCGGACTCGAGCAACAGCCCGCGGACTGGCCGTCTCAAGCCAGCCTCGTCTTTCGCAACGTGGGGGTCACGTTGTTTCTCGGCGCGCTGACCTCACAGGTGATCTATGGCCTGCGCCGCCAGCTCCAGGAGAACGGGCGCGTCGGGCAATACCTGTTGCGGGAGAAGGTGGGCGAAGGAGGCATGGGTGCGGTGTACCGCGCGACGCACGCGCTCTTGCGCCGCGACACCGCGCTCAAGGTGCTGCTGCGCGAGCGCAAGGGCGGCAGCGCCAGCCAACGCTTCGAGCGCGAGGTGCAGCGCACCGCCCAGCTCACGCACCCCAACACGGTGGCCGTATTCGACTACGGGCGCACGCCGGACGGCGTCTTCTACTACGCCATGGAGTACCTCGAGGGCGGCGACCTGGAGCGGCTGGTGGCCTACGCGGGGCGGCTACCGCCGGCGCGCGTGGTGTGGATCCTGGAGCAGGTCTGCCGCGCCCTCGCAGAGGCGCACGCGCTCGGGCTGATCCATCGCGACATCAAGCCGAGCAACGTACTGTTGTGTGAGCGAGGGCGCGAGGGGGACGTGGCCAAGGTCTGCGATTTTGGCCTGGTGAAGGACCTCAACGCCTCCAGCGACCCCGCCATCACAGAGGACGGTGCGCTCACCGGCACGCCGCTGTATCTCGCGCCCGAGAGCATCTCCGCGCCGGAAGCGGTGGATGCGCGCGCCGACCTCTATTCACTGGGCGCGCTCGCCTACTTCCTGCTCACGGGCGCGCCGGTGTTTGCGGCCAAGAGCGTGGTGGAGATCTGTGCGGCGCACTTGCATGCCCAGCCCGCGCCGCCGTCCGCGCAGGGCGCCGGCGTGCCCGCCGAGCTCGACGCCGTGGTGCTGCG
>Ga0315912_10002315_pt1 | contig 20697 bp, 20 predicted proteins | sample VfabasoilMG_FD_204469 | JGI IMG/M metagenome (GOLD analysis project Ga0315912, IMG submission 204469) | Garden soil microbial communities collected in Santa Monica, California, United States - V. faba soil | ecosystem: Environmental > Terrestrial > Soil > Garden | place: USA: California...
GTTAGCTACTGAAGCTGAAGCCAACAGTGCTGAAGCAACTGCTAAACTTAGTTTCTTGTTCATATAATTCTCCTAAAATTTTACTTCTAAATATACCCTCATCTATACAATCCAGCGATGTTTTGCTTGACTATGTAAACGAGAAAGTTCGCGAACTTCCCTACAAAAACAATGTTAATTGAATTAACGTTTATTTACATAAGAAGGTAGGGTCAGTATGCCAAACCCCACTACTTTGAGGCAAGTATTTTGTGGTTTTTGCTTATAATTTTGTGTGTCATGTTGTTATTGTGCAACATTGTATTAAACTCAATACATATAATTTTTAGTTATATTCTTCTACTGCAAATAATCTGCGATGTTCACGTATGGCAAAGCGATCTGTCATACCAGCGATATAGTCAGCCACCGCACGCGCTTTGCCCCGCTCAGCGTGCTGTTGAAATTCCGGTGGCATGAGGTTGGTATCGGCCATGAACGTGGTAAACAGCTCGCGAATAATGCGCTCAGCTTTGGCGCTCATGCGATTTACCTTGAAATGTTGATATAAATTTTTACGCAGAAACTGTTTGAGCTCTAAGTTCTTTTTCGCTACGGTTTCGCTAAAGCTTATTAGATAGTGTGCTTGGCGTATATCTTCTATATTCTTTGGTCGGCAAATTGCAATCTTCTCAGCTGCATTTTCACATAAATCTACTACCAGTACATTAATCATACGACGGATGGTTTCATGAGTTAGTCGCCTCTGTTCAATTTTGGGGTACCTTTCCTTAACCAATAGAGAGTTTTCTGCAAACAGCTCAACCTGGCATAACTGTTCCATGGTTATCAAACCCGAACGCAATCCGTCATCGATATCGTGATTATTGTAAGCAATTTCGTCCGCAAAGTTGGTGACTTGTGCTTCTAGGCTGGGGCTTGTTTTATTGATGAATCTCAGACCTACATCACCTAATTGTTTTGCATTTTTAATAGAACAATGTTTGAGAATCCCTTCACGCAATTCAAATGTAAGGTTCAAACCATCAAACTCTGCATAACGCTGCTCGAGAATATCCACTACACGTAATGATTGTAAATTGTGTTCAAAACCACCAAACTCTTTCATACAGTTATTGAGCGCATCCTGCCCCGCATGACCGAATGGGGTGTGCCCTAAATCGTGTGCCAGCGCAATGGCCTCGGTTAAGTCTTCATGCAAATTCAGTGTACGTGCGATGCCACGTGCTAGTTGTGCGACTTCTAGACTGTGCGTTAGACGCGTACGAAACAAATCTCCCTCGTGATTCACAAATACTTGAGTTTTGTACTCCAATCGGCGAAAAGCAGTTGAGTGAATGATACGGTCGCGATCGCGCTGAAAAGCGTTACGCAAAGGTGAAGGAGGCTCGTCATACTGACGTCCTTTAGACTCAGCCGGATTGGCAGCATAAGGTGCGAGCTGATTCATCTAACATGACTCATAAACTTAAAGTTGCTTTAAGACTTTCGGCATCGTAATCACTGGTGATCACTGCTTTGCCAATACCTTGTTGCAATACAAAGCGAATTTTTCCATCTTTAACTTTTTTATCCAAACCCATCAGATCCAAATACTTGTCCACACCCAAATTGGGTGCCTGCACAGGCAAGTTGGATGCTACGAACAGTGCAGAAATGCGTCTAACTTCCTCCTTCTTAAGCCAGCCTATGCGTTCCGACAAATCAGCCGCCAGCATCGTACCAGCTGCCACTGCCTCACCATGTAGCCATACACCATAACCCATAGCATTCTCAATAGCATGTCCAAATGTATGACCCAGATTCAGTAAAGCGCGTTCTCCGTACTCATGCTCATCTATAGCGACTACTTCAGCTTTATTTTTACAAGAACGATAAATCGCATAACTCGTTACCGATTCCTCCAACACCATGAGCTTACTCATGTTGGTTTCTAGCCAATCAAAAAAATCCGCATCACGAATCAAGCCATACTTAATCACCTCTGCAACTCCTGCTGATAGCTCACGCCGAGGTAAGGTGTGTAGTGTATCAATATCTGCTAACACCAATTTTGGCTGATAAAACGCACCTATCATGTTTTTGCCCAGAGGGTGATTGATACCCGTCTTACCGCCAACACTCGAGTCCACTTGCGACAATAGCGTTGTAGGAATTTGAATAAACGGGACACCTCGCAGGTAAGTAGCAGCCGCATAGCCTGTTAAATCCCCAATAACCCCACCACCCAGTGCAATAAGTGTAGCACTACGCTCACTGCGATTTTGTAGCAAAGCATCATATATCAGGTTTAGAGTTTCGCCATTTTTATAAGCCTCTCCATCGGGCAATACAATCTCAATTACCGAGACGCCTGCATTACGCAAAGATTTTGCTAGCTTTTGTAAATACAGAGGCGCAATTGTAGTGTTCGTAACAATCGCTACCTGCTTACGCTTTAAATGGGGCAAAATCAAATCGGCTCTATCAATCAGCCCAGAGCCTATATGAATGGGATATGTACGATCGCCTAGTTCAACCTGTAGTGTTTGTATCATAGTGCTAAGAGTGATTGCTCAATTTGATTAATTACAATTGCTGCAGGCTGGCTGCCAGTATCCACGACAATGCTAGCAGTGTCCATATACAAAGGGTGGCGCTCGCTATATAGTTGTTCTAGCTTGGCACGGATATCCACGTTTTGTAGCAATGGTCGCTGCTTATCATGACGCATTCTAGTCCAAAGGTCGTTTGCCATAGCTCGCAAATATATCACCTGTCCATTATTTTTAAGATACTCGCGATTTTCTTGCAAAAGTATTGCGCCACCACCCGTTGCCAGGACAATATTATCAAGCTTTGTAAGCTCTCGAATTACGGCTGTTTCACGCTTGCGAAAACCTGATTCGCCTTCCAAATCAAATATTACTGGAATTTTCACACCTGTACGTTTTTCGATTTCATGATCTGTATCATAAAATGCTTTACCAAGCTGCTTGGCAATTTGTTTGCCGATAGTGGTTTTTCCAGCACCCATTAAACCAATAAAAAAGATATTGCTTTTACTCTTTGACACAATAAAAAATGCCTATCATTAATATGATAGGCATTTTAAGGTAAAGTGAAGGTTCTGTCAGTTAAGACTTAGCACAAAGTTTATTTATCTCAAGCCAAGACTTTCATCCATAATTTTGGGTGTAATAAAAATGAGTAGCTCTGTTTTATCGTCTTGCTTAGTGCGTTTTTTAAATGCATTTCCAAGAATCGGTATATCCCCAAAAAAAGGCACCTTCTCAACATCATTTCTTTCTGTTTGCTCATAAATACCGCCTAGAACGGCCGTTTCACCATTAGACACTAGAACTTGTGTTGTTACATTCTGCGTATCGATAGAAGGCACCCCAGCAAAAATCTGACCTACTTTCTCTTTCCTGACATCCAAATCCATAATAATTTTGTCGTCTGGAGTAATTTGAGGAGTTACTTCTAAGCTAAGTACCGCCTCTTTAAATGAAACGGTAGCCGCACCACTACTAGATGCCTCAAGGTAGGGAATTTCAGTACCTTGTGCAATTTTAGCCTTCTGCTGATTTGCGGTAGTCACACGGGGGCTTGATACAATCTTGCCGCGCTTATCAGTCTCCAAAGCAGTCAGTTCAAGATTCAACAACAAACCTGCAGGTAGCCTGAACAAGCTAACAGCAAGGGCGCCAGCAGGATTTGCAACAGGCAGGTTTGAGTTTAAACCAGAGAGTGTTGTTGCAGTAGTTGCACCCGTAGTAACAGGGCCCGTTAGGTTACCACCTATATTCAAATCGTTTTGACCAGGCGTAGTTACACTTTGAATTCCGAACCTAGCACCTAAGGACTTACCAAACTTATCATCTGCCAGCACTAAGCGCGACTCGATCATCACTTGCCGTACAGGGATATCTGTTTTATTGATAATATCCTGAATTTCTGCCAGTTTTTTCTCGGTATCTTGTATAAACAAAGTATTGGTACGCGGATCCCACACAGCGCTTCCACGTTTTGACAAAATACTCTTATTCTGGCTAGATCCGCCAGCACTTCCTCCCGACTTCGATCCAGTTAGTATCTCTTTGAATGCCTCCGCTTTTTGATATTTGAGAGTAAATACTTCCGTCCGCAAAGGTTCCAGGTCATCAATCTGTTGCCTTGCTTCGAGTGCTGCTTTGTCTTTCGCAGCCACCTCTTCTGCAGGCGCAACCATAATCACATTACCCGTTTTGCGCATGGTCAAGCCTTTATTCTGCATAATGATATCCATGGCTTGATCCCATGGCACATCTTTGAGTCGTAGCGTCAGATTGCCTGTCACCGTGTCGCTTGTAATAATATTTAAGCCCGTAAAATCAGCAATAACTTGCAATACGGAGCGCACGTCTATATTCTGAAAATTGAGAGATAGTTTCTCACCCGCATAACCGGGTTTTGAGCCTTTTACCAACTTATTCGGATCTTCAATTACCTGACGTACATCGATAATAAACCTCTTGTCTGCCTGATAAGCTGACTGCTCCCAATTACCCTTAGGTTCAATCACCATACGGCCATTCTTGCCTTGTTTCATTGTGTCGACATAAAGCACGGGCGTATTAAAGTTAATTACATTCAGTCGACGTTGCAACTCTGCAGGCACGTCAGTGTTTACAAAATCCACTACAATTTGCTTACCTTTTTGCTTAATATTGATACCCGTAGTTGCGTCAGACAAATCAACTATCACACGGCCTTCGCCATTTTTTCCGCGTGCAAAATCAACATTGGTAATCGAATGTATTTGTTCTGAGCTAGCTGCACGCGCTTCCGCAAAGCGCGTTTCACTAGTGGCTGCAACTGCTCCGGCCTCATTGCTTTGCAATGTTATGATAACATCATTGCCGCTTATCGTTGTGTTATATCCCACTGCTTTAGATAGATTAAGCACCATGCGCGTACGATCTTTGGCTTGTGCCAAGGTAACACTTTTGAGCGCTCCTTGTTCGCTAGAAATGTTGTTTTTAGCTAAGCCGTTTGCTGTACTTGGGAAATCCAGAGCAATTCTAGCAGGATTGTTTAGTGTGAAGCCCGCCGGCGGATTAGCAAGTGCTTCTTTCATTTTGACTCGAATGCTGACGCGTCCGCCAGACAAGGCTGAAAAATCAATATTTTCGATTTTATTGTTATATGAACCTTCGTCGTCTGCTGCAAACGCATTACCAAGTAGACTTAAGCTCACTAACAGCGTCAATGTCATCATCATTTTAGTCATGTTCAATCCAATCACTTATTCTTGCAAATTAAGACTTGCATTACGTTCTACCCAATCACCCGTCAGGTCATCTTGGACAATCTCTTTAATATCTATCGCGTTTTCGTTAATAGCAGTTATCAAGCCAAAGTTCGGGCCCAAATAATTGCCCAGTTTCACTTGTTGTATAGTGTTATCAGGGGTTTTAATAAGCGCAAAAGTCAGTTTATTTTTGCTTAACAAACCAACATACTTCAAACTCTCGAGCGGATAAGCTTCCAATGCCTCTTTCGGACGATTGGTATTTGGCTGTAGTGATCCGGATTTACTAACAGTTTTACGTGCTTTAAAAGGATCACTCAATGTACCATCTGCGTTATATTGCAAAGGTATGTAAGGCAACACTTCTGGTAGCGCTTCCACGCTCTTACTCATTTCATTAGCAGAGTTCTTCATGAACTGATCAAGATCGTCACCCTCGCCACCACCACAGGCAGTCAGCAATCCTGCAAGAAAAGCAATTAAGATAATATCCAATTTTATGCTATTCAAACGCATCATTTTTTAGCATCCTTTTTAGCTTTTTTTGCAGCTTCTTCTGCTGCTTTTTTGCTCGCAAGCTCGGATGAGTCCAAATAACGATAAGTTCTTGCAACCGCCTCCATACTGAGCACGCTATCCTTCACATCTTTGTTGGCCGGCGCAATCGATAAATCATTCAGTGTGACAATACGAGACAATTTAGAAATATCTGTCGCAAATGCACCGATGTCGTGATAATTGCCCCTTATTCTGATTTGTATGGGCATTTCGGCGTAAAAATCCGCCACAATCTCTTGACCGGGCTTAAATAGCTCGAACTCTAATCCACGCCCTAAGCCCGCTTGATTAATGTCCGTTAACAAACCATCCATCTGCGATTTATCTGGCAACTGCTTAAGCAAAGCACCAAAAGTTTTTTCAATATCTACCATTTGTTGCCTATACGCATCTATCTTTACTGCCTGACTTTTTTTGGCTAAAAATGTATTTCTGAGTTCAGTTTCTTTTGCCTGCGCTTGGTCATATTCATCAATTTCAGGACTCCATAAAAACCAATACCCTAACACCACTAAAACCAAGGCTAAAAAAGCTAACAACACAAGCTTTACAGGCATCGGCAAATTGCCGACATTTTTAAAATCTATATTATTAAAATCTTCTAATTTCATGACGCCGCACCAATCGGTTTTGTCTTAACAGGCGCTTCCTCTACTTTTTGCACCTTAAGATTAACTGTCAAAGTAAAATCGTTTTGTCTAACTCCGTTTAAGGTTGACGTTTTAATTTCTACCAGATTAGGTAATTCCAGCCAATTGGACACACCTAAGTTTCTTACCAGCGTTGCCACGCGTGCGTTGGTATCTGCCACACCCTCTAAAGTAATTAAATTGCCTGTTTGTTTAATACTTCTCAGATACAAACCTTCTGGCAGTTGGCGCGTAAGCTCATCTAAAACCACAACAGCTTGACTACGATTGGTCTGCAAATTTTCAACAACTTGTTTTCGCTCTAACACATTACTAATCTGGTCTTTTAAATCCCTAATATCTTTAATCTCTGCATCTAACTTGGTAATCGCTTGCTCCAAGCGATTATTTCGTTCAAGCTGTGATTGTTTTTTTGCTCCAAGATATGTCCAGCCTGCAAATACTATTGCTGATGCAGCCACTGCAGCCAATACCGCCATCAAACCAAACTGGCGCTGTCTTTCAGCGCGTTTTAATTGGCGATGTGGTAGTAAATTTACGCGCATCATGTTAATCAACCCCACGCATTGCAAGCCCACATGCCACCATCAACGCTGGTGCATCTATGACAACTTGCTGCTGCTTAACTCTAGTGCCCAATGCCATTGCATGAAATGGATTGGCTACAACAGTGTTCACTTGCGTTCTATCCTGTACCATCACATCAAGCGCAGGAATGGCCGCACAACCACCAGCTAGAACCAGATGGTCGACACGATTATATTGTGTAGAACTTGTGAAAAACTGCAGTGCGCGCGCCACTTCGGTAGATAAAGAATGCATAAATGGTTGCAATACTTCTGTCTCATAACTTTCCGGCAAACCACCTTTGCGTTTTGCAATTTCAGCCTCTTCTACAGACAGACCAAAACGACGCTGAATTTCTTGTGTCAATTGAGTACCGCCGAAAGCTTGTTCACGCACATAAACCGATTTATTATCATGCAGTACGTTGATGTGCATCATCGCAGCACCCATATCAATAATCATTACGGTCTGATCTTTTCCGGAATTTGGTAGCTGACTTGCGATTAGGGTATATGCAGCCTCGGTTGCGTAAGTATCAACATCCATCACACTTACTTTAAGACCAGCATCTTCAGCTGCCGCAACACGGTCTTCAATTTTTTCTTTACGTGCAGCAGCGATTAGCACCTCGACCTCATCAGGGTTGGTAGGCGCGACGCCAATCACCTGAAAGTCAATATTCACTTCTTCGAGTGGGAAGGGAATATACTGATTCGCTTCGGCTTCTACCTGCACTTCCATGTCTTCTTCACGAAGCTCATTCGAGAACATAACTTTTTTTGTAATCACAGCCGAAGACGGCAAAGCGAGTGCAGCACGCTTTTCACGCGAGCCCAGCAACTTCCATGCAAGTTTAACAGCATCGGAAACCTGCTCTAAACCTGCAATATTGCCATCAACAATCGCGTCTTTTGGTATTGCAGCCACAGAATACCCCTCAAGACGATAAGAACCCTTACCGCTACCGGATAGCTCAACCATCTTGACTGCTGAAGTACTGATGTCCACCCCAACTAGTGGAGGAGTACTTTCATTAAAAAAATCGAATTTCAAATTAAAAATTCTCTTTCTATATTCGTTAGTTACGCACAATAGTGATAATTTACATTAAATCCTAGCAACAACTTTACGCCCTGTAAAGCAAATTTTTCTTTTACGTCATTTCTGCCATCTTAACGCCGGAAATTGTGTGATTTATACGACACCATATAACTAGAAATTATTACGAGGGTTTTGGTTAATGGAAATAACCTTATATACTGTTATATTGAATCGGTTTGTTGAAGTTTCTCTATGACTCCCAAAAAATGGTGGCATTTTCTAATTCTCTTTATACTGGTAAGTGGCTTGGCACTTTCAGCGCTTGCTGCACTTGCAATTACGCTAATTTATCCAACACTTCCTTCACTAGAGACGCTTACTAACTATCGCCCCAAACAACCACTACGAGTTTATTCGGCTGATAATTACTTAATCGGTGAGTTTGGTGAAGAGCGGCGTGCTTTTATCAAAATTGGTGATGTGCCAGATAATTTAAAGGATGCTGTTTTAGCAATCGAAGATAGGCGTTTTTATCAGCATAATGGCATTGATACTAAAGGTGTTATACGTGCCATCAAGAACAATGTGACCGGGAAAGCACATGAAGGCGCCAGCACTATTACTATGCAAGTTGCCAAAAACTTTTTTACAGTTCCCGGCAAAAAACGCACGATTATCATCAAAATTAAAGAAGCATTGTTAGCAATAAAAATTGAAAAAACGCTCGATAAGGATCAAATTTTAGAGCTATATCTCAATCAGATTTATTTAGGGCAGCGCGCATATGGCTTTGCAGCTGCCTCTCAAGTATATTTTGGCAAACCGCTATCCAAACTTACGCTTGCTGAATCAGCATTGCTGGCAGGCTTACCTAAAGCACCTTCCAGCTACAACCCATTCACCAATCCCAAACGCGCGACTGGTAGGCAAAACGAGGTATTACGGGATATGCACCGCTTTGGTTTTATTGATAAAGCTAAGTTTGATGATGCCATGCAACAAACTTTAAAATATAAAACCGCAAAGCTGTCGCGCGATTTAAGCGCTGAATATGTAGCAGAAATTGTGCGTCAGATTTTATTTGATCGTTATGAAGATGCTATCTATAGCAGTGGTTTAAAAGTCTATACCACCATCCTGAAAGCCAATCAGGAAGCGGCTAACAACGCTATTCTTCAGGGAATTCTAGAATATCAACAACGTCAAGGCTATCAAAAAGCAGAAAAAACCATTGATTTAACACAACTTAAATCAAACGATTTAAATGAAGGCTTGCAATTGGCATTGGATGATATTGAAGAATATCGTGGTTTTGTACCGGCAATCGTTACTGAAGTTTCCGCCAAAGCAGTCAAAGTATTTGCAAAAAATGGTGAAAGCATTGAAATTAGTGGCGAGGGTTTGAGTCTGTTGCAAAAAAATCTGAGTGATAAAGATCCAAAAAATGACAAAATAAAAGTGGGCTCTGTCGTACGCATAATCAAAAGCCGAGGATTATGGAACATTGTGCAGTTACCAGAAGTTGAAGCTGCATTAATAGGGCTAAACCCCGAAAATGGCGCTGTAACAGCTTTAGTTGGCGGCTTTGACTTTAACCGAAGCAAGTTTAACCATGTCACGCAAGCTTGGCGCCAGCCAGGCTCTAGTTTTAAACCCTTCGTTTATTCGGCAGCTTTAGAAAAAGGCTTTACACCGGCAAGCATTGTAGAAGATGAGCCATTAAGCATGACTGCCGATGAAGTGGGCAGCGAAAAAAGCTGGGAGCCAAGAAACTTCGATGGACTTTACGAAGGACCAATCCGTCTGCGCACAGCACTTACCAAATCAAAGAACATGGTTTCGATTCGTGTTTTACAGAGCATCGGAGTGCGATATGCACAAGATTACATCACAAAATTTGGCTTTTCACGCAAAGACCATCCTGCCTATTTAACTATGGCATTAGGTGCCGGCCAAGTGACGCCATGGGGATTAGCTACAGGTTACGCCGTTTTTGCCAATGGTGGTTATCGTGTAGAACCGCATTTGATTAGCAAAATCACTGACAGCAATGGCAACATTATTGATGAAAAGCAATATCCGCTCGCACGTCAAACGGCACCACGTGTCATCGACAATCGCAACGCATTCCTAATGACTTCAATGATGCAAGATGTCGTACAGATGGGTACAGCAACCAGAGCTAAACAGCTTGGCCGGCAAGATTTGGCGGGTAAAACCGGAACAACCAATAATTTGGTTGATGCTTGGTTTGCAGGATACGCCCCAAAACAAGTAGCAATCGCTTGGGTTGGGTATGACCAGCCACGCTCACTCGGTAAAAACGAAACGGGTGGTAGGGCAGCATTACCTATCTGGATAAAATATATGGAAACCGCACTACATGGGGTACCGGATGAGCCTTATGCGGTACCTGATGGCGTCATGTCGGTAAAAATCGAACCCACATTAGGCACTCTGGTGAACGAGAGTGAAGAAGGAATTTATGAGTATTTTTATCATGAAAACCCTCCTCCATCTGTGGAAATGGCGTTGCCGCCAATGCAAGAGTTTAATGAATCGGATTTTCCTCCCGATAATATGCAAAATAGCCCTTTACAGCCGGCGCCTCCCGATGCGCCGGAAGAATTGGATGACTTGGATAGTTTCATCAAACTTCAAGAGCAAAATAGCAAAAAAATCACATCCCAGCCAGACCAAAAATCAATCAAGACCAAAACCACAATCAATAACGAATCAGCCGTAGCTAAACCCAGCAATCCCACGACAACAAATAACGCAGAACAAACGAACACGAAACCAAATAAAGAAACTAAAGTTAAAAGCGGTGCTCAAAGAGCAGCAAGTATATTGAATCCCTCTGGTTACTAGTTTCATTTAGAGTTTTCTTCACGGTTATGGCACGCGAAAATTTAGATCAGCTTCGACAAATGATTGCCCAGCAAGCTGCACGAATGATGGCAGAAGAGGGTATACATGATTTTGCCTACGCGAAAAAGAAGGCTGGACGCCAGCTTGGCGCAAGTGAGAATGGCGTACTTCCCACTAATGCCGAGGTTGAAGAAGAAATCCGGCTTTATCATGAAATCTACAATGCTGATGAACAACCTTTGATGCTCGCTGAGCTTCGCAAGGTCGCACTCAGCACAATGCAATTATTCGAACGCTTTAACCCGCATCTCACCGGCAGCGTGTTGGACGGTACAGCTGGTAAATTCGCGCAAACTGATATTCACCTGTTTGCCGATAGCGCAAAAGAAGTAGAAATGTTTTTGCTCAACCAACAAATACCTTATGAAAGCAGCGAAAAAAACTATCGCCTTTCCGATCGACCAAGCAAAGATAAAAAAGACAAAGTCCGCAAAATCGTGCCGGTATTCACGCTAGAAACCGAATACGGCCCGCAAAAACTCAGTGTGTTTGATAGCGATGATTTACGCATCGCAACAAAAAAAACCAGCAACGGCAGTAATGCTGAACGTGCTGATATTCACGATTTACAAGCACTTTTAAACGCTTAATAAGCTGCCCTGCAAGGCAATACCCATGCTCCTTCCAGAGCATCCATTTCAAGTGAAATTTCGTATGGTTTTGACTTTCTTCCCCTTTGCCGCGTCTGAGGCTTGAGCGGCAGATGGAAGGCGGCGAGGACTGTTTGAGGATTGAAAATCCGAGTTCCGCAGCCGTCCCAGTCGCCGCGCTAAGACCGAAGGAAACAAGTGGCATGGGGTCGCCTTCTTTTTGGATACTTTTACTTGGCGAAGCAAGAAAAAGTATCTCGCCATAGGGCGAAATAATAAATTAGTCTGATTTTACAGAAAAAACAACAGTAGCATCATCAACAAGGCTTCTAGTAATTGAAAGATTCCATCCCCGCATTGTTTTATGCCATCTTTTGTGTTTCAAGAATAGTTCCCAAGATAATTCTAATATTTTTTGTAATTTAAACTCATTGTTAAAAAGCACGATGGTAACGTACTCGAATTTTTGAGTTTCTATTTCACCTGAGTCAACATCATTTAAACCATAAAAAACACTCGTTAGGTTCCCTGATGTGGACTTGATACTGTATCGCTCACCCTTTCTGCTAAGGGCATCAGCATTCTGAGTGCCCGCAGGTGCTGCTTGCAGGTTTGGGAAAGCTGGATTTTTTGAATAATGATGAATAGCAAGGTACTCCCCCAAATCACCGAGTAAATTTTTGGTTCGAATAATATTTCTAGTTTTTAATTCTGAGATTAGCTCAAAGTATAGGGAAATGATTTCTTGGTCGTTAAAATCAGATAAATTCATTATCTAACCCCTCAACCATCGCGCCACTTCCATCGCATAATAGGTCAACACGCCATCTGCGCCTGCACGTTTGAAACCCTGCATAGCTTCCAATACCGTTGCTTTTTCATCCAGCCAACCGTTTTGCGCAGCAGCCTTTAACATTGCATATTCGCCACTCACTTGGTAAGCATAAGTTGGCACACCAAATTCCTCTTTCACACGACGCACAATATCCAGATACGGCATTCCGGGTTTCACCATAAACATGTCCGCGCCTTCTTCAATATCTAGCGCAACTTCTTTAATCGCTTCATCCGAATTGGCTGGATCCATTTGATAGTTGTACTTGTTACCCGCCCCCAAATTGGCGCTTGAGCCCACCGCATCACGGAAAGGCCCATAAAAAGCGGAAGCGTATTTGGCTGAATACGCCAGAATGCGCGTATGTACTTTGCCTGCACCTTCCAGCGCATCGCGAATCGCGCCGATACGACCATCCATCATGTCTGACGGTGCAACAATATCGGCACCCGCTTCGGCATGGCAAAGTGCTTGTTTTACTAAAACTTCCACGGTTGCATCATTTAGCACATAGCCGGTATCGTCAATGAGACCATCTTGCCCGTGGGTTGTGTAGGGATCGAGCGCAACATCAGTAATAATGCCTAATTCGGGGAACGCCTTTTTTAGCGCTTTAACCGTGCGCGGCACAAGTCCATTTTTGTTAAATGCTTCTTTGGCGTCCAAGCTTTTAAACTCTTGCGGTACAACAGGGAAAATCGCTAGTGCCGGGATGCCCAATTTAACGCATTCTTCAGCAGTTTTTAACAGCACATCAATACTCTGGCGCTGCACACCCGGCATGGATTTCACATCTTCGGCTTTGTTTTCGCCTTCCAGCACGAATACGGGATAAATCAAATCATCCGTAGTTAGTACATTTTCACGCATCAAACGACGTGAAAATGCATCTTTACGCATACGGCGCGGGCGAATTGCCAATAATTGATTAGCCATAACTTTTCCTTAAGAAAATACCTTTTTAAGCTCAGCACCAGGGTCATCTTGGCGCATAAACGCTTCACCCACCAAAAACGTATGCACATTATTTTTACGCATCAATGCTACATCGTCAGCGGTAAAAATGCCGCTTTCCGTGACCACGATTTTGTCTTGTGGAATGCGAGGTAATAGCTCAAATGTAGTATCGAGTGTGACGTCAAAGGTACGCAAATTGCGATTGTTAATCCCAAGTAGTGGAGTTTGCAACTGTAAAGCTGAGCTTAACTCTTCGCCATTATGCACTTCTACCAGCACCGCCATGCCTAGCTTGTGGGCTACGCTTTCAAGCTCGCACATTTTAGCCAAATCAATAGCGGCCGCAATCAGCAAAATGCAATCTGCTCCCATGGCACGCGCTTCATAGACTTGATAAGCATCAATCATAAAATCTTTGCGCAATACCGGTAAATTACAAGCATTACGCGCTTGTTTCAAGTATTCGGCTGAACCTTGAAAATACTGCACGTCAGTAAGCACTGACAAACACGCTGCGCCGCCTTGTTCATAACTTGCAGCGATTTCAGCCGGTTTAAAATCTGCACGAATAACGCCTTTTGATGGGCTGGCTTTCTTGATTTCGGCAATTACCGCTGCCTTGCCCAGAGCTATTTTGTTACGAATAGCCCCCACAAAATCTCGTGGTTTTGACGCGTTTTCAGCTAAAACCTGCATGGCTGCAAGTGTCTTCTTTGCTTGTTCTACAGCAAGCTCTTCTCGTTTGGTTGCAAGTATTTTATTTAAAATATCACTCATTGATACAGTTTTCCATTATGTTTAATCCAGCCCGCTTGGTGATGCCCTTGTCGACTACTATCCTTTTGTCGACCTGACGGATCATGATGCGTCCAATGCACAATACCGCCTTTGGGATTGTAAACGTATTCCCCGCGGAAAGTGACAGCATCGCCGATTTTCAAGTCTTCAATGCGCGACGCAAGGTCTATGTTATGTGCAAACAGCAGCGTCTTACCGCTACTAATTTTGACCAAAAATTTCTGATGGCGCGCACCTTTGTTGTCATCCGCAAGCAATTTACTCACCTCACCTTTGCCTTCCACCCAAATATTGGATAGACGCTTCTGGTAAGCATTTTCTGGTGTGTTGCCTTGATACGCAGATTGAGTATCCGCTGTGCCAGCGCTATCCGCAGATGCAGTCTGCTCGCAAGCTACGCAAGAGAGGACAACCCACAGCAAAACCCATAGCTTGCGCATCACTTAGAAGTGTTCCGCCCTTGCGGAAAAAAGTCACGAATATCCGCCACGATTTTCTGCTTAGCCTGACTCATTAACTGATGGTAGGCTTCTTCTAAAGGCTGTATCGTCGGGCGCGGAATCTCAGCCTCGGGCTTCTGCCAGTTTTCGTGTAAACACCAATAGTTGTCACGATCAAAATTCATGTGCATCCTACAAGTAAGTGGTCGCACTTCGTAGATTGAGCACTCGCCACTCGCCAAAAATGGACATGGTGTGTGACTGCCAAAGCCCTTCAAATCCGGGCGCCGACTTTGTTGCACTTCAAGCGGTTTAATGCCTAGTTTATCGCCGATATAATGTGCTTCAAATTCGCTAATCGGCACAGAAACATGGCAGCAATGTCCACAACCGCGAGCACATGCGGCAAACTTGCCTGCGTGGTCAAAAATCTTATCCGCAGTGTTCAGCACTTCCACCAGCTTAATAACCGGCCTCGCATTCATTTTGCTCAGGCGCTGAGGCAGTGAAACTACCTGTGTTTTTAGTGCAGGCGTGACGGTAGCAAAAAACTTGTCCATATTGGCGTCAGCATAAGCACGTGTTTCAGCGGGGGTACGGTCAGCCATCACAGGTTCCTACATAGTACGTGCTACCAGTTGCGCCAATTTTTCTCTGGCGGAACCATCATCAATCATCTTGGCGGCATGCTCAATACCCGCATGGATATTGGCCTGCAGGCCTGCCACATAAATCGCCGCACCAGCGTTTAACAGCACAATATCTCGTGCTGCACCTTTTTTTCCGCTCAAAACCTCTAGAATCATCACTTTGGACTCTTCAGCATTTTGCACTTGAATCTCTTTAAGTTGGTGAACCGGCATACCAAACTGCTTGGGGTTCAGCACATACTCTTTAATCTTGCCACCCTGCAATTCCGCTACATATGTATCCCCGGTGAACGAGATTTCATCCATACCATCTGCACCATGCACCACCAGCACATGCTCTGAGCCAAGTTTTTGCAACACTTGCGCAAGTTTGCCTGTTAACGTTTTTTCAAACACACCCATCACTTGACGTTTGGCACTTGCAGGATTGGTAAGCGGTCCGAGCAGATTAAAGAGTGTGCGCACCCCTAGCTCTTTACGCACTGGCGCAGCGTGCTTCATGGCACTGTGATGGTTTGGGGCAAACATAAATCCGATGCCGATTTCATCTACGCTTTTGCCAACTTGCTCAGACGTTTGATTCACATTCACGCCCACTGCTTCCAGCACATCTGCACTGCCGCAAGTAGACGACACCGAACGTCCACCATGCTTGGCAACTTTGGCACCTGCAGCTGCAGCAACAAAAGCTGAAACAGTTGAAACATTAAAAGTTTGAATGCCATCACCGCCCGTACCACATGTATCTACTAAATGTTCAGTATTTTTAATAGTTACCTTTGTTGAAAGTTCGCGCATCACAGTTGCCGCGGCGGCGATTTCATCTACCGTTTCACCTTTAAGGCGTAGCGCAATTAGCAATGCCGAAATTTGTGCAGACGTAAGTTCACCGCCCATCACCTGACGCATAATGACGAGCATTTGTTCATGCGATAAATCTTGGCGATTTAAAAGTTGATTAAGTGTTTCTTTAAACATAGCTAGTAAGCTTTTAAAAAGTTATCCAACAGTTCGTGTCCGTACTCAGTCAAAATCGATTCCGGATGAAACTGCACGCCTTCAACCGCTAGTGTTTTGTGCTTCACGCCCATAATCTCGCCATCATCTGTCCATGCCGTGATTTCCAAACAATCCGGCATCGTTTCACGCTCAATCACCAATGAGTGGTAGCGTGTGGCGGTATAGGGAATTGGCAAACCTTTAAATACGCCAATATCTTTATGGTGGATTTGTGAAGTCTTACCGTGCATTAATTGTTTAGCATGAATAATCTTGCCTCCAAATGCCTGGCCGATGCTTTGGTGACCCAAACAAACACCCAGTAGTGGGATTTTTCCCGCAAACTCATGTATTAATGACACAGAGATACCTGCTTCATTTGGTGTGCAAGGGCCTGGTGAAATCACTATATAGCGCGGCTTCAAGTCAGCGATTGTTTTTAAGTCAATCTCGTCATTTCTATGTACCTGTACATCTTGACCCAGCTCACCGAAATATTGCACAAGGTTATAGGTAAAAGAGTCGTAATTATCGATCATCAGCAACATATCAATCACTCCCTTTCAAACTGGAATCTAGCCCTGTTTGCACCATTTCGGCTGCACGTATAACGGCTCTTGCCTTATTCTGCGTTTCTTCCCATTCCGAAAGCGGCACAGAATCGGCCACGATACCTGCACCTGCTTGCACGTAGAGTTTTTTATCTTTAATCACGGCCGTCCTAATCGCAATTGCCACATCCATATCACCATTAAATCCCAAATAACCAACAGCACCTGCATAAATACCGCGTTTAGTGGGTTCTAGCTCATCGATGATTTCCATCGCCCGTACTTTTGGGGCACCACTCACAGTGCCTGCGGGGAAAGTAGCTTTAAGCACATCAATGGCATCCATATTGGGCTTAAGTTTGCCTTCCACGTTAGACACAATATGCATCACATGTGAATAACGTTCAATCATCATATTATCCGTTACCTTTACCGTGCCCGTTTGCGCAACACGGCCAATATCGTTACGCCCCAAATCCATTAATTGCACATGCTCTGCACGCTCTTTCGGATCGGCCAATAGCTCTTCAGCCAACGCCAAATCTTGCTCGCGTGTCTTCCCACGCGGACGCGTACCTGCAATGGGGCGGGCAGTCACAGTGTCATGCTCTAAACGTACTAAAATCTCCGGCGAAGCACCCACCACGTGATGATCGCCCATGTCGTAATAAAACATATAGGGCGATGGGTTCAAACTGCGCAGCGCACGATAGAGCGACAATGGAGGCGCAGCAAAATCCTGCGACATACGCTGCGATAATACTACTTGCATAATATCGCCATCTAAAATGTATTGCTGTGCTTTTTTAACTGCGGCCTTAAAGTTACTTTCACCAAACTCTGAGCTTGCCGTAGAAATTGGCATGGGCTGGGCTTGTGGAATCTCAACTGATTTTCGCAATAAAGCGACCAAGCCCAGAAGGCGCTCTGATGCTTGCTCATAGGCATTAGCTTCGGCAGGGTTTGCATACACAATGAAATATAATTTGCCGCTTAAATTATCCACCACCGCAATCTCTTCTGACACCATCAGCAACACATCTGACGTACCAATCACATCCGGCTTGCTGGTATTAGCAAGCCGCTTTTCGATATAACGAATTGTCTCGTAGCCAAAATAACCGGCTAACCCGCCAGTGAAACGTGGTAAACCCAGAGGAGCCGGGGGAGTTTTGAAACGTGATTGAAATTGCTTTACGAAGTCTAAAGGGTTTGTGTTTTCATGTGTTTCTATCACTTGTTCACCTTGCAAAACCTGCACGGTAAAACCATTTGCCACAATGCGTGTTTTAGCCGGCAATCCGATAATAGAATAGCGCCCAAAACGTTCGCCGCCTTGCACGCTTTCTAACAAATAAGAAAACGGTACATTGGCAAGTTTGAGATAAAGTGAAAGTGGAGTATCAAGATCTGCAAAAGTCTCTAACACCAGTGGAATGCGGTTGTAGCCTTTGGCAGCAAGCACATTAAATTCGGTTTTGTTAAGCGTGGTAAACATCAATTTTCCTAATAATTATTTTCTGTGTGTGGCAGTTTTTTCATTCAAACTACTCACGTTTTTTTGGCGTGCCAATACTGGCCCGCTTTATTTTTAGCTACGCCAACGACGCCAACTCAGAAAATCATTAATTAGAAAAATCATATTTTTATACTAAGGTTAAAAGTCTTGTTAATTCAGTCAAATCGTCTATCGTTGCATCAACTTTCGTCGTATCTAGCGACTTACCCTGATTATAACCATAAGGCACGGTCACAACATAACAACCTGCCGCTCTAGCCGCCTCAATATCCGTGGCAGAATCACCTACCAATAACGCCTCGATTAACGGCACATCGAATTCTGCACAAATATGCTGCAATTGTATAGGGTCTGGCTTCTTTTTTGCCAGTGTATCTCCAGAAATCACTTGCTCGAAATATGGTCGCAAACCACTTTTTTGTAACAACGGCAACGTAAACATTTCCGGCTTATTAGTCACACAGGCAAGTCTGAAACCCGCTTCGGATAAGGCTTGCAGACCATCCTCCACACCAGCATAAGGCTTGCTTTCTGACGCATTATTTGCGTAATGCTCAAAGAAAAGCTGCTCTGCACGCTCAAATATGTCCGCATCAGGCTCTGCGCCGAGTGTTGCGGCCAAACAACGCTTTATCAGCACTTGTGCGCCATTGCCAATGTAACTTTCAACTAGCTCCAAATGCAATGTCGGCAGATTAAGGTCTGCCAACATGCAATTTGCCGCGGTCGCAATTTCTGGCGCGGTGTGTAAAAGCGTGCCATCTAAATCAATCATCACCGCTTTTACCGCAAACTTCATACCAATCTGTTGCGCTTATACTGTCGCCAATGAAGCACGAATCTCTGACACAATCGTGTTGTAACGATTCTTGTCAGTGTCGAGACCCTTAGTGAAAATCGCATTGCCCGCAACAAAGGTATCCGCACCGGCTCTGGCGATTTCTACAATATTTTGTGCATTTACGCCACCATCCACTTCCAGCCAGATTTCACGGCCGGTTTCTTTAGTGTAAGCATCAATACGTGCGCGCGCTTCTTTCAGTTTGCCCAAAGTACTTGGAATAAATTTTTGACCGCCAAAACCAGGGTTGACCGACATCAGCAACACCATATCTACTTTATCCATTACATAATCCAGATAAGCCAAAGGTGTAGCCGGATTGAATACCAGACCGGATTTACAGCCTGAATCACGAATCAGATTGAGGCTACGGTCGATGTGTGTAGAACCTTCGGGGTGAAAGGTAATGATGTTCGCGCCTGCTTTGGCAAAATCAGGAATAATGCGATCAACCGGCTCCACCATCAAATGCACATCAATAATCGCGCCTACGTTTTTAGAGATTTCACGTATCGATTCGCACACCAGCGGGCCAATCGTCAAATTAGGCACAAAATGGTTATCCATCACGTCAAAGTGCACGATATCAGTACCTGATAAAATCACATCTTCAATTTCTTGGCCAAGCTTGGCAAAGTTAGCCGAAAGAATACTTGGGGCAATTCTAAAAGTTTTACTCATAGCTGGGTTCCTAACATTACAGTCATCTAAATATTATCTAAACCGTTATTTTAACGCTAATTCTTGCTTAAGATAAGGCAATACGCGAAAATTACACCTATGCAGCTTTATACCATTGGCGTGAATCACACCACCGCACCCATTTCCGTCCGCGAAAACTTAGCGTTTAGCAACGAAAATTTGCGCGAGGCGCTTAGCGATTTAACCGCACAAAATGCTACCGAAGCAGCGATTTTATCTACATGCAACCGCACCGAAATTTATGTGCAATCGACGCATGCGGAACCTGTTGTGAATTGGCTGGCAAACTATCACAAGCTAGATATCGCCCATGTGCAACCTTACACCTACACTCTGAGCAATCAAGAAGCCGTCAAGCACGCTTTCCGCGTGGCTTCTGGCCTGGATAGCATGGTGCTTGGCGAACCACAAATTTTGGGGCAGTTCAAACAATCGGTCAAAATCGCGCAAGAGGCTGGTACGCTTGGCACCAACCTGCATAAACTATTTCAGCGTACATTCGAGGTCGCCAAAGAAGTACGCACTAATACTGACATTGGCGGTAGCTCGATTTCTATGGCGGCTGCAGCGATTAAATTGGCACAACGCATTTTTGGCGATATCAAACAACAAAAAGTATTGTTTATCGGCGCGGGCGAAATGATAGAGCTTTGTACAGACCATTTTGCCGCGCAAAAACCAAAATCCATGACCGTGGCCAATCGTACCATTGAACGAAGCTCTAATTTAGCTGAAAAGATTGGTGGTCAAGCCATCTTGCTGCACGATTTACCTGAGCGTTTTGCGGAATTTG
>Ga0315912_10002316_pt1 | contig 20687 bp, 14 predicted proteins | sample VfabasoilMG_FD_204469 | JGI IMG/M metagenome (GOLD analysis project Ga0315912, IMG submission 204469) | Garden soil microbial communities collected in Santa Monica, California, United States - V. faba soil | ecosystem: Environmental > Terrestrial > Soil > Garden | place: USA: California...
TGCGATCATGGCGTGTGTTAATGGTTCGTAAGAAGCAAAGTGAAAGTAGGTGAACACCAACTGATCTTTTTTAATCAGTTTATACTCTGGCTCAATGGGCTCCTTTACCTTCAAAATCATATCAGCAATTGCAAACACCTCGCTGGCTGAACCCAAAATTTCAGCACCGGCATTCTTATATTCTTCGTCCGTAAATCCGCTCCCCACTCCGGCCGTTGTTTCAATGTTAACGGTGTGACCTTTCTTTGACAGTTCCCGGACACCTGCAGGTGTAAGTGCAACACGGTTTTCATTATTCTTAATTTCTTTTGGAACGCTGATAATCATGGCGATGGAGGGTTTAAGACAAATATAACATTAGCCCATGAATGAACCTTGCATAATAAAATGGTTTTACCTGGCTCGCGCCATCGATAATGAAAAAAAATATTGAACCCAATGAAATAGGGTATGAATATTTTTTACAAACTAGCTATTTAGGCACGAATGCATATGAGGCATAAAACCTCTGCACGAAAGGCTTTTCCAGCATGTAATAGAAAGAATAGAAACAAAGCTGATTTATAAAAACGGCCACAATTCCATAAAATGAAAATGCATATAATGCAGTGCCATATCCATTTAATTGTCCCCAGCCATAAAGTGGGTTCGACATGTATTTGAAAACACCTTTGGCCTCGAAGTCTATCACCTTCTCTTCAATAAACATATCTTTATAATAATAGATGGGAAGGCCGATCTGGTAGCTTGCCAAAAATTTGATGACAAACCCCAATGCTTGCAGCACTCCGCCAATCAATAGAATCACAGTTGGTGATGTGAACGAGAAATCCTGAACATTCATCGTGGTGAAGTACAAGTAAGAGAATGACAGGCCGTTATGAAAAAAAGCAAACGAAAGCCAGGCTTCAAATTTTCTGTGCGCTTCTTCTTTTGTGGAGCTATTCTTTAGCCAATACTCTTTAAAGCCGCCCTTAATAAAAGTTCCAAATAAAACGGTATAGTGCAACACCATGGATAGCGTCCAATAGGTAAACCCATTTGCAATAGAAGGATTTTGAAACAGCAAGTAAACCGGAATGGAAGATATAATAATAGAAAGCCACCGCCCCAAAGTCATATTAGGAAGAATGATTCCGGCAGTGCCTACTAATACTAATATTGCTTTTTTTATCATCCTGATGTTAATGAGGGTGTATCCGAGTTCGTCTTTTTCGACCGGCAATTTATCCAAAATCCTCGCTAAACATGCTTAACGAAAATTTTATAAGTAACAGTATGCCTTGTAAGGCAAACAGACCATTTTGGTTATGCTGGAAACAGTATGCTATTCTTCCGAATAAAAGTGAGAAACCACAATTTTATTTGGGATTGAAATCACAGTTTGAAGGCTCAAAGGTTTTTGTCTACTTTTGAATAAACCCAACCCATTTTGGCAGAAGCAAAAACCTTATTGGCACCTCAAGGGAAGAAGGCGAAGAAAACATTGCGAAGCCGCGATGAAATTCTGTTCGATTTCCGATTGGCTTGCGAAAGCCGTGAAGCCAGCATGATGGGTCGAAAAGAAGTTTTTCTTGGTCGGGCCAAGTTTGGAATTTTTGGCGATGGAAAAGAGTTGGCCCAAATTGCAATGGCCAAAATTTTCCGCAATGGTGATTTTCGTGCCGGTTACTACCGCGACCAAACCTTCATGATGGCTATTGGAGAGCTGACCACGCAACAATATTTTGCGCAACTCTATGCCCACACCGATGTAGTGGCTGATCCAGCATCAGCCGGAAGACTAATGAATGGCCACTTTGCCACTCGCATGCTCGATGAACGTGGGCAATTAAAGGAACTTTCAAAACTCAAAAACAGCAGCTCCGATGTTTCACCAACGGCAGCTCAGATGCCCCGATTGTTAGGGCTGGCATATGCTTCAAAACTTTTCAGGAACAACACGCAACTGCATCAATACACCAATCTATCGACCAATGGAAATGAGATTGCCTTTGGCACCATAGGCAATGCTTCCACTTCCGAAGGCCCCTTCTTTGAGACTATTAATGCAGCTGGTGTTATGCAGGTGCCTATGTTGGTATCGGTTTGGGATGATGGCTACGGCATTTCGGTTCCCCAGGAGTTTCATACCATTAAGCAAAGCATTTCAAAAGCTCTTTCGGGGATGCAGCGAAATGAAAATGAAAAAGGCTTTGAAATTTTTGTTACGTATGGCTGGGATTATGAGCACATGATCTCCACGTATGAGAAGGCTGAAAAAATTTGCCGCGTGGAGCATGTACCTGTTTTAGTTCACGTAGTTGAAATAACACAGCCACAAGGCCACTCCACTTCAGGGTCGCATGAACGTTATAAACCTAAGGAGCGATTGGCTTGGGAAAAAAAATTCGACTGCATCACTAAAATGCGGGAGTGGATTCTTTCTTGTGGACTTTGCTCGGAAGAAGAGATCAATGAACTGGAGCGAGAAGGAAAGGCAGCGGCAAAGGCAGCCCGCGAAGCTGCATGGCGCGATTTTAATAACGACATTCAGAGAGACCAGCAAGCGCTTCTCCGTGTGTTGGGAAATCTTACAGAAGAAATTCCAGGTGTAAGAGAGATAAAGCTGGAATTGGAGAAAACAAATAATGCACAGCGGTTCGATGCGGTGAAGGCCGCAAAAAAAGCCATCCGCCTTCTGCGCGACCATTCATCGTTGGTGCAGGCAGAATTATTAGGTACGCGCGAAGCTTTGATAAACTGGATTAAGGAAAACGAAATCAAAAACTTTGACAGGTACTCTTCTTATTTATACAGTGAATCCGAATGGTCTGCATTAAAAGTGCCGGTCATTTCTGCAAAGTATTCCGATTCGTCCTTATTAGTTGATGGACGTGAATTATTGCAAGCTTGCTTCACAGCAGCCCTTGCCCGCGACCCCAAGGTGTTGGCTTTTGGAGAAGATGTAGGTAACATAGGCGATGTAAACCAGGGTTTTGCGGGACTGCAGTCAAAGTTTGGTGATTTACGAGTGACAGACACTGGCATTAGAGAGTGCACTATTGTGGGGCAAGGTATTGGTGTAGCCCTACGCGGATTACGCCCCATTGCAGAAGTTCAGTACCTCGATTATTTAATTTATGCTATTCAGATATTATCAGACGATTTAGCTTGCCTTCAATATCGGACTAAAGGCGGTCAAAAGGCACCTCTGATTGTGAGGACGCGTGGCCACCGACTTGAAGGCGTTTGGCATGCAGGTTCACCCATGGGCATGATTTTACATAGCCTCCGGGGTATGCTAGTGCTAGTTCCGAGAAATATGACTCAAGCTGCCGGCATGTATAATACTTTGCTGCGCTCTGATGATGCTGCGTTGATTATTGAATGCCTGAATGGCTATCGGTTGAAAGAGAGAATTCCGGATAATGTTGGCGATTTTACCGTGCCAATGGGTGTACCAGAAATTATTCGGGAAGGAAGCGATGTTACCATCGTTACCTACGGCTCTATGTGCCGTATTGTAATGGAAGCTGCACAAGATCTGGACGATGTAGGAATTTCTTGTGAAGTGATTGACGTGCAAACTTTACTACCATTTGATGTTCACCATATTATCGTTGAATCAATTAAGAAAACCAGCAGGGTTTTATTTGCTGATGAAGACGTTTCCGGTGGGGCTACTGCATTCATGATGCAAAAAGTTGTTGAAGAACAAGGCGCTTTTCAGTTTTTGGATTCACCTGCTCTAACCCTCACCGCAAAAGATCATCGACCAGCCTATGGTTCAGATGGAGATTATTTCTCCAAGCCAAATCCCGAAGATGTATTCGATAAAGTTTATCAAGTGATGAGCGAATCGGATCCATACCGATATCCATCTTTGTATTAAATAGTCTCTAGCAGCCCCGGAGCAAGCTGCCCACCGGAAACTAATGCCAGCTTTCCAGAAATAAATAGATGAAAAAAATATTGAGACATGTAGCCGAAATAAAATTAAGCCACATGGTATGCCCATAGTCGGCTTTCGATAAATCTCCCCTGACTTTCAGAAACCAATACCCAAAATAAATAGCTACAGGCGATAGTGCAGCTAGAAAGAGGAGTGCATAATTAAAGCTAAAGAATTTCCAAAAGAAAAAAATAAACCCAACGGTGGCGAGCCCAAAGAAGGCTGCAGTAAAATAAAATGTACCCATTACTCCTAATTTAATACTTAGGGTTATGTCACCTCGGCTGGCATCTTCTTCGTGTTGGTAGATTTGCGTCATTGGGTAATTAGCCCATAACATTACGGTGGCCAGAACACCAGCAGCCAGTATAATCCGGGAAGAAATTACGGTTTCAATTTTAAAATCGTTTATGCCGGTATAGCATATTAGAACCGTAAAAAAGCCTTGGAAAACGCCTGTTATCACCCAACCCGCCAGTGGAAATTTTTTTAATCTAACAGATGGATGGCTATAAGCCTTGGAAGCCAGGCCATAGATGAAGAGCATAATTGCAAATGTCCAGCTTACTTTAATCACCCCAAGCGCCACTGCTAATAAGTCAAACAGCAAAGCGAGATAATACAATCCCTTATTCACGGGCGGAGGATTTTTTAATCCGCCAATACTTTTTTCATCTTTATCGAAATAACTGTTGAATCCATTACTGGCGGGATAAAGTAGAAAATGGATGATAAGGAAAACCCACAACAACCGAACAGAATTGAGGTTGGGGGATAAACTAAGTGAAAACAGAAATATTGGGAGAAGGAAGTATGAAAAAGGAATGCGAAGATGAAGCCATGATGAGCGCGAGAGCATTACAAAAGCAGGCTCTACTTCAAAGTAAACTCCTCCGAAAAATCCTCATTACTAATATTACCAGCACGATCCATTATCCGGACTCTTACCTTCAATGTCTTGTTGCGAAGCGTTGAATAAAAAGATGGTGATGTAACTTTATAAGTGATAGAGCCTTCCAATGGTAATTTCTCATCAAAGTTTCCATCTTTGGCCAATATCGGCAATCGCCCATCCAGCCCATTTACCTCGCAAATAGGATACGGAAAAGAGAAGTCATACTTAATAAAATCAGCTCCATTTTTTACCAACAGCTCCATAAAAAAATTATTGCGCCTTGGATTAAGTTGACTGTATAATGTATCCAGAGTGATTACTGATTGCCCTGAATTATCGGTCAGTACATAGTAATTGGTGCAATTATAAGGCGCGACAAATGCCGGTAATGTATCATAGCCTAGTGTAGTTCGCCTTAGGCTGTAAGTAATGTAATCGTCCAGATTACTTTCATCGATGTAGGAAATCATCGTACAGGGAGCTTGAACACCAGGTTCACAGGTGCCCCTTGGAGACTTAAGGAAAAACCAAAATTGATTGTAGGGAGGACCATTCTCACCTCCGTCCAGGCCAATATCCCCATCGCCATCACGAAAATTTACTGTAACAATCAAAGAATCTCTTGTACTGGCGCCTGCTACTTCCTTGCCCCTTACTTCCTTTACTTCAATTGTAGGTGTATTAGAAAACTCAGGTGGCTCAAAACACGAACCGGCAGCCATCAGTCCTAACAAAATCAAAATATTCAGAATGCGCTTCATTGCTTAATTTCGGCTTTTAATGCTATCATTTGAACTCTTTCATTGAAATAGAAAAAGAACTCTTACAAATAAACGAAAATAACTTCGATGAAATTGCATGGCGGTTATTCCACTTTCAAGCCACCAACAACGAGGTTTATAACCAATATCTGAAACAATTAAAAGTCGATTGGAGAAAGTTAAAGTCGATTGAGGAAATCCCATTCTTGCCAATTCAGTTTTTTAAAAGTCATGCTATAAAAACCGGAGTATGGCCTACTCAAAAAATCTATAAAAGCAGTGGCACTACTGAGTCAATCCGATCATCTCATCACCTTTGGGACGAATCGTGTTATTTAAACCATTCGGCCACCTCATTCGAATATTTTTTTAGTTCACTTGATCAATTCAACGTGCTCGCCTTGCTCCCATTGTATGACACCAACCACTCGTCATTAGTTGCCATGGTTCGGCATTTTATTGCAAAATCTAACTCACCAGTTTCGGGTTTTTTTCTTTCAGATTTGACCAATCTCACTGCCATAATCGATCAGTTAAAAACAAAAGAAAGAAAGACCTTACTGTTTGGTGTAAGCCATGCCTTGCTCGATTTAGCAGATCAGGGACCATTTTCTTTTGAAAATATTTTGGTGATAGAAACAGGAGGAATGAAGGGAAGAAAGGAGGAGATAACCCGCACAGAACTTCATGAAAGAATCAAGAAAGGTTTAGGTGTTTCCGCTGTTTTTTCGGAATACGGAATGACGGAACTATGCAGCCAGGCCTATTCTCTGTCTGAAGGGATATTTCATTGTTCTCCAGCTATGAGGGTGATAATCAAGGAAATAAATGACCCATTTTCAATGTCAAATTCGACTGGAATAATCAATATAATTGACCTTGCTAACTTCCATTCCTGCTGTTTTATTGAAACCCAGGATTTGGGAAAGGTTACCGGAAATGGATTTGAAGTATTAGGAAGGGTGGATAATAGCGAAGTGAGGGGGTGCAACCTATTAATTGCCCCCTGAAGTTTGATGACTTAACCGGTCGATGAACTACTAATAATTTGCTTTAAATTGAAAGATTGATATTTTTGCTCAACCAAACGAAACAGTTATGAAAAAAGTAGTTGCCTTTATCGTTTTAGCAGCCATGTTGGCCGCTTGCAGCCAGTACACTTGCCCTACTTATGCTAAAAAGGAAGTAAAGCAGACGGAGAAAAAGATGTAATATTTTTTACAGGTATTTCTTCACATCAACATCGGTGATTTGCTGATCGCCCATAATAACCAACCTCTCCACTACATTTCTCAATTCGCGGATATTCCCGGTCCAAGGATGCTTAGATAATTCAGTCATCGCTTTAGCTGAAATCTCCTTAGGTTTTGACTTACTTTCTTCTGCTACGTCCAGCAGAAATTTATTAACCAAATCAGGCATATCTTCCAACCTGTCTTTCAAAGCAGGAACTTTTATTACGATTACGCTCAGTCGGTGATATAAATCCTCGCGAAAGCGTTGCTCTTGAATCTCCTTCTTTAAATCCTTATTCGTTGCGGCAATTATCCGCACATTTACATTTATATCTTTCTCCCCTCCTACCCTGGTAATTCGGTTTTCCTGCAGGGCACGCAATACTTTGGCCTGTGCAGATAAGCTCATGTCACCTATTTCATCCATAAAGAGCGTTCCACCATCGGCTTGCTCAAATTTTCCAAGCCGCTGCCTGATAGCAGATGTAAATGAACCTTTCTCATGCCCAAATAATTCGCTCTCAATCAACTCCGAAGGAATGGCGGCACAGTTTACTTCCACAAAAGGCATTTGAGCTCGTGAACTATTTTCGTGAATGGAGCGTGCTACTAATTCCTTTCCAGAACCATTCGGGCCAATTATTAAAACCCGCACTTCGGCAGGAGCAACTTTCGCGATGACTTCACGCACCTCATCGAGTGCTTTGGAGTTACCCACCATCACAAATTTCTGGGCGATCTTTTTCTTTAAAGTTTTGGTCTCTCGCACCAATTTGTCTTTGTCGAGCGCATTGCGAATGGTTATCAATAATCGGTTAAGATCTGGTGGTTTTTGAAGGAAATCGAAAGCACCGATTTTGGTTGCATCAACGGCCATTTCTGTGGAGCCATGAGCTGAAATCATTACAAAAACGGACGAGACATCGGCTTCTTTCGCTTTGCGAAGCACTTCCATGCCGTCCATTTTAGGCATTTTAATGTCGCACAATACAACATCATAATGGTTGGACATTAACAGAGACAGACCCTCAGCGCCATCCTTCGCTTCATCCACTTCAAGCTTTAATTCCTTTTGGTCTTTTAAAATGTCTTTAAGGACAGCCCGAATGCTGGCTTCGTCTTCAATGATTAAAATCTTAGGCATCTGTTCAAATTGATAAAGGTCTATAACGAACTACATGATTACAATTAATGCTATTCATAGTAGCAAGTTAATCGGAATAAGCGGAAAATCGGTCTACTTGTCCAAGCAACTTTTAAATTTTGGGTAACAAGTCCTTAGTAACTTAAGTAAGTTGGTCGGGATAACTCCGAACAAAAATTGGAACGATTAAGCTTTAAATAATTTAAAACTTACTTGGTATCTATAGAACTCAATACCCTTCGCTACCGATAAGGCTCGTTTAATCTTAACGTCATCTTCAAGACCAATGATCACTCCCTTAACTGACTGATTGCTCTCGGCCAATTCTTCCTTAACGAAGCCCATATATCTCTGAATTTGCCCAACGACAGTGTCGCTTACTCTTCCTCTCTTCAATTCAACAACAAGCAGTTCGCTTTTATCTTTGCTTATGGCTAAAATATCAATAGGGCCAGTGTCGCTTTGATACTGTTGGCCAACCAGTTCACCGTCCTCTTCAAAAATATCATACTTTTTTCCTAACTCAGTTTGTTTCCAGTTCTGAACCAGAAAGTCTTCGAGATGCTTTTCTAAAGCAAATACAGTTGGGTCTTCAACTGAGTTATCGGTTGACACTATTGTTGCAGGCCTATTTCCTGATAACAGGGATTCAATTTCAGCACTATGATGTGTAATCTCTCTTGCAGTACCTGGGCCGCTTGCAGAATTCTTAAGCGACTCACTCATTGCTGATTTCTCCAGTAAATTTGGATACCATCTCACTGGCCTTCTATGAAAAAGAATTTTTCCTGATTGATACTCGTAGCTGCCCGAAACTTCACCTACATAGAAACTACCCTGACCATTCGGGCTTAGAACAATATCCCCTATACTAATTCCCTTAGATACTGTCCATAAAGCACCACAGGCCAAGCCAGCGGCAATTTTAGTTTTTGCATGTCTGTTCTCTAAATATATGGGTATATACTTATGGTTAAACTCCCTCCAGTCCTCAACAAGGTCTTTAGATAAGTCCTTGTGAATTCCGAAATCTGTTCCAATGAACCCACCCTTAAAACATTCTTCAGCATGGGCACTTTTGGCTCCAAGCATAACTCTAAAATACTTCCTCATCGTTTCGTGGATTATGTTTTTAATTACAAGTTAAAGTTTTAGTTGCTACTCCTCCAATAATTAATGCATCACATTGGAGCCCGAAGTGGGTTTGTGCCTGGGCTGGCGACTGCCGAAAGCGCGGTGTTGTTGGGGTTAACGAGGAACAAGTGAGCGCAACAACAGGCCGTCAAAATCCTTAGTTTGAATATTTTTTTGTTTTAAACTTTTACCAAAGCTTCCATGGTCTCAAAAACTTTAGCCTTTAGCAGTGGAAGGTCTTTGGCTGTATAATCGTCTGTAGAAATTTCCTGGCCAATAACGATTTTTATTTTGCCTGGGTAAATTTCAAACTTACCGGGAGGCATAAGCTTGCCCGCTCCCGTCACCATCATTGGCAAAATGGGCTGCTTTGTTTCGAGCGCAATGCGAAAAGCACCGTCCTTAAAGGGTTGTAATATCTCTTTCGACCGGTTTTGTGTGCCTTCCGGAAAAATTAAAATTGAAATTCCATTCGCCAGTGTTTTAGATAATTTCTCCAGGCTCTTTACCCTGCTATCGTGATTGGAGCGATCCACAATCACCGCAGCTGTGCGTGCAATCCAGCCAAAAATGGGGATTTTTAAGAGCTCCTTCTTGGCCAGTGGCCGAAATTGTCCGGGCAATGCAAGGCACAAGCCCGGAATATCAAGAAAGGACGTATGGTTACTAACATAGATATATGATTTCTTCGGATTGATATACTCCTTGCCTGAAATTTCATACGGGATAAAGTTGAGTTTACTAAACAGCCAGGACCAAAGCCGAAGAAAGAAATAAGTAATTCGAACTCCCTTCTCACCAAAAAGCGGAGGAATTAAAAAGCCCGGAAGAAAAAGTATCATAAAAAAGGTGAAAACAAATAACACCCAAAGCAGGTAGAGGTAGCGCAGAATTTTCAATTCAAAAAAATTTGTCGCGAAAATAAAAAGAAAAGATAAACCAAGGTGATTTATTCATCCTCAGTTTTTACAAGTTATCAGAGTCCATGCTTCTCTAACCTTCTGTATAACGAGGATCGCGTTAACCCAAGTTCAGATGCCGCTTGGGTAATATTCCCATTGTACTTCTTAAGCACCTTACGGATCAAAAGCTTTTCTACTTCATCTAAATTGTATTGATCCAAACTCATATGCTGATCGGTTTCCTTTCCAGTCGCTACATTAAAATTAAAGTCCTCTGGCTGAAGAACAGATGAATTGCTAAGAATAACGGCACGCTCAATAGCATGCTGCAATTCGCGAATATTACCCGGCCATGGATGTTTACTCATACGGGTCATTGCTGCGTCACTCATTTTTGAAATGCTCTTTCCATATCGCAAAGCATACTGTTTAAGGAAATGATTGGCAAGCAAAGGGATATCCTCCAGTCTATCGCGCAAGGCAGGAATTTCAACTTCAATTGTATTTATTCTATAAAGCAAATCCTGTCTGAATTTATTTTCCTTAACCATTTCATATAGAGGCATATTAGTGGCACAAATTAACCTAATGTTTATGGGTGTATCTTTTCCTGACCCTACCCGGCTCACCCTTCGGTTTTGGATTGCTGTTAAAAGCTTTGCCTGTAAAGGCATTGAAAGGTTTCCAATTTCATCGAGAAATAAAGTTCCATTGTTGGCCAATTCAAATCGCCCCACCCTATCTTCCTTGGCATCGGTAAAGGCGCCTTTCTTGTGCCCAAACAGTTCGCTCTCAAAGAGTGTTTCTGTAATGCTACCTAGATCCACCGTGGCAAACGTTTCATTCTTTCTTGATGAGTGCGCGTGAATAGCCCGCGCCACCAGTTCTTTACCTGTGCCATTTTCTCCAAGTATCAATACATTGGCATCGGTGTGGGCAACTCGGTCCACTGTTTGAAATATTCGTTGCATAGAGGCGCTCTGCCCGATAATGTCCTTATATTTTTCGTTGATGGCCAGATTGATTTCCTGATTCTTGATTTTCAATGTTTCCACTTCATCGAGTGATTGGCGCAAGCGCATCGATGAGTAAAGTGTGGCCAATAATTTTTCGTTTTCCCAAGGCTTTAAAACAAAGTCGGTAGCGCCTGCCTTGATAGCTTTCACTGCCATTTGCACATCGCCATAAGCGGTAATCAATACAACCACAGAAGACGGGTCAATTTTTAAAATTCTTTCAAGCCAATAATACCCCTCGCTCCCACTGCTAACATCTTTCGTGAAATTCATATCGAGCAAAATCACATCATAATCCTCTTGCTGAAGAAGAGCTGGAATGGCTTCAGGGTTTTTCTCAACATCAATCTGGGCAAAGTACCGTTTCAAATACATCTTAGCTGCCTTCAACAAGTCTTCGTTGTCATCAACTATCAGAATTTTACCTTGCCTCTGCTCCATAAAATTTATTCGGGGTTATGTCCGTTAACGGTATCTTATGTCCGCCACCAGACAAAGTTGATACCGGAACCAGATTGCCTCATTTTGCTTTTCTAATGAGCTTTTTGAGTTCCGAAAGTAAACATTTTCGTCCGCATGCGGACACATCCGTTCATTGTTGAACCAACAAAACAAGCACAAACCACGTTTAGGAACCAATCGGGCCATTGGCACGGTAGTTGGCAAAACCAGAAAACAAAAACTTGGATCAAATCAGTAATGGACAAAAAAATTGAAAAGAAAAGGTTTACAGTAAAGAAGGTAGCCATGTATTTAGGCATTGCTTTATTTGTTGGGTTCGTTGGCTACCAATTCATTTTTGCCGACCGTAGGCAATCGCTCATTGTTGAAAAAGAAAAGATTACCATTTCGGATGTGAATCGGGGAGTATTCCAGGAAACCATTCCACAAACCGGCACGGTGGAGCCAAGTCGAACAGTCTATCTTGATGCTATCGAAGGTGGTAACATTAAACGCATTGTGGCCGAGAGTGGAGCGATGCTAAAGAAAGGTGATATAATTCTCGAACTGACTAATTTGAATCGTGAACTAACCGTATTGGGCCAGGAAGCCAGCTTGAATGAAAGCATCACCCGCCAGCGTGATACTCGCTTGGCCATTACCAGGAATGATTTAGAGCAAAGGCAAACATTGGCCTTGATCGATAACCAATTGGCAATATTCGCCCCTCAGTATGAGCGCCAGAAAAAATTATATGACAAGAAATTAATTTCGAAGCAAGAGTTTGAACGCACCGAAGCCGACTATAAGTATAACCTACAACGAAGAAAGATTACATACGAAGTATTCAAGAACGATTCTGTTGACCGAATCCGGCAACTACGTGAATTGGATCTTGCCGAAAAGCGAATGGGACTTAGCCTGGAAGGAGTAAGTAGAATTCTTGATAATTTAACTATCCGGGCCCCAATTGATGGACAACTATCCACACCCCATTGGGAAATCGGCCAGGCAGTAAACCAGGGGCAGCGCCTTGGGCAAGTAGATATTTTAGGTAGCTATAAGGTTAGAGTGCCAATTGATGAGCTTTACCTTCCACGTATTTCGCAAGGCCTCCATGCAACAACCGATTTTAATAACAAGACATATAATTTAATTATCACTTACATATACCCAACCATTACCGGTGGACGTTTTGAAGTGGATATGAATTTTGATGGCGAAACCCCACAAGGCATACGAAGGGGACAGTCCTTGCGGTTACGCATCGAACTGGGCCAGTCATCAGAAGGATTGTTGCTGCCCGTTGGGGGATTTTATAAAGATACGGGTGGCAATTGGGTATTTGTTGTTGAACCCGATGGCAAGAGGGCAATTAAGCGCGATATTAAATTGGGAAGAAAGAACCCGGAGCACTTTGAAGTGTTGGAAGGATTGCAGCCTGGAGATAAAGTAGTGACTTCGAGCTACGAGAACTTTGGCACCAACGAGGTATTATTATTTAACTAATGCAACTTTAGTTCTTAAAAAGCGTCTAATTATAAAAATATTGTAACCATAGGAAAAAAACCAAGTATCCTTAAAACTAAAATCCACTTTAAACCATCAACATCTTCAACTATGATACGACTAAAAAATCTTGAAAAAGTCTATACCACTGAAGAGGTAGAGACCACCGCTCTCAATAATATCAACCTTGAAATTAAAGATGGTGAGTTCGTTGCCATTATGGGACCATCGGGTTGTGGCAAATCAACTCTGCTAAATATTCTTGGTTTGTTGGATAATCCAAGCAATGGTGAATATCATTTTGGAGATCATGAAGTGGCCAAATATTCAGAGCGTGAACGGGCGCAACTTCGGAAGGGCTCTATCGGATTCGTTTTTCAAAGTTTTAATTTGATTGATGAACTGACCGTTTTTGAAAATGTGGAACTCCCATTACTCTATATGAAGGTGCCAGCCGCTGACCGTAAAAAACGCGTGGAAGAAGTGCTGGAGCGTATGAACATTATGCATCGCAGAAACCATTTTCCACAGCAACTCTCTGGCGGTCAGCAACAAAGGGTTGCCATATCAAGGGCCATTGTAGCCAAACCAAAGGTAATATTGGCTGATGAACCAACCGGGAATTTGGACTCCGCAAATGGCGAGGAGGTAATGAAACTGCTCTCCCAGCTAAACGAAGAAGGTACAACTGTTATTATGGTGACTCACTCCCCATACGATGCAAATTATTCTCATAGAATTGTAAACCTGTTCGATGGAAAAGTCGTTACAGAAAACATTAAGGAACATTTTCACGTATAACGGAAAAGAAATAAAATCTCAAGAGGCTCTGACCTCCTGATGCGTTCTTCATAGGTTTAGGTTTAGGTAAATAAGGCTTCGGGAAACTGAGGCCTTATTTATTTAAATCAGGCCTTAAACGCACGAATACCGGCTCCCGGAATATTTTATCGGGTGTGAATGATGCAAATGTTACCTCAACAAAATATTTTGGCTCCACCCACTGGCTTACCTTTTCATCAAGCACTTTTTGAGTAATGGGCTTCTTTATCTTTTTCAATTTCTTAATCATACCGCCAATTTCTTTCAAGTCGTCATCGTTAAACCCCGAGCCGACTTTCCCACGATAAGTCAATTTTCCTTCCTTCAACTCGGCAATATGAAGACCACCAAATGTAGAAGCCCTATTGCCCTGGCCTTCGTTAAATCCAATCACCACACACTCTGCCGTGTTGCGAATTTTTATTTTCATCCACGAGTCACTCCGCCTGCCGGGTAAATATTTTCCATTTTTATCCTTTGCCATAATACCTTCCAGGTTGTGGAGTCGGGCGGCCTCAAATAAAAGTTCACCATCCTCTTCAACCTCACTCACACGATAGGATGAATCCGTCTTTATTGCATCTTTTATCCACTCGCGCCTCTTCATCAAAGGTTCATTTATCAATGGTCTGCCATCCAAATAAAGACAATCGAAGATATAGCAATATGCGGGAGACGTCTTAGAGTTCTTGGCGATGGTGGTTTCGCCTTGCGCCATCAGGCGGTGAATAACTTTCTTAAACTGCGGTTTACCTGTTTCGTCCAGGCAGACAATTTCGGCATCAAACAAACCACACGTTGCGCGAAATGATTTATCAGGAATGCACAACTCTGGAAATTGTTTGGTAATGTCGTTCTGATTGCGCGATCGAATTCGAACCACTCCATCCTGCAGGGAAATTAAGGCACGTATGCCATCCCACTTCACCTCATATAAATACTTATCACCAATGGGGGGCTTCGAAACGCTGTCGGAAAGCATTGGCTCAAGTGTATCGTTCAAGTAATCAACCTGGGGAGTATCAACCCGTTCCAGTAGATACTCCTTGTCTTTTTGAATTTTATAAATCCGGAACTCGCCTGAAATTTCCTTGCTACTCAATCGGAAGTAGAAACCATCCTTTTTTTCTTTAGTGATTGAATATTTGCCAGTAGCATAAATCCACATATCGCCACCACCGTATTGCCCTTTCGGAATGGTGCCGTTGAAGGTTAAATATTTCATCGGGTGGTCTTCCGTTTGAACGGCTAACCGCTTCACACCTGGATGAGGAGGAAATCCACGCGGCACGGCCCACGATTTTAATACACCATCTTGCTCCAGTCGCAAATCATAATGCAAGTTAGTGGCATGATGGCGGTGGATAACAAAATTATTTCCGCCCGTATCGCCAATAACTGCCTGAGGCTCTGTTGTTTTTGAAAAATCTCTCTTCTTATCATAAGAAGCCAATTGCTCAGGCGTTTTTCGTTTACGAGATGGAGCAAGCTCTTTTGGTACTGTTTTTTTTCGATGAGTATGAAGATCAACAGCGAAGGCTTCAATACCTTCCCACGCATCGCCATCGGCTAAAACTTTTTCTAATGCTGTGTTGATATTATGTTCTTTGGGATCGGTTAAAGCAGCAAGTTCCTCCCATTTCAAAGGCATAGAAACAGGAGCTCCTACCCTTCCTCGCAGGCTATAAGGCGACACAATGCTTTGGCCAGAACGAATTCTATAAATATCAATTAGTATCCGTCCCTTTCTCGCTTCCTTTTTGATATGCAGAGTAGTCTCGTTTGGATGTCGGTCTACAAATGGCTGGGCTATCAATTGTGCTGCATCAAATACGGTATGAAAATCAAACCGCGGCTCAAGCGGACAGCAAATGTGAATTCCCTTTCCGCCTGTTGTTTTAACAAAAGGATGATAACCGAATGACTCAATGAACTCCTTTAGCTCAAATGCAATGGGAATAATTTTCTTAAAGTCATATCCTTCCGGTGGATCAAGATCGAAAACCATGTAATCGGGAAAATCGAAATTTGGCTTGCGCGAATGAAGCTGGTGAAGTTCCAACGAAGCGAGGTTTGCCAACCAGACTAATGAAGCAGGCTCAGTAGCAATGATGTAATCTTTTTTTTCCTTCCCAAGTGTTGCAAACTCAAGCCAATCAGGCGCCCACTCGGGCCTGTTTTTCTGATAGAACATCTCACCGTGGATGCCATCCGGAAAACGGATTAACGTAAGTGCCCTGCCCTTTACATGGTTAAGCAATGTGGGAGCAATCTTGAGATAGTATTCAATGATCTCAGCCTTCAGGATATGGTTCTCTGGAAACAACTCCTTCTCCAGATTGGAAAGTTCCAGTTTTCGTTTACCTATGGTTACCCACTGAGATTTCTTTTTGGCCATTGGAGGAAATATAGCCTTATTTTAACCCCAAATAAAGCCATAAAACACTATTAGTCTATAAAATATATAGAGTTAATTGGTTTGACAGATTCTTTGACTTATTTTTGAATCTTAAACTGATTTTATTTAGCCAAACTATGGAAAGCTTTAGAACGGAGTTGGAGGATTTGTCGAATCCTATTGTTGCCAAAGACATTATTGACCTGGATAATAAAATCAGGCTGTTTCGCGATGGAAAGATAGACACTGAAAAATTCCGCAGTCTAAGGCTGGCCCGAGGCATCTATGGCCAGCGGCAGGAAGGCGTTCAAATGATTCGCATAAAGCTGCCTTTCGGAAAAGTTACAACAACACAACTTCGTAGGATCGCTGACATATCTGATGAATATGCAAGTAAAAATCTGCATGCTACTACACGACAGGATATTCAGATTCACTATGTGAGCCTTGACCGCACACCCGAGCTTTGGGCCAAACTGGAGCAAGATGATATTACCCTTCGCGAAGCTTGCGGAAATACTGTGCGTAATATTACTGCATCACCTACGGCAGGTATAGACCCAGAGGAGCTATTCGATGTATCTCCCTATGCATACGAAATGTTTCAATATTTTTTGCGCAACCCGATTTGCCAGGAAATGGGAAGGAAATTTAAAATTGCTTTTTCATCGAGTGAGGATGATTCGGCTTTCACATTCATTCACGATATCGGGTTAATACCAAAGATGCGAGGAGACAGACGAGGCTTTAAAGTTTTGCTTGGTGGCGGGCTTGGCGCTAATCCTTACCTCGCACTGACGGCATACGAATTCTTAGAAGAGGATCAGATTATTCCATTTACTGAAAGTGTGCTGCGCATTTTCGACCGTTACGGTGAGCGCAACCGAAGAATGAAGGCACGCTTCAAGTTTCTTTTAGATGAGTTGGGATTGGAAGCAATTATGAAATTGGTGGAAGAGGAAAGAAGAGCGCTAAAAACCACGAGTTACGTTATTGATCGGAACTGTGTTAAAGAAGCTGTACCGCAATCGGCTATTCCCACTGGCCCTGAACCTCAAGTAGATGAAACTCAGTATAACCGATGGTTCAAGAGTAATGTTATCCAGCAAAAGCAGTCTGGTTTTTATGGTGTGTATGTAAAAGTACCTCTCGGGGATCTATCATCGGATAAGGCCAGAAAATTCGCTGACATTGTTGACCAGTTTGGCTCCGATGATCTCCGGATTACCGTTAATCAAGGTTATTTGATCAGGTTTGTGAGGCCCGAAGCGTTGAAGCATCTTTATAATGCGCTGAAAGAAATTAACCTGGCTGACCCTGGTTTCGACAGCACTGCTGATATTACGGCTTGCCCCGGAACAGACACTTGCAATCTGGGTATTTCAAGTAGCTATGGCATTGCCCTGGAGTTGGAAAAGGTGATCAAAGAGGAGTACCCTGATCTTATCTACAATACAGACATCAAAATAAAAATCAGTGGTTGCCCTAACTCTTGCGGTCAACATGGACTGGCAGCGATTGGTCTTCATGGAAGCACTGTGAAAGACAAACAAGGAAATGTTGTACCTGCTCTTGTTGTGTTGCTCGGAGGTGGCCGGTTAAAAAATGGCGAGGGAATTATTTCAGACAAGCTCATTAAAATACCGACCAAGCGTGGCCCGGAAGCGCTACGCTTGTTGCTGGATGATTATGAGAAAAACAGCAACGAAGGCGAATATTATCACGACTATTACAAGCGTTTAGGGAATAATTATTTCTATGCTTTGCTACGTCACCTAAATGACTTAAGCACACTTACCCAGGACGATTTTATTGATTGGGGCGAGAAGCACAAATTTATTCTACATACTGCCGTTGGCGAGTGTGCGGGAGTAATTATTGATTTGGTGGCAACTTTGTTTTACGAGTCAGAAGAAAAACTTGGATTGGCCCAACAAGCTGCTGATCAAGGCTTATATGCTGATTCCATATACCACAGCTACAGTGCCTTTATTAATACGGCTAAGGCCATGCTCCTAACACGAAATATCAGGCCCGCAAGTCAGCACCAAACCATTAATGATTTTCAAAAACAGTTTGTGCTTGATGGCACCTTTTCGCTTGTGTCGGACTTCCCTGAATTTGTGCTGCGGATCAATAAAGAATTACCCGCTGAAGCATTTGCCCTCTCCTATCTGGAAGACTCAAAGAAATTCTTGAGCGATGTGCAGGCGTTGCGGGAAACAGAGCGGGAATTGGTAGGAAAGTAATTTTTTGAAAATTATTGGCAAAGGCCATTTAATCAATCCAGCATAGATTAATTTCTGTTGGTAAGTCAAAGCGGCTTACCAACAGAATTAAAACTATTCTAATGCGAATCCCTTGTCACCTCTCCGCCTGAACCACCTTTTAGAAAATCTAAATCAGCGCCCTTATCGGCTTGCTCCACGGTTTTAATATACATGCTCACATATCCGCGATCGGACGCGGGAGGCAACGGTTTCCATTCCTTTTTCCGCTTTGCCAGCTCCTCATCGGAAACATGCAATTTTAGAATGCGTTTCTCCACATCGAGTTCAATTACATCGCCTGACTTTACTACTGCAAAGTTTCCACCTGCAGCAGCCTCGGGTGTGGCATGAAGCACCACCGTGCCAAACCCTGTTCCGCTCATGCGGCCATCGGAAATGCGAACCATGTCGTGGATTCCCTTATTCAAAACCTTTGGTGGCAACCCCATGTTGCCCACTTCCGGCATACCCGGGTAGCCTTTCGGGCCCACATTTTTCAAAACCAAAACGCTCGTTTCATCCACATCCAAATCTTTATCATCAATGCGATTCTTATAGTCTTCAATGGTTTCAAAAACAACTGCTTTGCCTTTGTGCTTCATTAAAGCGGGCGTAGCTGCAGAGGGCTTGAGTACGGCTCCATCCTCACACAAATTCCCTTTCAGCACAACAATACCCGAAGTAGGATTGAAAGGTTTGTCCAACGTAGAAATAATTTCACGATTGTAGCACTCTGCATTCTGAACATTCTCCTTCACTGTTTTTCCACTTATTGTAATACACTCACGATTGAGTTTAGGAAGCAATTCCCTCATTACCGCAGGCAGGCCACCAGCATAATACATATCCTCCATAAAATAACTTCCCGAAGGCTGCAGGTTGGCAACGAGAGGAATATCCCTGGAATGCACATCAAAATCATTCAGCGTAAGCGGAACACCAATGCGGCCAGCAATGGCCAGCAAATGAATTACAAAATTAGTGGACCCTCCGATGGCAGCATTTACTTTGATCGCATTTTCAAATGCCTCCCGAGTCAAAACTTTATCCATAGTCAGGTTCTCTTTCACCATTTCCACAATCCGCAAACCCGATTGCTGTGCCATTACTTTTCGTGCTGTATCCGGTGCAGGAATTGCAGCACAGCCCGGTAATGATAATCCCAAGGATTCCACCATGCTGGCCATTGTTGAGGCGGTGCCCATTACAGCACAATGGCCATCGCTGCGACACAAGCCATTCTCGGCCATTTTCAGTTGATCGTTGGTCATATTGCCGGAGCGGTACTCATCATTAAAACGCCACACATCGCTGGTACTAATATTTTTTCCTCTGAATTTTCCGGTGAGCATTGGGCCGCCTGAAACAACGAGTGTTGGCAGGTTTACACTGCAGGCGCCCATCACTAACGATGGTGTTGTTTTATCACATCCGCAAAGCAGCACCACACCATCCATTGGATTTGCCCGGATAGATTCCTCCACGTCCATGCTGGCTAAATTTCTGTACAGCATTGCGGTTGGCTTGATCAGGGTTTCACCCAAAGACATGACCGGGAACTCCACCGGAAAACCTCCCGCTTCAAAAACACCATTCTTTACAAACTGGGCCAGATCACGGAAGTGCGAATTGCACGGAGTATATTCAGACCATGTGTTACAAATTCCAATAATTGGCTTTCCACTTTCAAATTCATAGGAAGGTATCCCCTGTTTCTTCATCCAGGAGCGATAGATCACTCCATCCTTTCCTTCTTTTCCAAACCAGTTGCGACTACGTAATTTCATTTTTTAGTTGTTAGTTATTAGTTGATGTTGTGTGGCCAAAAATACTAATTATATGATATTGCGCTACGCATTATAAATACCAGCGAGCTATTTGAGAGTTACAAACCCGCCATCAATCAGGTAATCTGTTCCTGTAATAAATGAAGCTTCGTCCGAGCAAAGGAACAATGCCAGCTTGGCCACCTCTTCGGGTGTACCCATTCGACCGATAGGTTGCACTTTCGAGAGTGTTTCAAACATTTCTTTTTCTTTGCCGGGGTAATTTTTCTTCAGAAAGCCATCCACAAGTGGAGTGTGAACTCGCGCGGGAGAAATGCTATTGCACCGGATGCCATACTCCACATAATCGCGCGCCACAGAGCGCGTCATGGAAAGCACAGCTCCTTTTGTAGTAATGTAAGCGAAGCGATCAGGAATTCCCGTTGTGCCGGATATGGAC
>Ga0315912_10002317_pt1 | contig 20684 bp, 13 predicted proteins | sample VfabasoilMG_FD_204469 | JGI IMG/M metagenome (GOLD analysis project Ga0315912, IMG submission 204469) | Garden soil microbial communities collected in Santa Monica, California, United States - V. faba soil | ecosystem: Environmental > Terrestrial > Soil > Garden | place: USA: California...
TGGAACGCCACACGGCATAGCCCACTTCGTTGCTCGCGTTGTCCGCCCAGGCGAGAGTCATGCTGAGCGCACCCACCTGCGAGAAGCTGAGCCCGGTCGGCGCTGTGGGCACGAGCGGCGTGAAGGTGTAGCGGGTCCCACTCGTCACGGCGGTGACATTGGCGTTGTTGGCGGAGCTGTAGGAGACACTCGGGAAGAGCGTGGTGATACTGGCGAACGCACCGCTCACCGCACCGAGGCCGACCGAGGCACCGCCCTCGATCGTATTCGTGGCGAGTCCCGCGCCGTAGATGAACTCGATGCGACCGGTCGTCTCGTGGAGCCAGCACTGGAACGTCGCGCCACCCGGACCGCTGAAGCCCAGCCGCGGGATCTGCATGTTCTGCCACTCCACGACGAGCCTGCGGTTCGGCGCCGTCCCGACCACCCGGGAGTGCACCTTGCCGTTGGTCCCGACCGCCAGGTGGTCCCAGTAGGGCGCGATCTGGGGCGCGGTGAGGACAGAGGCCAGGTTGTTCGTCGGGGCGCTGGTGATCACCGAGCTGCCCAAGCGCAGCAGCCCGTTCGAGTTCACAGAGAACGAGGTCTGTCTCGAACCGACGAACCAGAGGTCGAACCCGATCGGGGTCAGCGCGGAGACTGCATTGTCCTGGTCGGGTCCGATCAACACCGTCGTCCCGCTCGACATGTCCTCGAGCGCGGCTCCCGAACCGAACGAGAACGGGTACGCGACCGAGTCGATCGTCTGCGCCGAAGCCGGAGCCCCGCAGGCGAGCGCGGCCAGCACACCCCACAAGGCACGCTTGAGCACGGCTCGGGGGGCGGCCGGCCAGCGGCAGGGTGCGGGGCGAGTGGTATTCACGTCGGCCTCGGGAGATACCGTTCGCCTGACGGTGGGGGTCGCTTCGTCAGGCTGCTGGGCTGGGGGTGGCCCAGTGAATCCTTGAGGGGGGAGCCCGGTGGTCGATTCGGCAGGAGAATCGGGGGAGATTCTGTCACGGAAGGCTCGGGCGGAGGACGAATTTCTCGTCCTCCGCCCGAGAGCCAGCATGCTCCGAGTCCCGGGTCGTCCCCGGGGGGACTCGGTACTACCGGTAGATGGACTTCAGGCCGCCCCAGCTGGCCTTCTTGACGTTCGTCGGGGCGCTCGCAGACGTCTCCGCCGAGTTGGCTCCGGCCGGGCAAGAGCACTGATCTTCGTTGTAGGCGGCGAGCAGGTCCTTGATGGCGATCATCTGCTGGCCGAGCGCCGTGCTGGCACCAACGCAGTCATATTCCTTGCCGGCCAGGATGGCGTTCGCAGCCACGATCGCCTGGTCCGCGAACGCGCAACGGAGCGCGCCCTCGGCCACGTTCAGCTCGGCCGCGATCAGCTGGTGCTCGAGGATCAGGACGGCATTCGCACCGCTGTTGGAGCCGCCGCCCTTGCCGCAGGCGTTCGGGTTGTCGTGCAGGATGGCGCATGCCTGGGCCTGCGTCAGCGAGAGTCCGCCGACCGGGATGTTGACGAGATTCCAGTCATTCGCCTGGTTGCCGGGGCTGCAGCCTTCCGGCCCGTGCGTCTTCCAGTAACCCCACGTGAGCGTGCACTCGCCCTGCGGCGGGCACGGCGCAGTGAAGCAGCTCAGCGGCGGCTCAGGGCCCTTCTCTGACGCCTTGAGGCTGCCACCGTCCGCGTGCGCGAAGACGCGGAAGACGTACTCGGTGCCGCAGACCAGGGGATCGATCCCGCAGTCCGAGGAGACACCGCAGATGTTCTGGCCGGCGTAGTCCGCCACCGTGGTGGCCGAGATCACGACGGGCACGCACTCACCAGAACTGAGGTTCCACGGGTTGTTCCCGCCGTTGCAGTTACCACCGAGGGAGAGGCAGGTGTAGCTGCCGGTCGCCGCCCAGCCATCGACGAGCCAGTCGGCCTTCGTCTTCATGTGGATCGAGAATCCGCCCGGAGCACCGTACGTGCCCGTGCCACAGACCTGCAGCGTGATGCTGGAAGCCGTGGAGCTGAGGCAGCTGATCGACGGCGTGGTCAGGTCCTCGCTCGGCGGCGGCCCCGCCAGGACCGGCGCGGCGGCGATGAGACAACACAAGGACAACGCGAGTCCAAGACGCTTCCCAACACTCATGGCTGAGCCTCCCGTTACGGGTGTCTTCCTGTCGGGGGGTTAGGAAGAGTTCGAACTTCCTGCGGGGACTGGTGGGCGGGCGGCCGCCGTGATCCCCGGATTTCAACGGGCGAGCCGGGACTTCTGGCCGACGCTCCGTTGGCGTGGCAGGGAGAATACACCCGGCGGTCAGGTACTCAAGGCAAAAAGCACGAGAATGCATCCTCGAATGAGGCCTCCGAACTCGTTCAACCACGCGTCTCGCGTCGGCGTCTCTCGCGTTCGATTCCCTGATGTCGGCACGAACGAGTTGAGATGACGTACGCGGTCCCACAACCTCGGGCAGGACGGATCTGGTGTAGGTCGACACGACAGAATTCATGGGGAGCGTGGAGCGTCGTGTCGGATAATCTCCGTCGATCCCCCTCCCGATGACTGCCTTCTCCGGAGGCCCCATGCCCGTCGCTCGAGTTCATGCACTATTGAGAATGGTTTCGCTGGCCGGGCTTGGCCTGCTGCTCCTGACGCTCGCGGGCCCGGCGCGTGGATGGCCCCCTTTCACGATCGAGCTGGCTGACGACGGCGGCCTCGGCGTGGACGTGGGCGCCCACAGCTCGATCAAGTTGGATGCAGCGGACATCCCCCACGTCAGCTACTACGACGCCAATTCCGGAAGTCTCAAGTACGCACGCCGCTCTGGCGGCAGTTGGGTGGCCGAGCCCGTCGACGAGGCCGTGACCGACGTGGGGCTCTACACGTCGCTTGCCGTGGACGCCTCGGGCAATCCCCACATCAGCTATCACGACGCGACGCTCGGAACGCTCAAGTACGCCAGCAAGTCGGGCGGGACGTGGACCGCCGTGACGGTGGACGACGAATCGGGTTTCGTGGGGATCGGGACCTCCATCGCCCTGAATGCCGCGGGTGAGCCGCGCATCGCCTACTTCGACTACACGAACGGCGACCTCAGGTTCGCGTTCATGTCCAACGGCACCTGGACCACGGAGCCGGTCTCCACCGCGGGTGTGCGGGGCGAGTACCCCTCTCTGGACCTGGACGACGCGGGGCAGCCGCACATCAGCTTCTACGACCGAACGAACGGCGACCTGCTCTACGCCAGCAAGGTCGGAGGGACCTGGACGGTGGAACCGGCCGAAGAATCGGATGACGATATCGGCCAGTACTCCTCACTGGTGCTCGACTGGCAGAACCGGCCGCACATCAGCTACTACGACGTCACGAACGGTCGGCTCAAGTACGCGATTAAGTCCTCCGGGACCTGGGCCCCGGAGGTCCTGGACGAGTCCGCCCCCGGCATCGGCAAGTACACCTCGATCGCCGTGGACGCCGCGAACAACCCGCGGATCAGCTACTACGACTCGTTCTACGGTGACCTCACTTACGTGCACAAGGTGAGTGGGAGCTGGGAGATCCTGTTCGTGGACATCGACCTCAATGACGTCGGCCAGTATTCCTCGATCGCACTGGATTCGGGCGGAGCACCGCACTTCAGCTACTACAGCCTTTTCAGCAACCTGCTGTACGCCTACGGGCCTGGGGAGGACCTGGTGGGCGTCGGGCCGGGGCCGAGGACCGGCTTCGCCTCGATGAGCCTGTGGCCCAACCCGACGGCGCGGGAGACCCGGATCCAGCTCGGCCCGGCTGCCGCGGAGAACGCCAGATCGGTAGAGATCTACGATGTGGGAGGGCGGCTGAAGCGCCACATCGACCTGGACGCAGGCGGCGCCGCGAACTGGGATGGCCGCGATGAGGCTGGTCTGGCGGTGAAGCCGGGCGTCTATCTGGTGCGTTCCATCCACAAGGATGGCGCGGCAGGAGCGACCAAGCGCCTCGTGGTCATGCGCTAGGCCTGACGACCGTCGCCGTGGCAGGCTCCGTCGCCTCGAGCCTGGGCGGTCAGGACGCGGAGAGCGGATGACCAAGCGGACGCAACTTCGTGCAAGACTGGCGCAGGCGGCCCCGGATCCGGGGCCGCCTCTCGCTCGTTGGCCGGTGCTCGCGACGGTGTTCACGACCGGCGCCGCCGTGCTGGTCGTCGAGATCGCCGGTGCACGAGTGGTCTCGCCGCTCTACGGCAGCGGGCTCTACAGCTGGAGTGCGCTGATCTCGGTGACGCTCGCCGCGCTCTCGCTTGGTTACTGGGTCGGCGGCCGTGCTGCGGACCGCCGACCCGAGACCTCCATCTTTCACGGTGGCATCCTGCTCGCGGGCCTGCTCGTCGTGGCCATCCCTGCGCTGGCGAGTCCCGTGCTGCGGATCACCGAGCCGCTGGATCCGAGACTCGGAGTACTCCTCGCCGCGGCGCTCCTGTTCTTCCTGCCCCTGGCCGTCCTCGGCGGCGTGACCCCGTTCGCGATCCGGCTCTCGCGGCCGCCCCAGGGCGAAGTCGGCGCGGTGAGCGGCCGCATCTTCGCGGTCTCCACCGTCGGCAGCCTGCTGGCCGCGCTTGCGACCGGCTTCCTGCTCATCCCCAACCTGGGGGTGCGCGCGATCCTCGCGCTCACCGGAGCGACGGTCATGCTCACGGCCGTCGCGGGCTTCCTGCTCTCGGGACGCCGCGCGATGGGGGGCGTGTCGGCCAGCCTGTTGTTCCTGGCCCTGATGGCGTGGCGAGCTGCGGGAGCGGCCGAGTCCTCTGGATCGCTGCGCATCGTCGAGCGCGCACCCAGCTTCTTCGGGTTCCTTCGCGTGGTGGAGACGGACACTGAGCGCATGCTCACGGTCAACGGCATCGGGCAGAACTATGTGTCGCTCGTTCCCGGCGGCGAACCGTTCGCCTACCTGCTGTTCATGTCCTCCCTGCCAAGCCTGATGCGCGCGTCCGGAACCCCGTCGACCGGCCTGCTGATCGGGCTCGGTGCCGGAGAACTGGTCGGACTGCTGACCTCTCAAGGCGTCCGCATGACGGCGGTGGAACTGGATCCGCGGGTCGAGGATCTGGCGCGCCGTCACTTCGGCTTGCGTCTGCCGCACGACCACATCCAGATCCTCGACGGCCGCGTATTCCTGGAACGCGACCGCACCCGGTACGACTTCGTGTTCATGGATGCGTTCCTGGGCGAGGACGTCCCCGGACATCTGTACACGCGCGAAGCCTTCGGTGCCGTCCGCCGACGGCTCGCTCCGGGAGGCGTGCTGGCGATCAACTACACCTCGCTCACGGGCGGCGAGGATGCGCGCGCGCTCACGAAAACACTTCAGGCGGTATTCGCGCACGTGAAGGCGTACACGGACGGCGCGCCGGCGACTGCCCTGGCCTCGATGGTGCTCGTGGCGTCGGACGAGCCGATCGCGTTCCCCGGCGCAGAGAGCTCGAAGCTCGGAGCCGTACGGCTCTTCTTGGCGAACGAACTGCGGATCGAGACGGCTGGCGCCGGGATCCTCACGGACGACTACAATCCGATCAACACCTATCGCCTCGGCGCGAATCGGCGGTGGCGCCAGGCGATGATCCGGCACATCGGCGAGGATTGGGCCTATTGGGCGGACTTCTGAGCACGTTGTCGTGCGAGCGCGCTCGCAACTGACCTGCTCGGGGCTTCGGGCCCGCGAACTGTCACTCGTGGGATGCGCGCCTGCGCCGCGTGGCTTATCTTCCCCCGCGCCATGAACTCCTTGCGTCGTACCCACGCGCCCTCCTGCCGCGCTGCCCGCCCGGCGCTCGTCCTCGCACTTCTTGGAGCCCTTTCCATGTCCGGTCCTGCCAGCGCTGCGCCGTCCACGCCGGTCCCCCCCGTCGCCGAGAAGCATCCGGTCGAGCTCACGCTCCACGGCGAGAAGCGGCGCGACGATTACGGATGGCTGCGCGACAAGAAGGAGCCCCGCGTCATCGCCTACCTCGAAGCCGAGAATGCGTACGCCGATTCGCTGACCGCGGACCAGCAGCCGCTGCGCACCCAGCTCTACGACGAGATGCTCGCGCGCATCCAGCAGACCGACCTGACCGTGCCCTACCGCAAGGGCGGCTGGATGTACTACACGCGCACGGTCGAGGGGAAGCAGTACCCGATCCACTGCCGCAAGCAGGCCATCGAGGGGGCCACCGAACAGGTGCTGCTCGACCTGAACGTGCTCGCCGAGGGGCACGCGTTCATGGCGATCGGCGACTTCGAGATGAGCCCGGACGAGAAGCTGCTCGCCTACACCACCGACAGCACGGGCTATCGGCAGTACCGCCTGCACGTGAAGGACCTGGCCTCGGGCGACACGCTCTCGCTCACCGCCGACCGTGTGACCAGCGTGGCGTGGTGCGCCGACAGCCGCGCGCTGTTCTACACGCAGGAGGATCCGGTCTCCAAGCGCAGCCACCGGCTCTACCGGCACCACCTCGACCAGAAGACCGCGGTGCTGGCCGACGAGGAGCGCGACGAGCGCTTCGACGTGGGCGTGAACCAGTCCCGCAGCGGCGAGTGGCTGTTCTACACGGTCTCGAGCCACACCACGTCCGAGGTGCGCGTGCTGCCTGCCGACCAGCCCATGGGCACGTGGGTCACGATCGCGCCGCGCGTCCAGGACCGCGAGTACTACGTGGACCACCGCCGCGGCGAGTTCTGGATCCGCGTCAACGACAAGGGCCGCAACTTCCGCGTCGTCACCGCCCCCGTTGCCACGCCCGACCCGTCCCACTGGACACAGGTGGTGCCGCATCGCGACGCGGTCATGGTCACGGGCATCACCTGCTTCGCGCACCACGTCGTGCTCTCCGAGCGCGAGGACGCGTTGCCGCACCTCACTGTGCTGGAGCCCGAGAATGGCCGCTCGCGCCGCGTGCCGTTCGCGGAGGCGGCCTACACGGTCGGACCGTCAGCGAACGAGGAGTTCTACCCGAAGGCGTTCCGCTACACCTACCAGTCGTTCGTCACGCCGCCGAGTGTGTATGACCTGGACCTCGACACGCTCGAACCCAAGCTGCTCAAGCGCACGCCCGTGCTGGGCGGCTGGGATCCCAGCCACTACGCCATGGAGCGCACACACGCCACCGCGGCGGACGGCACGTCCATCCCGGTCACGCTGCTCTACCGCAAGGGGTACAAGCGCGACGGCACGTCCCCCTGCCTGCTCTACTCGTACGGCTCGTACGGCATCTCGTCGAATGTCACGTTCAGCTCGACGCGCTACAGCCTCGTGGACCGCGGCGTCGTCTACGCGCTGGCGCACATCCGCGGCGGCGGCGACCTCGGCAAGGCGTGGCACGATGCCGGGCGGATGAAGAACAAGATGAACACGTTCACCGACTTCATCGCCTGCGCCGAGTTCCTCAAGTCGAAGAAGTACTGCGCGCCGGACCGGCTTGTGATCCAGGGCGGCAGTGCCGGCGGCCTGTTGATGGGCGCAGTCACGAACCTGCGTCCCGACCTGTTCACCGGCGTGCTGTCGCAGGTGCCGTTCGTGGACGTGATCAACACCATGCTCGACGAATCGCTGCCGCTCACCGTGGGCGAGTTCGAGGAGTGGGGCAATCCCAAGGTGAAGGCGGACTACGAGGTGATGAAGCGCTATTCGCCCTACGACAACCTCGCAGCGGTCGCGCACCCGACGATGCTGGTGAAGACGAGCCTCAACGACAGCCAGGTGGGCTACTGGGAGCCAGCCAAGTACGTGGCGAAACTGCGCACGCTCGACACCGGCGGCCGGCCGCTGCTGTTCCGGTGCAACATGGGCGCGGGCCACGGCGGCAACTCGGGCCGCTACGACGCGCTGCGTGAGACGGCGTTCGACTACGCCTGGGTGCTGCGCACGTTGCGCGCGGACGCGGCGAACCCGCTTCCGTAGCGCGCGGGTGAAGCGTCGCGGCTAGCGGCGCTTCGCCGCCGTCTTGGGGGCCAGCGCCGCCAAGCGCGCGAGATCCAGCACGCCCTTCGCGCCCCAGCCGCGCTGGCCGGCGGGCACCTCGGGACGGAAGCGCTCATAAAGTGAGTACGCGCGTTCCGCCAGCTCCTCGCGCGGGAATCGCTTCGCGAGCGCGATCATCGCCGCGCGCACCGGCTCGAGCGAGTCCCCGAAGCGCGAGACGAGGTAACGCTCGACGGCCTGTGCCGAGTCGGCCTTGCCGTCCTTCGCGGCGCGCAGCCCTGCGGGCGTGTCCACGACCGGGACCAGCCGCCCGAGCAGCGGGACGGACTCCGGCGTGGCCTTGGTGCGACGCTTGGCGCGCTCGGCCTCGGTGGGTGGCTCGCGCAGGCCCAGGTGCACGGCCTTCGACTGGGCGTTCAAGCCGGCGACTGCCCGGCCGAGCGTGAGCGAGGTCTCGTGCGAGTGGCCGAGACGCTCGGCCACGACCGCGGCCCACAGCGTCATCACCGGTGCGCGATTGATCTCGATGCGGTTCGGCTCGCTCATCCGGGTCCCCCTCGGTCAGGGGCGCGAGCCGGCCGGCGCCCCCGAAGGGACGCCGGCCGGGCACGAACGGCCGCGCCGGCTACGGCCGACGCGTCTTGCTCTTGGGATCCACGGCCGTGCTGCTGGCCACCAGCTTCTGTGCCTGCGGGAAGAGTTCCAGCGCCTTGCCGAGCTGGACGTCCTCCTCGACGTTGATCTTGTAGCGCTCGAGCGCGCCCATGGACTGCGCTGCGATCTCGGCGCGCACCTGGTGCAGCACGAACGGCTTCTCCGCGGTCCACGTGGAGTCGTCCAGCTTCACACCCTTGCCGGCGATCGCTTCCCGCAACTTCTTCCATTGCGGGTCGTCGAGCTTGAACTTGTCCCGGGCCAGGACCTCGGGCTTCCAGTCGTTTCGCTTGATGACGAGGTCGTTCGCGTAGTCGAAGAACACGCGCTTGGTGATCATGTCGATCTCGGGGCGCGACAGCCGCGGTGAGTCGTGCACGACCACGTCGGGGTAGATGCCGCCGCCGCCGTAGACCGTGCGCCCGGACGTGGTCTTGAACTTGGGACGCGTCGCCAGCGTGGACTCCGAGGGCACTTCTTCCTTGAACGCCTCGGCCTGGTAGTCGGTCTGGTCCTCGAACTTGGTGTAGTCGCGCTGGATGCCCCGGCCGCTCGGCGTGTAGTAGCGCGCCACGGTGAGCAGCAGCTTGCCCTCGGACAGGTTGACCTGGTTCTGCACCAGCCCCTTGCCGAACGTGTTGAGCCCGGCGACGAGCCCGCGGTCCAGGTCCTGCACGGCGCCCGAGACGATCTCCGACGCCGACGCACTGCCATGGTCCACGAGCACGATGAGCGGCCCGTCGGTCCACTTGTTGCGCCGGTCGGTCGAGTAGTAGTCGGTGTTCGACGACTGGATGCGGCCGCGCGTGTAGACGAGCTTCTTGTCCTCGCCCACGAGCTGGTCGAGCACGTCCACGGCCTGGTTCAGCAGGCCGCCCGAGTTCGAACGCAGGTCGATGAGCAGGCTCTTCATGCCCTGAGCCTTGAGCGTGGCGATGGACTTCTCGAGCTCCTCGCCGGTCGTCTGCGCGAATCGCACGATGCGCACGTAGCCCACACCCGGGCGGATCATGTAGGTGTACGGGATGGATTCGATGGGGATCTTCGCGCGCTCGATGCTGAAGTGGAGCAGGTCCTGCTCACCCGGACGCTCGAGGTGCACCTCGACCATGGTGCCGGCGGGGCCCTTGAGGAGCTTGAACACGTCCTCGGTGACGAGGCCCTTCTTGAGCGGCTTGCCGTCCACCTGCACGATCTTGTCGCCGGCGCGGATACCCAGCCGGTACGCGGGCGTGCCCTCGAGCGGGGCCAGGACGACGATCTTGTTGTCCACGATGTCGAAGTTCACGCCGATGCCGGAGTAGTCGCCACGGAAGCTCTCGTCCATGGCGGCCGCGCGCTGCTTGGGCAGGAAGCTGGTGTGCGGATCGAGCGTCTTGAGCATGCCGTCGATCGCGCCCTTGATCAGCTTCTCGTTGTCGGGCTGTTCCACGTAGTTGTTCTGCACGGTGAACAGCACCTGCGAGAACAGGTCGAGCTGACTGCGCAGGTCGTCGGTCGCCGACAGCGCGCGCGCGAACCCGAAGCCGAGCAGGAGCGACAACGCCATCGCGATGGCGAACGGGCCGAGTGACTTCCGGCGAGGACCATTCATCGGGTGACTACCCCCTCGTGACGGATTCGGGCCGCACGGGAAGGCGCGACCTCAGGGACTGCAGACGTTCGGCGGCGGCTTCCAGCGTCTCGCGTTTCCGTGCGAAATGGAAGCGCAGGCGCTGGGAACCGGCCGAGGGATCGGAATAGAAACTGGACCCGGGCACCGCCGCGACACCCACGTCCGCCACCAACCAGCGGGCGAACGTCACGTCGTCGGGGAACCCGAACTCGGAGATGTCGGTCATCACGTAATAGGCCCCGCGCGGCGCGAAGGCGCGGAATCCGGCGGCCTCGAGCACGGGGACCAGGAACTCGCGCCGCTCGCGATAGCCCGAGGCGAGACGAGCGTAGTAGTCGTCCGGCATCGCCAGCGCCACGGCCGCGGCTTCCTGAAGTGGGGCCGGGGCTCCGACGGTGAGGAAATCGTGAACTTTGCGGATGGCGCCGGTCAGTTCGGCCGGAGCCAGTGCCCAGCCGATACGCCAGCCGGTCACGCTCCAGGTCTTGGACAGCCCCGACACGGTCACCGTGCGCTCGCGCATGCCGTCCAGCGAGGCCAGGCTCACGTGCTCGGCGCCGTCGTAGAGGATGTGCTCGTAGATCTCGTCGGTGATCGCGACCACGTCCCACTTCCGGCACAGCGCGGCGATGGACTCGAGTTCGGCGCGCGAGAACACCTTGCCGGTGGGGTTGTTGGGCGTGTTCACGACGATGGCCCGCGTGCGGTCGTTGAACGCCGCGGCCAACTCGGCCGGGTCGAACGACCAGTCGGGCTCGCGCAAACGCACGAAGCGCGGCACCGCGCCCGAGAGGATCGCGTCCGGACCGTAGTTCTCGTAGTAGGGCTCGAAGATGATGACCTCGTCGCCCGGGTCCACCAGCGCCAGCATCACCGACGCCATGCACTCGGTGGAGCCGCAGCAGACGGTCACCTCGCGCTCGGGGTCGTACGCCAGGCCGCTGAAGCGTTCCTGCTTGGCGACGAGCGCGTCGCGCAGCCGCTTCGCACCCCACGTGATCGCGTACTGGTTGACGTCCGCGGCCACCGCGCGCGCCGCCTCGGCCTTGATGAGGTCGGGTGCGGGGAAGTCGGGGAAGCCCTGCGACAGGTTCACCGCGCCATGGCGCTGCGCCAAGCGCGTCATCTCGCGGATGACGCTCTCCGTGAAACGCAGGCTGCGCTGCGACACCCTCGCGTGCTGGCTCACCGGCCGAACTCCTTGTTGCTGCCCACCCAGGCGTACGTCCCGACCAGCTCGCGGAACGGTCCGAGGCCGGACTGGAACCCCTTCGTGTCGCGCGCCGAGAGCACGACCAGCATGACCAGCTCGTTCTCCGGCACGAACGCCACGGCCTCGGTGGGCTCACCGCCGTCATAGGCGAAGTGCCGCACCTTGGCGGTCTTGTTCGAGGCGGTCTTGAGCGACCCGGCCTCGAAGACGCGCCCCTTGGGCGCGCGCTTGTGGAACTCGCGTTCGTTCTCGGCGATCATCGCGCTGACCGTTCGCTCCTTGAGTCCGTAGCCGTGCATGGGATTCACGTACATCACCGTGGGCGCGGACGCCCACGTCTGGCCCTTCGGGTAGAACACGCAGCGGATGCGCGAGCCCATTCCCGAGGTGTCGTCGAGGATCCAGCCCCGGGGAGCGGCCACCATGAACAGGTGATCGTCCCCTTCGATGACGACGGCGTTGCGCACGGTCGAGTCGGCCTTTGTCGACTTCGGAGCGGCACCCGTGCCCTTGGAGCTACCCTGCGCGGCCGCGGGAGTAGTCGCGGCCAGCAGGCACAGCAACCCGACGGTGGTGGCCGGGATCAGGGACGAGCGCAGCGGAGACCTCCTCGAGGACGTGCCGACCACCCGGAGCGCGGGTGTCGTTCTGACGAGTCTAACCTGCGGGGGATTCCCTCCCAACCGGCTTTCCGCACGACCGCGAGCGAACCTGCGACGGACGGGGACAAGTGCTTGCGGAATGCCTTCCCTCGCCTTGCCTCACGGTCAGCACGCTGGCCGAAAAGACCTCACGTGGCGTTGACACACGCGGCGACCTCCCCCACTTTCGCCGCGCATGGACGCCCAACGCATCATCGCTCGCCGCATGGTCATCGGCATCCCGCCCGACGGACTCGCGCCCGCATGGGAGAGGGATTTCGCGCAATTCCCGCCCGCGGGTGTGATCCTGTTCAGCCGTGATTTCCGGGACCTCGATCACGCGCGCGTGCTGATCGCGCGGCTGCGCGAACTGGCGCGGCCGCGGCGCATCTTCGTCTCGCTCGACGAAGAGGGCGGCTGGGTGTCACAGCTGGCGGGGCACATGGTCGTCCCGCCCAACGCGGCGACGCTCGCGCGCGTGGCCGACGCCGCGACGATCCGCGGCATCGCCGAGGTGACCGCACGCCGCCTGCGCGCCGTGGGCTTCGACTGGGACTACGCGCCGGTGACGGATGTGCACAGCGAGCCCGACAATCCGGTGATCGGACCGCGCGCCTGGGGCACCACGCCCGAACAGGTGGCACTCAACGTGGGCGCATGGCTCGAGGGATTCCGTGGCAGTGGTGTGGCCACTTGCTTGAAGCACGCGCCCGGACACGGCGACACGCGCACCGATTCGCACCTGACGCTACCGGTGTGCGACGCGACGCGTGCCGTGCTCGAGTCGCGCGAGTTCGCACCGTTCCGGGCGCATCCCGGCGCCGACTCGCTCATGACCGCGCACGTGGTCTACCCCGCACTCGACCCGGACGTGCCCGGCACGTTCTCGCGCCACATCGTGCAGGGCGTGCTGCGCGAGGAACTGGGGTTCCGGGGCGTGGTGATCACCGACGCGCTCGAGATGCAGGGTGCCGCCGCCGGCCGTACGCCCGCCGAGGCGGGACTGTTGGCGCTCAATGCCGGCTGCGACCTGCTCATGTACGCGCACTGGAACGAGGACGTGCGCCGAGCGCGCTACACGCTCGCCGATGACCTGCTCGAGGGGCGCGTGGACCGCGACCTGTTCGACGCTTCGCGCCCGCGGCTGGCCACGTTCGATTCCGCGCATCCCGAGCCTGGGCCCGCGGACCTGGCCGCGAGGTTCGAATCGCTGACCCCCGCCGACTGGGTGCCGCGGATCGCCGCGCTGACCGGTGCGGCGCTGCGCATCCAGGGACAGGCTCCCGCCGGCGGCTGGCGTGTGCTCGACGAGCCCGAATGGAAGCACGGCCCCACGTTCGCGGCCGCGCTGCGAGAAGCCGGCGTGCCCGATGGTGCGCCGTCGCCTGCGGCCGACGTGATCGTGGTGGCCTCACGCGTGCCGCTCAAGCCGGAGCGGCTGGCCGAGATCCAGCAGCACGCCGCTTCGAGGCCCACGGTGCTGGTCGGGCTGCAGAACGACCGATTCCTGGACCACGTGCCCGCGGCTGCGCTGCGTGTCTCGGCCGCCGACTGCACGCCGCTCACGCGCCAGGTCGTGGCGGAACGGCTCGCCGCACTGCGCTCGGGGCTCGCGCGCGCCTGAAGCCACGAGTCGGCGGCGCAAAGCGGGCCTGACTCCGATTTGACTGGACGGGTTTGCGACGTGGATCTGTTCAGGCACGAGAGTCGTCCGTGCGTTCGCGCGTATTCGAGCACCGGTCGGCGTTGCGCCCGTTTCGGTGCGATCTTGCGAAAGTTGCTGTCGCGACCCGATTCACGCGACGTGCGGGCACGCACGAGCGCCGAAATCACGCGTGCTATGAATTGTGCGTGCCCCCGAGCGCACCCGCCCCCGCGGAGTCGCACTCATGCACCGTTTCTCGCGGATGCACCTGTCGCCCGAGGCCGCCATGGGCCGCCTCGATGTCATCGATCTCGAGGAGAAGTCGAAGCTCGCCGAAGGCATCTCGCTCATCGCCGTGATCGACCACCGCCGGGACTACCTCGCCGCCGGGTATCCCAGCATGTTCAGCTACTGCAGGGAGCGCCTGCACATGTCCGAGGACCGCGCCCTCAAACGCATCCAGGTCGCGCGGGCAGCGCTCAAGTTCCCGGAGGTCTTCGAGTGCCTGGCCGACGGCCGGCTGAGCGTGAGCACCGCCGCGCTCCTGGCGCCGAAGCTCGAGCTCGAGACCGCGTCCGACCTGCTCGCAATGGCGGCCTTCAAGACGCGGCAGGAGATCCTGCGGCTGTTGGCTGAGCGGTCTCGACCCGTCGCGGTCTCGGTCACGACAGCCGAGGCGGCGGAGGGGCCGACTGTTCAGGACACGTCAGGTTCACATGCCCCGGGGCATGTGAACTCGCTCGCCGACCTCTGCGCGCCAGCCATGGACGTTGCCCCACAGGACTTGTCCGCCTCAGAGCGTACTGGCCACTCCCGCCGCGGTCGTGTGACGCAGTCCGAGAAGGGCGGCTACGACGTCCGGCTCTCGATCACCGACGAGGAGCACGACGTCCTGCGCCGGGCGACAGCGCTGCTCGGTCACGCGGTGCCGTCGGGTGACCCGGCGTTGGTCATCGCACGTGCGCTGAAGCACTACCTCGCACATCTCGAGAAGCAGCGCTTCGGAACGAAGCCCGGGGCGGCGGCGGCCGGCAACGGCCGGCACATTCCCAAGCCGCTGCGACGCTTGGTCTTCGAGCGCGACGGCGGTCGCTGCGCGTTCGTGGGCGCGGACGGGCACCGGTGCGAGGCGACCCGACGGTTGGAGGTCGACCACATCACACCCATCGCCCACGGCGGAATGACGGAGCCTGGCAATCTCCGCCTACTCTGCCGTGCACACAACCAATACGAGGCCGAGCGCGTGATGGGAAAGGAGCACGTGCAAGAGAAGCGAGAACTCGCGCAGCGTGCGCGTGCTCACGCCAAAGCCGCAGCTCACGCCTCGCGCGCGAAGGTGCGAGACGCGGCGACTCAGGTCCGCCACGATGACCTGTACGAGGGGCTCCGCGGCCTCGGTTACGACGTCGCCACAGCGCGTCGCGGTGCGGGACTAGTCGACACGATGCCCGAGGCACCGCTCGAGTCGTGCATGAGGGCGGCGCTGAGCCTGCTCGCGCGGCCGCTTATCCTGCGCAGTGAGCGGCTGGCGCGGTGCTCGGCGTGAAGCCCGCAATGGGAAGGTCTGCTAACGCGAGCGCTTCGCGCTTCGCCGTGCGCGGCCCCAGCCGCCGCCGCCGGGGCTCGCAAGCGTCAACCTCGTTCCCGCGGCGAACGACTCGGTGAACTTGGCGGGCAGCGTGCGCGTGCGGCGGCCCTCGACCACGCGCGTGAAACCGGGAGCGCCCTCGCCCCCGCCTTCCGCACCCCACGGCCCTCGCGCACGGCGCTCGCTGATCACGGTCACGCGCGCGCTCGAGAGCAGCTCGAGCGTGCGCTCGATGCCGTCGCCGCCGCGATACCGCCCCGGTCCGCCACTGCCTCGCCGAACACGAAGTGAGGCGACGCGCAGCGGGTAGGCGTGCTCCAACGACTCCACCGGAGTGTTGCGCGTGTTCGTCATGTGCGCCTGCATCGCGCTCTCGCCGTCGCCGTGCGGCCCCGCACCATGGCCGCCGCCCAGCGTCTCGTAGTAGGCGAACGGTGTTCCGTGGCGAGCATCGTGGCCGCCGATCAAGAGGTTGTTCATCGTGCCGCTGCTCGCGGCCGGCATGCGCCCGGGCAGCGCACGTGCAAACGCACCGAGGACCGTGTCCACGATGCGCTGGCTGGTCTCGACGTTGCCCGCTCCCACCGCCGCGGGCGGACGCGGGTTCACGAGGCTGCCCTCGGGGGCGACCACCTCGATCGTGCGCAGCAGGCCATCGTTCACCGCCACGTCCTCGCCCAGCACGCAGCGCACGACATAGAGCACCGCGGCCGTGGTCACCGCGCGCACGGCGTTGACCGGTCCGGCCGCCTGCGGCGACGTGCCGGTGAAATCGGCCCGCACCCGGCCCCCTCCCAACGTGAGCATGACGCGCACGGGCAGCGGACCCGATCCGAGACCGTCGCCGTCCATGACGTCGGCGAACGTGAACCGCCCTCGCGGCAGCCGCGAGAGGAGCTTGCGCGCATGCCGCTCGGTGGCATCCAACAGCGCGCCGGCCGCCTGTTCGAGGCTCGCCGCGCCGCCGCGTTGGGCCAGCTCGTGCAGCCGCCTTTCGCCAGTGACCTGCGCTCCCAGCTGTGCGGCCAGGTCGGCGCGGCGCTCGTGGGGCGTGCGCACGTTGGCGAGCAGCAGCGCCAGCACGCCGGCATCGTCGCGCCCGCCGCGACGGAGGAACACCGGCGGGATGCGCACGCCCTCTTCATACACCTCGCGTGCGATGGGCAGCGAACCCGGGGCCGCGCCGCCCACATCGGCGTGATGCGCACGGCTCGCCACGAAGAACGACGGCGTGGGACCCGAGCGCAGGAACACGGGTGAGACGAGCGTGAGGTCCGGCAGGTGCGTGCCTCCCGAGAACGGGTCGTTCAATAGCACCGCGTCGCCGGGCCGGAACGGTGCCAGGGCCAGCGACGCTTCCACCGCGCGCGGCATGCTGCCCAGGTGCACGGGGATGTGGGCGGCCTGCGCGACGAGGCGCGCGTGCGCGTCGAAGATGGCGCAGGAGTGATCCAGCCGCTCGGTGATGTTGGGAGAGTGCGCGGCGCGCATGAGCGTCGCCCCCATCTCCTCGGCGCACGCGGCGAACAGGCCACGGAAGAGTGCGAGCTCGACGGGCCCGAGCTTCGCGGCGCGCTTCGAACGGGCACGTTTCATCGGCGGCCCGTTCGCGTGAGGACGATCGCGCCCGAGGCGTGCGCGCGTGCGCGCCAGCCGGGAGCGAGCCACAGCGTGGCGCCGTCGTCGGTGAGCACGGCAGGACCGCGCAGCTCCTGGCCCGGCGCGAGTGCGTCGCGGCGAAGCGCCGGCGCGGTGATGGCTCGGCCTTCGTTCCAGACGCGCACGCGCTCGGCTGTGGCCGGCACTCCGCGGCGGGACCGGCGCGATTCCCTGGGCGGCCGCGCGGCCAGCCAGCCGCCGGCTTCCAGCGTGACCACCTGCACGTCGGCGTTCGGGTCGGCGAAGCCGTAGCGGCGCTCGTGCGCGGCCTGGAACCGCGCGGCCAGCGAGGCGAGCGGCCGCGCGGCCACCGTGAGCTCGTGCGCCTGGCCGCGCGCGCGCACCTCGGCGCGCGACTCGAGCCGCACGCGCGCACGCTCGGCCGGCGTGAACGCGGCGCGCACGTCGCGTTCGAGCGCGCGCAGCGAGCGCTCCAGTGCGGCGCGCTCCCCCGCGCCCAACAGCACGCTGCGCGACCGCTCGCGCCGGGAACCGCCCTCCAGCGCACCCAGCGCGCACAGCACCCCCGCATCGCGCGGCCACACCACGGCCGGCACGCCGAGCGCGCCCGCGAGCGCGCACGCGTGCAGCCCGCCCGCGCCGCCGAAGACCACGAGCGCGGCCTCGCGCGGATCCTCGCCGCTTTCCACGCTCACCTTGCGGAGCGCGGCCTCCATGCGCGACTCGGCCACGCGCAGCACGCCGTGCGCGGCGTCCTCGGCGCGCGCGACGCCGAGGTCCCGCGCCAGTCGTTCGAGCGCGCGCCGAGCCGCGGCGCGATCCAGCTTGAGCGCGCCGCCGGCGAGCGAGTCCCCGGCGATCGCACCCAGCACCACGAGCGCGTCGGTGACGGTCGCGGGCCCGCCGCGGCCGTAGCAGGCCGGGCCGGGGTCGGCGCCCGCGCTCTCGGGGCCCACCTGCAGCACGCCGCCGCTGTCTATACGTGCGATCGAACCGCCGCCCGCACCCACCGTGTGCACATCGAGCGTGGGCAGCAGCACGGGCACGCCGGCCACCTCGCGCGAACGACGGCGGGGAAGCCCGTCTTCTCCGGTGTCACGCCCGCCCAGGAACGCGCAGTCCGTGGACGTGCCGCCCACGTCGAGCGTGAGTGCGGCGCGATGCCCGCACGCGCGAGCGGCGGCCAGGGCCGCACGCAGCCCGGCAGCAGGACCCGAGAGCAGTTGCCGAACGGGTTCTTCCGCGGCCTGCGCGATCGGCGCGGTGCCGCCGTGCGACAGCACGATCTCGACGTTTCCGCGCGTGGCCGCGGCGATGCGTCGCAGGTACGTGCGGATGCGCGGCACCAGGTAGGCGTTGGCCGCCGTGGTGGCGAAGCGCTCGTATTCCCGGATCTCCGGTGCCAGCTCCACGGCACTCGTCACCGGAACGCCCACTGCGCGCAATGCGCGCGTCAGTCGGCGTTCGTGCGTGGGCGCCGACCACGCGTGCAGCAGGCCGACCGCGATCGCCTCGGGCCGTGCCGCGCGCACGCGCCGGAGCGTGGCCACCAGTTCGCGCGACGTGAGCGGAGAGACCACCTCGCCGCCCGCGCCCACGCGCTCGCGAACGCCGAGTCGCCGCTCGCGCGGGACCAGCGGCGGCGTGCGGCGCGGCTCCAACGCATAGAGGTCGGGCCGGTCCTGGCGGCCGATCTCCAGCACGTCCTCGAACCCAGCGGTGGTCACGAACACGACGCGCGCGCCCTTGCGTTCGAGCAGCGCGTTCGTGGCCACGGTGGAGCCGTGTCGCACACGCGTGCCGCGGCCGGCGCCGGCGCGCTCGAGTGCGGCGATCACCGCTTCGGCAGGCTCCCGCGGCGTGGACGGCACCTTGAACGCCACCCGGCGTCCGGCTCGCCAGGCGACCACATCGGTGAACGTGCCGCCGGTGTCCACGCCCACGGCATCCGCGGGTGGGATCGCTTTGGTGCCGACGGCGGGCCGGCTACGCCTGCGGCGGGCGGCCACGCCGTCTCCAGCGCTCGAACAGGAACACCAGCGCGATGCCCAGCACGATCAGCAGCAGCACCCACGGCGGGACCGGGAACTCGTGCCCGAGCCACGCCAGGAGCGCGAAGTACGGGATGCCCCCCAGCAGCAGGGCGAGGAAGTAAAGCGGCAGCGGGTAACGCCCGGCCGCGGCCACGATCTTGATCGGCCCGTCCGGAAGCGGCGTCGCGCGCGCGAGCGCGATGGCGAGGAACGAGGCGGAGGGCGATTCGGCCAGGGCCTTCTGGACGACGTCACGCGAAGGCGCGAAGCGCTTCACCCAGCCCCAGTTCGTCCCCAGGATCCAGCGGAACAGGAGCAGCTGCACCGTGCTGCCCGCCGCCGCCGACGTGGCCCCGAACACACCCACCTGCCACGGCTCGAACTTGGGAGCGTAGAGCAGCAGCAGCGGCGTGGAGAGTGCCGCGAACGTGGAGTTGTCCACGAACAACAACAGGCACAGCAGCGGCAACGGGATCTCGGGCGGGGCGGCCTTCAGCAGGTCGCTCCAGAACGACAACATCAGGCCGGGCACGTCACCTCCGCGGGGCGGGACTCGGACGGACCGGGCACACTGACGCAGTGAGAGTGCCCAGGCAACCAGGAGTCACGGCTGTTTATAGACGGTCTTTCCCTCCTTGACCGTCTCCAGCACGCGGATGCGGTGGATCGCCATCGGGTCGCCCTCGAGCGGGTTGCGGTCGAGGATGACCAGGTCGGCCAGCTTGCCGGGTTCCAGCGAGCCCTTGTCGTCCTGCTCGCCGTACTGCATGGCCGCGTAGAGCGTCATGCACTTGAGCGCGTCGAGCGGTGAGACGCGCTGGTCGGGCCCCAGCACCACGCCGGACCGAGTGACCCGATTCACGGCGGACCACATCACCAACATCGGCCTCAACGGAGTCGTGGCGAAGTCCGTGTGATTCGTGGGGTTCATCGTCAGGGCCAGTGCGGCGCGCAGCGGGCTGCTGAAGCCGGCCTGCTCCGAGTCGCGCGCGGCGATGATCGCGTCGCCGAAGAAGTACGAGTGCAGCGTGCAGAACGACGGTGTGATCTGGTAGCGATGCAGCTTCTCGAGTTGCTCGCGGCGCGCGAACTGCCCACCGATCAACGTGACGTGCCGGTTCTTCGACGGGTGGCTCCCCGACGCCAGTTCGTGCGCCCGCAGGATCACCTCGATCGCCGCGTCACCGCTCGCCTGGACATTGAGGGGTACGTCGAGGCCATAGATCCGCTTCACCATCTGCCGCACGGTGGCTTCGGGGAAGCGAAGTGTTCCATGTCCAGCCTTCTCGCCGTTCGAGCCGCCCCGCAGGTAGGGCGTGGTGAAGTAAGCGGTTCGTTTCTGGGGCGAGCCGTCGATCGTGAGGTTCACGCCGCCGATCTTGAGCCGCTGGCGGTATTCGCCCCAGCCCTGGACCGGGTGGGATGCGAGCACACGATCCAGGTCCACGATGGACGGGAAGGCGACGATGTCGATGATGTTGGCGTCGGCTTCCGCCACGCGCTGGAGCAACTCCAGCTCGTCGGCTTGCGTCTCGCCCTCCTGCGCGGTCGTGATGCCGGCCCGCGCGTAGAGCATCTGGCCCGCCCTCGACCACTCCACCTCCTGGTGGCGATCCAGCGCCGGCAGCGGTGAGGGAGCCGCCAGCGGGACCGAGTCGGGCCCAGGGGCGAGCGACATATGGATCGCGGGCTGGTTGGCCACGCTCAACGACTGGAAGAACCGGCTGTGCGAGTCGATGAAGCCGGGCAGCAGCGT
>Ga0315912_10002318_pt1 | contig 20672 bp, 23 predicted proteins | sample VfabasoilMG_FD_204469 | JGI IMG/M metagenome (GOLD analysis project Ga0315912, IMG submission 204469) | Garden soil microbial communities collected in Santa Monica, California, United States - V. faba soil | ecosystem: Environmental > Terrestrial > Soil > Garden | place: USA: California...
CTCGCCGTTCACGCCGTCGAGATCGATAGCTTGGGCGAGCAGCAGGTCGCGCAGGATCTCGCCGGGCTCACGCGTGCGCTGCTGCACTTCGACGATCGCATCGCGTGGCTCGCCGTGCTGCGCGCGCCGTGGTGCGGTCTGACGTTCGCGGATCTCGAAGCGCTGTGCGGCGACGATCACAAGTCCGCGATTTGGACGTTGCTGCAGCAGCCGGAGCGTTTCGCGCGGCTCAGCGCCGACGGCAGGGAGCGAGCGCGAAGCGTCATCGCCACGCTGACGGCCGCGTTTGCGGCACGAGAGCACGCGCCGCTTAGCCGCTGGGTCGAGCGCACCTGGGGTCTGCTCGGCGGGCCAACCTGCCTCGACGACGCCGCGGAGCAACTCGCGGCGGAGCAATTCTTCGCGCTGCTCGCGGTGGCCGAGCGCAGCGGCGACCTCGACGATCCCGCCGTGCTGCAGCGCGCGCTCGAGATCGTGCAGCCGCAGGCCGACGCGCCGCGCGAGCAGGGCATCGAGATCATGACGATGCACAGAGCGAAAGGGCTCGAGTTCGACACGGTCGTGCTGCTCGGCCTCGCGCGCGAGCCGCGGCCCGACGAGCCGAAGGCGCTGCAGTGGCTGGCCCGGACGAACGCGGACGGAGGCGACGATCTGATCATGGTGCCGACGGCGTTCGCGAGCGCCGGCGACGGCGAGCGGCTCGCGGATTTCGTGCGCCGCGCGGAGCGCGAGCGCGACGCGGCCGAGCGCTCGCGGCTGCTCTACGTGGCGACGACGCGCGCCCGCGAGCGCCTGCATTTGGTTTGGCAGTTGCCCGCGGACGCCGAGGCGCCGCCGTCGAGCTCGCTGCTCGCGCATCTTTGGCCGCTGGTTTCCGGCACGCCGCGCGTAGCCGAGCCGGCGACGTCGCAGACGGCTGTCGTGGCGATCAAGCCCGTTCTGCGGCGGCTCATCACTACGGCAGCGAGCGCGGCGAACGCGTCGGCGGAGGGCGCTCCGCCTGCACCGCGTCCCGAGTTCGTGTGGGCCGGTCATGCGGCCGTGCATGTCGGCACGGTAGTGCATCGTTACTTGCAACGCATCGCGGAGCAGGGGCTCGAGCGCTGGAACGCGCAGCGCGTCGCCGGATTGAAGCCGGCATTCGCGCGCGAGCTGGAGCTGCTCGGCGTCGAAGCTGCGGAGCTCGCCGGCGCAGCCGAGCGCGTGGCGACGGCCTTGTCGCGCTCACTCGCGGATCCTAGTGGACGGTTCGTGCTGGAGCCGCACGAGCAAGCTAGATCGGAGCTGCGATTGACCCTGCGGGCAGGGTCTGCTCTCGAGCACATTCGCCTCGATCGCACGTTCGTCGCCGATGGCAAGCGCTGGATCGTCGACTTCAAGACGAGTCAACATGAAGGCGGCTCCTTGTGCGAATTCCTCGACTCCGAGGTCGCGCGCTACGCGCCGCAGCTCGAACGCTACGCAGCGGCCGTGGCCGCGAGCGATTCGCGCCCCGTGCAGCTTGCCCTGTATTTCCCGTTGCTTGGCGAGGTGCGCGCTTGGCCGGCGGCCGCTACAGCGAGCCGGTCAAATTGAGCCGCCGGCGACCTTCGGCATCGGGCTCGGCAGTCATGATGTTGAGCCCTTGGACGAGTGTCTCGGGCGCATTCGCGCGCGGCTCGACCAGCGCGTCGATCGTGTAGGTCCGCGACGCGTCGAGCTTCGCGGTGCCCTTGACCTCGAGCGGCCCACCGTTGTCGACGAAGGTTGCAGCGAGCTCGCCCTCCGGCGCCGGCACCAAAGTCACCGTGTAGTCGCCGAGCGGCACGAAAGCGCCCCGGCCATCCGGGATCAACGGCAAGCTCTCGAGCCCGGCGAGCCGGACTTCGCCGACGGCCGTGGCCGGCCAGCCGTTCTCGAGAACGAGCGACTCGATCGCGACGCTGGCCTGGCCGCGCATTCCGCGCACGGGCAGCACATTGCCCAGCGCCGGCAGGGAAGTCGCGCCGCGCAGCTCGCTAAAACTCACGCTGCGGGGCGTAGCGGTTACGTCGCCGCTGACGAAACCGTCCGGGATGCGCGCCTCGACGTTCGCCGATACGCGGCCGAGGAACAGCGAGGCGGGCCGGAGGCGCCAGCGCAGCGCCTCGGCCGTGAAGCCGTTGACGGAGCAAGTCGCGGCGCTCCCGGACCATAGCGTCCCCGCGACGCCGGCGCACGCCGCGTCCGGCGGCGCAAACCAACGCACTGCGACTCCGGCGGGGAACTTCGCCAACGCGAACGCGACGTAGAGGCCCAACCCCAAGGCGAACCACGAGCGGCGGCTCATGATCATCAAAGCCTGCGCAGCAAGAGGTTGCCGTTCACGAGACCCGGCGCGCGCGCGGGGGAAAAAGAGGCCGTCTCGACGTCGACGCCGTACGTGTTGTGCAACGCTACGAGCCACGCCGCCAGCGCGTCGAACGACGCGTTCTGCACGGTCACATCGACGCCGCTCGGACCATTTGCCCGAGTTCGCGGCGCCTCGAGCCCATACGACGGCGCTGTATTGCTAACGAGCAGATAGAGCGGCTGATTGTTGAGCTCGCGATTGCTGACGACTCCCGACGGCTGGGTGGCTTCGATGCGGGCGACGTCGATGAGCAGGCGCTGCTTCGTGTCGACGGCTGTGCGCAACGTCTCCATCTCGTTGCCGAGGCGCGTCATCGTCCACCACACGATGATGACCACGGCGGCCGCGAAGCCGATCGAGACGATCCAGCGCTCGCGCTCCTGCAAGCCGAAGTACCAGGTCTTCAACGCGTTCACGGATTGGCTCCGACGATGCGCAGGCGGCCTTCGGTTCCGCCGCCGTCGATGGGATTGTTGGCTTCGATCTCGACGGCGAAGCGGCGCGTCTGCTGGAGCTCGTCCGCGAACTCGGCAACTGCTCCGGTGTTCGGTGCGATGACCTGCAAGTTCATCGCGCGATTGCGATAGCTCAGCATATCCATGCGCATCTCGGGATCGCGCGCCGCGGCAATGGCTGCGAGCGTGCTCAAGAAGTCCTCGGTGGCGCTATTCGCGTTCGAGCCGAGGCGCTGGCGAACCTCGCGCTGACACCCCGACGTGCTCGAGTCGCCCACCACGCGCTGGCATGCCGGCGCGACCACCGACTCCAGTGCGGCATTGGTACGGCGCAGCTGCCAGAACTCGGCGCCTTGCAACAGCACGGTGAGAACGAGGGCCGCGGCGGCGAGCGACGCTGCGACGCGCCACGGCTTCGCCAACGCGACCCAGTTGGACTTCGGCGCATACGCGCCTTGCAGCAAGTTCGTCCCCGGGCGTTGCGCGAGCGTGGCGGCAAGATGCGGGAAGACGCCTTCGTTCAAGATCTTGACGTCGGCGCTCGCGAACCGGCTGCCGAGCCCTGCGAGATCTTCGGCGAAGCGTGCGTGACCGGCGGCATCGGTGAACACTCTGACGTGGTGCAGCTCGGGCTCGTCGGGCTTACGGGCCAGAACGAGAGGCAGAACCTGACCGAGGTCCAAGCCTTCGAAGACGAACGGTGCGCGGCCGGGTTTGCGGCCGGCGATTCGCTCGCCTTCGATGAGCAGAACGAGCGTCGCGGGAATGTCGGGTATCCCGTCGTTCTCGGAGCACAGCGCGTTCGGCACGATTCCCGCAGCGCTCAGCTCGCCGAGCCACGCATCGATGCGTTCTCGCGCCACGGCCGCGACCAGCGTCGCTCCGGACGGAAGGCGCGAGCCGATCGCGAACGCCATCTCGTCGACGTCGTTTGCCAGCGACTCCTCGAGAGTGAACGGGGCCATCTGTCGTAACCGAGCCTGACTCGCGGCAGGCAGGGTGGCTTCGGCGAGCAGAACATCGACGGCATCCACGAGCGCGGTGCAGCGCCGCCCGGCCGCCGCCGTGTGCGCGGACTGCAAACTGCCACGGCCGAGCGCGCCGACGAGGCGGCCTGTCTGGTCGAACGCGCCCCAGGTCGCAGTCTCCGCGTCGGACCAACGCACGAAGAACGTCTCAGCCAAGCTATTCGACTCCGAAGCTGCGGAAGACCGCTCGCGTGATGCCGCTGCGGTCGCGCTGCAACACCGAACGCATTGTGAGCTGATTTTTCCCGAGCGTTACCGTCGCGGTCAACAGGAAATGCTCGCTGACGCCGTCGATCTCCTGCAGCACGTCGGGCTCGACGAGCCCCTCGAACGTCCCATTGATGTCGACGAATTCCGCCTCGCCGCGCTGCTCGACCAACGAGGTCGCCGTCGCAATGTCGATGTCGTCGGAGAGCGAGGCCAGCACGACATCCGACGCGGTGTTGACGTTGAGCTTCGTTCCGTGCGGCAGCACCGTGATGTAGGGCGCCAGCCGCCGGTACGTGTCGCGGTCGAACCCCGAGATGGCCATCAGCTCCGAAGTCGACGTGATCGTCGAGTTGGCCGTTCGATAGGGCGGGTCCGAATCGCTGTAGACGACGTCTTCGCCGCCCGACGGAAAGCGCAGCTCGGTATCGGGATCGAGCCAATCGATGACGGCGCCTGCGAGCGCCGGGTCCGCCTCTACGCTGACAAGGAGGCGCTCGAACTGGCGGCGCGCGAGCGCACTCTCTTTGCCGTCCGCGCCGATGAGGTTATTCAAATTGAATCGTCCCTGCAGATCTTCGAGTCGCCCCGTGATCATGCCGCCGTCGACGGGCAACGGCGGGAGCTCGGTTGCCCACAGCTCACCGAGGTGATCGGCCTCGGGTGAATCGACCAAGTCCTGGCGCAGGATGTCGGCGGCCCAAGCCTCGGCGCCTTGCACGTACATCAATCCTTGATCCGCCGCCAAGGCCGATTCCGTGCGCCGCAGGTCCAGCGTCCCACGCCAGATGAGATTCACTGCGATCATCGTGCCGATCGCGACAACGATAATCGCCATGACGAGCGCAACGCCGCGTTGCGAGCCGGCGGTTCTCATCCGCTCGTCTCCACGAGGCGGTACACGCGGCCGAGGTCCTCGAGCTCGACCGCGAACTCTACGGCCCGCGGTCGGCTGATCAAACCTTGCGGACCGCGCCGGTCGAGCGGCGGCCATACGAGGTGCCACTGGCCGGAAGTGTCGAGGAACCGGACTTCGACCTTCGTAACGCCGTCCAAGATCTCGGCACGCACCGGCGGCGTCGACAGCGTTCGATCCATGACGGCCCAGTGCCAGCGGATGAGCTTGTCGTCTTCCCAGTTGTAGGCGACGCGCAGCACCGTGCCGCGCGGCGAGCCCGCCGGATTGGCCCAACCGCCGCGGCTGAACTCGAGCGCGAATTGCGCGCTTGGGTCGGCGAGTATGCTCGGCATGTAGGTCTCGCCGAGCTCCTCACGCGTGGAGCGAGGCTGCAGCTGCGCCAGGTCCATAGTGATGAGCCGCATCGCGAGCTGAATTTTTTGCCAACGTTCCGCCTGCTCGCGCGCGGCCGCTTGGTTGTCGATGATCCGATTCAAGCCGATTAGCGCCATGACGCTGATGATCGCGAGGATCGCGACGACCACGAGCAACTCGATCAGAGTGAATCCGCGGCTCGAAGGGCTCGGCGTCCTCATCCGCGCTCTCCGCGGTCGCCGCGTTCATCGCCGTCGCCGCCCCTCGGCGGTGCCGACCACTGCGGCGGCAAGAATCCCTGCGGGGCAGGGGGCTCGATGAGAGCCGAGACTTTATGAATGACGACGTCGGGCTTGGCGACCAAGCTCACCGAGACGTCGACGCGCCGCAGGTTCGTGACGGGCGTCTCGGAGACCTCGATCGCGCAGCGCCATTGCTGGCGGGCGAATTCGACGTCCTCGTCGTAATCGCCGAGTGACGGCCAAGCCGGCGCGACCGAGATTTCGGTCAGCTTGTTCGTCGCGATCCAGCTCGCGAGGGTTTTTTGTCTCGTGTAGCTCGTCGCGTCCACGTAGTCGCCCAGCGCCTTGATCACCGCCGTCAAGCCGAGCGCGATGACCGCGAGCGCGACGAGCACCTCGATCAACGTGAATCCTGCGGAGCGGGAGCGCAGCATGGCTCAGTCGAACTCTTTCTGCGACACGGTGACTTTGCCGTCGAGCGACGCCTCGAGCTCGAACTTGCCGGGAATGCCGTCGCGCGACATCTCGAGTTGAAACGGCGTCACCTCGCCGCTCGAAAGCAACATGACTTGCGGCTCGGGGTTCTCGATGTCCTGCGACTCGAAATCGCGCACGAGGGGCACCTCGCGGCCGTCGAGCAGCAGCACCATTGCCAGCCGCGGACGCAGCGCGTGCGGCTCGAGCAAGTCGTCGCCTTGCGCTTCGAGCCACTTCAGCTCTCGATAGTCGAAGGTGTAGAACCGATAGCCCGTCTCGGTGAACATGAGCCCGTAGTCGCGAGTCTGCATGAGCGCTTCCTCGTGCAGCAGATCGATCATGCCGCGGAGCCGACCGGTCTCTTGCTCCATTTCCTGGTCGTTACCGATCGCGCGCCACGACAACGTGACCGCGCCCGCCAGCAAGCCGACGATCGCGACGACGACGAGCAGCTCGAGGAGAGTAAAACCGGCGCTCGCAGCTCGAGCGCCTCGGCTCCTAGAGCTCCCAGTTACCGATGTCCGCATTGACACCTTCACCGCCTTCCTGGCGATCGGCGCCATACGTGAAGACGTCGAAGTCGCCGTGTTGCCCCGGCGACGCGTAGTGATAAGGCTGATCCCATGGATCGCGCGGAACGCTCTTCAGTACCTGCCGCCAGTTCGGCGCGGCCGCCTCGCCGGGATTCGTGACGAGTGCTTCCAAACCCTCCGACGTGCTGGGGTAACGGAAGTTGTCGAGCCGATAGAGGTTCAGCGAATTCTCGATCTGGCGGACGTCTTGCTTCGCCCGCCCGACGGCGGCCCGGTCGACGTTGCCGATGAGTTGCGGCACGACGGCGGCGGCGAGGAGCCCGATGATGACGACGACGACCATGATCTCGAGCAACGTGAAACCTTGCTCGGAAACGCGAAGTGGTGCTTTGATCGCGCGCATTACGTTCAACCCTTGCTCGAGCCGGCGGTGCTGCCGAAGACTCGGACCGAAGATAGCACAAGAGGTTCACACCGGTTGTGACACCAAATCCCAGTTCGGACGCCGTTCTCAGCGTCTCCATCCGGCGACTGCGAGACTCGTGGGTCATTGTGGTGCTTTTGGCGGTCTGCCTGCTGTTGGCGGCCGGCGGCGATCCGGTGCGCGAGCTCGGGCGCTGGCAGCGCGACGCAATCGACACCGGCGAGTACTGGCGACTCGTTTCGGGTCATCTCGTGCACTTGGGCTTTGGACACTTGTGGCCGAACCTCGTTGCCCTCGCGATCATCGGGCTCCTCTTCGAAGACGTCTTCCGCAACACCGACTGGCTGCGCATGGGGGCGGCGTCCGTGGCCGCGATCGACGTGGGCCTCTACGTGTTGGACCCTGGAGTGTCGTGGTACGTCGGACTATCGGGCGTGCTGCACGGCTACGTCGCGGCAGGAGCGCTCGCGCTGATCGTGCGTAGAGAGAAACTCGGCGTCGTGCTTGCCGCGGGAGTCGCCGCGAAGCTGCTGTTCGAGCAAGTCGTCGGCCCGGTCCCGTTCACCGCGGCGTCCGTCGGCGGTCCGGTCGTCGTTGCCGCGCACTTCTATGGCGTCGTCGGCGCCGTGCTCGCCGAAGGGCTTACCGAGCTCGTGCGTCGTCGTTCGCGAGTATAATTCCGCGCCTTCGAAGTCCGGCGAGGTTGTATGAGCTCATCGTCAATACCGAAGTTGCCGGGCATCGCCGGCCGCACCGCACTCGTGACCGGAGCATCGCGCGGCATCGGCCGAGCGATCGCCGAAGCGTTGGCGAGCCAAGGTGCAACCGTCGTCGGCACCGCCACGAGCGAGCAGGGTGCGGCTCAGATCTCGAGCTGGATCGGCGCTCTTTCAGCCGGTAGCCGCGGCGCCGTGCTCGACGTCGGCAGCGATGCGTCGGTCGAAGCGTTGTTCTCCGGTTTCACGAGCGCTCCCGAGATAGTGGTCAACAACGCCGGCATCACGCGCGACAATCTGCTGATGCGCATGAAGCCCGAGGAATGGAACGACGTCGTCTCGACGAACCTGTCGTCGCTCTATCGCGTTTGCAAGGCGAGCTTGCGGGGAATGATGAAAGCGCGTCATGGACGCATCATCAATATAAGCTCGGTCGTCGGACTGATGGGTAACGCGGGGCAGACGAACTACGCGGCCGCAAAAGCCGGCATGATCGGCTTCACGAAGTCACTCGCGCGCGAAATCGCATCTCGTAACATCACCGTCAATGTCATCGCCCCGGGATTCATCGATACCGACATGACGCGCGCCTTGGACGAGAAGCAAGTCCAAGCGCTGCGCGAGCAGATACCGCTCGCGCGTCTCGGCACGAGCGCGGACATCGCGGCGGCCGTCGCGTTTCTGGCGTCGGATCTCGGCGGCTATATCACCGGCGAAACACTGAACGTCAACGGCGGGCTGTCGATGCACTGACAGCCGCGATAAGGGGGCCTAGCACGGGAATCTTGCTGTTGTCGCGGGATTTTCACCCTACCCGAGACTTGCGGAGGGTTCGGTAGAATGGCCCCATTTATTCCAATACAATACGCGCCACATCGGCCGGACCTAGTCCGGCCGCCGGTTTAATAAGGGGTACGTACATGAGCAGCGTCGAAGATCAAGTCAGAGGCATCATTGCCGAGCAGCTCGGCCTCAAAGCCGAGGAAATCAAGAACGACGCTTCGTTCGTCGACGATCTTGGCGCCGATTCTCTGGATACCGTAGAGCTCGTGATGGCCCTGGAAGAGGAGTTCGAGACCGAGATCCCGGACGAGGAAGCCGAGAAGATCACCACGGTCCAGCACGCCATCGACTATATCCGTGCTCGCCAAAACGAGGGCTAGCATTTCTGCCTAGTCTTCTATCAGTTTTGGACCAGCACCACCTTCGAAACATCGTTCTCGAGCCCGGAGTCGCGCCGTGACTAAGCGGCGCGTCGTCGTCACAGGTCTCGGGCTCATTTCACCCGTCGGCAACACCGTTGCCGAGGGCTGGAAAAACGTTCGCGACGGGGTCAGCGGCATCGGTCCGATCGAGCACTTCGACACGAGCGCGTTCACGACGCGGTTTGCGGGCACGATCCGCAACCTCGACATGGGCCAATATCTCGAGCCGAAAGAACAGCGCAAGTCGGATATCTTTCAGCACTACGGCATCGCGGCGTCGATTCAAGCGATGCAGGACTCCGGGCTTGCGGTCAAAGAGGACCACGCGCATCGCTACGGCGTCGCGATGGGCTCCGGTATCGGCGGCGTCAACACGATCGAGATCAATCACTCGAAGTGGCTCGAGGGCGGGCCGCGCAAGATTTCACCGTTCTTCGTGCCGGGCACGATCATCAACATGATCTCCGGCCACGTGTCGATCAAGTACGGTTTGACCGGCCCCAACCTCGCCGTCGTCACGGCGTGCACGACCAGCACGCACGCGATCGGGTTGGCGGCGCGGCTCATTCAATCGGACGACGCGGATTTCATGTTGGCCGGCGGCGCGGAGTATTCGACCACGCCGCTCGGGCTTGGCGGTTTCTGCGCGGCGCGCGCCTTGTCGCAGCGTAACGATGACCCGAAGCGCGCGAGCCGGCCTTGGGACCGCGACCGCGACGGCTTCGTGCTCAGCGACGGCGCCGGCTGCGTCGCGCTCGAGGAGTACGAGCACGCCAAAGCGCGCGGTGCGCGCATCTACGCGGAGTTCGCCGGTTTCGGCATGAGCGGCGACGCGTATCACATCACGGCGCCGTCCGAGAACGGGCAGGGCGCCTATCGGTGCATGGTCAACGCGATGCGCGATGCCGGCTTGAACGCGAGCGACATCGATTACGTCAACGCGCACGGTACCTCGACGCCGCTCGGCGACGTCGCCGAAACAGTGGCGATCAAGCGCGCGTTCGGTGACTCGGCGAAGAAGGTCGCCGTGAGCTCCACGAAGTCGACGACCGGTCACATGATCGGCGCGGCGGGCGCGGCCGAAGCCGTGATCACGATTCTCTCGCTGCAGGACCAGGTCATACCGCCGACCATCAATCTCGAGAACCAGGACCCGGCGTGCGACCTCGACTACACGCCGAACGTCGCTCGTCCGGCGAAGCTCGAGGCCGCCTTGTCCAACTCATTCGGCTTCGGCGGCACCAACGGCACGGTCGTTTTCAAGCGCCTGCGTTGACGTTTTGCGTGCCGCCGACATGACGGCCGCACTCCCTTCTGCTACAAGACGAGCTGATCAGTCACGCACTCGTGGCATCGTGAACACGATCTGGCTCGTGAACGGACAGTCGACGGGCATCGATCCCGCAGACCGCGGGCTCGCGTACGGCGACGGCTTGTTCGAAACGATGGCCGCGAACGAGGGCCGCATTCGTTGGCTCGATCTGCATTTCGATCGACTCGAAGAAGGATGCCGGCGGCTGGAGATACCCGCACCGTCGCGCAGCTTGCTTACACGCGAGATCGCGACGGTCTGCCCCAAAAGCGGCCGCGTCGTCGTCAAGCTGATCGTCACTCGCGGTTCCGGCGCGCGCGGCTACGCGCCGCCCGAATCGCCCACGCCGACGCGTGTGCTCGCGATTTCGCAGTGGCCCGATTATCCCGACTCGCGCTATCGCGACGGCATCAGCATGCGAACGTGCCGGCTCCGGCTCGGCGAGAATCCGGCGCTCGCCGGTATCAAGCACCTGTGCCGTCTCGAGCAAGTGCTCGCACAGCTCGAGTTGCGCGGTCAACCCGTGCAGCAAGGACTCATGCTCGATGCGAGCGGCAGTGTCGCGCAGGGCACGAGCAGCAATGTCTTCATCGTCGCCGGCGGCGAGCTCGCCACGCCCAGCCTTGCGCGCTGCGGCATCAAAGGTGTCATGCGCCGAGTCGTGCTCGAGGTTTCGCGAGAACTCGACCTTCACGCCGAGGAGCGCGAGATCGCTCCGGCCGAACTGCTCGGGGCCGATGAAGTCTTCATGACCAACGCGCTGTTTGGAATTTGGCCCGTCACCGAGCTCGATGGCCGGCGCCTCGCCGTCGGCCCGACAACGGAGCGCCTCATGGCGCAGTTGGGTTACGGCCATGCGTAGGGGAGTTTGGATTGCGTTCGGGGTACTCGCGCTGCTCGTAGCGGCGGGCGCGGCGCTAACGACGCTCGCTTGGCGAGAGCTCAATGCGCCGCTGCCGATCGCTTCCGCGGAAGGCGAGTGGCTGCGCGTCCCGAGCGGCACTTCGTTCCGCAGCGTCACCGCCGAGCTCGAGCAACGCGGGCTGCTCGACAAGGCGTGGCTACTCGCGCTCTACGCGCGCCTGACGGGCGAAGCCACCCGCGTCCGCGCCGGCGAGTATCAGGTCCTGCCGGGTGCGACGTCGCGGACGCTGCTGGCGAAGCTCGTCGCGGGCGACGTCTACCTGCATCAGATCACGATCGTCGAAGGCTCGCGCTTTGCCGAGGCGCTCGCGGCGCTGCGTGCACATCCCGCCATCACGGCGACCGATCTCGACGGCGCTGCCATCATGAGCGCGCTCGGCGCGCCCGGCGTTCATCCGGAAGGGCAATTTTTCCCCGACACCTATCGGTTTCCCTTCGGCACCTCCGACCTCGAAATCCTTCGGCTCGCGCACGAGGCGCTCGCGGCGCGTTTGCAGGAGGCATGGAGCCATCGCAGCCCCGACTTGCTGCTGAAGACCGACTACGACGCTCTGATCCTGGCGTCGATCATCGAGAAAGAAACGAGCCTGCCGGCCGAGCGCAAGTTGATCGCCGGTGTGTTTCATGAACGGTTGCGCCGCAACATGCGCTTGCAGACCGATCCAACGGTCATCTATGGGATGGGAGACGCGTTCGACGGCGACTTGCGCGACGGGGACATGCATCGCGACACGCCGTACAACACCTACACGCGCGCGGGGTTGCCGCCGACACCAATCGCGCTGCCCGGTGCCGGGTCCATCGAAGCCGCCGTGGCGCCCGAGGTCACGGGCGCACTTTACTTCGTCGCAACGGGGCGTGGAGACGGCAGCCACACTTTCTCGGCGACTTTCGAGGAGCACGAGCGTGCCGTGGCGGATTATTTGCGCCAGCTCCGCTCGCGGCCGTAATGCGCGGCGCGTTCATCTCGCTCGAAGGCGTCGAGGGCGTAGGCAAGTCGACGAACGTCGCGTTCACGGCGGACGCCGTGCGCAGGGCCGGCTACGACGTCGTCACGACCCGCGAGCCCGGCGGCACGCAGCTCGGTGAGCGCGTGCGCGACTGGATCTTGAATGGCGACCACGGCCGCCTGTCTCCCGAGATCGAGGCGCTGCTCATGTTCGCTGCGCGTGCCCGGCATTTGGACGAAGTGATTCGGCCTGCGTTGGATGCGGGCCGCTGGGTCGTCTGCGATCGGTTCACCGACGCCACCGTCGCCTATCAAGGCGGTGGTCGCGGAGCTAGCCGTGCGCTGCTCGATGCGCTTCGAGCCGAGATACAGAAGGGACTGGAGCCGGATCTGACGCTCTTGCTCGACGCGCCGCTCGAGGTTGGCGCGAGCCGGATCAGTGCGCGCAAGCCGGACCATTTCGAACGCGAGCAACGGCCGTTCTTCGAGCGTGTCAGGGCGGCGTACTTGGAGCTGGCCGCTCAGCACCCCGAGCGCATCAAGGTCGTCGATGCGGCCGTGCCGCTTCCCGACGTGCAGCGCCGCATCGAAGCGGAAATCACGGTGCTCGTTCGCCGGTTGCAAACAGCGAAGCCATGAGCTCGGCGGATACATTGAGCCGTCGCCTGCTGCCGTGGCTAGCCCCCGCGCTCGCCCAGCTCGACGCCGCGCGGCGTGCGGGTAGCCTAGGCCACGCGTGGCTGATCTCGGGCCCAGCCGGCGTCGGCAAGCTCAACTTCGCGTTGGTGCTCGCTCGCCGACTTTTCGGCGACGACAGTGAACCTGCCGCGCTCGACGCCGCCGCGGCGCTCGCGGCAATGGCGGCACGTCACGAGCCCGCCGATCGGCACCCGGATCTGCACTGGCTCTACCCGGAAGAAGACAAAGAGACGATCTCCGTGGATCAGGTCCGTGCCGTCATCGACGAGTTCACTCTGACGTCACATCGCGGCGGCGCCAAGGTAATTGTTTTAGAGCCGGCCGAGGGTTTGACGACGTCGGCCGCGAATGCCCTGTTGAAGACGCTCGAGGAGCCCACCCCGCGCGCGTACCTGTTTCTGTTGAGCAGCCAGCCCGGCCGGTTGCCCGCGACAGTGCGTAGCCGCTGCCAGCATTTGGCGCTGCGTGTGCCCGACGCCGAAAGCGTGGCCCGTTGGCTCGGGGTCGCGCCGGGCGTCGTGCTCGACGCGCGGCGCGCGGTTGGCGCTTCGCCGCTGCAGCTGGCGGCTGCGATTCAGGCAGAAGTTATTAGTATATTCAATAAGTTAGAAGATGATTTAGCAGGTATTTCTCAGGACAAAGTCGACCCCCAAACCGTCGCGAGCGCGTGGGCGAAGGGGGATACCGAGGTCGCGTTGAGCTGGCTAAAGCGCCGGATCCACGACGAGCTTCGAGCGCGGCTGGCCGAGGCCGCAGGATCGACTTCAGTCACAGTCCCGAGCGGTGCCACGTTGCATAATGCATGGCGGGCGTTGCCTGCGCGTGCGCTGTTCGACGAGTACGACCGAGCGGAGAAACTGTTGAATCAGCTCGGATCGGGCTTGAACATCGAGCTCGCGCTTGCCGCAATGTTGGGCGCCCTAGTCGTGAGTCGAGGACGATCGTGAGCAAACCCGGACTGCTGACACTGACGATCAAGGACAAGAGCGCCTTGTACTTGGCATACATGCCATTCATCAAGAACGGCGGCTTGTTCATACCGACGAACTCGAGCTACAAGCTCGGCGACGAAGTGTTCATGCTCCTGAACGTCATGGGCGAGGAGGAGAAGATCCCCGTCGCCGGGCGAGTCATCTGGATCACACCAAAAGGTGCCCAGGGAAAACGCACGGCAGGTATCGGCGTGCAGTTCAGCGAGCAAGACCAGGGCAATACGCAGAAGCGAATCGAAAACTATCTCGCCGGCGCGCTTGGCGGCGACAAACCGACGCACACGCTGTGATTGCCTAGCCGGGCAGATTGGTCCGGTTCAAACCGCCCTTCAAGACGTAGGTTTGAAACCCGCGCTCATTGAGTATGAATGCGCCGGCAGAGCTGCGCCGCCCAGTATCGCAACACACGACGTACTTGATCGATGAATCGAGTGTCTTGAGCTTGAGGCGAATGAAGTACAGCGGAACGTTGATCGCTCCGGCATTGTGATAGGCCTCGAACTCGGACGGCAAGCGCACGTCGAGCCACTGGCCGCCTTCCGCGATGACTTTCTCGGCGCCGGCCGCATCGACCCAGTCGAGCATCGGCTCGTTGAGAAGCTTACGAAAGTCGTCCTTGCCCAACCGCATCAACGAGCCGTCCGTTTCCATTGCGACGGTCGCGTTGCGCTTGGCTTCGGAGATCAGCGCTTCTTCGCCGAACGTATCGCCGACCTGGAGCTCGGCGAGCCGGATGCCTTCTTTGTTGAGCGGAGTTTCGCGAGTGACTACGCACTTGCCTCGCGTGATGACGTAGAAGTAGTCGCCTTCGTCGCCTTGCTTGATGACGACGTCGCCGGCTTTGTGATTGACCTGCTGCAGGCGCATGAAGATCGCCTGGATGTTGGCAGGTGGGATCTTATGAAACGCCTTCGTTTGCAGCAGCGTCGTCATCCAGTCGTCGCTGCCGCTGGTCTCGCCACGCAGCTCTGAGACTTCGTAGGAACCCGTCTGGTCCCACGTCAGCATGACGTCGAGCAGGTCGCTGTCGATCGTGATGTACTCGACGCTCGACGTTGCTATGGCCGTCTGCCGGCGCGGCAGCTTCGGTGACAGCGGATTGCGGGCCTCTTCGCTGCCGCCCGTAATCCTGGCGACTCGGTTGGTGCCTTCGCGCAGCTCCACCGTGCCGGTGAGAACGTAGAACGTGCGCTTCTCGGCGTCGCCCTCGCGAAACAGCGTTTCGCCGGGTTGGGCGTCGCGCACCTTCGTCTTCTTGGCCAGTGCCGCGAGGTTGTCCTTTTTAAGGCTGTCGATCGGCGAAAATGCCTTGAGCTGAGCGCTGTCGACTTGCTTCGTCATCAGAGATTGATTGCGCGGCGGCCTAAATATGCAGAAAAGTGATTAGCGGCGAGAGTCTAGCACAGGGGATCCGACGGCCAGTGCCGACGGTTTCACGCCGCGCCGCGGAGATTCTGCCAACCCTCGTGAGGTGTGAAGCGCGTCCCAAAACGCTGCGCAAATTGCGTGAGCCTCGCCACGATGTCGTCGATGCCGCGCGAAGTAGCGTAGCGAAGCGGGCCGCCCGTGAACGGAGCGAACCCTGCGCCGAAGACGACGGCGGCGTCGATGAGATCGGCGTCGGCAGCGACTCCTTCGTGCCAGCACGCGACGGCCTCGTTGATGAGCGGCAGCAAGAGGCGATCGGGGAGATCCGCATCGAAAGCGCTGCGGCTGCGGTCTCGGATCGGCTTGCCGCGCTCGTCGTACGAATAGAAGCCGCGCTTCGTTTTGGCGCCGAGCTCGCCCTTGGCAACCTTCGCGCGCAGAAGCTCGGGCGGAGCCGAGCGGAGCACACCGCTCAGGATCTCGGCAACGTGCAGTGCCACGTCGAGCCCGACGCGGTCGGCGAGCTCGACCGGCCCCATCGGCATGCCGAACGCCTTGGCCGCGGCGTCGATGCTCTCGAGGCTATGGCCATCGGCATGCGCGTGCAGCGCCTCCAACATATACGGCGTCAACAATCGGTTGACGACGAAGCCGGGCGAGCTGCGGCACGGCAACGGCAGCTTGCCGATGCGCGTCACGAACGACGCTGCCGCGCGCACCGTCTCCTCCGATGTTTGCTCGCCGCGGATGACTTCGACGAGCGGCAGGCTGGCAACTGGATTGAAGAAGTGCAGGCCGACGAATCTACCCGGCTCCCGCAGCGCGCCCGCGAGGGTCTCCAGCTGAATACTCGAGGTGTTGGTCGCGATCAACGCGCGGGCGGGCAGGCGCGGCTCGATCTCGGCGAACAGCGCGCGTTTCGCCTCGGCCTTTTCTACGATCGCCTCGACGACGAGATCCGCAGAGCCGACCTCGGCCGCTGCGAGATCGACACGTAGGCGTTGCGTGGCCGCTTCGGCTTCTCCCGGCGCACGTAAGCGCTTGCGAAACATTTCGGCCGCGCGCGCCAGCGCCGGCTCGACATACTGTTGCGCACGGTCCTGCAGCGTGACGTCTAGGCCTTTCAGCGCGCACCAGGCCGCGATGTCGCCGCCCATCGTGCCTGCGCCCACGACGTGAACGCGGCGTACCGGGCTGTCCTTCGGCGCCAAATTGCGCAGCCGCTCGCGAAGCTTGAACACGTGAACCAAGTTGCGACACGTCGGCGTGACGAGCAGCTCGCCGATCGAGCGAGCCTCCGCGCGCATCGCTGCCTCGCCGCGAGCGCCGTGACGTTCCCACAGATCCACGATCGCATACGGGGCAGGGTAGTGCTCACGCTTCACGCGCTTGCGGACGCCCGCGCGCACGCGGGCTGCCACCACGCTGCGCAGCGGCATGCGATTCAACGCAGCCATGTACCAAGGTGCGCGCCGGCGACGAGGACGCCGGCTTATGAAGTCCTTCGCTTTCGACCGCAATGCGTCGCGCTCGACGACTGCGTCGACGAGGCCCGCCTTCAGCGCCTCGTGCGGCGACAACGATCGGCCTGTCAGCATGAGGTCCAGGGCGACTAGCGGTCCTGCGATCTCGACCGTGCGCACGGAGCCGCCGAAGCCGGGATGAATGCCGAGCTGAACCTCCGGCAACCCCAACGTCCTTTCGTACGACGAGGCCGCGACGCGGTAGTCGCACGCGAGCGCGAGCTCGAAGCCACCGCCGAGGGCAAAGCCGTCGATGGCCGCGACCGTGGGCACGCCGAGCGCCGCGATGCGCCCGAGCACGGCTTGACCGCGCGCCGCCATTTCGGTCGCTTGCACCGCGTCGCGAAGCTGCGAGAACTCGTTGACGTCGGCGCCGAGAATGAAACCGCTGCGCTTGGCGGATTCGATCACCAAGCCGCGCGGCGGCGCCGCTCGAATCGCATCGAGCTCGCGGCCGAGCTCCGCGATGACTTCCGCCGAGAGCGTGTTGGCCCCGGAGCCAACCTTGTCGAGCGTCAACCAGCAGATGCCGTCGCCATCTATCGACGACCGCCAGTGTTTCGAGGATGGCGCGCCGTCGCTCATGCCGCCGCCTGTCGGTTCGCGTCGACTTCGAAGTCGCAGACGAGCGGCAGGTGATCGGACAATCGCACCGACGGAATGGAGAAGTTTGTGACTCGGACGCCGTCACCGTATAGGACGAAGTCGAGCTCTTTGCGCGGCGACCGACTCGGGTACGACGGCAGGCTGTGCGCATTGGCGCTTCGCAGCTTGCACGCTTTCATGAACAGGTAAATCTCGTGCTCGCCCCAGAAGGTGTTGAAGTCGCCCGCGACGATGACCGGCTTATGCGACGCCATGACGAGATCATGCAGGTGCTGTAGCTGCGTATGGCGGTGGCGAAATTTCAACGACAAGTGCACCAGGAAGATCGAGCACTCGTCGAGCTCGAGCTCGATGATGAGGCGCTTGATTCCCTTCTCGAAATAGTGGAAGCGCTCGCCATGGACGCGCGGTGCGGCCAAGAATGCGTTGCCCTGGTTGCGCAGTATCGGCAGCCGCTGGTTCAGCGACCCTGCGCCGTATTTGCACTGGTAAACGGAGTAGTGGCCGAGCGCGCGTGCGACGACGTCCGCTTGATTGACGCTGCGCGTCCTGATCGAGCCCGTGTCGACTTCGATGAGGCCCACGACGTCGGGATCCTGTGACTTGATGAAGTCCGTGATCCGCTGAAGGTTGGTCTTGTTGCCGATCAAGTAACCCATGCCCGGCAGCGGCCAGTGCAACGCAGACCCCAAGCCGAGACCGTAGCGAATGTTGTAAAGCAGCAGGCGCATCTTGCTCGTAGTCTACCGGACGCGACGAGCTTGGAAGTATTGAAAAGATGCGTGAGCCGTGATCGAAGCCACAGTTCTCATTCCGAGCCGTGTTTCGTTGCAAACGCAGAGCGCCAGTAGTAGCGTCGAAGTCAATCGACTTCGGAACCGTGCGATGTCCGCTAAGAACCCGATTCGGCTCTACGTGACGCACTCGTTTGCGAGCCATTCCGACTATCACCGAGTGTTCGAGTACCTCGAGGCCATACCGAACTTTTTCTATCGCAACTGCAGCGTCCCCGATCACCCTCCCAGCACCGGCGGCAAAGAAGCCCTCAAGGAAGAGTACCGCACGCAGATGAAATCGGCGGAGGTCGTGATCGTGTTGAGCTCGCTGTACGTCGAGAACGAATACTGGACGACGTACCAGATGGATGCGGCGCAAGCGGTGAATCTGCCGCTGGTGGCGGTCGAGCCGTTCGGCGTCAGCGTCAAAGTGCCGCCTGAAATCGCCAAGAGGGCGGCCGAGGTCGTGGGCTGGAACGAGAGGCTCATCGTCGACGCCGTCCGCCGGCAAGCGCGCCACGAAGACACGCAGCGCTGGGACACCATCGAGTTCAAGCTTTGATCGTCTCGTCTTGCGATGAAGCTGCCGCCGATCGTCATCGCGCATCGCGGCGCTAGCGGCTATCTCCCCGAGCACACGCTCGCCGCCAAGGCGCTCGCTCATGGGCTCGGCGCCGATTATCTCGAGCAAGACATCGTCGCAACGCGCGACTCGCAGCTCGTCGTTCTGCACGACCTCTACCTCGACGACGTCACCGACGTGGCCGTCAAGTTTCCGGGGCGTCAGCGCAAAGACGGTCGGCACTATGTCATCGACTTCGACTTGGCCGAGCTCAAGACGCTCACGATATTCGAGCGGCGAGCGCCGGGCGCGGCGACGGCGAAGTATCCGGCACGCTTTCCGGTTGATACCGGGTTGTTCGGCATCGCCACGCTCGAGGAAGAGCTCGAGCTGATCCGCGGCTTGAACCGGTCGACCGGTCGTGCGGTGGGCATCTATCCGGAGATCAAGGATCCGCAGTGGCACCGTCGACAGGGCATCGATCTGTCGCCGCTCGTGCTCGCCGAGCTGCGCGCATTCGGCTATTCACGCGCCGGCGACGCTGCGTTCGTTCAATGTTTCGACGCCGCCGAGCTCGCGCGGCTCAAATACGAGCTTGGGTGCGAGCTCAAGCTGATTCAACTCGTGGCGCCCGGCGCTGAGCACGACGCGCTGCTGACTGAAGCAGGTTTGCGCTCCCTTGCCAAGCACGCCTGTGGCCTCGGGCCGCACTATTCGCAGCTCGTGGAGGCGGAGGAGGGGCGCCACCCCCTTCCATCCGATTTCGCGCGCCGCGCGCGCAATGCCGGTCTGCAGCTGCACGCCTACACTTTCCGCCGCGACGACCTGCCGGCATACGCACCGACGCTCGAGGACTTGCTCGAGCTCTTTTTCGTGGAGGTCGCCGTCGACGGGGTTTTTGCCGACCATCCGGACGTCGCTGCACGCGTCCGCAGGTCGACGCACAAGGTTCAATGAGCGCGTGAAGCGGTAGCCATACGCACCGTGGACAGCCGAGGCAAGACTGGCCTAAAGTGAACTGAGCGAAGGAGGATGCGCCATGAGACTTGGCATCCTGTGCCTTGGCGTGCTGGCAGCGGTTGCTGTGCACGCGCAACGAAACAAAGACGACGACACCGGGGCTGCGAAGCGGGCCTGCAGCGTCGAAGAATGCTTTTTCGAGCGCGACATCCGCGACTTCGAAGTCATCGATCAAACTCATTTGATCGTCTACACCGGCTCGGAGCGATGCGCATTCCATGTCGAGCTGCGCGGTACGATGTGCGACATGACCTTTGCGCCCGAGGTCTATTTCACGAGGAACGGCGAGATGCCTGACTCGGGGGTGGTTCTCGGAGGGGGCCCCGCGGATCCGTTCGAGACGGCGCGGCACAACGACCGCCACTTGCGCATCTGCAACAACGACATGGCGATCTCGGTGCACGGCGGCCGCTTCACGGAATCCAACACGTCGACCGTGACGACGGACCGCTTTGGCAATCCGCGGCCGAGTTGCCAGGTGATGACGGTCACGTCGATTACCGACGATCAGCTCATGGAGCTCTACGTGGGCCGCGGTGTCGTGCCGCCGCCACCGCCGATGGGAACCGGAGACATCGAGGTCGGTGATCCCGATGAGGCGCCCGGCCAGGATGCCGCGCCGCCGCCTGACGAGCCCAAGTCGCGCGGTCGAGCGAAGAAGTAGTTTCTCTAACGCGAGCTCAGCGAGCCATCGTGCAGGCCGGGCGTCGGCCTGCTTCTCGCGCCGCGTTGTACTTGATGAGCGCCGGGGTGAGATTCTTGATCATGTTGTCGATACGCACATCGTCAGAAGGGTGCGTCGACAGGAATTCGGGAGGGCGCTCGCGTCCATCGGATTTATTGGCCGCCGCCATGTTTTTCCACAAGTAGACCGCGGCGCGAGGGTCGAACCCCGCGTTGGCCATATACGTGAGCCCGATCAGGTCGGCCTCGGTCTCTTGCTCGCGCGCGTACGGCAAGCCCAAACCGATCGCAATGCTCTCGCGCCATACGTCCGTCGCGCCGGTCGC
>Ga0315912_10002319_pt1 | contig 20670 bp, 21 predicted proteins | sample VfabasoilMG_FD_204469 | JGI IMG/M metagenome (GOLD analysis project Ga0315912, IMG submission 204469) | Garden soil microbial communities collected in Santa Monica, California, United States - V. faba soil | ecosystem: Environmental > Terrestrial > Soil > Garden | place: USA: California...
AATTTGAAGTAGCGTTTTTAGAAAAATACCGTCAATTAAACAAGCAAATATCGTAATAAAACCAAATAATTAGGCCAAAAGCTTAATGGGCTATTGGATGTTAGCTAAGCTATTGGTAGAATAGGGTTTCACTAACAAAAATCAGTATAACATAATGGCTAATATGACTAACTATTGCGTCTCTCTCGGGAAATTTTTCGCACCAACACTGTTGGTCATATCGCTTATCTCCGCACCTGCCATGGCGGATGAGCTTAATGATATTTCACAAATGGCCGAATCCGGTCAGCAAGCGCAAGCGCTTGAGCGCATTAATGCTTATCTCGCGGCCAATCCAAAAGATGCGCAAGCCATGTTTATGAAGGGTATTATTCTGGCGGAGAGCGGAAAACGCGATGACGCGATAAAAACATTTACCGATTTAACACAAAAATATCCAAACTTGCCAGAACCATACAATAACCTCGCTGTATTGTACGCAGAGAGTGGTCAATATGATCAAGCAAAAAAAGCGTTGGAAACTGCAATAAAGACACATCCAAGCTATGCGATTGCACATGAAAATCTAGGTGATATTTACGCGCGCATGGCATCTGAGGCTTATGACAAGGCACTGAAGCTTGACGGTGGCAATTCCCGCGCGCAAAGTAAACTGGCGTTGATTAAAGATCTGTTTGGCACAGGCAATAAAACTACCGTTGCTGCTAAAACTACGGACAAAAGTGCCAAACCAAGCACCATGCCGATACGTCCTGCAGATAAGAAAGCCGAGCCAGCAAAACCAACAGATTCAACAGCCGACAGCGCAGCGAGCGACGAAAAAAATATAATGGATGCAGTTAACAACTGGTCGGCGGCTTGGTCTAGCAAAGATGTGGATAAATATCTTGCCAGCTATGCCGATAGCTTTAAGCCGGCTAAAGGTGAAAACCGCAAGGCATGGGAACAAACACGTCGCGAGCGTATTAGCAGACCATCAAAAATCAGTGTAGAGCTATTCAATCAGAAAGTTATGATTGAAGATGCTAACAATGCGAAGGTAAGCTTTAAACAACAATACCGTGCCGATGGCAAACCGATTCGCACGGATAAAACACTCGTTATGAAAAAAATAGATGGTGCATGGCTGATCGATCAGGAAATTGCGTCGAATTAATGTTATCAAATCTTGTCGATAAATTTGTTAACGGTAGGTTGAGTCATAAACATTGAAATGGTTTTAACACGAAAATTTAAGTTCCAAAAACTAAGGCTAATTCAATACTTTTTGATTGCTTGCTGTGCCTTATTGCCTTGGAATGCAACCGCCGTTAATCAGGGCAACTTAACCGACAAAATTCTCACTCGCCAGTTTGGACGGGATTTGGTTGAAAGCTTATTGGTAAAGAGCTTGATGGAAATCACTCAGGGCAATACCAAACAAGCCATGAAAACTGTGAATGAGCTCATTCACACCGCACCTAATTTCAAGCTTGCCTACCTTATCCGCGGTGACTTGCTTACTTCACAAGGGCGAGCATTAGAAACTTTTGGCGACTCAGTGGCAGACGGAAAAAGCATATCAAGCGCAGAAATAGAAGGCTTGCGTGAAGAAGCGCGCACACGCATTGACCACTATTTTTCTGAAGACAAAGATCGTCAGATACCTAATTTGCTTGTTCAAATGGACGCATCGCAACAACATTTAATTGTTGTTGATACGGTTAAAACACGGCTCTTTTTGTACAAAAAAACTGAATCCGGACTGCAATATGTCGCTGATTACTACGTCACTATTGGTAAAAATGGCGTGGATAAAAAAACCGAAGGTGACAAACGCACTCCTTTAGGTATCTATTTTGCCAACAAAAAACTAACAACGCCTCTGGCAGATTTCTATGGAGAAGCTGCTTACCCGCTTAACTATCCAAACGAGCTTGATAGACATCAAAGCAGAACTGGCTCAGGTATTTGGCTGCACGGCACGCCTACAGACACCTATAGCCGTCCACCACGTGCGAGCGATGGCTGTATTGTGTTAAGCAATCCTGACTTAAAAGCTTTAGCTCCGGTTTTGCAGATAGGCAATACCCCCGTCATTATCTCAGATAAGCTTGAGTGGATTGACAGTACAAAGTCTGATTTACAGAACATAGAAAAACAAGCGTTACTGAAATCCATTGAGAACTGGCGTACGGATTGGGTTTCGCAAGACACGAACGAATATTTAAGTCATTACTCAAAAAAATTCTTTTATAGTGATGGCAATCTTCAAAAATGGGCGGATTACAAACGCGGCATCCAAGTTAGCAAACCAAAGGTTTCCATTAAAATTGAAGATATCAGTATGTTTAGTTCTCCAAATGCTCCCCAGCAAGTCGTTGTAGTGAATTTTGAACAAGACTTCAAAGGCCCCAGCCTCCAAAACAAAATGCGCAAGCGTCAGTATTGGTTGAACGAAGACAATCAATGGAAAATTATCTATGAAGGTGCAGCTTAAAACTATGCAGTTAAAAAACTTTAAATATTGGCTTTGGGCAATGTTTTTTGCTCTATCGGTAAATAGTGCGCAAGCTGCTACTCGTGTAGAGATTGAGACAACGCAGGGCAGTTTTACTGTTGAGCTCTATCCTGAAAAAGCACCTAAAACTGTCGCCAATTTTCTGCAATATGTTAAAGATGGTTTTTATGAAAACACGATTTTTCACCGCGTCATTAACCGTTTTATGATTCAAGGTGGCGGATTTGAGCGCGACCTAACCGAAAAGCCAACGCGTGCACCGATTACAAATGAGTCGGACAACGGTCTATTAAACGAAACAGGTACAATCGCTATGGCTCGGACGATGGATCCAAATTCTGCCACTGCGCAATTCTTTATTAACACGAATGACAATCAGTTTTTAAACTTCACCAGCCCAGATCCCGAACAAATCGGTTACTGTGTATTCGGCAAAGTTATAAGCGGCATGGATGTCGTACATAAGATTGGTGTCACGCCCACTGGCAACATAGGTAGGTTTAGTGATGTACCTATTAAACCTATCACCATCAAAAGCATCAAGTTACTACCTGAAGTAGCTGCTAATTAATTTTTCATCTCTTTATATTAAGGATTTATTGTGGTCAAACTTTCAACCAATTTTGGTGACATTACACTTGAGCTTAACGCCGAAAAAGCGCCGATTACCGTCGCCAATTTTTTACAATATGTAGAAAACGGTTTCTATGACGGATTGATTTTTCATCGTGTAATCAATGGCTTTATGATTCAAGGTGGCGGATTTGACAGCAATATGAAGCAAAAAGCAACAGAAGCACAGATTAAGAATGAAGCCGATAATGGTCTTGGTAACGACATGTACACCATAGCCATGGCTCGCACTTCGATCCCAGACTCTGCCAGCAGTCAGTTCTTCATTAACGTGAATGACAATGATTTTCTTAACCATACATCCCCCACGCCTAGCGGTTGGGGCTATTGTGTGTTTGGCAAAGTGATTGAAGGCACGGACGTAGTCGACAAGATTAAAGCCGTCAAGACTACAAGCCGCGCAGGCCACCAAGACGTACCTGAGGAACCTGTTGTGATTGAAAAGGCGACGCTTTGCTAAGCATCGTTAAGCTGTAAGATTAAGATGGAGTACAGTTTATTTATTTCTGATCTGCATCTATGTGAGTCACGACCACACATCACAAAAACATTCATTCATTTTCTAACCACCACTGCGACCCAAGCCCAAGCCTTATATATTCTGGGCGATTTGTTTGAATATTGGGCTGGGGATGATGCAATTAGTGTTGGCAAACATCTTACAATCATAGAAGCGATCAAGAATTTATCCAGCCATAATGTGAGTGTTTTTTTAATGCATGGCAACCGCGATTTTTTGCTGGGTGATGGCTTTACTGAAGCAACCGGCATTAATATATTGCCCGACCCTAGCCTTGTTACGCTTTATGGAAAATCCGTACTATTGAGTCATGGTGATGCCCTGTGTACAGATGATATCGCTTATCAGCAATTTCGCAATGAAGTGCGTACTGACAAATGGAAAGCACAATTTTTGAGCCAGCCTTTAGACAAACGCATCACTACTATTGAGCAATTGCGCATAAAAAGTGAACAGGAAAAATCTGTTAAATCCATGCAAATCATGGATGTGAATAAAGCAGCAGTTGAGAGCCTGCTAGCAGGTTATGGTTATCCAACGCTATTCATCCACGGCCATACACATCGTCCCCATAAACATATACATACTATACAGGGGCAGACTTGTGAACGCTGGGTGCTAGGTGACTGGTATGAACAAGGTAGTTATTTGAAGCTGGACAACAGCGGTTGCCACGCACAATTGCTTAAATCTTCTGAAAATATGCAATGAAAAAAATATTAGTGTGCACTAACTATCGCGCCAACCCCAATAACCCATCATGTGCTGCTCGTGGTAGCGCAGAAATTATTAAAACACTTGAGATTGAGTTACAACAAAAAAAATGGCAGATTAAAATTGAACCTAGTCCGTGTATGGGGTTTTGTGATGTGGGACCAAATGCACGCCTAGCGCCCAGTGGTTTGTATTTTCATGGGATTACGAATAAAAATATCGATAAAATTTTAAAAGAGATTGAATCGTTTATAGCGTATTAAGTACGCCAAATTGAACATAGCCCGGAATCTTTGTTTCATCCACTTCGTCAATCTGGTCTTTTTCTAAAAACATCTCGGCATAGCGTAAATAAATTTTTTCGCGCACAAATAAATCAAAAATATCCGGGTCAATATGGTTCTCCAACTTCATTTTCCCTAAGATGGCCAAAGTTTCAGAAAGCGTTTTTGCCTTCTTATATGGCCTATCCTTCGAGGTCAGCGCCTCGAAAATATCTGCAATCCCCATCATGCGTGCAGGAATAGACATTTGATCACGCGTTAAGCCTTTGGGGTAACCCTTACCATCCATGCGTTCATGATGCCCGCCCGCGTATTCAGGCACACGGCTCAGATCTTTAGGATAAGGTAATGACTCGAGCATGTGAATGGTAACGGAAATATGATTATTAATAATTGTGCGCTCCTCTGGCGTTAACGTGCCACGCGTTATGGTTAAGTTGTAGACTTCACTCTCATTTAAAAACTTATCCGATTTTCCTAGCTCATTACGAAATTCATAATTCGCGATTTGCTTCACGCGCTGTTGGTCTTCAGGGCTCATAGATTCACTACCGATATTAATCTGGCGAATGAAATTCCTGTCACTGTCTAATTGTTTATTAATAGCGTTAACATCTTCCTGTAAGGATTTCATATTCAAACTCTTACCATCTTTAGCCGACTCCAGCATCATGTGAAGATAAGCGTTTTCACGTTGCGATTTTAAAAGTTCGAAGCGCTGATCAACCAAGTGGATACGATCAAAAATAGTTTCTAACTTGGTTGCTTTGTCCATCACCGATTCTGGCGTAGTTACTTTCCCACAATCATGTAGCCACGCTGCAATTTTTAGCTCGTAAATTTCTTTTTCACTCATTGTGAAATCTCTGAACGGGCCTTTATTTGTTTTAATCGCAGCATCCGCTAACATCATTGTGAGTTCTGGCACGCGCTGGCAATGTCCACCTGTGTATGGAGATTTTTCGTCAATCGCATCCGCAATTAATTTAATAAAAGACTCGAATAAGTTTTTTAGTCCGCTAATTAAATTCTGATTGGTTAGCGCAACTGCCGCTTGTGATGCCAGTGATTCTACTAAACGCTGATGTGATTCGGTAAAAGCAATAATTTCTTTTGTCTTTGGATCAATTGAATTGATGAGCTGCAGAACACCAATAATCTCATTTTCATGATTCTTCATTGGCACCGTTAAAAAAGACCGTGAACGATAGCCCATTTTTTCATCAAAAGTTCGTGTGCCTGAAAAATCAAACCCCTCCGCCAAATAAGCGTCTTCGATATTGATGGTTTTATCATTAACTACGCTGTAAGCCGCTACCATATTAACATTCGGCCTCCCATCTTCGAGATAGATAGGTAGTGGTGGAAAAGGAATGGACTTGCCAGTAGTACCCCCCATTGCGATATTCAAGCTCTGCGTACGCATAATCTCGAATTTAAGTTTTGCATCCTCCGTCACAGTATATAACGTGCCACCATCCGCGTTAGTAAGCTCCTTGGCTCCCAACAAAATTGTTTCTAGCAAGCGACTATTATCGTGCTCGGAAGAAAGCGCAACACCGATGGCATTTAAGCGCTCTAATTGATTAAATACCTCTATATGCTGCATTGATACACCAAACGAGCTATTAGGTTGAGAAGAAATAAATTAAGCAAGATGAAATTCCATTTTCATACCAGATAATTCAATCACATCATGATCCTTCAATGCATGCGCTTGACCGCCAATGGACTGCCCATTTACCAAAGGGTAATTATTGCCTTCAACATGAGTAATAAAATAACCATGTGGTCTTTTTGTAATAACAGCGAGCTGTTCACCTGGCTTCCCCAATTTAACCATGGCTTTGTTTAATAATAATTCTTGGCCTGAGTTGTCACCGCTTAATACTTGTATATGCCCCGACTTATCCAAATTTTCAGATTCCATTGCTTTTTGAAGTGGCGCCGACGCTGGTAAAGCACTCTCTTGCTCTATTTTTACTGGTGCAGTTTCTGTAACAGATGGCACCTTAGCAGCCTCTGCGTTCTTAACAGCAGGTTTGATTGATACGGTATTTGCAAATCCATCGCTATTAGAGCTTTTCACTTGAGGTGCGCTTATAAATTTAAGCTGATATTTACCAAATTCGATAAGATCGTTATGTTGCAGCACATGCTTTTTAATCAGCTTTTTATTCACCAAAGTACCATTGGTGCTATTAAGATCTTCTAAAAACGAATCATTCCCCAAAGTCAAAATCATTGCGTGCTCGCCGCTTACCGCAAGATTATCAATATGGATGTCATTGGAAGGACGTCGTCCGATAGTAACGCGTTCTTTTTCTAAGGCATATTCCCCCAATAATTTTCCATCCAATAAAGAAATTAACTTTGCCATGATCGCCTTTATGCTTCACTTAATAATTCGTTTTTATTTTCTAGCTTTTCCCAACAATTTTTTTACCCATCGATGTTTTGATGCAAACTCTTTTTTCACAAACGCGACAACGACAGATATATTATCTGTTCCACCTTTCTCATTTGCGAAGCGAACCAAGTTAACTGCGGCGCGCTCAATATTACCATTTGCTTCCATCAGGATAATACGTATTTCTTGATTGGTCACTAATTCGGTCAAACCATCTGAACATAGCAAATAAATATCTTTAATTTCTACGTCATGCTCTTGTAATTCGAGTTCCACGTCAGGATCTATCCCCAGAGCACGTGTCACCAAATTTTTGTTGGTAGCTTCCTTAGCTTGCTCTTCTGTAAGCTCTCCGGAATTAATTTGCTCTTGTACAACTGAATGGTCTTCTGTCAGCTGTGTAAGCACACCCTCACGTAAACGATACATGCGCGAATCACCAATGTGCCCGACTATCAGTTTGTTATTTGTAAATATTCCCGTTACAAGCGTGGTGCCCATGCCGGCACACTGTGAAACCTGTTTGGAAATTTGATAAATGGCAGCATTTGTCTTTTCTACAGCTTCAATCAGCATCTCGGATTCTGGCATCAGCAAGCTCTTAGGCCGTACAGATGACTGTTTGCCAAGCATCGACTCTGTAATTTCGGCGGTGATGTTTAGCACGGCGATTTCACTAGCTACTTCACCTGCCTTATAACCACCCATACCATCAGCCAGAATCAGCAAGCCAATAGTTAAATCGCTCGCTACAGCATCCTCATTGTGGTCACGGTGTAACCCGACATCTGTAAGACGTGCCACACGTATAGCACCAGTCACATCCATTCAGTCTCATCTCCGCCGCAGTAATGCTAAATTTATTGTGCTTAATTTTACTATTCTGATTTTTTTTAAGCTATACGCTAATTTTAAATTCTCGATTTTCCAAACTCTCGCGGTCTTGCTATAGCTGCCACTTTATCCAGCACACCATTAATATACTTATGCCCATCCGCACCACCGTATATTTTAGCCAGCTCCACACCCTCATTGATTGCCACGCGATACGGAATACTCAAGTCGAACATTAATTCAAATGAAGAAATACGCAATATAGCGTGTTCTATGGGGCTAAGTTCATCCATTTTTCTATCAACAAACGCAGCAATCTGTTGGTCCAACTCAAGCTCTTTTTCAATCACACCTTTCAATAACTGCTTAAAATATGTCTCGTCAGCTTTAGTGTATTCAGGGTCTTCTTTCATATCTAAAAACACTTGTTTCAACTCGCCAGTGTTTACCATACCACGATACACCGCTTTTAGAGCTAGCTCTCGAGACTTGCGTCTATTTTGACTTAACTTCTGTTTCTTTTTGGTTTTCGCTTCCTGTGGATTATCGCTCATAGTGCACGTACCAAATTCGCCATTTCAATTGCTACTTGCGCGGCCTCAGTTCCTTTTATATGCATACGGGCTAAGGCTTGGTCATCGTCTTCAGTAGTTAAGACTGCATTCGCTACTGGAACTCCCGTGTTAAGTTGAACTTCTGAAATACCACGTGCAGACTCATTGGCAACCACCTCAAAGTGATAAGTTTCACCACGAATAATTGCGCCTAGTGCAATTAAAGCATCAAATTTTTCACTAAGCGCCATATGCTGCAAAATAAGCGGGGTTTCCAATGCGCCTGGTACGGTGGCAATGCGAATATGTTCGGGCTTTACTCCCAGCTTTAATAACTCTGCATGACAAGCTGCCAACAGGCCATCACCTATATTGCTGTTAAATCGTGATAAAACCACGCCGATCTTTTTACCTGCACCGTCTAAATTTATAGCGATTTTGTCCAAATCATTCTCTCATGTACTTAAAAGCGTCCATTTTACCCTATCGCAGTAACACTTCTTGCCAGCGTTTGGCTAAATTTTAGCTGAAGAACACCCAGGCCTTTTGCATCGTGCTCCAAATGCCGTAGCTAATTGGAGTCAGCACGGCCGCCCAAGCCAATTTAACCAAAATAGGATGTTGCTGACCACCATTACCAGCATGGCCTCTAGCAGCATTTTGTAGTGATTTTTCATGGCTTAGCGCACGCTCTGCTTCCAGCTCGGCATCGGTCATAAAATGATGGTCTGCCACGGGCTTTATTAAAAAATTTGCAATAAAACCTACCACTAACATGCCAGCAAGCACCACAAAAATTGGCGCGTATATTTTGTCAAACGGCACGCCAGCTTCAAGCCGAGTATCATGTAAATAATTCACCACTACTGGCCCTAAAATACCTGCAGTAGACCACGCTGTAAGTAAGCGTCCATGAATCGCACCGACAAACTGTGTGCCAAACATATCTGCCAGATAAGCCGGAATGGTGGCAAAACCGCCGCCATACATGGAAGCAATAATACAAAAACAAGCCACAAACAAACCCAACGACTTAAAACCGGCAACATAGGTAGCCGTGCAATACAAAGCGGCTCCGAGTATGAAAAATATAAAATAAGTACGTTTACGCCCAAGTTTGTCTGAAGAAGATGCCCAACCGATACGCCCGAAGATATTAAACAAAGAAATTAAGCCCACAAAGCCCGCACCTACCGCGGCGGCGGCGGCTGTTAACGCTTCATCTTTTTTAATATCGGCAAACCCGATATCAGGTTGACTAATCAACGCGCCGCCAAAGGTTTCTTGCAACATAGGTGCCGCCGCACCAATAATACCGATGCATGCAGAAACATTCATACATAACACCAACCATAGCAACCAAAATTGTGGTGTTTTGTGCGCAGTTTTAAGATGCACATGACGCGATGCAATCATAGAATTTTTTTGCATTGCCGGTGGCGTCCAGTTGGCAGGTTTCCAACCAGTAGGCGGAATACGATAACCAAATGATCCGCACAACATAAAAATCGCATAAATTAATGCTAAAACCACAAATGTCTGCCATACACCAACCTGACCTGGGCCACTGAAATGCGCCATGAGTTTGGTCGCCAGCGGTGAGCCTATCATCGCACCACCACCAAAACCCATAATTGCCATACCTGTCGCCAGACCGCGACGATCAGGGAACCACTTAATGAGCGTAGAAACAGGTGAAATATAGCCCAAGCCTAAACCTATGCCGCCAATCACACCGCTACCAAGCCACATTATCCACAATTGGTGCGCATAAATGCCATAGGCCGAAATTAGTAAGCCCCCGCACCAACACATGGCAGAAACAAAACCCGTTTTGCGCGGTCCTTCACGTTCCAACCAGCCACCCCAAAGTGCGGCAGCGCAACCCAAAAAAACAAAAAAGAGCGTATACATCCAGCCCAAATCAAATTGTGTCCAATTGCAATCGGTTGCCGTTAACGCGCGAACTGTACCAGCAATTTTTTCTGCGAATGTTGTTGCATGGGCGGCACAAGAGGCAAGCGGCTTGCCATCTGCGTCCATCAAAGCATTTCCCAGTGGCTTCCAAAAAACACTAAAGCCATAGGCCATACCTATCGACAAGTGCACCGCTAGTGCAGCCGGAGGCACCGCCCAACGATTAAAATTTGCACCAGCGATTGAATTTTCTTTAGACAAAATACTTGCCATGCCGCCCCCTGAAATTATTTTTTAATTGCACATTTAAACTATGTTACATAGTGTTACAAAATGCCAAAAATGGCAATTATGCAAACAAGCCAGAACGTAAAACTTTTATTATTTGTCATGAATATGTCATATTAGAGTCACACAATAGCGTAACTCATATAAACTTCATGGATGAAGATGCCTGCTAATATTTTAGTTGTTGAAGATGAACCCGCGATACAGGAGCTGCTTGCCTTAAACATTACGCAAGCTGGCCACGCGCCCTTACGTGCAATCAGTGCAGAGCATGCGCAAGAACTGATGCGTTCGACGATTCCCGATTTAATTCTGCTTGACTGGATGTTACCCGGAATGAGTGGTATCGAATTTGCGCGCAAGCTTAAATCCGACAATCAATCTAAAACTATCCCTATCATCATGCTTACAGCAAGAGGGGATGAGTTTGATAAAGTACGTGGGCTAGAAGTTGGCGCGGATGATTATGTAACCAAACCGTTCAGCCCGCGCGAGCTTAATGCCCGCATTAAAGCCGTGTTACGTCGTAGAGCACCACAAATGACGGACGACCCGATAGAAATTCAAGGTTTGCTGCTTGACCCTACTACACATCGCGTTATCGGTAACGGTACCAATGTGGATTTGGGACCAACCGAATTTAGATTACTGCACTATTTTATGAGCAATGCCGAGCGTGTACATACACGTAGCCAGTTACTGGACAAAGTATGGGGTGATCGCGTGTTTGTTGAAGACCGCACGGTAGACGTGCATATTCGCCGTTTACGCAATGCACTCTCAATTTCCGGGCACGAAGATCTAATTCAAACGGTACGCGGTTCAGGTTACAGACTTTCTGCGCAATCTCATTAAAAATATCTATAATATGCTCACTTTTTAATAGTGAGCAATCGTGCAAAATATCCGCTGGAAAGCATTTTGGCTAGGTACATGTCTATCTGTAGTGTGTTTTTTTATATGGGCAGCAAAAGGCATTATTCCTGCCTTAGTTGTACTTTCCATAGGTTTATTTATCTATCTTGCAAGCCATATTTACTGGATACGAAAACTTCAAATTTGGCTCAAAAATCCAAACCCTGATGATGTTCCAACTGGTTCTGGCGTATGGGAAGGTATTTTTTCCGCAATATTTCAAACACACCGCAAACACTTACGCTCAGAAGCTGAGCTAATCTCCGCATTAGAAGGCTTTAAGCGTGCCACCAATGCTCTACCGGATGGCATTGTGGTACTTAACCGCAGAAATGAAATTGAATGGTGTAACCCGCCTGCAGAAATACAACTTGGACTGGATTTAAATAAAGATATCAATCAGGCTATCCACAATTTTGTGCGTTACGGCGAATTTATCGATTACCTGCAAGCCGAGCATTATGGCGAGCCAATTCATCTAAAATCAACACGCAATCCTGATATCACGTTACAAATTCAGCTCATTCCATTTGGTACCGAACAAAAATTACTCATTAGCCGTGACGTTACCGCGCAAGAAAAAACCGACCTCATGCGCCGTGATTTTATTGCTAATGTTTCGCACGAATTACGCACTCCATTAACCGTTGTAGGTGGCTTCTTGGAAACACTGACCGACACCAAAGGCGTGGTAGCAGACAGTGCCAGAAGCTATTTCGAAATGATGATTGATCAAACCAGCCGTATGCGCCGCATCATTGAAGATTTGCTCACGTTATCTCGCATTGAAAGCAATACTGATGTACCTGAAGACACAATCATCACAATGTCTACACTATTAAAAATGATTCAAAATGATGCTAAAGCGTTGAGCAACGGTAAACATAAGATTCATTTGGATACCGAAAAAAGTCTCAACATCATGGGTAATCAAGAAGAGCTATTAAGTGCTTTCAGCAACTTGGTAAGTAATGCCATTCGCTACACACCCGAAGATGGCGACATTTTCATCCGCTGGCAGCTACTTGATGACCAAGCACTATTCAGCGTACGCGACACCGGTATCGGCATTGAGCAACAACATATTGATAGATTGACTGAACGATTTTACCGCGTCGATCGTAGTCGCAGTCGTGACACAGGTGGTACGGGCTTAGGTTTAGCGATTGTTAAACACATTCTACATCGCCACAAGGCCAAGCTCGAAATCACGAGTGAGTTTGGCGTTGGTAGCACGTTTAGCATTGTGTTCCCAAAATCTCGCACTGCGCAAAAGGCGACTACCGCATGAAATTCAGCTGTTTGCTAACGTTGGTCTGTTTAGCAACAGCATGCTCGACAAATTCATCCGTTGAAAACAAAACAGTGCCAGAACGTGGTGACAGAAGCGCAGTGAATCAGCTTGCCAAAACTGATTTTGACCGCATAGCCGATGTGGAGCTTGATGAAAATACGCAAAGTCTACGTACGATTATGACTAAGCTCTATAAACGAAATCCGCGCGAGCTACACAAAAGCACGCCCGACCCAGCCGAAAAAATGGTGAATTGGGTCTTCGATGGCGAAGCGCATCACAATTGGCAGTTTAAAGAGATTGGCAACAAACAGGGCACTGAGGCTATTTTTTTAGCGTTCGATGCTAATTATCAAGGTGATCGTGTATTGCCTTTTATTGTCGGCTTGCAGACGATGATAGCCAAAGCACATGACAACAAAAAAGAGTTCTACCTAACCGATAGCTTAGACCCACAGCGGCTTTATAACGTGGCGCGCAACATCGAAATTGCTGCATGGAAGCTTTCTAACAGCCGTGACGCAAATGGAAATTTATATTTACTCACTAATGAAATCAGCGACAAAGATCGCAATTTAAGCTTTGAACGAGAGTTTGGGAAAATGATAGGACGCACCGATCTATATGCAACCGCACTAGCAGAGAAATCGCAAAGAATGATTTCGCGTGTCATGCAAAACCTTGCTACTGCCGTTTTCTTGCCGTTTTAAGTACTGAACCCAGTCTTTAATTTAGCAAATAACGATGCGATGCTTCACAAGTGTTATGTAAACCATGAATAGTCCTTAGAGAGGTAGAAAATGGAAATGTCATCTCAACTCATATACTTACTAATTATTTTTGTATTGTTGGTATTTCCAAGAGCATTACAACGCTACCGCATTCCAGCACCACTCACATGCTTGGGCTTGGGCATACTCACTACAATATATGGTGCAGAATACGTAAATGACCAGACACTCCCTCTATTAGCAGCATTAGGCATATCATCGTTATTCTTGTTTGCTGGCCTAGAAGTGGATATTCAAAAATTAAAGGCGGACTCAAAGTTCCTGTTTTTCCATTTAGTTTTTAGATGTATCTCATTAGCTATTTGCGCTTGGCTTTTAATGCGCTATTTGGGTTACACATGGCAAGCTGGCGGATTAATTGCTTTAGCCCTTATCACACCATCTACAGGCTTTATTTTAGAGTCACTTGCTAGTTTAGACTTGGATGAGCACGAAAAAAATTGGATCACAAGCAAGGCTATTGCAGGCGAATTACTTGCCTTATGCTTGCTATTCGTTTTATTGAAAGCAGGTGAAACATACCAAGATCTAGCTGTCCCGTCAGGTGTACTTTTGCTTTTGATATTTGGCCTACCTGCATTTTTAGTACTATTAGGTAAAATCATCATTCCCCATGCCCCGGGATCTGAGTTTTCTTTGCTGATCATGGTTGGTTTGATTGCCGCGACCATCACTAAATCACTTGGCGTTTATTACTTAGTCGGTGCTTTCTTAACAGGGTTTGCTGCAAGACAGCTTCGAATAAAAATGCCAGATCTGGCTTCAGAAAATAATCTACACGCGGTCAAACTATTTGCCTCTTTCTTTGTACCATTTTATTTCTTTCATGGCGGCATCGAAGTTCCGCATGGCGCCTTGCAAATAGATTCGCTACGGTTAGGAATCTGCATAACCGCCGTAATACTGCCGCTAAGAGTGGGTGTTATTACATTGCATAGATATTTCCTTCATAAAGATAGCCTAAAAAGCAGCCTCAATATTGGGGTGTCACTATCACCAACCCTCATTTTTACCTTAGTCATCGCCAGCATTCTGCATGAACGATTTGGAATAACCGACGTCCAGTTTGGCGGTCTATTAGTTTATGCGGCATTAAATACAATGCTGCCAGTATTGCTATTAAAGATACCTGTTAGCCTAGATGTTGATATACCAATAATGAATACGCAGCAAGCAAATAATGCTGACCGTAAAACTTAAGTCTAAAATTGATTAAGATTGTGATGGTTAATTAGATGGGTAGCTTTTAGCATAAGGCAGCTTAAACCATTTCTGATAAAACTGCCTAGCCACAAAAATCATACTACTAGCTTCTAACGTTGATAGCAGTACCTAACTTCTCTGCATTCACTACTTCAGCACTGATATTATCAGTCTTTAGCTTTTCATTACTGGGTATTGCATCAACTACACGTGCGATTTCTTTGCCTGATTTGTTAAAGAAAATCAACGCAGGTAGCGCATCTTTGCTTAATGCCAACTCTTTTAATGATGCTTTTAATTGTGAATCCATTGGCACCATCAGCAAAGGTTTATAACCCGGGTTATTCTCCAGTTGCGTTGATAGCAGATTAGCCGCATCAGCCGCAGCCTGTCCACGTTCCGAGACCATAAGAATCACGCCTTTTTCACTTTCTTTCACAGTCTGCATCACCAAGTTGCGTACTCCGTCAAAATCCGGATCGGCAACTGCGTTCAGTACAGTAAATGCAAACAAACCACCCAACAAAATTGGAATCTTTAATGAATATCTTTCCATGGTATTTCTCCTTAAAAAAACAATACGAAATGTATTGCCTTCAAGTAACAGCATAAGCCGTGCCAATGACAATTAAGTTAAAACCAAATGAATATTGCGTGAAACTGATGCCCTGAGAACCAATAGAATAGAGCTCACTGGAGCATCTATATGAAGTGATGATGACAAAAAATGAATTAAATAAAATGCAATAAAGCTGTGCAAATGAATAAAAATAGTGCGTGAATTTTAAATGCCCACCAAACCCAAGTAAGCTAAATACCTTGCATAGTGCTGTAAACAATATTAATCTGGTTGCATCGTCGTCATAAATTTTATCCTATTGATTAAAAAGAGGTTAATAATGAAAAAAATCGTATGTTTTATTGTTTTTAGCGTCTTTAGCTTGCATGCCTTAGCCGACTGGGATTACGAGCTTGAAGCCAAAGAAGCTGCTGAAAAAAAGGCTCTTGAGGAACAGCAAGCCAAAGAAAATGCCAAAGCCGACGTGATGAGAAAAGATGCAGAAGCCAAAGCCAATGCGAAGATGCAGCAGCAAAATAAAAAAACCATGGCCAGCAAGCGCAAAGCCCTGGGCAAAGCGGCGAATGGTAAATCGGATGCAGAAGTAGAAAAACTCTATGATGCCAAAGTGCAAAAAGATATGGCAGAGGCACAAAAAGCAGCCAACACCCCCAACCCGGAAAAAGAAGCACAAATGAAAAAAATGTATGGCAAAGACACCAAAGATTTAATGAACATGTCGGATGAAGAGCTGGAAGCTTTCTCTAAAGATATGGAGAAAAAGTATAACCAGTGATAAAAAAAGCCGCGAGAGCGGCTTTTTTTATCACTCAAAATCTAAGCCAATCCCACTTCCACCAAATTATCAGAGAACGTCGTCGAATGCCCCATATCTCCAAACTCGGCAGCGCTGATGCAATTGACCGTGCCTTTATTCAATTGCCGCCAATAGCCCAGCGTAGCTACGACAATACCAGGATTAACATCTTTGGTAATGCGTGCATCGCCTTCAAACGCACCGCGATCGTTAAACACCTTGACTTTCGCACCCTCCGCAATGCTGCGCATTTCAGCATCGGCAGGGTGAATCATCACGAATTGTTCACCCTGGCCTTTGATTTTCTCGGCCACGTTAGCGTAGCAAGAATTTAAAAAGCCATGACTTTTTGGCGAGATAATACTGAGCGGATATTTTTTAGCGAGTTCAGGATTACTTTCTGCACTTTCCCGATTCGCCACGTAATCCGGTAGCGCGTCTAAATCTTCACCAGGCTGGAAACCTTCGTACATTTGGCGGAACGGCCCTGCGACGAAGTTTTTCGCACCTTCTACCAAGAACATGCATTTGCCGGTTGGTGTTGGAAAGCGACCGTTTTTGTGTGGTGCACGGTCATCTTTGGTGCCCACTTTCAGTTTGGCAAAGCCGTGTTCGCGCATGTAGGCGAGGCTATAGCCTTCGCAAGCAGGCGCATCCCAAGCGACATAGTTTTCCAGACATTCGGAATCTGTCCATTTGAAGTTATCTTCTTCAAAACCCAAGCGCTTAGCCAGTCGACGGAAGATTTCATTGTTTGGTAGAGCTTCACCGGGCGGGTCGATGCACTTGGCGTTATAGGTCAAATAGAGGTGTCCCCAGCTCAAAATCATATCTTCCATCTCTGCTCCCATAGCGGCCGGGAGAATAATATCAGCATACGCTGCGGTATCAGAAATAAAATGGTCAGCCGCAATCGTGAACAAATCTTCGCGTTGCAAACCTTTGATGATTTTGTCGGTTTCCGGCGATTGCGTCACTGGGTTGGTGTTCCACACCATCAGCGATTTAATCGGGGTTTTGAGTTTAATCTCGCCCGTCAGCACGCGTCCTAATTGCAAAATATTGGCGACTTGCGTACCCTCCGGAATCAAATCGGGGCGTGAAATCACATCAAAACGGTAAGGATGCTCCCACACTGGGAACTGCAAAATGCCACCGCCTACATGCCGCCAAGCACCTATGAGCGCGGGTAAACAGGTCACCGCACGTATGGCTTGGCTACCACCATAGCTGCGCTCTAAAGCCACGCCGATACGAATCGCCGCTGGTGATGTAGTAGCATATTCACGCGCAAATTTGCGAATATCCGCAGCTGGAATACCGGTGATTTTCTCCGCCCATTCCGGCGTGCGTGTCTTGGCCCGCTCTGCCAGCTCGTTAAAACCCACAGTGTAATTATCAATATAGTCTTGATCTTGCAACCCTTCTTGAATAATCACGTTCATTACCGCCATCGCCAATGCACCGTCAGTGCCTGGCTTGGGCGCAATGTGCCAATCGGCTTCTTTGGCGGTTTTAGAGGCATATGAATCAATCACCACCACTTTCGCGCCTTTCTTTTGCGCGTCGTGAATAATATGCCAGTGATGCAAATTGGTAGAAACTGAATTTGATGCCCACACGACGATATATTTAGAGTGTATGAAGCTTTCAGGGTCAACGCCGGCAGTCGGCCCTACAGTCAATAACCATGCGGTACATGAACCTTCTCCGCAGAACGTACGCTCGGTCACCGTGGCGCCCAAACGATTAAAAAACGCATCACCTCCATTTAAACCATGCACCAAACCCTGATTGCCCAAATAGCTGGCAGGCATAATGGCTTGCGGGCCATCGGATTTGATAATCGCCTGCCATTTGTCCACAATCGTATCCAATGCTTCATCCCAGGTGATTCGCGTAAACTGCTTGCTGCCTTTAGGGCCGGTACGCTTCATCGGATAAAGCAAACGGTCTGGATGATAATGGCGCTTTTCGTAATCTTTGAGTTTGACACACAGACCCCCACGCGTCATCGGATGGTCGGCATTACCCTTAACGCCTATCAGCTTACCATTTTGAACTTCAAATACCATCGAACAGGTATCCGGACAATCGTGCGGACAGCCGCCATGGAAGGTTTTAATACTGGTATCTACGGGCGAATTCATGACAAACTCCTCAAAGTGAACGTTAATCGTATGGTCTGTTTTATATGTTATGGATAATAATATATACCTATCTGTATAGTCCTGCAATAATATACAAAGACACAATTAGAATTAAGATTTTATAATACAGTATGGATAAGCCTTTACAACTACTAAACAGCCTTACCCCCAGCCAGTTTTTGCAAGAGTATTGGCAAAAAAAACCTCTCTTGATAAAAAGTGCGATTTCGGATTTCAAGGGATTGTTAAACCCAAATGAGCTGGCTGGCCTAGCTTGTGAGGATGATGTGCAATCACGCATTATTCAGCATAAAAACAAAAAATGGTCTGTTAAAAATGGGCCGTTTGACGAAACTTATTTTGCCAAACTGCCAGAAAAGGATTGGACACTTTTGGTGCAAAGTGTGAATCATCACTTACCTGAAGCTGAAGAACTGCTCTCACAATTCAACTTTATTCCATATACGCGACTGGATGATTTAATGGTGAGCTACGCGCCGAGTGGTGGCGGTGTGGGCGCACATTTTGATTCGTACGATGTATTTTTACTGCAAGGCACAGGAAAAAGACGTTGGAAAATAAGTAGTCAAAACGACTTAAGCTTGATAGATGGTATACCCTTGAAAATACTTAAAAGTTTTGAAGCCGAGCAAGAGTGGGTGCTGGAAGCAGGCGATATGCTCTATCTGCCGCCACAAATTGCTCATTGGGGCATTGCCGAAACTAACGACTGCATGACCTATTCAATAGGCTTTAGAGCACCGAAAACACAGGAACTGATACACGAGTTTCTGAACTATCTACAAGACAATACTCAGGAAGCGGGGCTGTACGAAGATGCAGACTTGCGTTTGCAAAAACATCCTGCCGAGATTAGCAAAAGTATGATTGATAAGGTGGCGCAAAGCTTGCAAAAGATCATTTGGGATAAAAGTAATGTGGCAGATTTTTTAGGAAAATACTTAACCGAACCCAAACCCGATGTCATTTTTAAACCATCTCGTAAAACTTCTCTGGACGAATTTATTAAGAAGATTGCCAAAAAACCACTGCGTCTCGACCTGAAGTCACAGTTGCTTTTTTATCAAAATAATTTTTATTTAAACGGCGAAGTAATCACTGTGCCAGCGCATCTTATTGACTGCTTGCATAATTTGGCAGACCATCGCAAATTGGATGCAACGAATTTGAGTATAGACGTGCAAAAATCACTTGCAAGCATGCTCTACCAAGCTTATCTGGCGGGCTTCCTGGACATATAATAATTTGAGATTTCAATGGATAATGAATTAATTCCTAATACCATTATTGTTGGCGAACGCAATTACGAGGCAGCGCTGGATTTGGTAATCGCTGAGGCGCGCGGTGAGTTGTTGATTTTCGATCAGGATTTTTTGCATGGAGACTACAACAGCGCACAACGCTACGACTTATTGCATCATTTTTTAAGCGAGAACCCATTAAGCAAACTCACGATTATTTTGCAGAGCACCGATTTTTTTAGAACGTGCCCGCGCTTGTTTAAATTACTGGAAATTTACAGTCACAAGATGGTTGTGTATGAAACCAATGACCATGCAAAAATTGCCAAAGATTGTTTTGTGCTAGCGGATAAGTGTCATTATTTAAGACGATTCCACATTGACCAAGCGCGTTTCAAATTTGCACTGGATGACGTGGAAACTGCAGCCAGTCTCACTTCACGCTTTGAAGAATTGTTGGAAGAAACAACTGAAGCCGTTTCAATCGGTAAACTAGGGCTCTAACAATGTGAAAAATTTTTTGTTGTTGTTTTTATTTTTCAGTTTGCCTGCGATTGCAGATACGGAATTTAAAATTATCACTCTGCAACACCGTTTTGCAGCTGATTTGTTACCAATTATCTCACCCATGGTGGGTGAATACGGTACAGCGACAGGCATGGATAACCAGCTGATTTTGCGCACCAGCCCGGAACTTATGCGCGAGATAGAGCAAACAGTTGCACAACTTGATGTGACAAGAGTAAATCGCAAAATTACGGTAAAAACCAGCAACAACATACAAAACCAGCAAGAACGTGCAGAGGCCAGTGGTAACGTCAAAATAGGTAATGTAACTATCAGCAATGATCGTCGCTTGCCATCCAATAGTGGACGAGTAGAGATAGAAAACAATAGTAGCCGCATCAACCAAAATAGTAATCAATTTATTAATGTGATCGATGGTGAGCAAGCGTTTATTCGTGTGGGAAAAATCATACCGTTTACCAATGAATGGATAACGATTACGCAACGATATACACATG
>Ga0315912_10002320_pt1 | contig 20643 bp, 16 predicted proteins | sample VfabasoilMG_FD_204469 | JGI IMG/M metagenome (GOLD analysis project Ga0315912, IMG submission 204469) | Garden soil microbial communities collected in Santa Monica, California, United States - V. faba soil | ecosystem: Environmental > Terrestrial > Soil > Garden | place: USA: California...
TGGAGCGCACGCGCGATCGGCCGCTGCCCGCCGGGCGGCTGACGACCCGGGCCGCCGTCGCGATCGCGAGCGGCCTCGGCGTCGCCGCGTTCGCGCTGCTCGCGATCTCGACGAACCTCCTCAGCCTCGCGCTCGCCGCCCTCGCGCTGGTGCTGTACATCTTCGTCTACACGCCGCTGAAGTACCGCACGGCGGCGGCCGTGCTCGTCGGGGCCGTGCCGGGGGCGATGCCGGCGCTCCTGGGCTGGACGGCGGGGACGGGCCGCATCGATCCCTACGGACTCACGCTCTTCCTCATCCTCTTCATCTGGCAGATACCTCACTTTCTCGCCATCTCGATGTTCCGCCATCACGAGTACACGCGCGCCGGCATACACGTGGTGCCCGCCGTGCGCGGCGAGGCGGCGACGCGGCGCGAGACGCTGGCGTACACGCTGGCGCTCGTGCCGACGAGCCTCGCGCTCGTGCCGCTCGGGGCGGGCGCCATCTACGCGACGTGCGCCCTGCTCGCGGGCGGCGTGCTCGTCGCCTTCGCGGTCATGGGGATCAGGGACACCGTGGCGCCCTGGCCGCGGCGCTACTTCTTCGCGACGCTCGCGTACCTGCCGGCGCTCGTCGTCGGACTCGCCGTGGACGGGGCGCTGTCATGAGCGACGTGGCTCTCCAAGTCCGCGGCCTCGCGCATGCCTACAAGCAGCGCCGCGTCCTGACCGGCATCGATCTCGACGTCCGACGCGGCGAGGTCTTCGGACTGCTCGGGCCCAACGGATCGGGCAAGTCCACCGTGCTCGCGATCCTCGCAGGGCTGCTCGCGCGACAGGAGGGCAGCATCCGTTGGGACGGCCGCGAGATCCACGCCTCGGATCGCAGCTTCCGCGCCGATCTCGGCGTTGTCTTCCAGCGGGCGAGCGTCGATCCGAAGCTGACCGCGCGCCAGAACCTGCTCGTCGCCGCGGCGCTCCAAGGACTGCCGGGCGCCGTCGCGCGCACGCGATCGGCTGAGCTGCTGAAGGCGGCCGGCCTCGAGGATCGAGCGGGTGACGACGTCGGCGAGTTCTCGGGCGGCATGAAGCGGCGGCTCGATCTCGCGCGCACGCTCATCCACGATCCGCGCCTGCTGCTCATGGACGAGCCGACGTCGGGCCTCGACGAGGCCTCGTTCCGGGACACGTGGCGCCGCCTCGAGACGCTCCGCGAAGGACGCGAGCTCACCATCCTCGTCGCGACGCATCGGCCGGAGGAGGCCGAGCGATGCGATCGGCTCGCCATCGTGCACGAGGGCCGCGTGATGACGGTCGCAACGCCGACGGAGCTCCAGGCGCTCGTCGCGAACGACGTGGTGGCGCTCGACTGCGCCGATCCCGAGCGGCTGCGCGCCGAGCTGAAGGCTCGCTTCGGGCTCGAGTCGCTGCTCCATCGCGGGCAGGTGCTCGTCGATGCCGAGCGGGGACACGAGCTGATACCGCGCCTCGTCGAGGGCCTGCGCGACGTGCGGCTCGACGCCGTCTCGCTGCGGCGGCCGACGCTCGCCGACGCGTTCCTGAAGGTCACGGGCAGCGGCCTCGCCGACGGAGAGGAGGGCGTGGCATGAGCCTGCGGCCGGGCGTTCTCGCGCAGGAAGCGGGGATGGTGCTCTGCATGTGGCGGCGCGAGCTGCTGCGCGTGCGCAAGGAGCGCGCGCGCTGGATCGGCGCGCTGGCGCAGCCGCTGCTGTTCTGGCTCATCATCGGCGGCGGGCTCTCGAAGTCGTTCCGCATCCCCGGAGCCGAGCACGTGGGCTCGATGCAGTACTTCTTCCCCGGCATGCTCGTGATGGTCCTGCTCTTCACGAGCATCTTCGCGACGATATCGGTCGTCGAGGATCGGCAGCAGGGGTTCCTCCAGTCCGTGCTCGTCGCGCCGGGCTCGAGGCTCTCGATGGTCGCCGGCAAGGTGCTCGGCGTCACGACGCTCGCCGTCGTGCAGGTGATCTTCTTCCTCGTCGTCGCGCCCTTCGCGGGCTTCCCGCTGCACGGCGTGAGATGGCTGCTGCTCGCGGTCGTCTCGCTGCTCGCGTGCATCGGGCTCACCGCCATGAACTTCACCTTCGCGTGGCTGCTGAACTCGGTGCAGGCCTACCACGCGATCATGGGCGTGCTGCTGCTGCCGCTCTGGTTCCTGTCGGGCGCCATGTTCCCGCCGCCCGGCGGCTTCCTCGGCGCGCTGATGATGCTCAACCCGCTGACGCACGCGGTGGATGGCCTGCGGCAGGCGCTCGCGCCCGATGCGCTCGGCGTGCGGGGTCTGCCCGTCCCGATCGTGCTGCTCATCCTCGCCGCCTACGCGACCGCGATGCTGCTGCTCGCGGCGTGGTCGTGCCGCCGGCGCGAGGCGAGTTGAGCGAGGGCGCGCGGCGATCCCTCTGGCGTGAGCCGGCGCTCTGGGGATTCCTGATCGGCGCCGCGATGCTGACGGCCGTGGTGCCGCTGCTGCGCCGCGTGCCCGATCCGCCGCCCGTCGTCGGGCACGTGCCGGCGAGCTGGGCGTGGAGGCTCGAGGATGCCGGCGGGCGCGCCTTCGGCCCGCGCGATCTCGCGGGCCGCGTCGCCGTCATCGGCCTGCTCGGGCGCGATGGGGATTCTGCGTCCGTTCTCGGTCGTGCGATGCGCACGCTCGACGAGCGCTACGAGCGCACGGGCGCCGACATCCTCCTCGTCTCCATCGACGTCGCGGATCGGAGCGCCGCCGAGCGCGGCGCATGGATCGCGGCGCATGCGCACGGACGGCCGGCACGCTGGCACGCGCTGGGCGGGGTTCGCGCGACCGCGTGCGGCGTGGCCGACGACGTGTTCTCGAGTGCGGGTGAGCCCATCGACTGCGCTCGCGGCGTGATCGACGCCTCGCGCCTCGCGCTGCTCGACGGATCCGGCGCGCTGCGCGGCATCTACGGCAGCACCGGCGAGTCCCTGGACGAGGCCTTCGAGCGCTCGCTGCGGGTCCTCGACGAGGCGCACGCGCGTCGATGAGGCGCGTCGCGCCGCCGGTCCCCGGTGCCACGTGCCACCATGGCGGCTGGCGCCGTCCGGTCGTAGAGTCTCGCGAGCTTCTCGCAACCACCCAGAGGTCTTCCATGCGTCACGTCAGCCAGCTCGCCGCCCTCGCCGCGCTCCTCGTCTTCAGCCCCGCATGCGCCCGTGCCCACGGGGTGCACGAAGAGACGAAGGACAAGGCCAAGCCCGCGGCGACCAGCGCCGCCAAGCCCGCGGCGGCCAGCGCTGCCATGGCGACGCCTGCCGCTCCCGCGACGAAGTCGGGGGAGGCCGATCGCATCACCATCCAGCACGTGCTCATCGGCTTCACGGGCAGCGTGCCCGGCAAGACCATCACGCGCACGAAGGAGGAGGCGAGCAAGCTCGCGCACGAGATCCTCGAGCGGGCGAAGAAGGGCGAGGACTTCGACGCCCTCGTCAAGCAGTACACCGATGATTCGCCCCCCGGCATCTATTCGATGGCGAACAACGGCGTGGCGCCCGCGCAGGGCGAGTGGGCCCGCGGCCGCATGGTACCGGCCTTCGGCGACGCGGGCTTCCCGCTCCAGGTCGGCGAGTTCGGCATCGCCGAGTTCGACCCGGCGCGCAGCCCGTACGGCTGGCACGTCGTCAAGCGCATCAAGTAGGGCTGCGCGATGAACTTCCCCGACCTGGCGACGCTGAAGCTGACGAAGAACCCGAGCGGGCTCGCGTGGGCCGACGTCGAGGTCGGCGCCGGCAAGGAAGTGAAGCGCGGCTCGAGCGCCGACATGCACTACACCGGCTGGTTCCAGGACGGCACGACGTTCGACTCCTCGCTCGAGAGCGGCAACACGTTCGCCGTCCGCAACGTCGGTCGCGCGGGCGTCATCGAGGGCTGGAACGAGGGCCTCGTCGGCATGAAGGAGGGAGGCCGCCGCGTGCTGGTGATCCCGCCCGGTCTCGCCTACGGCGAAGCGGGCTATCCCGGCGCCATCCCCCCGAACTCGACCCTCGTGTTCATGATCGACGCGGTGAAGGTGACGGGGGTCTGAGGCTCAAGGGGGCGCCGCGCTCGCGCGTTGCGCCCCGCTGCGGCGTTCGCCATGCTTGGGGGCGCGCCCTCGCGTCGCATGGAGCCGCTTCATGAACCGCGTCCCCCTCGTTCTCTGCCTGCTGCTCGCGGCCGCCGCATGCACGGGCGACAAGACCCCGTCCGACCAGGCCGAGAAGCCCAAGGCGCCGCGCAAGCCGCGAGTCCCGCTCGGCACCGTGGACATGACGCCCGGAGCGGACAACTCGCCCGTGGGGACCAGCGCGGCGGAAGGAGCGAGCGCGCCGGCGAATCCCTACGTCGTGCCGATCATGCCCGACCTGACGAAGCTGACGTTCACGACGAACGAGAGCGGACTCAAGTGGGTGGACGAGAAGGTCGGCGATGGCGCCGAGGTCGTCGAGCACGGCGTCGCCGAGGTGCACTACTCGAACTGGCAGGAGAACGGCGAGGCGCTCGACTCGTCGCTGAATCGAGGGAAGCCGCCGTACGCCGTCAAGAACGTGGGTCACGCCCCGGACATCCCGCCAGGCTGCAACGAAGGCCTGCTCGGGATGCGCGCCGGAGGCCGGCGACTGCTGATCATCCCGCCGCAGCTCGCGTTCGGCGCCGACGGCAAGGACGCCATCAAGCCGGGCGCGTCCGTCGTCTTCGAGGTGGACGTGCTCAGCGCGACGCCGCCGCCGAAGATGCCGCCGCCGATGACGTTCCCGGACTTCGCGAAGCTGAGCCTCACGACGAACGAGAGCGGGCTCGAGTGGACGGACCTCGTCGTCGGCACGGGCAACCCGATTCGCTTCGGCACGACGGCACACCTGCACTACACGGGATGGCTTCCCGACGGGACGAAGGTGGACTCGACGATCGACGCGGGCGAGCTCTATCCCGTGCACGGCGTCGGCCATGCCGAGGTGATCCCCGGCTGGAACGAGGGACTCATCGGCATGCTCGAGGGCGGACGGCGGGTCATGGTGCTGCCGCCGCATCTCGCCTTCGGCGCAGAGGGCGTGCCACCGCTCGTCCCGCCGAACTCGACGATCGTGTACGTCGTGGACGCCGTGTACGCGACGGGACCCTGACGAGAGATCGACGTCACGCGGCATGAGCCTGCAACCGCGGCGGCTGCGCCTCCATCAGCTCGTCCTTCCGCCGGGCGATCCGGATCTCGCGCAGCTCGTCGCGCGGCGTCTCGGCGTGGATGCATCGCGCGTCGCGAGCGCCCTGCTGCTGCGCGAGAGCGTCGATGGCCGCGCGCGGCCACCGCGCCGCGTCGCGAGCGTCGAGGCGGTCGTGCTCGGCGGCGCGGAGATCCTCGCGCGCCGCAAGGGCGACGCGAGCGTGCGTGACGCCGAGGGCGACGCGTTCACGCCGACGGAGGGCACGCGTCGCATCGGCCGCCAGCCGATCGTCGTGGGCGCCGGACCGGCGGGGCTCTTCGCGGCGCTCGCCCTCGCGCGCAAGGGCTACCGGCCGCTGCTCGTCGAACGCGGCAAGACGGTGCGGCCGCGCTGGAAGGACGTGCGGCGATACTGGTCCACCGGGCAGATCGATCCCGAGAGCAACGTCGCCTTCGGAGAGGGAGGGGCCGGCACGTTCTCCGACGGCAAGGTCTACACGCGACGCAACGATCCGCGCAACGCGTTCATCCTCGACGTCCTCGCGAAGGCAGGGAACGCTCCCGACATCCTCACCTCCGCGCGGCCGCATCTCGGCACGAACCGGCTGTCGCGCGCGCTGTTCGCGTTGCGCGATCTCCTGTCGGCCGAGGGCGTGACCTGGCGCTTCGAGGCCCGCCTCGACGACATCGAGGTGGCGTCGGGCCGCGTGACGGCGGCCGTGGTCGCCGGCGAGCGCCTCGAGACCGATGCGATCTTCCTCGGCACGGGGCACTCTGCGCGCGACGTGCACGAGATGCTGCTCCGGCGCGGCGCGACGCTCGAGGCGCGGCCGTTCGCGGTCGGCGCGCGCATCGAGCATCCGCAGGCGCTCGTCGATCGCTGCCAGTACGGCGATGCCGCGCGCGCGGACGAGCTGGGTGCTGCGAGCTACATGATGGCCTGGCAGGATCCTGGCGGCGACGGCGCGGCCCACACGTTCTGCACCTGTCCTGGCGGCGAGGTCGTCGCCGCGTCCACGGAGGGCGGCGCGCTGACCGTGAACGGGATGTCCTACAGTCATCGCAAGCAGCCCTGGTGCAACTCGGCGATCGTCGTCGAGGTGGATCCCGCGAAGCTTCCAGGCGAGGATCCGCTCGCGGGCGTCGCGTGGCAGCGGCGACTCGAGGCGCGAGCGGCGGAAGAGGGCGGCGGTTCCGATCGCGCGCCGGCGCAGCGAGTTCCGGACTTCCTGGCGGGCCGCGCGTCGGAGGGCGAGTGGGAGACGTCGTACCGGCTCGGCATCCGCGGCACGGATCTCGCGCGCGTGCTGCCGGAGAACGTCGTGCGCTCGATGCGCGAGGCGATCCGCGCCTTCGGGCGGAAGATCGACGGCTTCGACACGCAGGGCCATCTCGTGGCCGTCGAAGCACGCACGACGTCGCCCGTGCGCGTCGTTCGCGACGCGGCGAGCGCCGAGTCGGTGAGCGTCGCGGGGCTCTTCCCGATGGGAGAGGGCGCGGGCTACGCGGGAGGCATCGTGTCGGCAGCCTCCGACGGACTGCGCAGCGTGGAGCGCATCGCCGCCTGGAGCTGAGCGCCGGTCAGCGGATGGTCGCGGGCTCCGTCTCGTGCAGCTCGACGCGGTTGCGTCCGCGGCTCTTCGCGCGATAGAGCGCGAGGTCGGCGGAGTGGATCAGCGACTCGACGTCGCGGCCATGCGTCGGGAAGAAGGCAATGCCGATCGAGATGCGCACCTGGTAGAGCGTGTCGTGGTGGCGGAACCAGCGCGAGCCGACCGCCTCGCGAACGCGCTCGGCCACGACGCTCGCCTCGTCGCCGTCGGTCTCCGGCAGGAACGAGCAGAACTCCTCGCCCCCGTAGCGACCGTTGACATCCACCGTCCGTGTCGCCTCGCGGATGATGCGGCCGACCTCGGCGAGGCAGTGGGAGCCCACGAGGTGGCCGTGCGTGTCATTGACCTGCTTGAAGTGATCGAGGTCCATCATCAGCACGGAGAGCGGGTGCGTGTACCGCTCGGCGCGGACCAGCTCCTTCTCGAGGGCGCGCATGAACGAGCGCTTCGTGAGCAGGCCGGTGAGGTCGTCGACGTGGATCATCTCGACGATGCGCGACTGGTAGGCGAGGTCCTGACGATCGAGGACGGCGAACTTCAGCGTGCTGCCGCCGATGAGGATCTTGTCGCCGCTGTGGAGGGCCGCACGCTCGACGGGCTCGCCGTTGAGGAAGGTGCCGTTCGTCGAGGCGAGATCCACGATCTCGTAGTCGTGCGGTCCCGCGCCCGTGCGGCGGATGAGCGCATGCCGGCGCGAGACGCGCGTCTCGGGGAGGACGATGTCGCTGTCGGCCGTGCGGCCGAAGACGGTCTCGTCCTTGGTGAGGGAGTGGAGCGCCCCGATCTCGTCGCCGTCGTACACGATGACGGACGCGACGCCTTCGCGCGACGCTTCCCGCCTCAGCTCGGGCGGGGGGGCCAACTGCCTGGTGCCGTCGTCTTGCACGCTTGCGCTCCCCATCACTGCGGTCCCGGCAGGGGCCGGGTTCGTCCACTCAGGAATCGGCCGGAATCGCCGCAAGCTTGAGTCGCGCCCACGGGGCGGGCAGGGGCGGGGGAGATCGGGCCGCCTTGACCGGGTGGGGTCCGCCCCCTAGAATCCCCGCCTTCCGCCACGCCATGCACTCGTAGCTCAGTTGGATAGAGCATCTGGCTACGAACCAGAAGGCCGCACGTTCGAGTCGTGCCGAGTGCACCAGCGCCGGGGCGTGAGGATCGGGGGGACGGGAGACGAGCGGGGGATGCTGCGCGCGATTCTCGTGTTCGTCGCGCTCGCGTTGCCGGCGCTGCCGGCGCGCGCGGGCTACTCGCACGACTGGATCTGGAAGGCCGAGCCGGATCGCGCGCAGGTGGATGCGTGCCTCGTCGAGATGCGCGCAATCGTCGCGGCGAGCGGGGACATCGTCACGACGGACATCCCCGGCTGCGGCGAAGGAGCGGGCGCTCATCCCGGCGAGCTGTGCTTCAACGGGATCGGCGACGACGCGCACGAGGACTTCGTCTTCCCGGGCACGACCGGTGACACCGATCCGCCGGATCCCATGCTCAAGGGCTGGAACTCGTGCAAGACGATGTTCAGCAGCGCCAAGCCGTACGACGAGGTCGTCACCGCCTGCCTGATCGTAGCGCGCGATCACTTTCCTCCCGAGACGCTCGAGATCCTCAGCGATGGCACTTGGGCCGACTGGGCCGACGGCGCCGCGCTCTACGAGCGGGTGCTTCAGCGGACGGCTCGCGATCCGACGACGCCCGGGGAGGCGTTAACCCTCGGAGACGAGGATGAGCCCGCGGCGCGAGATGGTGGCGACCCGACCTCATCGCGCGGCGGACCCGCGCTGCTCCTCGTCCTGCTGCTCGGCGCGGCTGCCATCGTCGTCTGGTCCCGGCGACGCCCTGCTGCGCCGTCCGCTCCGGCCGTGGCGCCCGCGCCGAAGGTGCTGCCGTTCTTCGGCAGCTTCGACGACTCTGCGCGCCGCCTCCTGTTCTTCGCGCGACACGAGGCGCTCCAGCATCGGCACGCCGCCATCGAGCCGCTCCACATGCTCGCCGGAGCGCTCGTTCAGCCGGGCGAACGCCTCGCGCGCCTTCTCACCTCGCAGGGCGTTTCCGTCGAGCCGGTGCTCGCGGATCTCCGCGCGCGTCTCGCCGCATTTCCGGCCAGCGCACGGGAGGGCGCGTCGCCCGAAGAGATCGCGCTGTCGGCCTCGACGAAACACGTGCTCAAGCGTTGCGTGGGACGGCAGCCGCCCCTCGGCGAGCGCATCTCAGACCTGCACGTCGTCCTCGCCCTCCTCGAGCTCGGCCGCAGCGACGGCGCGGCCCTCGATCCGGCACTCGCCGACCTGCGTCTCGGCAGCATCAGCCCGGCCGACGTCGAGGCAGCGATTCACCAGCCGTGAATCAACTCAGGCGCTCGAACGCGAGTTCCGGCCGCCTGTTGGAGAGCATGCCGGCCTCCGCCGCGCGCGCCAGGAGGCTGGAGTCCTCGATCCAGCGCTGGAGCCATTCCGTTCCGTCGACGGATGCCACCCTCAGCACGCGCAAGTCGCTCTCGAAGCCGCACGTCGCGAGGCTCCTGAACGCGCTGACGATGGCGCATGCCTGGACATCAGGGTTGCGCCACGACAAGGGAATGAGGGTGACACCCGTGGCCGATTGTTTCCAAAGTAGCCAAAGGAGAACGCTCCCGATGGCCCCTGCCAGATGGCTCACGTGCGTGAGGTGCGGCATCGTGAAGCGCGCGAACGGATTCCTGCTCCGGGCGCGATAGCGCATCGAGACGGCGATGGGCCACGGGAGCGTCGGCGATCCCGTGGGCGTGAGTACGCGCGCTCGCGCCACTTCGCAGGTCCATCGCGTCAGCGCAGGGGGGATCGGCGCGGGCTCGAAGGATGACGAGACGAGATCCTCCACGCGACGGCGCAGCTCGGCGTTCGCTCCGAAGATGAGCGCGTCCGACGGCACGGCGAACGCGTCGGTTGCATGCAGCTCGATCGTGCAAGAGCCGAGTCGATAGGCGAGCACGCGCCATCATCCCATGCAGGAGACGGGCGCCGAGGGGAGCGCAGTGGCTGCTCGACCGTTGGTCTGCCCGAGCGCGGGCGTCGCGATGGGACGGCCGCGCCACGAGGCGCTGCGAGATCACGCCGCACAGCACGCTGGCGAGCTGGAGGCGGACCTGCGACTGCTGATGGGCGGGGAAGATGGCGAGGATGCGGTTGACGGTCTCCGTCGCATCGGTGGCGTGGAGCGTCGAGAGGACGAGATGCCCCGTCTCCGCGGCGAGGAGCGCCGTGTCGATGGTCTCGTGATCGCGCATCTCGCCGACGAGGATGACGTCGGAGCACTGCGTTCGTCGCGTCACAGCCATTGCTGTTCTCGCCCTGCTCCGTGAACGCATGGGCTTGATGCGTGACGGCCGAATTGGCTGCCGCCGGGCCGCGCACGCCCAACGCGTCGTTCGAGCCTGCAGGCCTTTCCCCGTGTCGCGCAACCTCGAGCAGGCCATGTTAGGCTGCTGGACCATCCAAGGGAGGATCCGATGGCGGTGCCCAAGCGTGTTGAGGATCGGATTTGTCGTGAGGTCAAGCGTCTCTCGCCCGTGATCGAGCAGGCAAGAGCGCGGGACGTGTCTGAGGCCGATACAGTAACTCTCGTGAAGGATGTGCTCGCCGATGCATTCGGCTGGGACAAGTACAACGAGCTGACTAGTGAGCACGCGATCCGCGGCACTCGCTGCGACGTCGCCATCAAGTCCGACGGCAAGCTCGTCATGCTGATCGAGGTCAAGGCCGCGGCGACTGACCTTGAGGAGCGCCACGTCAAGCAGGCTATCGACTACGCAGCCAATCAAGGAGTGGAGTGGGTCGTCCTGACCAACGCCGTGACGTGGCGTTTCTACCAGGTCATCTTCGGCAAGCCCATCGACAAGCGGATGCTCGCCGAGGCCAACCTGCTGGCGTGCCCGCCGGCCGATATCGTCGAGACGCTCTTCCTCCTCACGAAGGAGGGCTACTCGAAGGGTGCGCATGCTGACCTGCGCGACTTGAAGGAGGCGACGAATCGGTATCTCGTGGCCGCGCTCATCCTCAACGACACGGACGTTCTGCGCGTTCTGAGGCGCGAGCTTCGCCGTCACGTGGATGTCCTCGTGGACGAGGAACAACTCCTCAAGGTGCTCGCCGAGGAGGTGCTGAAGCGAGACGTGCAGGAAGGATCGGAGGCCGAAGCAGCCAAGCGCCGCGTGACGCGCGCGGAAGCTCGGGCCAAGAAGGTCGCCGAAGGAGATGTTGATGTCACGACGGACTCTGCGGTCGCGAGCGCGTCGTCCGCCGATACGCCGCCTGCAGTTGGTTCGACGCCAGTCGCTGCAACATCGGCGCCCGCGCCTGCCCCGCCCAGTGCGGAGGGTGCAGGCGTGCCGTCCGCATGACAGCATGAGCAGTTCTGGCTCCAGGGGCTCTCCTGCCTCGTCATGATACATGCGACCTTCAAGGCACGGGTCTTCTCGGCGCTCGAAGGAGTGGAGCCGATGACGTCGGCGTCCCGCTTGCTGAGCCTCGGGCTTGCCTCGCTGGTGTTGATAAACATCGCCGGGCTCATTGTCGAGACGCTGCCTAATCTCACACCCGGCGTCGTGCACGCGTTGGCCGCGATCGAGCGCACATCCTTGTGGATCTTTGCGTGCGAGGCCGCATTGCGGATCTGGTCGTGCACGGCGTCTCCTCGATACGCCCATCCTGTCATGGGGCGCTTGGCATTCGTCGCCACCCCGCTCATGGTGATTGACCTCCTGGCACTCGCCCCGTTCGCGCTCGCGCTATCGTCGCTCGACCTGCGTGTCCTGCGGATCTCACGGATCCTGCGCTGGTCACGAGCGTTCAAGCTCGCGCGGCAGACGACGGCGCTGCGTGTGGTGGGACGGGCGCTCTACACGAGCCGCATTGCGCTCGCCACAGCGCTCGCAGGGATGGTCGGGCTCGTGCTCGTGGCCGCGACCCTCATGTACTACGCGGAGCACGACGCGCAGCCCGAGCAGTTTTCGAGCATCCCGGCAGCCGCTTGGTGGGCCGTGACGACGCTCACGACCGTCGGGTACGGCGATGTGTATCCCGTGACCGCGCCGGGCAAGCTCGTCGCTACTCTCGTTGCCATGTTGGGCATCGCCTCATTCGCGATACCGACGGCGATCATCAGTTCTGCGATCACGGCCGAGCTGAGACGGGATGCGTCACCGGGAGCAGCGTGTCCGGCGTGTGGGCGGCACGCGACATGACGTCACGCCGTAGGGTCGCCGTGCACCCGATAGCTGGGACTCTCGGCATCCGCGCCCGCCATTTGGCCTGAGGCGCTGAGCTCCTGGCTTCAACTCGGTGGCTTGCCGCTCTCTTCGGCGCTGCCGCCGAGCTGTTCCCAGCGGCGATCGGTGCCGGAGCTGATCCCCGAGAGGCGGAGCTTGAAGTCGCCCGGGTTCGAGGCCTGGCGCGTCGCTTCCTCGGCGGTGATCAGGCCCTGCTGCACGAGCTGCATGAGCGACTGATCCATCGTCTGCATCCCGCTCGTGACGTGGCCCTGCGCGATGGCGTCGGGCAGCTGGCGCGTGCGCGCCGGATCCTCGATGAGCTCGCGGACATGCGCCGACATGCGCAGCACCTCGACGGCGACCACGCGGCCCTTGCCGTCGGCGCGCGCGACGAGGCGCTGCGAGATCACGCCGCGCAGCACGCTGGCGAGCTGCAAGCGGACCTGCGCCTGCTGATGCGCGGGGAAGACAGCGAGGATGCGGTTGACGGTCTCGGTCGCATCCGTGGCGTGGAGCGTCGAGAGGACGAGATGCCCCGTCTCGGCGGCGAGCAGTGCCGTGTCGATGGTCTCGTGATCGCGCATCTCGCCGACGAGGATGACGTCGGGATCCTGCCGCAGCGCGGCGCGCAGCGCGTGGCCGAAGGTGCCGGCGTCGAGGCCCACCTCGCGCTGGTTGACGATCGAGTACTTCTCGGCGATGAGGAACTCGATGGGATCCTCGATGGTGATGACGTGATCACTCTCGGTGCTGTTGACGTGATCGATCATCGCCGCGAGCGTCGTGGACTTGCCCGAGCTGGTCGTGCCCGTGACGAGGATGAGCCCGCGCTCCTCGAGGGCCATCTGCTCGAGCACGGGAGGCAGCAGCAGCTCCCTGATCGTCGGGATGCGCGCCGGGATGGCGCGCAGCGCGAGGCCGATCGCACCCCGCTGGCGGAACGCGTTGGCGCGGAAGCGCCCGAGGCCCGGCAGCTCGAGCGCGAAGTCGAGCTCCGTCGCGGCGTCGAAGGCCGCTCGCAGCGCAGGCGACATCGCCGCCGCGAGGAGCCTCGCCATGTCGTCCGCCGTGAGGCGCTGGCCGTCCTTCACCGGGCGGAGCCGGCCGTCCACCCGGCACACGGGCGGGAGGCCGGCCTTCAGGTGGATGTCCGACGCTCCCGCGCCGACGGCGGTCGAGAGAATCGCGTTGAGATCCATGGGAGCGATGGTAGCAGCGGGCTCGCGTGGTCCCGCTGCTACCCCCTGCCCCGCGTCAGGGGCAGCAGAGATCTGTCGCGCCGTCCACGCTGCCGCCGCCGATGAAGCCTGAAGCGAGGAGCGTGCCGTTGCAGCTCACGGACCATGAGGCGATGTTGTCGCTGAAGAAGCCGACGGTGTTGATAGCGAAATCGACCGGCGCATCGCCATCGGCGACAGCGACGCTGGCGGCGTTCGAGGTGCCGAAGCCATAGGGGCCGCCGGAACCCAGGAGGGCGCCGCCATCGCTCGTCAGAGCCCACTCCGTCTCGTCCAGGAATCCGGGGCCCGACACCGCGATGTCGAATGTCCCCCCGCAGGCCGGCGTCAGCGGGCGCCGCTTGAAGGCCAGGACGAAGCTGCCGGCATCCGATGGCGAGGCGCCACGCACGCGCACCCAGTGATACCCGGGCCCGGTGGGGGTGTAGTCCAATTCCGAGGTCCATCCGCACGCGTCGTCGTTGGACGCTACGAGGCTGCAGCCGGTGTTCATCATCTCGATCACGGAGTCGAATGTCGCGCTCGCTCCCGTCGGATCGCCGTCGGAGTCGGGATCGCAGAGCGTGAAGCGGTACGAGTAGGCGGGCAGGAGGTAGAAGCGGTACATGCGGCAGCCACCGTCGAGCTCGACGGTGGAGGGCGGCAGCGTCTGGTAGCTCGGCGTCGGCGGCGGCGCGGCGACGTCGTAGGTCCCGCAGGCGCGGCACGCGCCGGCCGTCCGCCGATACGCGAGCGTGTAGCTGCCCGCGTCCCACTGGCTGAAGCCCCGCACGCGGATGAAGAGAGCTCCGGTGTACGAGGGGACGATGTCGAGATGCGAGCTCGGGAAGCCGCAGCCGTCGTCGTTCGCGGCGAGGAACTCGCAAGCGGGGTTGTAGGCATCGAGCACGGTGTCGAAGCCCGCGGCTCCACCGGCAGCGTTGCCATCCAGGTCGGTGGCGCATGTCACGAACCGATAGGCGACGCCGGCCGTCACGAGGAACTTGTAGAGCCTGCACTTGTCCTGTGCGATGGAGGACGAGTGGCGCTGGTAGGTCGTCGTCGGCGTGAACGCTCCGAAGTCGGACGCGGGACAGGAGGCGCAGCGGGCGAGGTCGCGGTAGGCGAGCGTGAACGTGCCGAAGTCGCCGCTCTCGCTGCCGACCTCGACGTAGATGAAGGAGCTCGTCGCGGTCACGTCGATCTCATGGTCGGAATCGCACGGACTCCGCGACGGCCCGCCGATGGGCGAGCAGTCCGCGCCGCGCGCCGTGACGAGTGCCTGGAAGCTGGTGGTCGCGCCGGTCGGGATGCCGCTGGAGTCCGTCGGACAGAGCGTGAAGCGGTAGGTGCGGCCGATCGTCGCCAGGAACTTGTAGACGCGGCACTGCTGGAAGCCGATGGACGAGGAGTGCGTCTGGTAGTTGGCGCCCGGCGTGAACGCGCCGTAGTCGTAGGCGGGGCAGCTCTTGCAGGCGGGGGAGAGGTCGGCGTACGCGAGCCGGTACGAGTAGCCCGAGCCGCCGACGTTGAGGTTGCGCACCTTCACGAAGAAGAAGCCGGTGTAGGTCGCCGTGTAGTCGAGAACGGCGCGCGTGCCCGAGCAGGTCACGCCGGACGGTCCTGCGCCGCAGACGTTGCCCTGGTAGGTCGAGGATTCGATGGCCGCCGTGAAGTTGGCCGTGCCGCCGCCCTCGCAGAGCGTGAAGCGGTAGTTCCTTCCGCTCGTCACCGAGAAGCGGTAGACGCGGCAGTCGTCGGGGCCGATCGCCGACAGGTGGGACGCCCAGTTCTGCCCCGGCACGAAGGTGCCGTACTGGAACATCGGGCAGCTCGAGCAGGCGGCCGTCGGGGCGATCGGCGAGACCTCGGGCGCGTCGAAGCCGACGACGTGCTCGTAGGCGCCGACATCGAGACTCGTCGCGCCCGTGGTGCGCAGCGTCGTCGAGAGCCGCGCGCGCACGCCGTTGCTGACGTCGAGAAGCGCGAGTGCCGAGGCCATCCGCTCGGCGGGATCCGCCGAAGCCTGCGAGGCCGCGAGCTCCTGGCGCGCCAGCCATGCCGCCATCTCGGCGCCGATGCCATCGGCCTGCAACTGGCCGATGCGCTCCCGCAGGTTCCCGGGGAGATCGATCCCTTCGAGCGACACGGGCCTGCCCATGACGTAGGCGTCCGCGAGCCGGGCCGCCTTCGGCAACGCGTCCTCGCTGATGCCGAGGTTCGCGAGGGAGGACGCCGCGAGATCCGAGAGATCGAGCCCGGCATCACCTGCCTGTGCGGTCGCCTGCCAGGGTGCGAGGCGCGCAACGACCTCCCATGCCGCGTCGCTCGACGCGCCCATCTGCTCGAGCCGCGCGACGAGGACCTCCTCCGCCGTGGGCGGCGGCGCCTGGAGATCGGCATGCAACGCGCCCACGCCTTCGAGGGCCGCATCGAGGTCGTGCGCCCGAGGCTCGACGTCGCGGCGAGGTGCGGCGCTCGAGAGGCTTGCGACGAGGAGGAGGGAGAGGCTCAGGGACGCGAATCGCGTGGGATGCATGTTGGCACCTCGAGAGCAGGGCCCTCGCCGTCGCGGCGCGACAAGGGCGTCGCGACAGGCGGGGCATTCGGCGTGGGCGGATGGTACCGCAACCCGGAAAGAAGACATGTCGGGGTGGGGTCGATCCCGGTGACAGCCTCGCGGCGCGGGCGTCACCGGGCTCTCATTGGCGCGAGCATCAATGACAGCAGAGATCCGACGCCCCGTCGGCGCTCCCTCCGAGGACCGTGCCCGACGCGAGCACGGCTCCGTTGCAGCTCACCGACCAGTCCGCGACGTTGTCGTTGAAGGTCCCGAACGTCGAGATGTCGAAGTCCACCGGCGCGTCGGCATCGGCGACCGTCACGACGTGGACGTTGTTCGACGCGAAGGCGTAGGGGCCGCCCGCGCCCAGCAGGGCGCCGCCGCTCGAGCTCGTCAGCGTCCACGTGGTCTCGTCCATGAATCCGGCGCCCGAGACGGTGATCGTGAAGTCGCCGCCGCACTGGCAGTCGGGATCCGCGACGTCGGCGAGGCCATCGGCGTCGTTGTCGAAGCCGTCGTGGCAGTTGCCGTTGGCCGGATCCTCCGGGTCGTGCCAGTACGCGAGGGTGTAGGCGCCGCCGCTTCCGGCGCTGACCGAGACGGTGACGTGGTACAGGCCGGTGTAGGTCGCGACGAAGTCGAGGGTGTCGTCGTCGCCGCAGGCGTCCGGCGTCAGCGTGCCGGCCGGAGCGCACGTGTCGTCCTCGCCCGAGAGGCTCGAGTCGAACGCCGCGCCACCGGGAGGACAGAGCCAGAAGTGGTAGCTGCCGCCCGTCACGACGTTGAAGGCGTAGGTCTTCGTGCACGACGACTCCACCGAGTCGGAGTGGAAGTTCACGGGGATCTGGGGCGTGAAGGGGCCGTGGTTGAACGTGCCTGCCGCGCAGCTCGTGCCGCATGCCGCGGTACGGTTGCGCCAGGCGAGGACGTAGCTGCCCCATTGGCTGGGATCCACGCCCGAGATGCTCACGTAGTGCGCGCCGCTGGACGTCGCGGAGATCGTGAAGCTGTCGCTCCCGCCGCTCGCTTCGCATGGCGACGCGCCGCCGATCGCGCCGCAGGACGCGTCGCTGCCCGCGTACGCGAACATGAAGGTGCTCGAGCCGCCGCCGTCGCAGAGGCTGAACTCGTAGTCGTTGCCAGCGACGAGCGCGAACTTGTGGACGCGGCACGCCTCGGAGACGACCGACGCCGCGTGGGTCTGCCAGTACTGGCCGGGAGTGAACGGTCCGTAGTCGAAGCCGGGACAGCTCTTGCATGCGCCCGCGAACTGGCGGTACGCGAGCGCGAAGGGACCGGCGTCCGCGCCGCTGAAGCCGCGCACGCGCAGGTAGTGGAATCCCGTGACCGTCGGCGTGAAGTCCAGCTCCGAGCTGAGGCCGCACGTGTCGTCGTCGGAGGCCACCACGGTGCAGGAGGGGTTCATCATCTCCAGCACCGTGTCGAACGTGGCGAAGGCCCCGCTCGTGATGCCCGCGCTGTCGGGATCGCAGAACGTGAAGCGGTAGGCGTTGCCGACCGTCAGGAAGAACCGGTAGATGCGGCAGCCGCCGTTGAGCTCGACGTTCGACGCGGGCATCGTCTGGTAGGCGAGCGCCGGCGGTGGCGCGGCCGCGTCGTACGAGCTGCAGCGGCGGCAGAAGCCCTCCGTGTCGCGGTAGGCCAGCCCGTACGTGCCGCTGTCCGACGGACTGAAGCCCTTCACGCGAACGTAGAGCGCACCCGAGTAGGCGGGCGTGATGTCGAGCTCCTCGGCACCGGGGAAGCAGCCGTTGTCGTCGGCGCTCCCGAGGAAGGCACAGGCGCTGTTGTAGGCCTCGAGGACCGCGTCGAAGTTCGTGGAGCCGCCGGTCAGCGAGCCGTCGCAGTCGAAGACGGCCGTCGTGAAGCGATAGGTCTTCCCGGCGACCACGTTGAACTTGTAGAGCTTGCACTTGTCGGCGGCGATGGACGAAGCGTGCGTCTGGTAGGTCGTCGTCGGCACGAACGGGCCGAAGTCCGACGCGGGGCAGTTCGCGCAGCGGGCGAGATCGCGGTAGGCGAGCGTGTAGGCCCCCACGTCGGCGATGCTGTCACCCCTCACCTCGACGTAGATCGTCGTGCCCGTCGGGGTGACGTCGATCTCCTCGCCGGGATTGCACGGCGCGGGCGCCGCCGCGCCGATGAGGGCGCAAGACGCGTTGCGCGCGGTGAGCGTCGCGGCGAACGCCGAGCTCGCGCCGCTGGCGACACCCGAGGAGTCGGTCGGACAGAGCGTGAAGCGATAGGTCTTGTTGGCCGTGACGCTGAACTTGTAGACGCGGCACTCGAGCGGACCGATGGACGACGAGTGCGTCTGATAGGCGGGCGACGGCACGAGGGGGCCGAAGTTGGAGGCGGGGCACGAGAGGCACTGCGGCGTCGTGTCGCGGTAGGCCAGGCGGAACGAGTAGCCCGCGCCGGCCATGTTCAGGTTGCGCACCTTCACGAAGAAGAAGCCCGTGTACGTCGGCGTGTAGTCGAGCATCGACAGCGAGCCGCCGCACGCGATGCCGTTCGGGCCGACGGCGCAGACCTGGCTCTGGTAGCTCGACGACTCGATGGCTGCCGAGAAGTTGGCGGTGCCGCCCCCCTCGCAGAGCGTGAAGCGGTACGTCTTGCCCGCCGTCAGCGAGAAGCGGTAGACACGGCAGTCGTTGAAGCCGATGGAGGAGAGATGCGTCGCCCAGTTCTGGGTCGGGATGAACGTGCCGTACTGGTAGTTCGGGCAGGACGAGCACGCGGCGTTCGGCACGGCGGGCGGGATGTCCGCGCCAGAGCCGCCGAACACCACGCGCTCGTTGCCATCGGCGACGCCGCCCGCCGCGGCGCCGATGAGCGCGGCGGAGAGGCGGGCGCGCACGTCGTCGTCCACGTCGAGCAGAGCCAGAGAGGCGTCGAGCCGGAGCGCCGCGTCGATGGACGATTGCGAGGCCGCGAGCTCCTGCCGCGCGAGCCACGCCGCCATCTCGGGTCCAACACCTTCGGCCTGGAGATCGCCGATGCGTGCGCGCAGCGACTCGGGGATGTCCACGCCCTCGAGCGAGACCGGGCGGCCGAGGAGGTAGGCCTCCGCGAGTTGCGCAGCCTTCGCCAGCCGATCCTCGCGCACGCCGATGTTCGCGACGGTCGCGGCGCCGAGCTCGGCGGCGACGACGGATCCGTCGCCCGACTGCGCCGCCACCTGCCACGGCGCAAGCGCCGCGACGGCCTCCCATGCGGCATCCTGCGTCGCACCCATTTGGACGAGCCTCTGAGCGAGAGCCTCCTCGGCCGTCGGCGGCGGCGCCTGCAAGTAGGCGTCGAGCGCACCGCTCGCCTCGACGGCTGGCGTTGCCGCCTCGTGAGCGCGGATCGTTGCATCGCGACGGGGAGCGGCGAGTGCGAGGCTCGCGGCGGTGAGCAGGAAGAGCGAAGCGACGACGGGACGGATGCGACGCATGGGGCCACCTCGCGAGAAGGACCTCTCGCCCGACGACGGCGAGAGACGACACATGGGGCGTGCTGACCGCGAGCAGCCTAGCGCAACTGGTCGCGCGGGCGATCCGGGGGGTGGGCGCTCCGCGCCGGGCGTCAGGCGCTGCCGAGCTCGACGTCCAGCTTCGCGAGCTCGACGCCGGCAAAGGATCGGAAGCCCTCGTCGGCGATCGTCGGCAACAGCGCTGCCATCGCCTCGCGCTCGCGCCTCGCGCCGGCGACGTCGCCCGAGGCGAGCCGCGACTTCGAGAGCGCCTCGCGCGCGAAGAATGCCTCGCCGGGATCGGCGCCGTTCTCCTCAACGATCGAGAGGCAGCGCTCGGCATGGCGCAGCGCGCCGCCCGCATCGCCGGCCTTCAGGTGGCTCATCGTGAGGCGGTAGTCCGCGCGCTCCGCCTCCATCCATCCGCCCGCCATCAGCCAGAAGTCGCGGCTGATGAAGGCCGCGCGGAGCATGAGCTCGCGCTCGTCCGCGTCGAGCGCCCGCTGGTTCTCGAGCTCGACGGCGACGTTGTGCGCCGTCACGGCCATCGCGCGCGTAGCGGGATCGGCCTTCGTCGGGCCGTAGGCTGCGAGCCGCACGCAGTCCTCGAAGTCGGCCGTCGCCTCGGCGAGGCGCTTCTGGTAGGCGAGCGCCGACGCCGCGACCGCGAGGACGCGGATGCGATCGGAGGCCTCGGGGACGTCGGCGCCCTCGCGCACGGCCGCGAAGGCGCGCGCCTCGGCCTCGCGATCGCCGGCGCAGCGATGCAGCATCGCCTTCGAGCGCAGCAGCGCCCTGCCCTCGGGAGAGCTCGCGTCGAACGCGGGGCGCTTCTCGATCTGCTCGAGCAGGGCGACGCCCTCGCGCCATCGCGCGAGATGCTCGCCCGCGACGTGGGCGACGAGCCCCGAGAGCGTGGCGACGTGGCGCGGCTCCATGACGAGTGCGGGTCCCTCGTGAAGCCGCGCGAACGCGGCCTCCGCGTGGTCGCCGTGATCCCTCCATCCCTGCGCCACGAGCTCGTCCAGCGTCATCGAGGCCTCCCGCCGGGATTCTACGTGCGTGCATGCGCGACCTGCTCGCGCTATCGTCGGGCGCGCCGCACGACGCCGAGGCCGGCTGCATGCTCGATGGCGCCGCTCGCGGGCGGGAGCTCGTCGTGACACGCTCGCCGCGTCAGGAGTGGGGCCTGCAACGAAGCCGTTCCAGATAGAGAGAGCTCGCGAGGGGCGCGCCGTCCGCCTTGGGATTGCGCGCCGCACCGCAGCGATCATGGATCATGACGCCGAACGGCTGCGGGTTCATGTAGAACCCGGAGGCAGGCATGGGGCTGCTCTGAGCCGCATGCCTGACGCCGGGTATCGTGGGGCGC
>Ga0315912_10002321_pt1 | contig 20630 bp, 16 predicted proteins | sample VfabasoilMG_FD_204469 | JGI IMG/M metagenome (GOLD analysis project Ga0315912, IMG submission 204469) | Garden soil microbial communities collected in Santa Monica, California, United States - V. faba soil | ecosystem: Environmental > Terrestrial > Soil > Garden | place: USA: California...
TGGGCTGGGCATGGCGTGAAATCGCGACCCTCTGGGACGTCGACCGCCCCGAGGATTGCGACCGCCTGCAGGCAGCCGGCCTCTCGCACCGGCTTCGGTTGCAGCCCTGGAACGAACGTCCCTGAGTGTCTACGGACACGGCATTCCATGCGTTATCCACTCCATGAACCGCCGCTGCACAAATTCGTCTGAGGACCCTGCCATACCCATCTTCCCTGGATGAATGCACCCGCCTCGCCGCCACCAGGCCGTCCAGCTGTACGCCAGCCGCCACAATCGGGATTTCTCCTTGATAAACGGGCAGTTACTGGCCGGCTCCGGCGGCTCCGCCTTGACTTGGAAAATTCTGTTGCGTTTTCAAGGGACTTAGGAAAGAATGGCGCCTCTTTTTGCCGGACGAAACTGAAAATGAAACGGCTACGCCGCCGTCGAAGGCCCGCAATCTTGTAGAACACACACTGCATGTCAGACCTCTCCTCCGTCGCTGCCTTCAGCCGCACGTCTGCGCAACTCCCTGTTCACTGGTACTTCGATCCCGCGATCTACGAAGCTGAAACGCGCCTGCTGTTCGACGCGGGCCCGGGATACGTCGGCCATGAACTCATGGTCCCCAACGTCGGCGATTACCACAGCCTGCAATGGCTGGATCACGCCAAGGCGCTCGTGCGCGGCCCCGCTGGCATCGAGTTGCTGTCCAATATCTGTCGCCACCGACAGGCCACCATATTGAAAGGGCGCGGGTCGGCGAGGAACATCGTATGCCCGCTGCACCGCTGGACGTACGGCTTGGACGGCAAGCTGCTGGGCGCCCCTCACTTCCCGGAAAATCCCTGCTTGGATCTTGCCCGGTCTCCGCTCACGAATTGGAACGGCATGCTGTTCTCGGGCAGGCGCGACATCGCACGGGACTTGTCCGGCCTCGGCCTATTGGGCGAATTGGATTTTAGTGGCTATCTGTTCAGCGGCGTCGAGATCGACGAGTATCAGTGCAACTGGAAGACATTCATCGAGGTCTACCTCGAGGACTATCACGTGGAGCCGTTTCATCCTGGGCTTGGAAATTTCGTGAACGTGTCCGATCTGAACTGGGAACTGGGAGACTGGTACAGCGTGCAGACTTGCGGCGTCAAGTCGGGGCTGGCAAGACCGGGCAGTGACGTCTACCGGCGCTGGCACGAGCAGGTACTGCGCTACGACGAAGGCAGACAGCCCGCGCACGGCGCCATCTGGCTCACATACTTTCCCAACGTCATGGTCGAGTGGTATCCGCACGTGTTGATCGTGAGCACCATCATCCCGCGTGGAGCCGGGACGTGCACCAACGTGGTCGAGTTCTATTATCCCGAAGACATCGCTCTATTCGAGCCGGAGTTTGTCGCAGCCGAGCGGGCGGCCTACCGGGAGACCGCAGTCGAAGATGCCGAAATCTGCGTGCGCATGACCGAGGGCCGCCGCGCGTTGTTTCAGCAAGGCGTCAGTGAAGCTGGCCCCTATCAGTCACCTCTGGAAGATGGCATGCGCCATTTTCACGAGTTCATCAGGCGGGAGGTCGAACCTCATGTTGCGTAACCCGCAGCGCTTGGGGGCACGTTTGCATTTGAACCAGGGAATATAGAATACCCTTTACGTTTCAACCAGATACAAAACAGGCTTGGGCAGCGCGTGCTGCCTTTTTTGTTTCCGGGGCTTTGCAGGCAGGCTGACTTGCATTACCTTAGCGTCCCCCGGCCATGTGGCGCATCCGATGCACTACACCACGCTGATAGGCGTCAACGAGCTTGCCGCGCATGTGGAAGACCCGGGTTGGGTCGTGTGCGACTGCCGCCATGACCTCGCGAACTATGAATCCGGCCGACAGGCCTACGCGCGCGGCCACATTCCGGGCGCCCGCTTTTTTCACCTCGACGAAGACCTGTCCGGGCCGAAGAATGGCCGAAACGGACGGCACCCACTACCGCACCCCATCACCTTCACGCTGCGCCTGGGCGCGCTCGGCATCGACAATCGCAAACAGGTGGTCGCTTACGACGCCAGCGGGGGTTGCTTTGCTGCTCGCCTGTGGTGGATGCTGAAATGGGTGGGACACGACCGCGTCGCGGTTCTCGACGGTGGCTGGGACGCGTGGGTACGGGCGGCACATGCCACTCACGTCAAGGCGCCGGTCATCACCAGCACCACGTTCAACCCGGAGTTGAAACCGCAAAGCACGGTGGACGCCACGTTCATCGCCTCCCGCCTCCACCGGCACGATATGGCAATACTGGATGCCCGCAGCGCCGACCGTTTTCGCGGTGAAAACGAGACCCTCGACCCGGTGGGTGGACACATCCCGGGCGCGGTCAACCGTTTCTTCAGGCACAACCTGGACGAGTCGGGCCGCTTCAAGACGCCCGCCGCGCTCGAACTGGAGTTCGGCCATCTGCTCGGGAACAGAATGCCCGACACCGTCGTACACCAATGCGGCTCGGGCGTCACCGCCTGCCACAACCTGCTCGCCATGGAAATTGCGGGGCTCTATGGTTCAAGGCTGTACCCCGGCTCGTGGAGCGAGTGGTGCAGCGACCGCGTGCGCCCCGTTGCACAAGGCGGCGTCTAGTTCCGAAAGTTTAGTGCTTGGCGCCCGGTATTCCGTATCCTGCAGAATCGCCGGTTACTGCACACTCAACATCAGGAGCTCAGCGCTGCATGCAAGCCCTGCTTGCCGACCTCATACTCATCGTCCATTTCGCTTTCGTCCTGTTCGTGGTGGGCGGGCTGGGCCTGATCTGGGTCGGCGCAGCGGCGGGATGGCGCTGGGTGCACAACTTCTGGTACAGAATCGCCCACCTGGCGGCCATCGCGTTTGTCGCCGCTGAGGCGCTGGCGGGCGCGTGGTGCCCGCTCACGATCTGGGAGGATGCACTGCGCGGCAGCACGGAAGAGAAAAACTTCATCGCACGCTGGATCCACCGCGTGATGTTTTACGACTTTCCGGAATGGGTGTTCACCACCGCTTACTGCATTTTCATGCTTGCGGTTGCTGCAACCTGGCGCTGGGTGCGGCCGCGAACGCTAAAACCGGAAAAGGCGTCGTAGCGCCCCTTTCCGCGGCAATCCGTGCCGCATTACGCAAGCGCCTCGGCCCAGATGTTCCTTGCCCAACCCCAAGCGTAGCCCGCCTCGGCTTCGCTTGCCGCGCTGGACACCCCGCCCGCTCCCTTGACCGGCGCGATCGTCTTCTGCGCTGAATCGTAACGATGAACCGAAGCCACGTGCATCGCGCTTGTGCCGCTCACGAAGCTGTAGCAGGTGTTCATCATCATGGTGTCCTGATTCGGCGATTGTCCCTTGATCAGCGCAATGACCGCAGCCGCGCAAACCTTGGCGTGCTGGTTGGCCATGCTTGCCGATTTCGGCATGGCTGGGGCCGATAGCGTGGCATCGCCCAGAACATGCACGCCCGGCACCGCGGTCGACTCGCAGGTGCGCCAGTCGATGCCGCACCAACGGTCGTTGGCGGTGACCAGACCCGCGCTACGGGCAATGTCCCCCGCGCGATGGGGCGGCACCACGTTCAGCACGTCACCCCTCACCTTGTCGCCCAGCAGAATCGCTGTCTGATTGCGCGCATCGACGTCCTGCAATTCGCTGTTGGGCCGGTACTCGATCATGCCCTTGTACATTCCATTCCACGCCGCCAGGAACAATCCCTTCTTCGACACGATATCCGGATTGGAATCGAGCATGATGATCTTGGAGCGCGGTTTCGCCTTCTTGAGATAGTCCGCGACCTGGCACACGCGCTCGTACGGGCCAGGTGGACAACGGTACGGCGCCATCGGCATATGCAGCACGTAAACGCCGCCGTCGGGCATGGCTTCCAGCTGTTTTCTGAGCGCGACAGTCTGGGTCCCGGCCTTCCACGCATGAAGGATGCGATTCTGGGCATCGGCAGCCTTCAGTCCAGGGATTCCGCCATACATGAAGTCGATGCCAGGCGAGACGATCAACCGATCGTACGGGAGCGTCGCACCGCTCGCCAGCCGCACTTCGCGCTTGGCGGCGTCGACGCCCGTCGCCTCATCGCGCACCACCCGCACGCCGCGGTTGCGCAGCCCGTCATATCCCATGGTAATGGCGCTCATCTGGGCGTTGCCGCCCAGCACCAGGTTGCTGATCGGGCAGGACACGAACTCGCCGTTGCGCTCGACCAGGGTCACTGCGATGTCGGGCGCCCATAATTTGACGAATTTTGCCGCCGTGGCACCGCCGTACCCGCCGCCGACCACCACGACCCGGCCGGCTCCGCCCTCGCTCCCGGTCGTGGCACAGCCGCCCATTGCCGCAACGCCCGCACTGGCGGATACCCATTTCATGAACTCGCGTCGATTGATCGCCATGACCTTCTCCTGGTTCCTAGTTTGAGCCGCGTGCGGCAGGTGCGGCCGCTGCTGGCGCCGGCCTGATCGAAGCGAAGTAACCTGCGATCAACGCCAGTTGCTCGTCTGTATACCCTTTGGCGTGCTGATGCATGATGGTCGCAGGCCGCTTTCCGGCTTTGAACTCGTTCTGTTGCTGCAGCATGTAGTCCCGGCTTTGTCCTGCAAGACTTGGCGGAACGCCACCGACGCTACGGCCGTCGGTGCCGTGGCAGGCAAAGCAGGTCGCCGCCAGCGCGCGGGCTTGATGTGCATCCTGCGCGTACGCGGATCCTGACGCACTTGCGGCAAGCACCATTGCCGCACCTGACATGACTACCAGACGCTTGAGCTTCACGATATCCCTCCCGACCGTGCGTGTTATGGCCCACTCCATGCCGCATTGCGCGGCCCCGGTTCCGAGCGCGTTGTAGCGCGTTTGGGCAGGGCTAGTCAAGAGTGCCGGTGGGAAATGGCCCCCGACCTCAGCTCGTGCCCATATGACCGAGACCACAGGCCATGGTCTCTTGCAGACGGCGCGGCTTGTACCGCCCAAGAGCGCCGTCCAGCGCTCAATGGTGAGACGCTCCGCCACCGCCCGACGCAAGATCGCGCACCGGAACGTGGGCTTCGATGTCCTGAACTTTGCCGTCCACGCCCTGTACCTTGAGCGTGAGGGGAATGCGCTCGCCAGCCTTGAGCTGCCGCCGGAGACCCAGCAGCATGACGTGGTAACCGCCTGGCGCCAATCGGACGAGCGTTCCAGCCGGCAACTCGACGGTTTTCACGGGAAACATTCTCATCACTCCGCCCTCAAGCGACATATTGTGTATCTCCACGGCTGCCGCCACCGGGCTGGCCGCGCCAATCAGGCGCGCGGCCGCGCTGCTGCGAATATCCAGGAAAACGCCGGAAGATTTCTGCGCTGACACCGTGCCGCGTGCCCAGGCGTTGGTCACCTCGACTCCGGAAGGCTGAGCGAAGGCCGGCAGGACCGCCAGGCAGAGTACTGCAAGGGCCCCGCAGGCAGTCCCGATCATCTTGGGAATTGACATGAACTGTTCCTGATCAGATGCTGCCTGGCCTGCGGCACGAAACTGACCGCCAAAAAGCACGACGGCCCCGCAGGGGGCCGTTGGACTGCCGGGACGATACCGTTTAGGGTGCCGCAGTCGCCTCGACCGCCGGCGTAGGCGGCGTCTCCTCCGAGAAAATCAACGTGACTTTTTCCTTCTCGTCGATATCAACGGTCACCTTGCCGCCGTTGGCGAGGCGTCCGAACAGCAACTCGTCGGCAAGCGCGCTCCTGATGGTGTCCTGGATCAGGCGAGCCATCGGCCGCGCGCCCATCTGCGGATCAAAACCCGTCTTCGCCAGATGTTCCTTGAGCGCGGGCGTGAACGTGATATCGACCTTCTTCTCGTTCAACTGGTCTTCGAGCTGCATCAGGAATTTGTCCACCACGCGCAGGATGATATCGCGATCGAGCGCAGCAAAAGAGATGATGGCGTCGAGCCGGTTTCTGAATTCCGGCGAGAACAGCCGCCTGATCTCCGCCATCTCGTCGCCCGCGCTCCGGCTTGCAGTGAAACCCATCGAGCTCTTCGAAAGCTCGGCCGCGCCGGCGTTCGTGGTCATGACGATCACCACATTGCGGAAATCCGCCTTGCGTCCATTGTTGTCGGTGAGCGTGCCATGGTCCATCACCTGCAGCAGGATGTTGAAAATATCCGGGTGCGCTTTCTCGATCTCGTCGAGGAGCAGCACCGAATAGGGATGCTTGGTGATGGCTTCGGTCAGCAGTCCGCCCTGGTCGAATCCCACGTAGCCCGGCGGCGCGCCGATCAGACGCGACACGGCATGCCGTTCCATGTATTCCGACATGTCGAACCGTGTGAGCTCCACACCCATGATATAGGCGAGTTGGCGGGCGACCTCGGTCTTGCCGACACCGGTGGGCCCCGAGAACAGGAAGCAGCCGATCGGTTTCTGCGGATTTCCCAGTCCGCTGCGTGCCATTTTGATGGCCGTGGACAACGCGTCGATCGCCTTGTCCTGGCCGAACACGACGGCTTTGAGATCCCGGTCTAGATTCTTCAGGGAATTGCGATCATCCGTCGACACCGTCTGCGCGGGGATACGCGTAATCTTCGCGACTATGTCTTCGATTTCGTGCTTGCCGATCACGCGCTTCTGCTTGGACTTGGGCAGAATCTTCTGGGCCGCGCCCGCTTCGTCGATGACATCGATCGCTTTGTCCGGCAGGTGTCGATCGTTGATGAAGCGCGCCGAAAGCTCCGCCGCGGCGGTCAGCGCCGTCGGCATGTACTTCACCCCATGGTGCTCCTCGAACCGCGACTTCAGTCCCTTCAGAATCGCGATGGTTTCGGCCACCGACGGCTCCACCACGTCGATCTTCTGGAAGCGCCGCGACAGCGCATGGTCCTTTTCGAATACGCCACGATACTCGGTGTAGGTCGTCGCACCGATGCACTTCAACTGCCCCCCCTGCAACGCGGGCTTGAGCAGGTTGGACGCGTCGAGCGTGCCGCCCGATGCCGCGCCGGCGCCGATCAGGGTGTGGATTTCATCGATGAAAAGGATGGCGTGCGGATTGTCCACCAACTGCTTCAGCACTGCCTTCAACCGCTGCTCGAAATCGCCGCGGTACTTGGTACCAGCCAGCAACGCCCCCATGTCGAGCGCGTAAACATTGCAGCGCTTCAGGATCTCGGGCACGTCGCCTTCCACGATGCGCCGCGCCAGCCCTTCCGCGATCGCTGTCTTGCCCACGCCGGCCTCTCCGACCAGCAACGGGTTGTTCTTGCGCCGGCGGCAGAGAGTCTGTATCACCCGTTCGATCTCGCGTTCGCGGCCGATCAACGGATCGATCTTGCCGGACAGCGCCAGCGCGTTCAGATTGAGCGTGTAGGTGTCGAGCGCGCCGTTCGGCTGGGATTCCTGCTCGGTTTCGCCGTCACCGTCGTTCTTGGACGGCTGCGCCTGCGGAACCTTGCTGATGCCGTGCGAAATGTAGTTCACCACGTCGAGACGGGTGACGCCCTTCTGATGCAGGAAATAGACGGCGTGGGAGTCCTTTTCGCCAAAAATGGCCACCAGAACGTTGGCGCCGGTCACTTCCTTCCGGCCGGAGGACTGCACATGGAGTATCGCGCGCTGGATCACCCGCTGAAACCCGAGCGTCGGCTGGGTATCGACATCGTCGCCGGCAAGTATCGGCGTGTGTTCGGTCACGAAATCACCCAGCAGCTTGCGCAACTCCTCGATGTCGGCCGCACAGGCGCGCAGCACCTCGGAGGCCGACGGGTTATCCAGGAGCGCAAGCAGCAGATGTTCCACGGTGATGAATTCGTGGCGCTTCTGGCGCGCCTCCATGAAGGCCGCGTGCAGGCTGACTTCGAGTTCCTGTGCAATCATTTCAGTTTTCTTCCATCACGCACTGTAACGGATGCTGGTGCTGTTTGGCGTACGACTTCACCTGCTCAACCTTGGTCGCCGCGACGTCGCGGGGATACACCCCGCATACGCCGCTGCCCTCGCGGTGCACCTTAAGCATCACCTGCGTCGCTCGCTCGCGGTTCAGCAGGAAAAACTTCTGCAGCACCATAACCACGAAATCCATGGGCGTGTAATCGTCGTTCAATAACACGACCTTGAACATGGGCGGCGGCTTGACCTTGGCCCTCCGTGCCTCAAGGACGGTGTCTTCACGCTGCCGCGTCGCCATGCCGGAAAACGCAATCGTTCCGAATATCGAATGCTATTGTGACCATAATACGGCAAAATTCAAGTGCAAATTAGTCATGGTTTTCCGGTGTATACTTGACTTCCACCCGCAAATGGCCTAGAAAGCATCCGGGTGTTTGGTTCAATCTGTTTCGCAGGTCCGTCAGGGCCAGTTGCGATCCGTGGAATTCAGACACAGTTTGCGGGAACCGGGCCCGCGCATTCCGGAAGGCAGGTGGCAATATGGCAACTGGCACTGTGAAGTGGTTCAATGACGCCAAGGGTTACGGCTTCATCACCCCCGATGATGGCAGCGAAGACCTGTTCGCGCACTTCTCGGCCATCCAGATGAGCGGCTTCAAGACGCTCAAGGAAGGCCAGAAGGTGTCTTTCGAGGTCACGCAAGGCCCGAAAGGCAAGCAGGCGTCAAACATTCAGGCCGCCTGACCGCTCTCCCCGGGCAACGGGGGAGTACCACCGCCAGCGCGAAGTAAGCCCATCCGAGCACCGCATCGGTGGGCTTTTTCGTTTGTGGGGCGACCATGGGACAGCGTGGGTGACCCACGCTGTGGGGGAAGTCGTTGCAACTGCCCGGGCTGGCTTGCGCCCGGTCTGGCCAAAGCGCATGCGGAGGACTCAGAGCACAACGCCCGCAGGCGCGGGCGTTTGTGTCGGTCAGTCTAATGCAGGGTCGCAGTCAGAGGGCAGTGGCTACCTGCCCCACGGCTTGATCGCCTCCTTGAGCTTGTTGTAGCCATCGAGGTAACGGGGCCGCTTGCCGCCATAGATCTTGTCGAAGGTTTCAAGCTGCGCATCCAGCCAGCGAGCGAACGTCTCGTTGCCTGGATTGGCCGCTTTGTACGCCTCGTTGATCAGGACGAAGTGTATCCTCGGGTCGTACGGCTGCTTCTCGCCACCGACCGTTTCGTCCCCGGCGAGCAGGCGCAGCAGCATCGCGTCGGCTGAACCCAGCGTCTGCTCGAAAATCGGCTCGCCCACCATACGGTACATGACGCTGGTCATGTCCTTGCCGTTCGTCATGGTGAAGCCCATCTCCTTCCAGACCTTGTTAATGTCTGCGCCGGCCTTCACATGATCGAGCACCTTCTGCCCCCACCCTCGCAGCACGTCGGGTGCGTCCGCCATGAGATCGGTCAGGCGGTCGCCGTCGAGGTCGGTTGCATAGACGATGGCTTTACGCTGCTGATACATGTCATGCAGCAGGATGCCGAAATTGGTGTCGGAGATATGCTCGTGAATCTCGCCGCCCCAGTTCTCCATGCCGGCCTTGAAGTCCTTGGGCAGCAATGCCGCGACTGCGTCGACGTTGGCTTTGTGCTCGGCGTAGGCATCGACAGCATAGCGCCGCTTGAGCTCGAACTTCGTCCCCTGCAACAGCCAGCGCAGGATGCCGGCATTGACGGCGTCTTCCTGGGCCTGCGTCGGCTTGGTGGCGACGCGCCCGACCTGCCCCGTTTCGTGCACCATTTTCAGAAACAGGCGTACGGCGTATGCCATCCGCACCCCGGGAGTGTTCATCTCTGAATGGATGTTGCCGGTGTCGCGGTCGACCCGGAACTTCTTGCCGTCCTGGGAGTAAGGCAATCCGGGCATGAAACGAACACTGGTGATGGTGCCATAGGGGCGGACGTTGCAATAGACGCCGGCCGCGGTACGCAGCGGCGCATTGGCTGACTTGCCCATCACGACCACTTTATTGCCGTTGTCGTTCACCAAGGCGTCGCCGGCAGTGGACCACTTGATACAGGTGGCGTCGAGCTTGCCGAACCACTCGAGGGATTTGAGCTTGGTGTCGTGCCGGTACTGCGCCATCATGGGCACGCCGAGGAACGGCAGTCCGAGGACATCGAGCGCCATCAGCGTGCCGTTGAGCGCGAACATGTCGGTCAATGCGTGCGCAACCGGCTTCACGTTGCCGTACTGGTTTCCGCCTTCCCAGATGATCGCGTCCGAAATGCCCCGCGGCTGGATCCTGGAGCGCTTGTAAATACCGTCCAGCAGCTTGAACAGGTTACCGCTTTGTTCTTCCTGTGCGATTTTCAGCAGGTCGAGTCGTTCAGTCATGGTTCCTTCTTCTCCGTTCGAGTTGGGTCAGTCAATTCAATCCGGATAAACCGGCGATCTGGCGGGGTATCCAGAAAGGAGGAATCCGCTCGCGGATCGTTCTTGCCACTTGCTCCTGTGTAGCGGGAAGGGAACGGCGTACGCGACGCATTGCGGCGCAGACCATACGGCGGCCAAGTGCGGGAAAGGGCGAGATTATAGCAAGGCACCCCCGGTACGATCTACGCGTGGTACCACGTCCGGTATTTTGCACTGCAACGATCTTCTGATCGGGTCCACTCCTGGCATATTTCCCTATGGCAGTAAGCCAGTTATGGACTCTGTCCCAAGCTATGTATAATGCACTGCAGCATTACACGCCCAGGGTCATTTCATATCGTGGGAATGCCGGCGCTGGCCGTCCAACTGCAATCCGACCAGGAGAGAACCCGATGAATCGCTCCGCCTCCCTACCCGAAGGAATCGAAGTGTCCGGCCCCCTCACGCCGGGTTGTGCGGAAGTACTGACCCCTCAGGCCCTCGCGTTTACCGCCAAGCTGGCGCGCAAGTTCGAAGCGCGTCGCCGCGAATTAATGGCGCAGCGCGCCGTTCGGCAATGCGCGTTCGATACGGGTCAATTGCCGGACTTTCTGTCCGAGACCCGGCACATTCGGGACGGCGACTGGCGCGTCGGCGCGGTGCCGCACGATCTGCAGGATCGTCGTGTGGAAATCACCGGTCCGACCGATCGCAAGATGGTGATCAACGCGCTCAACTCGGGCGCGAACGTCTTCATGGCCGATTTCGAGGATTCGAATGCGCCGACGTGGAAGAACATGATCGAGGGCCAGGTCAATTTGCGTGATGCGGTACGGCGCACGATCACCCATGCCGGTGCCGATGGCAAGGTATACCGGTTGAACGACCGGACGGCGACATTGCTGGTGCGACCGCGTGGATGGCACCTTCCTGAAAAGCATCTGCAGATCGACGGCGAGCCGGTCTCTGGGGCCATATTCGACTTCGCGCTCTATTTCTTCCACAACGCAAAAGCGCTGATTGCGAACAATACCGGCCCCTACTTCTACCTGCCGAAAATGGAGAGCCACCTCGAAGCACGCCTGTGGAACAACATCTTCGTCGCGGCGCAGCTTGAACTCGGTGTTCCGCAGGGGACGATAAAGGCGACCGCCCTGATCGAAACCGTAGTGGCAGCATTCGAGATGGACGAGATACTTTATGAAATGAGGGAACATTGCGTCGGGCTCAATATCGGCCGCTGGGACTACCTTTTCAGTTGCATCAAGAAGTTCCGGTCGAATCGAGAATTCTGTCTGGCCGAACGCGGGCGAGTGACGATGACCGCCCCGTTCATGCGCGCGTACGCCTTGCTCCTGATCAGGACCTGTCACCACCGTCAGGCATACGCCATGGGCGGCATGGCAGCCCAGATCCCGATCAAGAACGACCCCGCGGCGAACGCCGTCGCGATTGAAAAAGTACGGGCCGACAAGCTGCGCGAGGTGACCGATGGCTGCGACGGGACGTGGGTGGCCCACCCCGGGCTGGTCGAAGTCGCGAGAACGGTCTTCGACCAGCATATGCCCGAGACCAATCAGATCCACAAGAAGCGCCAGGACGTGCGCGTCGGTGCGGAGCAACTGCTTGACTTCCAGCCTGAAAGCCCGATCACGGAAACAGGATTGAGGAACAACATCAGCGTCGGCATTCAATACATAGGCGCATGGCTCGCCGGCAACGGCTGCGTCCCGGTGGACAACCTCATGGAGGATGCAGCCACTGCGGAAATCGCGCGGTCGCAGATGTGGCAATGGATCAGGAGCCCGCAAGGCGTGCTCGACGATGGCCGTAAAGTGACACGCGAGTTGTTCCAGACCCTTCTGCGCGAGGAACTGGTGAAGGCTCAAGGGCTGCTGGGTCCTGCGGCATGGCATGCAGGTCGATATGAGGATGCCGCAAAGCTGTTGGACCGGATCACGTGCTCGGATGAGTTCGTGGAGTTTCTGACTATGCCCGGCTATGACTGGATCACGCACGATCTGGCGGAAGCTGCGGTTGCCTAGCAGGGAACGTCAGGGCAACCTAACCGACGCTGGCTACAGAACCGATGCGTTCAAAGTAAATGCTCACTATTATCACAGACCGTCAGGCGGAGACTGTTATTCACATAAGATTTTGATTTTAAAAATCTTTCATATTTCCTCTCGAGGGTGGGGTTACACGCCATTTTTTCAGAGTGCTGTCAACGGCTTACTGCGATCTGCGTTAGAAACGCTGACCGTTCATGCGGTCGTTACTCATCAACCACCAAGAGGAAATATCATGAGCAAGCTGTTATCCATGCTGTTGGCCGCCGCCTTCGCGGTCGTGACTGTTGCCCCGGTCGCCTTTGCGCAAGAGAAAAAGGCTGACCCTCTGGCTGAAGCCTGCAAGGGCAAGAAAGCGGGCGACGAAGTCACCGTCGGCGGCAAAAAAGAGAAGTGCCCGGCGCCAGCAGCCAAGAAGTAAAAACTCAAGTCTCGGTTTTTTCAGCTGTAAGGCAGGGTTCCGACCCTGCCTTTTTTCTTTTCCGGCGTCTTCCTGACGGAGCGGGAGCGGGATCGGGTTCGGTGTCGGCCGCCCGGATGGTCCCGGCTATGCGCCGCTGCTGCGGCCCCGTAACCTGCCTGCGATAAAATGGCGCTTCCACACAGGGCACCCCCGTTCATCACCCCGCATAGACAAAACTCGAGATGGCCAAACCGCACGTGGTGGTGGGAATGTCGGGTGGCGTCGATTCCTCCGTTGCCGCCCTTCTCCTCAAGCAGCAGGGCTTTCACGTCACGGGCCTGTTCATGAAGAACTGGGAGGACGACGACACGGATGAATACTGCACCTCGCGCCAGGACCTGATCGATGCGGTTGCCGTCGCGGACCGCATCGGCATCGAGATCGATTCGGTCAATTTCTCGGCCGAGTACAAAGAGCGCGTTTTCAAGGAGTTTCTGCGCGAGTACCAGGCGGGCCGAACTCCGAACCCCGACGTACTATGCAATGCCGAGATCAAGTTCCGGGCGTTTCTCGATCACGCTCTCGCGCTCGGCGCCGACTCCATCGCGACCGGACACTACGCCCGTGTGCGCGAAATTGACGGCCACTACCAGCTCCTCAAAGCGGAGGACGGCACCAAGGACCAAAGCTACTTTCTCTATCGCCTCGATCAGCGGCAGCTGGCAAAGACCCTGTTCCCGCTGGGCGGGCTTTACAAGCGCGACGTGCGGGAAATCGCCCGCGCTTCGGGTCTGCCGAACCACGACAAGAAGGATTCCACCGGAATCTGTTTCATAGGCGAGCGCCCGTTCCGCGAATTTCTCAATCGCTACTTGCCGTCCAATCCTGGGGACATCTGCACGCTCGAGGGCGTTCCGGTGGGCCGGCACCTCGGCCTCACCTATTACACGATTGGGCAGCGCCAGGGGCTGGGCATCGGCGGACGGCGCGAAAGCGTTGGCGATGCCTGGTACGTAGTCGCAAAAGACATGGAGCGCAATCAGCTACTCGTGGTGCAGGGGCATGACCACCCGGCTTTGTTGTGCGAACGGTTGGTGGCAACCGATCTCAACTGGGTAAGCGGCAGCTTGCCGCACTCGCAATGGGTGTACAGCGCGAAAACCCGCTACCGGCAGAAGGATGCGGCGTGCGCCATCAGCGAACTGCGTGCGGATCGCTGCACCGTGGAATTCGCCGAAGCCCAGTGGGCGGTCACGCCCGGCCAGTCGGTCGTGATATACGAAAGCCTGGTCTGCCTCGGGGGAGGCATCATTGAATCCGGCTTGCACAAGTCACCGGTTCAGTGGTCATTCAAGCCGCCGGCGGTACCGTGTCCTTGAATGAGGAGCGGCGAACCATGATCGTGACATCCGAGCGGATGGTACTCGGCGCCTGCGTCGCGGCGCCCGGCGGCGTGGAATGAAGGCATTGCACACGCGCCGCGAATGTGCCAGCATTGCCGCAAACCTTCGCGTACTGGAGCAACAAGATGGACATCGCGGTCGACAAGTTCGTGCTTTTCACTCAGCCGGGGTGAAGCAGCTGCCTCAAAACGAAAGAGTTTCTTTCGAAGAAAGGCATCGATTTCGTCGCGGTCGACGTCCAGAATGATCCCGGCGGGCGCGAACGGCTGCTCGCGCTGGGCGTGCGCAACGTGCCAGTCGTCGCACGAGGCGAACAATTTGTTTTTGGCCAGAACCTCGAGGACGTAGCGGAGTTCGTCGGACTGCAGGGCACGGGCCACACCCCGCTGCCGCCGCACGAACTCATCCGCAAGTGGGTAGGGGTGCTGCGGGCGGCCCAGCGCTACGTGCGCCAGCTTCCTCCTGAACGCATGAGCGAGCTCGCGATCGACAACCGGAAACGCTCGATCCGGCTGTTGAGTCATCACGTGTTCCGGATCGGCGAGGCATTCCTGGAAACCGTCGTCGATGGCGTCGAGTATGCTGTTCAGCTTGCGAACGTCCCGCCCAAGGATGGCACCTTTACGACCGGCGACGAGATCGCGCGCTACGGCGACGAAGTGATTGCCCGGCTCGACAAGTGGTGGGACGCGCTTGCCGACAAATCGGGCACGCAGAAGCTCAAGACCTACTACGGCATGCAGTCGATGCACCAGTTGTTCGAGCGCACCACCTGGCACTCGGCGCAGCACGCCCGGCAACTGGTCGCCATTCTCGAGCGTTTCGGCATCGAACCGAACGTGCGGCTGACGCCCGAGGACCTCGCGGGTCTTCCGCTGCCCGAGCGGATCTGGGAATAGCACGCCGGAGGGCAGAGCAGGTGCCCAGCCGCGTTGGGTGCGACCCCGAAAGCGTGTTCGCAGCCATTACAGCGCTAGCGAATTTTCGAGGTCGTAGCCTGCAGGCCGCGCGCTTGGAATTCGGCGCTAGCTGCCGAACCCGTCGCTGATTGCCACATCGAGGAGGTTCGGTTCTCCGCTTGCGATGGCCTCCCGCAACGCCGGCACGATGTCGTCCGGCGCCTCGATCCGCCGCGCACGCACGCCCATCGAACGCGCCAGCCCGACGAAGTCGAGCGGCGGATCATGGAAATCCATGCCGATGAACTTCTCGGTGCGGCGAAACGACACCAGCCGCTCCTTCAGGATGCGGTAACTCCGGTTGTTCGCGATGACATAGGTAAGAGGCAGCTTCAGGTTCGCCGCAGTCCACAGCGCCTGGATGCTGTACATCGAGCTGCCGTCACCGATGGCCGCAACGACTGGCCGCCCCGGCATGCCAAGCGCGACTCCAATCGCGCCGCCCATGGCCCAACCGATGCCACCGCTCGCCATGGCGAAATATGACCTGGGATGCTGGAACGGCAGAAACGAGAGCAAAGTCTGCGTAGCGGTCAGTCCCTCGTCCACCACCACCGCATCCGCCGGCAGAGCCTCTGCCAGGCGCAGCGTCAAGTAGCGCGGATCGATGGGCTTCGTCGAAGACACAGAAGCCAACACCTCCTGCTGCATCCTCACGCGCCTTGCGCTCCAGTTCTTCGGCGCCAGATCCACGAGCCGCTGCGCCGCCGCCGCAGCCTGTTCAGGGCTGCGCTTGCTGCGCACCGCCACGGCGAGCGCGTCCAGCGTTTCGCGCACATTGGCGCGCAACGCGATTTCCGCCGCGTAGTTCTTGCCGATGTCCCAGTCACGCTCGCCGACCTGAAAGACGGCCAGGCTCGCAGGCCAAGGCAGGAGCGGAGCATGCACCGACATCCTGAGCACGTCGCCGCCGAGAAACAGCCCCACGTCATGCGGACGCAACGCATCCTGTACCTGCTTCTGATTACGCGTGAGCGCGCCCATGAACGCGGGATGCCCGGACGGAAAGTGGGCGCCATAGGGGCTCGACTGTTGGTATACCGGCGCGCCAAGCAGTTCCGCGACCCGCGCCGCCTCGTCCCATGCCCCCGTCAAGGCCACTTCATGCCCCGCGACGATGACCGGACTGCGCGCCGCGAGCAGGCACGCAGCCAGCCGGTCGATTGCGGCATCCGAAGGCCGCGTCGCGGAATCGATGCGCGTTGCTCGTCCAAGGTCGAGATCGCCCTCGTCATCGAGGATGTCGCCCGGCAGGCTGATGAACACCGGCCCCATCGGCGCCGTGGTCGCGACCTTGGCGGCGCGCCGCACGATGCGCGGAAGGTCCTGCACGCGCGTCACTTCGATCGCCCACTTCACCATTGGTGTCGCGATCGGCACGAGCGGATCGTACAGCAACGGCTCCTGCAATCCATGGCCCTGTTCCTGCTGCCCGGCGGTGATCAGCACCGGTGAGCCCCAGAACTTCGCGTTGTAGAGCGAGCCCATGGCGTTGCCTAGCCCGGGCGCCACGTGCACGTTGCACGCGCCGATCCGACCGGTCGCCCGCGCGTAGCCATCGGCCATCGCCACCACGATTGCCTCCTGCAATCCGAGCACGTACTGGATCTCCGGGTGAGAGCCCAACGCCTCCATGATCGGAAGCTCGGTGGTGCCGGGGTTGCCGAAGAGATACTGCACGCCCTCGTCGGCGAGGAGGGTCAGGAATGCGGAACGGCCGGTGAGCTTGGGCATGGGAGACTGTCGCTTCGGCATCGAGCACGATCGTCGCGAACGGTTTGCCGCTTCGTCGCCACCCGTAACTCGCTTCGAATTGTACCCGGGTTACGGCTGCCGCGGCTTCAACTGCGCAGGATTTCGCGATGCTGCCAGCGGATCGGGAGCACAGGCAGCGCCCGCCAGCCTGCATCGCGCACGGCCCCAGCTTTGCGCTACACTAGACAGCCTGAGTTTTCCTCCGCTGCATCGGTTCGATGGTTTCCTCCTCCAGCATGCCCAGACCCGCCGCCCGGCCTTCCACTGCCGCTGCCCGGCCGCCATGCTGAATCCAACAGCAGCGGCGCGGCGCGCGCTCCCTGCGGTAGACCGGCTGCTCAAGCTGCGCCCGGTCGAGGAGCTTGCGGCGCGCTACGGGCGTGCGCTCGTGACGGCGACCGTGCGTGAAATTCTCGACTCGCACCGCAAACGGCTGACCGCCGATGACGCGGCACCGTTCGACGAGCCGGCATTCGTCGCGGACTGCGCAGCACGGCTGGCGAAGCGCATGCGCGCATCGCTCCGGCCCGTGTTCAACCTTTCCGGCACCGTGCTTCACACCAACCTCGGGCGGGCCGTGATGCCCGAGAGCGCCGCCCGCGCCGTCGCCGAGGCGATGACGCGGCCGGTCAACCTCGAGTTCGAACTCGATGGCGGCGGCCGCGGCGAGCGCGACAGCCACATCGAAGGCTGGCTCAGAAGCTTGACGGGCGCGGAAGCGGCGGTCGTCGTCAACAACAACGCGGCGGCGGTGTACCTTGCCCTCAACACGCTGGCGCTCAAGAAGGACGTGCTGGTTTCGCGCGGAGAACTGATCGAGATCGGCGGCGCGTTCCGCATGCCGGACATCATGGCGCGCGCCGGCTGCCGGCTGAAGGAAGTCGGGACCACCAATCGCACCCACCTCAAGGACTACGCGGAGGCGATCTCGCCGCAGACCGCCGCGATCATGAAGGTGCATACCAGCAACTATGCGATCCAGGGTTTCACCTCGGCGGTGCCGGAATCCGACCTCGCCCGCCTCGCCCACGAGCATGGGATACCCTTCATCGTCGATCTCGGCAGCGGCATGCTGGTCGATCTCGAAGTCTTCGGGCTGCCGCACGAGCCGACGCCGCGCGAAGCCTTCGCGCACGGCGCAGATCTGGTAACCTTCAGCGGCGACAAGCTGCTGGGCGGCCCGCAAGCGGGCCTGCTGGTGGGCACCCAAGCGCTGGTCGCCCGCATCCGCAAGAATCCGATGAAACGGGCGTTGCGCGTGGACAAGATGACGCTCGCCGCGCTCGAAGCCGTGCTCCGCCTTTACGGCAATCCCGACCGGCTCGCGCAGGAATTGCCGGGCTTGAAGGCGCTCACCCGCAAGCAAGCGGAAATCGAGGCGCAGGCTGACCGCGTGCTGCCGCACCTCGCCACGGCGCTGGGCGGGTTCGCCGAAGCAAGCACCGTCACCTGTTCCAGTCAGATCGGCAGCGGCTCTTTGCCGGTGGATTCGCTGCCGAGCGCGGGCGTCGCCGTGACGGGCGGCGGCAAGCGCAAGGGTTCTTTCGTAGAGCGCGTGGCCGCCGCGTTCCGCGCGCTGCCCGTGCCGGTCATCGGACACATCAAGGACGGCGCGTTCGTGATGGACCTGCGCTGCCTCGACGATGAGGCGGGCTTCATCGCGCAACTTGGTCAATTGAAGATCTGATGGAACGCACGTGATAGTCGCAACGGCAGGACACATCGACCACGGCAAGACTTCTCTGGTGAAACGCCTCACCGGCGTCGATACCGATCGCCTGCCGGAGGAAAAGGCGCGCGGCATTTCGATCGATCTCGGATTCGCCTATCTGCCGCTGCCGGGCGGCGGCCTGATCGGGTTCGTCGATGTGCCGGGCCACGAGCGCTTCATTCGCAACATGCTCGCCGGGGTGTGCGGCATCGACTTCGCGCTGCTGGTGGTCGCGGCCGACGACGGGATCATGCCACAGACGCTCGAGCACCTGAGCATACTCGACCTGCTCAACGTCAACCGGGGGGCCGCGGTCGTGACCAAGATCGATCGCGTCGACCCGGCACGCGTCGCCGAGGTAACGGCCACCGTCGCCGCCCTGCTGGCGGGCACGCGGATGAAGAAAGTCCCGATCCTGCCGGTCTCAGCCGTGACTGGTGCAGGCGTGACTGAACTGCAACAGCTTCTGACGCGCGAGCAAGTCTCGCTCGCCGCCCGCCAGAGCGCCGGCCAGCACTTCCGCTTCGCGATCGATCGGGCGTTCAGCGTCGCCGGCAGCGGCACCGTGGTAACGGGCACCGTCTTCAATGGAGCGGTGAAGCCGGGCGACAAGCTCATGATCTCGCCGTCGGGACTGGCCGTGCGCGTGCGCACCGTTCAGATCCAGGGCAAGCCGGCTGTGGCCGCATCGGCCGGCCAGCGCTGCGCATTGAATCTCACCGGCACCGAACTGGGCTCGGTGCGGCGCGGCGACTGGGTTCTCGACGAAGCGATACACGCGCCGACGCAACGGCTCGATGCCAGCGTCGTGGTGCTGGCGGGCGAGGATCAGCCCATCCGGCACTGGACGCCGGTGCACGTGCACATCGCGACCGCGGACGTGACCGCACGCGTGGCGATCCGGCGCGGCGAGACCATCGCTCCCGGGACCGCCAAAGTCGTTCAGCTCGTGCTCGACAAGCCGATCGGAGCGCTGCACGGCGACCGTTTCATCCTGCGCGATCAGTCGGCCACGCGCACGCTCGGCGGCGGCCTCGTAGTCGATCCGTTTTCTCCCCTCTCCCGTCGCCGCAGCGCCCAGCGCGCTGCGGAGCTCGCCGCGCACGAAGCGGAATCGCCGGAAGCGGCGCTCGTGGCGCTCTCCAGGGCTTCACCCGCGGGCATCGATCTGGCGCATTTCGAGACAACCTACAACCTGACTGCGGAACGCGCGGCCGCAATTTACGCCGCGGCCAACGTCATCGCCGTCGGCAAGGAATCGCGCACCGGAATCACCCGTGCCCTGCGCGATGGACTACGGGCAAACGTTCTCGAGAATCTCGCGGCTTTTCACAGACAACAACCCCAGGCTCCCGGCAAGGAAGTCGAAGCTTTGCGAGGAGAGCTCGCGCCCCGGCTTGCTGCGGCGGTCTTTCAGACGCTGCTGCGCGAACTCGCCGATGAGCGCAAGCTGGAAGTGCAGGGGTCGATCGCGCGCATTCCGGGACACAACGCGACTTCGAACCCTGCAGATGAAAAGCTGTGGCAGGCGATCCGACCGGCGCTCGAAGCGGCCGGCTACTCCCCCGCGCCGATCAAGGAACTGGCGCTGCAGCTGAAGCTCAAGGAAGCGGTGATCAAGGATTTTCTGCACCGCAAGGCGAAGGGTGGAGAGATCTACAAGGTGACGGCGGATCGCTTCTATCCGCGCGCGACCCTCGCGACGCTGGCGGCCATCGCGCAGGCGACCTCGGAAGCGCAGCCCAACGGCCTGTTTACCGCCGCTCAGTTTCGCGACGCCACCGGGCTCGGCAGAAGCCTCGCGATCGAAATTCTGGAGTTCTTCGATACCCTGGGCGTGACGCAGCGCCTGGGCGATGCGCGCAAGATGCGCAAGGACTTCGTGCCCATCCTGGGCGCCGCCACGGTGCCCGCGCGCCCGGCCGCGGCGTCCAAGCCGGCCGCGAAGCCGGTCCAGCAGCCGGGACGCCCGTTCCCGCACACCAGACGATGAAAGGAATCCAGTCGTGCCATCCAGCCAGTATGATGTAATCGTGATCGGAGAGGGCGTCGCCGGCCTGACCGCCGCCAATGCGCTTGCCAG
>Ga0315912_10002322_pt1 | contig 20618 bp, 17 predicted proteins | sample VfabasoilMG_FD_204469 | JGI IMG/M metagenome (GOLD analysis project Ga0315912, IMG submission 204469) | Garden soil microbial communities collected in Santa Monica, California, United States - V. faba soil | ecosystem: Environmental > Terrestrial > Soil > Garden | place: USA: California...
GCCCAGACGCTCCGGCGTGCCGGCAAGGAGGTGATCGTCCTCGAGCGGTTGGGCGAAGTCGGCGGACTGGCTCGCACCGTCGCCTTCGACGACCACATCTTCGATGTCGGGCCGCACTACTTCTTCCTGGACGTGTCGGAGAAGGTGAACGAGCTCGTCCGGAGCTGTATCGAACCGAGCGAGTGGCGTCCCATCGACTTCCAGATCGGCGCGAAGATCGGGCGCGCAAACGTGCCGTGGCCACCGACCGCGTCGGCGGCATTCAAGCTCCCGATCTCCGGGATCGCAAGCTACCTCCGGAACTGCATTCGCCAGAGCGTGCCGGAGTCCTACGTCGCCAAGGACTACATGCGCGGCATGTTCGGCAACAAGATGTGGTCGATCTTCCTGGGTCCGTACATCCAGAAGAAGGTCCCCATCCGTGGCGGGCCAGCACATCTGCACCGAGATTGGTGGAACCAGACCGCACGCACGATCCACAACGTCCCCGACGTGAAGCGGGACAAGGTCTTGCAGCTCGAGCCTCATCTGGTCGAGCAATACTTGACGCGCTATCCGGCGCTTCGGAACGTCGCCCAGCCGACAGGGGAGGCCGCCCGGAAGGCGGCACCCACGGGACTCACTCGCGTCGTTCGCATCGCCCAGGGCCTCATGCGTACGGCCTTCGCCAAGAACTACAAGAAGGTGCTCTACCCTCCTGGAGGCGTTGGAGTCATCTGCCAGCGGATGGCCGGAGACCTGCAGCAGCGAGGCGGCCGCATCGAACTGAATGCGCGCAACGTGACGTTCGACACGGATGGTTCCCATGTGACACGCGTTGCATGGGAAGGTGGCACGGGCGGATCCGGCGGGGAGGTGCGCGAGCCGGCCTGCGTCATCTGGACAGGCTCTTTGCACCGCATGTGCTCGCTGGCTGGTATCGATCGGGAGGATCTGCCATTCATGACGATCCTTCTCGGGTTGCTGAAGATCCGTCGGCCGCTGGCGAAGGGTTCGGATCTGTATACGTACATCGCGGACGAGAGCGTCGTATTCAACCGCATCTACTACCCGAACCGATCCGTGGAAGGACTGTGCCCCCCTGGCAAGGACAGTCTTTGCGTCGAGATCACACGACCCGAGTTCCGGGACGAGTCCGAACGCGAAGGATTGCGGGTGCAGATTGCCGCGGGTCTCGAGAAATTGAAGGTCTGCAAGCCCGCGGACATCGAGGATATCCGCTACATGTTCGTGCCGGATTCGTATCCGGTGTATCCGCTCGACTACCGCGAGAAGCTGCAGCGCATCTGGACCCGACTCGACCGGTTCGACAACCTGCGATCGATCGGTCGCAGCGGACAGTTCTGGTACAACAACATGGCGCGCTCGTTGCGTGCCGGCCTCGAGACCGCACAAGACCTCCTGGGCACCTTCCAGCCCTGAGGCCGGTGCTCGACCCCTGTCCAGGAGGACCGGCGCGGTGGGCGAACCACTCCCGAACCTGCTCATGGTGAGCGCGGATCGGTCGGTCGTCGCGGGCGAGCGGGGGCCGTTCTACTACATGTTGGAGCTGTTCTCGCGGCACTGGGGACGCGTGGACGTGATCGGAACCCGCCCCGAGCGGGTGGCGGCCACCACCGTCTTCGGCAACGTGCATCTCCACCATCCGTCGTCCGGAAAGCTCCGGCAGGCTGGCTTCATCACGAACACAGGCGTGGCGCTCGCCCGCGAACGCGACTACGCGTTGATCACGAGTCATGACTACAACCCGTTCTACAACGGGTGGGGCGCCTCACGCATCTCCCATCGCACGGGCATCCCCTTCGTGTCCGAGATCCACCACGTCCCAGGTTTCCCACGAGCGGCCAACCTGCGTGAGAGACTGGACCGCTGGGCCACGCGCCGCTACGTGCGATGGGCCCGATCGCGCGCGGCGGGGTTCCGCGTCGTCAATGGCACCGAGCTTCCGGCGCTCCTGGGTCGATGGGGCGTGGCCTCGACGCAGATCCACGTCTTGCCGTCCCTGTACCTGGATCGTGAGGTCTTCCGGCCGGCCGATGTCACGCCCCGACCCGAGTCGGATTTGCTGTTCGTCGGGCGCCTGGTACCGAACAAGGGCCTGCTCGCGATCCTCGATGCCCTCCGTCTCGGACGGGAGCAGTTCGGATCGCGCTGGCGCCTGAGGGTTCTCGGACGTGGACCTGAATCCGCTCGGATGGAGGCCTTCCTGGCCCGGCATCGCCTGCAGGACCAGGTCGAACGCCTCGAGTGGGTAGCGGATGCACCAGCCCTGGCGCAGCTCTATCGGGCCTCTCGGCTGCTGGTCTGCGCTTCCCTGAGCGAGGGCGGTCCACGCGTGGTCCCCGAGGCGATGGCCTGTGGCACGCCTGCCGTGAGCACGAGAGTGGGCCTCGTGCCCGACATCCTGACCGACCGTGTCAACGGTCGCCTGTTCGACGGGTCTGCTGCCGACCTCGCCCGCGTGCTGCACGAGGTGCTCGATGTAGCCGGCGCCGAAGCCGGGCTGCGGTCGGAGCTCCCTCCACGCGATTTCCAACGATACGAACGCAGCCGGGTGCTGGCCGAACTGGCCGAGGGGTTGCTGACCATGGCGAGGACGCCGCTCCGCTGAACACCCGCGGATTGCGTCGCCGCGTCGCGCGGCGACCGACCTGGCGTCATCCGTCGCCGGCGGATCCCTTGCGACGCGTGGCGTCCAGCTGCAGTGGCGCATGGGAGGCAGGCATGCCCTCGCGCGTCACGCACTGGAAGGGGACACCATCGATCTCCAGGCAGATCGTGCCGTCGAGCACCTTGAGGCGCAGTTCGCGCGCACGCTCGAAGTCGTCACCGATGGCCGCCTCGGAGATGAGCGAGATGACGAGGCGCTCGATGTTCCGCTCCAGGTGTCGGGCGCCGAGCCGCGGGTCGTAGCCTGACGCCGAGAGCAGCGACTCCACGTCGACATCGGCCACCAGGGTCTTGCCTCGCTGGCGCCAGCGATCGATCTCGAGTTGGAGAAGGTGGTGTGCGATATGGCGCATGTCGTCCAGGTCGAGCACCCGGAACGGGACGATCTCGTCGATGCGGTTGACGAACTCGGCCGGCAAGACGCGCAGCAGGTGATCCTGCACGTTGTCGCGCAGGGGCGCCTGTTCGGTGGGGCTGCGCTTCCCGAAGCCGATGACGTCCTCGTGGATGGCGTACAGGTCGCGGCCGATGTTGGAGGTCATGATGATGACGGTGTCGGAGAAGCTCACCAGGCGCCCCTTGCTGTCGGTGAGCCGGCCATCGTCGAAGACCTGCAGGAACAGGTTGAGTACTCGCGGATGCGCCTTCTCGATCTCGTCCAGCAGGACGACGCAGTGTCCGAGGCGCGAGACGGGTGCGGTGAGCGCGCCCTCCTCGCCATAGCCGACGTAGCCGGGCGGCGCCCCGATGATGCGCGCGACGGAGTGGGGCTCCATGTACTCGCTCATGTCGAGGCGCACCAGGCGACTCTCGTCGTCGTAGAGCGCCTTGGCCAGGCCGCGGGCCAGCGCCGTCTTGCCGACGCCGGAGGGCCCGAGGAAGAGGAACACACCGTCGGGGCGTTCGGGTTTGCGGTCGAGATGCAGCTTGGCCAGGCGCACGCGGCGCGCCACGGCGACTGCCGCCAGGTCCTGTCCGAGCACGAGTTGTTGCAGCCGCCCCTCGATGCCGCGCAGCCGATCACGATCGACGTAACCATGCGTGCCCCGCTCCTCGGCCACGCAGAGCTGTACGTGCTCGGCGGTCACCCGGCTCGCCCGCTCCGCCCGCGCCATCGCGCAGGCTTCGTCGAGCAGTCTGATGGTGGAGCCCGGCGGCACGAAGTCCGGGTTCTCCTCGGCAAGTGAGGCGTCCACCGCAGCCTGGAGCGCCTCGACGGCGATGGGCAGCTCGACGTGTCGCTCCAGGCGTGCCGCGAAGAGCCGCAGGATCTCGAGCAGGGCGTCGCGCTCGAGCGGCGGCAACGTCTTCACCGTGATCTGGCCGGAGAAGAAGGCATCGCTGGCAAAGGAGGTCGCGAAGGCCTCGGCATCCACGGTGAGCAGGACACGCACCCGGCCCTTGCTGATGTGCAGCTTCACCGTGTCGATGAGATCCGACATCATCGGGTAGCCCTGCTTGGCGACGAGCAGATGCAGGTCGTCGATGACCAGCACGCTCCCCTGGCTGGCTGCGACCGCCGACATGATCTGGTCGAGCAGGCCGTGCACGTCCTGGCCACGGTGGCCCTGGGACACGAGGTCGAGCAGCTTGAGCCGGAGGAATCGGAAGCCCTGCAGCGCCGCCAGGCGGCCCTCTCGTGCTGCACGCGCGAGACCGCGGACGAAGGCCGACTTGCCCGCACCAGCAGCGCCGACCAGCAGGACGGAGGGCTCGTTCATGCGCAACAGGATGCGGGTCACCTGTTCCATCAGTCCGTCGCGGCCCACGAGCGCCGTGTCGTCGGAGGCCTCGGCAGCGAGGTCGGCGGTGAACGGAAGCTCAGGTAGGCGTTCGTGGGGCCCTCGATCGGTGGCGCGTGGCGTGCCGCGCTCCGCGGCGCGCCCAGCATCCTCGTGGGAGGCGGCCGCTGTCCGGGCGCCCGGCCGATCCTCCTCGGCGTCGGGCCTACCGGGCTGCCCTGCGGCAGCTTCTTCCCTCCGGAAGGTCTCCATCGCCGCGGTGTCCGGAGGAAGCATGTCGGGCTCCGTCCCGCGCGCATAGGCCACGGCCGCACGGATGAGCGGCGACGGACTGCTCAGGGACTCGCGCAACAACTCCCCGAGCGCCTCGCCCTTGCGTTCGCGCTGGAACAGCCGGACCAGCTCGGGCACCACCCAGAACCGCTCCTCGCCGGCATCGCCCTCGTGTCGGAACTGCGCCCGTGCGTCGAAGAGCGCGTCGAGGAGCGCCTCACGGAAGGCCGACAGGCTGGGCAGGCTGCGCGCCAGCGGCTCGAGACCCTGCTCGGCGCCTACGACCAGCGCGTGTTCGCACGCGAGCACGTCGTGGTCCAGGCGTCGCGCGACGCGCACGACGTCATCGACGAACTCCCGCAGCGCGGCGGGGGCGTCGGCCGGTACGACCGTCTCCAGTGGCTTCCAGCCGGCGGCCGGATCACGCACGGCCACCCCATTTCTGGCCGCCGAACTCGGCCTGCAGAGGCTCGTCGAGGTGGTCTGCATGATGTGCGACCGATGCCAGTGCCGCGCGGAACCCGGCCTCGTCGACGGATTCGCCGAGCAGGTTGTGCTCGATGAAGATGGTCCGGTCACGCACGTAGAACTTGCCGAAGACCGTGGTGTTGTTCAGTTCGCCGAGCCGCACGTGCAGCGCCGGCACCGGCTCCACGTCCACCAGGATCGGCGCGATGATGCGCAGCAGCGTGCGACCGCTGGTCCAGTCGATGGGGTGCACGATGACGCGCGTGGACTGGTAGGGGATCTCGAAGTGCTCTCCCACCACGGCGAATCCGCGCACCGCCTGCTCCAGGAGGCGAGCGGTCTTCTCGCGCAGGCTGACGAGTTCGCTGCTGCTGTCCAAGTCGGCTCCGGCGCTCAATTGTTGAAGTAGGCCTCGAGGGCGGCCACGTTCGCCGCGTAGGCCCGGCCGACGGCCTGCCAGTCCACGTCAGCCAGCTCGAGATCCGTGAGGTCGAGCACCGTGTCCGGCCGCGGGACACCGGAGCGCACCGGGATCTGGGCCGACGGTCCGGCGGCGAGCATGGCCTCGACCTCCGTGGAAAGCAGGAAGTCGATGAGCCGTCGTGCCGCCTCGGGATGGGGGGCACCCTTCACGAGCGCCACGGTGTTGGGGATGACGAGCAGACCCGGGTCGTCCGGCCCCTGGTCGGGCACCACCTGCACCACCGGGAAGCCCTCGTCGAGGGCGACCTTCATGTCGTCGGTGTCGGTGAACCCGAAGTCGAGTTCACCCATCCGGACCTGTCGCATGAGCTGCGCGTTGCCCGGGCCGAACACGACCCCGTTCTCACGCATGGCGTCCAGCATCGACAGGGTGCGGTCGAGCCCCCATTCGTGGATCCAGACGGCGGCGTGGGCCGCCGTGGTGCCCGTGAGCGGCTTCGCCATGCCAGCCCGCCCGCGATACGCGGGGTCGAGGAAATCGTGCGTGGAGGCCGGTCGACGTGAGGCCTCCGGGAAGGCGTTCGTGTTCACGATGAACACCCGCCCGCGAGCTGCGAAGCCGGACCACAGGCCACCCGGATCGCGGAACTCCGCGGGGATGTCCGCGGCCGCCGGCGACTCGTAGGCCTCGAGCAGGCCGGCGTCCGCCAGGAGCACCATCTGCACGACCTCGTTGTTCCAGAACACGTCGCAGCGTGGGTTCGATGCCTCCTCCTGGAGCCGGCGCCGATGGCCGACCGACTTGCTCAGCTCGACGTCGGGCTGGAAGTCCACCAGCAGCCCGGTCCGCTCCTCGAAGGCGCGCACGATGGGCTCCGAATGCGCCCGATCGACGGCGCAGTACAGGACCACGTCGGGCGTACGACCGCAGGCCACCGCAGCCAGGAGCAACCATCCGGTTCTCAGGGACATCGCGAGCGGGCCTCCCGGGGTGATGCGCAGTCTAGCGCTCGCGTCCGCGCCTCGTCACCGGACGGAGCGGCGTGCCGGCCGATGCTTCCCGGGTGGACGAGCAGGACTCGCGGCGCTCACGGCCGCGCACCCGAGGCCTCGATGCCGCCCAGGAAGCGACGGGCGACGGACTCACCGTAGCCGACGAGCTCGACGTAACCTTCCCCGCGCACGGGTCGCCCCGCACGAGTCCCCTCGAACACGCACAGGCCCTCCCAGTAGGTCACGCCGGTGGTGCGGGGCGTCTCGAGTTCCTGGTCCGCGCGCACGGGGGTCACCCGCAGCTCGAGTGCCGCGGAGGGGATCGCGAGCGTCCAGCCGGCGGGGTAGCGCGTCCCGCTGGTCGGGCTGGTCCACGAACCCGTCGACGTGATGACGAACTCGCCGTGCCCGAGATGCCGGCGTGTCCCGTCGTCCGTCCTGAGGGTCCCTGCCGAGGTGACGTCGGACGCGCCGCCCTCGCGACGCATCTGATAGAGCATGAGGTCGCTGCCGTCGTCGAGTGCCACGGAGAACCAGTCCCAACCCTCCTGCCCGGCTGCCAGCTGGCTGGAACCGAACTCGTGGTCGAACCAGACCTGTCCGCCCACGGGCAGCGCTGGGCGCCCCGCGCGGCGCAGCTCGCCTTGCACTTCGACCGCAGGCAACGAGTAGTACCAGCTGGCCTCGCCGGGGGCGCTGCCCTTGACGCTCAGGCCGGGCTCCGCGCCATGCAACAAGGGCGCACAACTCGAGAGCTGCAGCTCCAGCGACAGCTCCCAGTCGCCGGCCACCAGCTCGAGCGTCGCGCTCTCCCCGGCACCACTCGCATCCTGCAGCCTCTGGCCGAAGACGGCCACGTCGAGCCGTCCCTCGGCAGCGTGCGACCAGCCCGGGAAGGCGCGCGAGCCCTGCTCGGTGAAGCGTCGCTCACCGCTCGACATGGCGGCCACGACGCCGTGATGGAGCAGCACGTCGCGCACGGCCAGCGGCGAGCGTCCCTCCGGCTGGGCGTGGATCAGGGCTTGCCGGAACCAGGTGGCCTGGAAGGCGAAGCGCTCCCCACCGGCCCCGACGAGTGGGCCCGTGACATACCACCACTCGGTGCGTGTCTCGGGGTGACTGCCGTGGTCGGCAGGCAGGACGATCGGCCGGCCCGGTCCGGCTCGCAGGAAGCCGCCCTCGTCACGCAGGTCACCACCGGGCGGCCCGGCCGCCGGCTGCTGTCCCGACACGGGAGGCGACGCGAGGCCGCCGACGCCGCCGGCGAGGGCGAGCAGCAGGGCGCGCGCCGACGTGAGAGCGCGGCCCGTCCGCCGTCGCCCGTCCGCCGCGCGGTGTCCGTCCGCCGCCCTCATGTCGCGTCCTCGAGCAGCGCGGCGATCTGCGTGCGCCGCGCCTGCCACCAGGGCACGACGCTCGCCAGCAGGCCGGCGCCGAGCGCGAGTGCGAGCAGCCCGAAGAGGGGGCCGGCCTGGACGAGCATCGGGAAGCTCCACCCGAACGAACGCGTGTTGACCACGGACACCAGGATCCAGGCCAGCACCAGTCCCGTCGGCACGGCGCACAGGCCGGCAGTCCCGAGGAGCACACCGGCCTCCGAGAGCAGCAGCCCGCCGATCGTGCCGTGTCGCGCCCCGAGCGCTCGCAGGACACCGAGCTCGGCCCTGCGCTCCAGGTGCAGGCAGAGCAGGGCCGTCAGCGTGCCGACGAGTGCGAGCACCGTGGAGATGGCCTGCAGCACGTAGGTGATCGCGAAGGTGTCGTCGAAGGCGCCGAAGATCTCCTCGCGCAGCTGCTGCACCGGGCGGAACTCGGCCTCCTCGAAACGATCGGCGAGGGTTTGGGCGAGCGCCGAGGCGTCCTCTCCTTCGCGCAGGAGCAAGGCCGCATTGCGCACGCCCGTGTCCCCGAAGAGCGCCAGGTATCGTGCCTCCGACAGCAGCGCGTAGCCCTGGTCCCAGGAGTAGTCCTGGAAGACGCCGGCCACCGTCATCGTCGCGGGTCCCTCGCGGCCGTTCAGCACCAGGCGATCGCCGGGCGACAGACCCAGCCGCCGCGCCAGGGGCTCGCTCGCCAGCAGCTCTCCGGCATCGACGCGCGCGAGCAGGGTGTCCAGCGGGCCGCCGTCGAGCAGACGCATGGTGCCCCGTGCGCGGGGGGCCTCCAGCGGCGAACCCGCCACCAGGAACGCATGCTCCGCCTGCTCGTCGCGCGTGAGGCGCAGGCGGTCGATCGCGGCGACCTGCGGCAGCTCGGCGAGCGCCTGGAGCAGCTCGTCGGACAGCCGTGCCACGTCGGGCTGCAGCTCCTGGAACAGCGGCTTCACGTAGATGTCGGCTCCGAGCACGCCCTCCGACCAGGCGCCCAGCTCGGCGCGCAGGGATCCGACCATGACCAGGATCGCGATGGTCATGGCCAGCGGCATGGTGAGCGCTCCGGCCGCCGATCCGGCCCGACCGAGGCTGCGCTGGATGCGTCCGAACGCCAGGGCCAGCACGGGCGCGCGCGGAGCCCGACGCACCACGATGCCGAGTAGCCACGGCAGGCTCGCCGCGACTGCCAGGAGCAGACCCAGGATGGCGAGCGCCGGCAGCAGGACGGCGCTGTGCTCGGGCAGGAGCAGCAGTCCCGAGGCCACGGCGAGGGCGGCGGCCCTGAGCGCTGAAGGCAGGGGCTCGCGCGTGAACGCATGCCCCGCCACGAGAGCGGGCGACGTGCGCGCCGCCGAGCGGGCCGGCGCCCAGCAGGCCGCCACCGTCGAACTCACTCCGACGAGCAGTGCGAGCGCGGCCGTTCCCAGGTCGAGTTCGGGTCGAGGTGTCCCGATGTGCCCGTAGAGGGTGCTCACGGTGCGTGCCACATCGGCGACGAGCACGCGCGCCAGGAGGCGCCCGCCGAGGATCCCCAGCGAGCTGCCGAGGAGGCCGAGGACGGCGGCTTCGAGCAGCACGCCGACCATCAGCCCACGCGCCGTGCAGCCGAGGCAGCGCAGGCGTCCCATGAGGGCGCGGCGTCTCACCACGGCGAACTGCGCCATGTTGTAGGCCAGGAACGCGCCGACCAGCACCGCCAGGAAACCCAGGCACAGCAGGTTCATGCGGAAGGCGGCGGTCATGCTTGCCGCCCGTTCGCCGCGCCGCTCGGGGCGCTGCAGACGCTCGCCGGCCTGCAGCGGCGGCGGTGGGGCCTGCTCGTCGAGCTGCAGCTCGATGCGCGTGACGCGCGCCCCGATGCCGAGCAGCTCCTGGGCGGTGGCCAGGTCGGCGAGCACGAAGGGCGGCTCGCTGGTGCCGAGCGAGCTCGGGGGCAGCGGCAGCGCCTGGAAGCTCACTTCGCCTCGCGGCCCGCGCGCGCGGATGAGGCCATCGGCCGGCTGGCCGAGCTTCGCCACGGTGCGCTCGTCGAGTGCCACCAGGCCGGGTTCGACGAGCAGTCGGAGCCAGGTCGGCTGGCCCCCCGTGGCGAGCGGCAGCTCGGCGTCCAGGTCGAGGAAGGGCGCGGCCAGGAACGGGTCGATGCCGACGAGCCGCAGGGGCAGCGGGCCCTCCGGGCCACGGGCCACCAGCGTGCATTCCACCAGCGGTTGAGCGGCGAGCACGCCGTCCGACGCCAGGCAATCGGCGAGGCGCGCGGCGGGCATCGGCTCGCGCGCCGTGATCTCGTGCGTGGCCCGGCCGCCGAGCGCGCCGAGCGTGCTGCGCAGATTGCCCAGCGCCGCCTCGCTCGAGAGCCGGATGCCCACGATCACCGCCACGCCGACGGTCACTCCGAGGCAGCTCGCGAGCGTCTGCAGGCGATGTCGCCGCGCATCGGCCAGCAGGACCCCGAGCACGGCGAGCAGGCTGTTCACGCGCCCGCCAGCGGGCCGACGAGGCGTCCGTCCTCGAGGCGGATCTCGCGGCTGGCGTAGGCCAGCACCTGGGGGTCGTGCGTCGCGACGAGCGCCGCCAGCTGCTGCTCGCGTGCCAGCTCGACGAGCAGGCGCAGCACCTCGGCGCCGGCCGCGTGATCCAGGTTCCCGGTCGGCTCGTCGGCCAGCACCAGCACCGGGCCATTGACCAGTGCACGCGCGACCGCGACGCGCTGCTGCTGGCCGCCGGACAGCTCGTCGGGGAAGCGTGACTGCTGGCGCTCGAGACCCACGCGGGCCAGGAGGGCCGCGGCGCGCGCTCGCGCGACGGCCGGGCGTTCGCCGCCCAGCCGTGCCGGCAGGGCGACGTTGTCGAGCACGTCCAGCGACGGCACCAGGTGGAAGAACTGGAACACGAAACCCAGGCGTCGATTGCGGAAGTGCGAAGCCGCCGCGTCGTCCAGCCGGCCGAGATCCTGTCCGGCGACGCGCACCTGGCCGGAGGTCGGAAGGTCCATGGCCCCGAGCATGTGCAGCAAGGTGGACTTGCCCGATCCGCTCGGGCCCGTCAGCGCCACGACCTCGCCTCGCGCCAAGCTCAGGTCGACGCCGTCCAGGGCCACGACCGCCGTTGCGCCCGATCCGTACACACGGCGCAGCGCACGGCACTCGGCGACGGTTTCACCAGCGGTCACGCCCGCGCCGTCGCGATCAGGCCGACTCGAAGAACGAGCGCGCGAACTCCAGGAAGCCGGCTTCCACGAAGCCCGCCATGCGGCGACGACCTTCGCTGTCCGAACTCGCCTCGAAGGAGACGCTCGGGGCGTCGCGATCGCGCACCGTCAGGCGCCTGAGGACGCACACGCTGCCCTTCCGGCCGTCTGCACGCAGTTCGAAATCGAGCCGCGAATAGGCCAGGCCGCCGCCCGCCCGCCCACCGATGTGGACGCCGACCACCCAGGCGCCGTCGTACAGCGCCCGTCGGACGCGCAGCCGATGCACGTGCTCGCCCAGTGCCTCGGCGCACTGCGTGACCTGGGCCTGCAGTTCGTCCAGCAGGCCCAGCGCATGCAGCGCGGGCGATCCGAGAGCGGGCAGGGCCCGCCCCACCGTGGGGGCCGGAGGGGGGTCGGACATTTCGGGAGGGCCGGAGGAGGAGGGCGGCCAGTGTGCTCCGGCCACTTCGTCCGGGGCAAGGGTCGAGTGGAGCCCTGCCGCCCGGCTTCCCGGACGGTGTCCCGCAGGCACCTCGGCAGCGACGCTCAGTGGCCGGCGCCACGCGCCGCGTGGGGCGCCGACGCGGGTGCCATGCGCTGCGAACCGCCTCGCACCTCGCCCGGGCTCCCCGGGTGCGCCTCCCCGTTCGCCATGGCCGCGTGGTCGGGCGCATCGTGGGTTTCACGCCCGAGGATCGAGAGGAACAGCTGCTCCTTGCGGGCGAACAGGGGTTCCCGTGCGAACGACCGCACCTTCTCGCGGCTGCGCTCGACGTAGCGCCGGGCGAGGTCCGGATCGGCCAGCAGTTCCCGCACGCAGGTCGCGATCGACGCGACGTCCTGGAAGCGGAAGCAGCGCCCGTTGACGCGGTCCTCGATCAGCTCGGGGTTGCCGCAGACGGCCGACACGGCGGCCGGCGTGCCGAGCCACATCACCTCCAGCAGGGTGTGCGAGAGCCCCTCGTACGAGCTGTTGAGCAGGAAGACGTCCGCCGCGCGGATCCAGCTCATGAGCTGGGCGTGCGGGACGTTCCCGACGAAGTGCACGCGATCGGCCAGGCCGAGTTCCCGGGCGAGCGCCGTCCAGCGCTCGAGCTCCTCGCCGTCGCCGGCCACGTACAGGTGGTGTGTCGACGGCAGCGTGCCCAAGGCGCGGATGAGTCCGTCCACGCCCTTCCAGATCATCAGGCGACAGACGGTCAGGAGCAGCACGCGCCCCGCGGGCACGCCGAGCTGGCTCCTGCAGGCCGCCTTGTCGGGCGCGAATTCGAGCGGCCCGTGGTAGGCGTTGTAGATGAGTTCGGTGCGCGCGGCGGGCACACCGTAGCCCTCGACGATGTCCTTGAGGAACCGGCTGGGAGCGATGATGCGTCGCATCCAGCCCCACCACAGGCGCTGCAGCTTGCGCGCGAAGACGACCTTGGCCCCGTAGCGGTGCCGCTGGTACTCGGTGATCGTGTCGTCGTGCCAGCCGAGCCGGTGGCTGATCTCCCAGGTGCCGTCCACGCAGACGCGGATGACCATCGGCTTGCCGCGCAGGCGCCCGGCGAGCGCGACGTGCAACGCGAGGTGTTCGTTGATGTACAGCAGGTCGGCGTGCCGTACTTCGCGCCACACGGCCCAGAAGTCGCGCAGGTAGCGCAGCGGCATCCAGCAGCGCGGGATCGAGACCACCTTGAATGGCCAGCCCTGCGGGGCCGGGTCGCTGCAGAAGGCCACCACCGTGACCTGGTGACCACGCTGCACGAGGTAGCTCGCGAAGCTCGGTACGTAGGTGGACGGCCCACCGAGATCGGGCGGGAAGATCGGGCTCGTGATGCAGATCTTCACGTGCAGGTCCCTGACGTCGCGGCGCCGCGGCGCGCGAGCACGATGATGTCGCGCGGATCCCCCTCGTCCCAGGGGGCGCCCTCGAAATCGGCATGCAGGGCTTCGAGCTGCAGGCCGGCCTCCGAGAGGAGCCCGAGCAGCTCTTCGCAGCGCACGATCTCCAGCTGGAACGGGGCGCAGTCGATCTCCGTGCCGTCGCGCAGCCAGCGAAAGCGGCCGACGAGGGTGCGGCCGTCGGGCGAGAGCCGGGCGGAACTCAGTCGCTCCCACAGCACCCCGCCCTGATCGAGCTGGTAGTCGCAGCGTTCGTCCTCGGGAGGCGATGCGCGCTGCGGCGAGTAGTCGAAGGCGTCGAAGGCCAGCGTCCCGTCGGGCGCCAGCACGCGCGCCAGCTCCCGCAGGGCGGTCAGCTGGGCCTCACGTCCGTGCACGTGCTGGAAGGCGCGGAAGGCGGCGAACACGAGGCTGAAGGGGCCGTTCACGGGCAGCTCGTCGAAGCGTCCGCCGAGCGTCCGCACCCGCGCGCGCACGGCGGCGGGCTCCTGCGCGAGCTTGTGTTCGAGCTGCGCCAGCATGGGAGTCGACGGGTCCACGCCGGTGACCTGCAGGCCGTCACGCGCGATCGGCAGCAGCACCCGGCCCGTTCCGCAGCCGACCTCGAGCACCGGGCTGCCGCAGGCGCGTGCGAGCTCGCGATAGAACCTCACGTCGCCGGCGTCGCGCCTCAGGATCTCGTAGTCCTGGTCGTAGTGTCGGGCCAGCGCAGCATCGTAGGCGTCAGGAGCCGCGGGCCGACTGTTCACGCCGCGGACTCTAGCAAAGGCGCACCCCTGGCGCTGCGCCGCCCGGCGCGCTAGAACGCCGCGGTGCCAGAGCTTCCCGAGGTCGAGACGATCGTGCGCCAGCTGCGCCCGGAGCTGCTCGGGCGACGCGTCGAACAGGTGGTCGTGTCCTGGGCGCGCAGCATCGCACAGCCGGATGTCCCGGGCTTCCGGCGTGGTCTGTGCGGCCAGCGCATCGAGGCCGTCTGGCGGCGGGCGAAGTACTTCGTGATCGATCTGCAAGGTGGCCGGCACCTCGTCGGACACCTGCGCATGTCGGGCCGCCTCAGCGTGGGTGCCGACCGGCATCCGCCCTACGCACGCGTGAGCTTCGCGCTCGACGACGGGCGGTGGCTCGCCTTCTGCGACGTGCGCAAGTTCGGGCGGCTCGCGCTGGTGTCGGACGTGGAGGGCTTCCTCGAGGACCTCGGGCCCGAACCGCTCGGGCCGCACCTCTCGGGTGACTGGTTGCACTCGGCGCTGCGATCCCGACGTCGGCTGCTCAAGCCGCTGCTGCTCGACCAGACCTTCGTGGCCGGCCTGGGCAACATCTACGTCGACGAGGCCTTGCATCGCGCCGGTCTGCACCCGTTGCGGCGCTCCGATCGCGTCTCTCCGGCGCAAGCCGACGCGTTGCGTGAGGCCATCCGGGGCGTGCTCACGGCGGCCATCGATGCGGAGGGTTCGAGTTTCGACACCTTCTATCGGACGCCGGAAGGCCGACCGGGCGCCTTCCAGGACGACTTCCAGGTCTACGGGCGGACGGGAAAGCCATGCCGTCGCTGCGGCACGCCCATCACGCGGCTCGTCGTCGGACAGCGCGGCACGCACGTGTGCCGGCATTGCCAGCCGGCGCCGCGTCGCGCGCGGTCGACATGAGTTTCCTCGACCCGTACGAGAAGAACCGGGCCATCTCGCTGTTCACGGCGCTGCGCATCGCCGTCTGGGCGCTGCTGCTGGGGCTGGCCGCGCTCGTCTGGTGGCTGCTCGCCGAATGAGCGGAGCGCCGGGCCTCAGTTGCCGTGAGGCTGCGACACGAGGTCGCGAACCTGCGCTGCGACCTGCTCGCAGAACGTGGCCAGCAGCCCGCTCAGGGCTGCCACGATGTCACCCTGCGTCTTGCCCGTGACGGCCTGTTGCAGGTCGACGCGCTGCACGAGCACGGAGGCGCGGTCCGCGAACAGGGTCCAGCGCAGCTGCAGTCGCGCGACACCGGCCTCCGGCTCGGCCTCGAAGCGCAACACCTCCACGGCCAGCCGGAAGCGCAGATCGTCGGCCTGGTCGCTCGGCCAGGGCAGCACCTGCTCGCTGCCGAGCAAGGTGGCGAGGTTCTCGCGCAACACCCGCGCCATGCCCGCGTCCAGCGGCTCGGCCCAGCGCGAGAGCTCGTCGAGCCCGCGCTCGTTGCTGCCCATGTCGGAGACCAGCTGCGGGCGGTCGAGATAGCCCGGCAGGCTCACGGGGCCGACGGCCAGACCGATGTCGCTCGTCGGAGCGGTCTCCGCGGAACGGTCGGCCAGCGCCGTGAGCACGTAGTGGCGCGAGGGCGGCGTCGTGCCGCAGGCCACGGCGAGCGCAAGGCTCATCGAGAGGGCTCCGGCTCGCCGGGCCACCATCCAGATCATCGATGCCATCACGGGAGCTCCTTGCCCTTGAGCAGGGCCTCGGGGTGCTGCTCGAGGTAGTCGGTGAGGGCGCGCAGCGAGCGCGCGGAGTGCGCCAGTTCGTCCAGGGAGTTCACGAGCGAGGCGCGCACGTCCGAGCCGTCCGTCGTGAGGTTGCGCAGACTGGCCAGCGTTTCGCGCAGTTCCTGGAGCGCCGTGTCGGTGTAGCCGGCGGTCTCGTCCACGCGGTTCGTCAGACCATCCATGCCATGGTCGAGCTTCGACATGAGTTCCTCGCCGTGCGCCATCGCGTCCTCGAAGTGCCCGAGGGCGCTGGCGATCTGCGGCGAGCGGGCCAGCTCGCCGAAACCGTCCACGGTCTGCTGCACCGAGGCCAGGATCTCGGGCAACTGGCCGAGCGTCTTCTCGAGGCTCTCGATCGTGCTCGGGACGGTCGGGAGTTCCATGACGTCCTTGCTGATGCCCACCAGCCGGACGTCGGTCTCCGGGTGGAAATCGAGGTCCACGAAGAGCGCGCCCGTGACCAGGTTGCCCGTCTTGAGCTGGGCGCGCAGCCCGCGACCGACGAAGGCGGCCATCTGCTCCGCGCGGTCGAAGGTCTCGTCGCCCATGATCTGGATGTGACCCCGTTGCGTCTCGATGTGCACCGGGATGTAGATCTGCTGCGAGGCCGGGTCGAACTGCATCACGATGTCGGTCACGCTGCCCAGCTTGATGCCGCGGAACTCCACCGGAGCACCCACCGAGAGGCCGCGCACCGAGCCGTCGAAGTACAGCACGTATTCGTCCGTCTCCGAGAAGCGCAGGTCCAGGATGTCGTCGTAGCTGTCGTAGATCGGGTAGGTCGCGCCGCTCTCCGCGGGCGGCCCGGCCTCCTCGCCCGGCGGGATGGCGAATGCGATGCCGCCGAGCAGGAGTGACTCCAGCGCTTGTGTACGCAGTTCCACGCCCTCGGTCCCGAGCCTCAGATCGAAGCCGCTCGCGTTGAAGAAACAGGAGTTCTCGCGGACGAGGTGCGCGAACTGCTCGCGGATGTAGATGTCGATCAGGACGCCGCGCCCCTCGGGGTCGAGCGTATGCGATTCGACGAGGCCGACGCAGACGTCGCGAAAGTACACCGAGGTGCCGACGTCCATCGAGGCGAGGCGCTCCGACTGGAGGTGCAGCTTGAGCCCTGGCGCGTCGTTGGGGCTGATGGGCGGCGTCTCCAGGCCCTCGAAGGTGCTGGTGGGCGGGCCGCCGCCCGGCTCCATCTCGATGTAGGCGCCGGAGACGATCGTGCCCAGGCCCGAGATGCCCTGCACCCCGAAGCGCGGGCGCACGACCCAGAAGCGCGTCTGCTCGTTGAGGTGCTGCTGCACCTCCTTCTCCATGCGCACGACGACGCTCACGTGCGAGAGGTCCGGCGCGATCGAGATCGATTCCACCAGACCGGCCTCGACGTACTTGAGCTTGACCTTCGTCTTGCCGGACTCGAGGCCGTCGGCGGTGTGGAAGCTGATCGTGATGAGCGGGCCCTGTTCCTGGATCGTGCGGTACCACAGCCAGCCGGCGGCTGCAGCGGCGACGATGGGGACGATCCAGACGAGGGAAGGTCCCTTGGCCTTCTTGACCACCGCTTCGGCGGGTGGAGCCGCTCCGGCTGGGGCGCTCATGACGGTCTTCCTCCTCGATGATCGGGGTGTGCGCGCCGACGGCAACACCCCACTGCCCCGGGGTTCATTCGGTGAGCGTCAGGCTGCGGGCGTTCGCCGAGGGACGCGCGGTCCCGCGAACGACGGCGGGATGATAACAACGCAGTCCCGATTCCAGAGGCGGCCGGCGGACAGCGACTGGATCGTGCCGCGACGACACGGGATCATGGATCCATGCTTCGTCCCGGTGCCGTGTTCGCAGCACTCCTGTTCCTCTTGCTCGCCGGCTGCTCCGGTCCCGTCTGGGATGGCCGGACGACTTCCTGGGGCACGATGCGCGAGGTGATGCTGTTCGAGAAGACGGCGGGCCGGGTCGAGCTCGATGCCGCCGCCGGCGACGCTGACAGCGTCGGATTGGGCGCGCTCGAGGGATTGGCCGGGGAGTTCGTCGCCATCGATGGCCAGGTATGGGTCTCGCGCGCCGTCGGCGTGGAGCGCCCCGTCGCCTTGCCGCCGGCTGCCGGTGAACAGGCCAGCTTCGCCGTGATGGCCCGGGTGCCCGCCTGGATCGAGATCCCCGTCGAACGGGACGTGCCCGCCGCGGACCTCGCCGACTTCGTGCGCGACGCCCTGCAGCGCAGCGACCTGCCGCTCGACCGTCCGACGCCCTTCATGGTGCTGGGGCCGCTGCGTGACGTGCGCCTGCACGTGCTCGCCGGGCACTGCCCGATCGCGCACCCCGACCTGCCCGAGGCCGAGCAACCCTTTCGCGCGGAGTTCGGGGAGACGCGCGGCACGCTCGTGGGGCTCTACGGCCAGGGGCAGGAGGGCCTGACGATGCACCATGGCGAGCGGACCCACGTGCATGCGCTGGTCGGCGACGAGCGCCGCATCGTCGGGCACGTGGATGCCGTGACACTGCCCGTGGGCGCCGTCCTGCGGGTGCCGGCCCACTAGCCCGGGCGCGCGGCGGACCCCACGCTCACAAGCCCCGCCGGTCGCGGCGCGTCGCCTGGGTGCGGCCGGCGGCCTCAGACGGCCACGGCCACGCGCGCCATCCAGGCCTCCAGCAGTTCCGCCTCGCGGTCGAGCGTGAAGCCCGCATTGACGGTCACGTCCCAGGGCCGGTGCATGTCCCACTGGAAGGTGTCGGCGATGGTCTCGGCCAGCGGTCGGCAGAACAGGCCCTTGGAGCGGGCCTTGCTGCAGTCGAGCGACATGAAACCCTCGAGCTCGCGCGGCACCCAGAGCGGCAGCTCCTCGAAAGGCTCGACGCCGTGCTCGAGCAGGAACTCGTCGCTGGTGCAGGTGAAGAAGGCCTTGCAGTCGAGCTCGCGCTGGCAGGCAGAGAGGAACTCGCCCACCGTGAGCGGCTCGGCCGGTCCCGTGGCGAGGAAGGTCCCCTCGTTGCCGTCCTCGGCCGAGCGCAGGATGAAGGTGGCCAGGTCGCGCACGTCGATGAACTGCACGCGCTGGTCAGGGCGCGGGACGAGGACGTCGCCGCCGAACTTGATGCGGCGCAGCCAGTACGTGAAGCGATCGGAGGGGTCCTCGGGTCCGACCACCAGCCCCGGGCGCACGATGCAGGAGCGTCCGTCGAAGCCCGTGGAGACGATGCGCTCGCACTCGGCCTTGATCGCGCCGTACGTCTCGGGCGTGACCTCGCTGCGAGACGCGCCCTCGGGCAGCAGGCACACGGGCGCCATCTCGTCGGCTCCGGGCATCAGCGGCATGGCGAGCACCGACGCCGTCGAGACGTACGTGTAGTGCCCTACCTTTCCCGAGAGGCCGTCGGCCGTGGCGATGACCTCGGCCGGCGTGTGTCCGCTGGTGTCGAGGGCGGCATCCCATCGATCGCCGGCGAGCTTGTCGATGTCGCAGGTCCGGTCACCGATGAGCGTGGTCACCTGCGGGAAGCAGTCGCGGTCGCTCTGCCCACGGTTGAACAGCGTCACGTCGTGCCCGCGGTCGATGGCCGCCTGCACGACATGTCGGCCGAGGAAACGGGTACCGCCGAGGACGAGGATCTTCATGGTCTTTCGGTGCAGGTTGGTCTGACCGCCTGCGAGAGGAGTGCTCTTCGACCAGGCAGCCGGACATGTTGAACGGGCTCCCGTGGCCCCGGAGGGACTGCCGGAGGTGCCATGGCCCCGCCCCGCAGGGCGCCGCCTCTGCGATGATCCGAGGCCAGCATGTCGCCCGGGCTGCCCGAATACCTCGCCGCCACGCAGCGCATCCCGCGCGGCGAGACGCGCAGCTTCGGCGAACTCGCCGCGCTCGCGGGTGCGCCCGGCGCCGCCCGGGCCGCCGGGAGGGCGCTCGCGGTCTGCCCTGCCCGATCGGAGCAGCCTTGGCACCGGGTCACGGCGCATCGTGGCGGGCTCGCCCGCGACCCGGTCCGCGCGCGGCGCCAGTTGCAGCTGCTGCGCCGCGAGGGCGCTCGGCCTCGGGCGCGCGAGAGCGTCTCGGCCTGGGCGCGCCGCCGCGGCGCCGCCTGGATCGGCCACCTGCCGTCGCGCAGCGCCCTGCCCGCCGACGACCCCGGCGTGGAGCGCTGGGCGCCCACATGCGTCGAGGCCCTGTCCACCGAGCACGCGGCTCGCCGCCGCGGCTTCGTGTTGCCCGGCGAGGTCTCCGCGTCGGCGGTCCTGCGGCCTGCCGATAGGCCCCGCCGTCCGCCGGAGCCGGCACGCCCGCTCGACGAGCGCCTCGCTGCCATCGACTGGGACGCCCTGCGTCGCGGGCGCGGCGCGCGGGGCGGGCATCGCTGTCCGCGCGTCCTCGCCGCCGTCGAGCGTCACGACCTGCTGCACACCGACCACGCCTGGGAGCGTCGCATCGAGATGGCGGCCCGCGGCTACGGCATCGGCAGCTACGGCTACTTCGCCGAACCGGCGCCGCCCGTCGTCGCGCAGCTGCGCTCGCGGCTCTTCTCGGAGCTGCGGGCGCTCGCGGCCGACTGGTGCGAGCCCAGGCAGGAGTTCCCGCCGCAGCTCGACGCGTTCTGGTCGCACTGCCGGGAAGCGGGCCAGCGGCGCAGCGCCTGCATCCTGCTGCACTACGGCGAGGGCGGAGTGAACCACCCGCACCGGGACGTCTACGGACGCGTCGCCTTCCCGTTCCAGGCGCTCGTCGTCCTGAGCCGTCGCGGTGCGGACTTCGAGGGGGGTGACTTCCTGCTGTACGAGCAGCGGCACGACGGCGACGAGCGCCGCCTGGCCATCCCCGCGAGTGCGGGCGACCTGGTCGTCTTCGCCTCGTGGTGTCGCTGGGAAACGCAGGCAGCCGGGCGCCGGCGCGTCGACCTGCGCCATGGCATGAGTCCGATCCGGCGTGGCGAGCGCCGCGCGCTGGGCATCGTGCTCAACCTGGCCGAGTGAGCGGGCGGCCCGGTTCCTGCGGGCCACTGCCGTGGCGGCTCCTCCCCGCGCGTGGTACGCCCGGCGGGATTCGAACCCACGACCCCCGGTTTAGGAAACCGGTGCTCTATCCAGTCTGAGCTACGGGCGCACGAGGCGGGCGGAGGGTAGCAAACGCCCGGCAGGCCGGCGGCGGCGCGGCGCGACACGGGAG
>Ga0315912_10002323_pt1 | contig 20617 bp, 12 predicted proteins | sample VfabasoilMG_FD_204469 | JGI IMG/M metagenome (GOLD analysis project Ga0315912, IMG submission 204469) | Garden soil microbial communities collected in Santa Monica, California, United States - V. faba soil | ecosystem: Environmental > Terrestrial > Soil > Garden | place: USA: California...
TGCATGTCAAGGCCAGGTAAGGTTCTTCGCGTTGCATCGAATTAAGCCACATACTCCACCGCTTGTGCAGGCCCCCGTCAATTTCTTTGAGTTTTAACCTTGCGGCCGTACTTCCCAGGCGGCACGTTTAACGCGTTAGCTTCGCCACAAAAGGGGTCGATTCCTCTTACAGCAAACGTGCACCGTTTAGGGCCAGGACTACCGGGGTATCTAATCCCGTTTGCTCCCCTGGCTTTCGTGCCTCAGCGTCAGGAAATGTCCAGAGACTCGCCTTCGCCACTGGTGTTCCACTTGATATCTACGCATTTCACTGCTACACCAAGTATTCCAGTCTCCCCTCCATTCCTCTAGCCGAATAGTATCCGACGCAGTTTCCAAGTTGAGCTTGAAGATTTCACGTCAGACTTACCCGACCGCCTACGCACCCTTTACGCCCAGTGAATCCGAACAACGCTTGGGACCTCTGTATTACCGCGGCTGCTGGCACAGAGTTAGCCGTCCCTTCCTCTTCCGCTACTATCAGCTTACGCTTTATTAAAACGTAAGGTTTGATCGCAAATGACAGGGGTTTACGGGCCGAAGCCATTCATCCCCCACGCGGCGTCGCTCCTTCAGGGTTTCCCCCATTGAGAAAAATTCTCGACTGCTGCCACCCGTAGGTGTCTGGACCGTGTCTCAGTTCCAGTGTGGCTGGTCGTCCTCTCAGACCAGCTACCCGTCTTAGCCTTGGTGAGCCGTTACCTCACCAACTAGCTGATAGGTCGCGGGATCATCTTAAAGCGTCAGGCCTTACGGTCCCCAACTTTGAGTATCAGAAGATGCCCTCCGATAATCACATCCGGTATTAGCTCCGATTTCTCGGAGTTATTCCAGACTTCAAGGCAGATTCCCCACGCGTTACGCACCCTTGCGCCACTCTCACTACCGAATATTGCTACCCGGTAATAATCGTTCGACTTGCATGTCTTATCCACGCCGCCAGCGTTCGTTCTGAGCCAGAATCAAACTCTCCGTATATAAACGTTAGTCTAATTCTTGTCCGAGGATTAATCGGACGAATTGCAATTTAAAACTCTTCCAGCCAAGGAACTAACTCCTTGAGCCAGAAGGGGCTCTCACTTATCGCACAATTCAATTTTCAAAGAGCAGTGAGTGTTTCCACTCGAAAACTCGCGTCCCATCTGGGGGACAAAAAACCCGAGTGCCGAATTATCACCCGGCATCTCAGATACAATCGTAACGCGGACGATATTATCAGCCATCCGCCGACTGTCAACAGCTCAACGCTGTTGAGCAAGTGTGTTCATCTGGATTCGAAGAACGGCCAAGAGAATATTCGTGTTCCGAAATCACGCAAGTGTTTTTTGAAAAAAACTTCAGAATGTTTTTCACAGCCTCCGCAAGGTCATCACAGCGTCAGCGACTTACTTCGAATGAACTCATCGAATGCCTGTAAACACCAGCGGAACTCCACGCTCGCGAGCCGGTCTAATCCATGAAAACGGCAATCAGCTGACACATGAGCGTAGGCCAGATCATAATCCAAATCCTGAAATACGGGATCGCTCTGCCCGTAGTGATTGGATTCTGTGCGTGGCTTTTCTTCCGCGCTTACAAGAACGCCGACGAGCCCAAGGCCCTCGTGGTGAAGTGGCTGGTCACCCTGGCGGTCGGCATTGGCTGGTTCTTTTATGTTTCTCCACAAGCCGGCAAAGGGGGCGCATTCACAATGGATTCCCTGTTCCTCACACTTTTCTGCGCCCTCACGCTAGCCATCACTTGGCGACACAGCATCGGCGCCATCGTCGCAAAACCATTCATGATGTTCTACGAGGATACGCAAGAAATTGAGCCGCAGCCCTACTACTCGGTCGCGCAAGGGCGATGTAAGCGCGGCCAATACGCTGAAGCCATCGCTGAGATCAAACGGCAACTGATTCGTTTCCCCAATGACTTCACCGGCCAGCTCCTGCTTGCCGAAATTCAAGCTGAGAAACTGAACGATCTCGCGTCCGCGCGGCTGACCTTGCACGAGATTTGCCAACAGCCTGGACACGCATCTCGTAACATTGCGTTTGCGATGAACACGCTCGCCGACTGGGAGTGGAAATATGCCCGCGACGCAGTCGCCGCCAGGGCGGCGCTTCAATCCATCATCCGCATGTTGCCGGGAACTGAATCCGCCACGCTAGCAGAGCAGCGCATCGCCCACTTGAGCAACACGGAGGACCTCGATGCAGCCCTGGCGCGCAAATTCGAACCCGCGCGTCACGCCCAGAATCTCGGTCTGCAAGAGTCCATGCGTCACCTCGTGCCAGTCGGAAAGAGCCCCTCTGAAATCGGCGCGGAACTGGTTCGCCATCTTGAACTGCACCCGCTCGATCATGAGGCCCGCGAGCGGCTGGCGACGCTTTACGCTGATGAGTTTCACCAGCTTGACCAGGCGATGGAACAACTGGAACAACTCATCGCCTTGCCCCATCAACCTGCAAAGGCAATCGTCCGTTGGTTGAATTTGATTGCCGATTTGCAAATTCGCGAAGCCGGGGATCTAGGAGCGGCGAAAGCGGCGCTAGAGCGCCTGATTGCCAGCCATCCGGAGAGCCCGGCGGCCACGCTGGCGCGCAATCGGATCGAATTGTTGAAGCTGGAATTGAGGGCAAGAGAAAAGAGCCAAACCGTTCGGCTTGGCTCTTACGAACAAAATATCGGATTGAAACGCGGTTTACCGCGACAGCCGTAGCGCAATCTGTTTGTCTAGTTCGTGAACCAAGTCGAGGTCAGTTCCGCCGGCCTTGGTGCGTGCCTGAACCTGCACCATGGTGAGGCGCGGCTCCAAAGCCTCCACGCGAATCCACACCGTCCGTTGATTCACCTTGCCCTCAAGCGCAAAGGTCGTGTTCGTATTGCCAAGCAAGGTCGTATCTCGCAGCAGCGTCCCATTGAATTGCATGACCTGTTTGGCCGCTTCATGCACTTGCGCCACCGGACGTTCGTATCGGGCTTCGACCTTATCCTTCGTAAACGGCACTGCCCCGGTCTTGCTTTCATCCACGGTGCTCACACAACCGGCAGCCAACACACCCACCGCCAGCATCGCCAAGACAAAATTCAAATTCATTTTCATTGCTTGCCATGCAACCACATCCGCCGCCTCCGTCAAGCACGAACCTGTCGCAATTCTCGTTGCCAACTCATCGGGTGCATCGCCAAACTTCCACTGTGAGTTCACGGGAGAAAATCATTCCTGCAGCGACACTGTCCACATGGCGGCAGGCCCAGCGAGAGGCAGGTAAAAAGCTGGTGGTGACGAACGGTTGCTTCGACTTGCTGCACGCGGGCCACGTGACCTATCTCGAACAAGCCCGCGCCTTGGGCGACGTGCTCTTGATCGGCCTTAACAGTGATGCCGCGGTCCAGCATCTCAAAGGCCCACACCGGCCGGTCAATTGCGAAGCCGACCGGGCCATCGTGCTTGCGGCCCTGGGTTGCGTGGATGCAGTTTCCGTATTCAATGAGCAAACGGCCGCGAGTTTCCTGACCATTACCCAGCCGGATGTATACGTAAAAGGCGGGGACTATACGCTGGAAACGATCAACCAAGAGGAGCGTCGAATAGTCGACCAAGCGGGCGGAAAAATCGTCATTGTCTCGCTAGTGCCGAACAGATCCACCACCGGCATTCTCGCAAGAATCGCAAAGCAGGGATAACCCAGCGGCAGTGAAGCTTGGGGGTGGAAGTTGAACCTCCGCGGTCCAAGATCAAAGCGGGGATGACGAGTCCACTTTCATTGGATTCTGATCAAGTATGCGTCCTGTGACGGCGTGCCCTGAATACTGAGCACGCTTGAGTGAGTTTCATTATCAAATGTCGTCGTGCCCGTAAACCAGCCGCCCGCGAACGCCGCCCCCGAAAGCAAAACGCAGTGACCTTCATTGTTGCCCGGCAGCGAACGCACCCACAAGCATTGCCCGGTCGAAGAATACTTGGCAACGTAGCTATTTACGTTCGCCACCTGAGTTGCTATCTGGCCATTGCCGAATTGGGCCGTGCCATAAAACCGCCCGGTGAATAGCATCCCGCCATCATCCGCCGCCGCCGCCAGTCCCCAGCCGGTGCTGGGCGCGGTTGAAGTCAGCACGGTAGACCATTCATGAGCGCCCGAGGTGGAGAAACGAGCGAAAAACACATCGAAAAACGACAATGGATTGGAAGTATGCGTCTGTCCGCCGAGATTGATGGAGCCGACGTAAGTGCCAGCAATGCAGACCGAGTTGCCGTCGACGGCGAGCCCATTCGCACCGTAACGGTAGTCGTTGTTTTTGAACGCCCCAAATTGGCGCGACCAGGAAAGGTTTCCCGCCGGGCTCAATCTGGCGATCCAGCCCGCATAGTCTTGGGCCGCGAGCAACGCCCCGCCGAGGTCCAGGGTTTGAAAGAACACTCCGGCCAGATACAGATTCCCCGCGGCATCAGTGCCCATCGAGTTGCACGCCGCCAGCGAGGACCCAAACGCTCGCTTCCACCGGAACCCGCCGCTGGCGCTATAGCTTGCAACAAAGGCTGACCCGCCGGTGTTCCCAAACACAAAGCCATCGCCGAAGTCCGCGCCGGCGAAATAACCCGCGACGTGTACATTGCCGGCCGCATCCACTGCCACTCCATTACCGCTCGAATGGCCAGAGCTGCTGCCGAATCCGCGCGACCAGATATGCGACCCGTCCGCCGCGTACTTGGCCAGGAAGATGAATCGTTGGGACAAACTGCCGGGCAGATTCGAGCCGCCGAAATTCTGATTCCCAACGTAATAACCGGTGACGTAGATAGTGCCGTCCCGCGCCACCGTCACTGCCCGCGGGGCGATCGTGCCGAAGAAAACCTTCTGCCAGAGCATCGAGCCAGACGGTGAATACTTCATCAAACTGAGATTTACCCCGCCTTCATTGGCGGCCACCACAATGTTTCCGTCCGGAGATTCGGCGATGGCTTCCACCACATCGAAGGAGGCTGACTGCGGCAGGTCGAACCACAAATCGCCAACGCTTTCCAGGAGCGTTCGCACCCAGCGAAAGTATTCCTGCCCGTAAACACACGGCCAGACGGTAACAACCGGTGAACCGGTCCCGACAATGGTAGTCAAGTTCCTCCACCCGGCGTCGACCAAACTGAGTTTGGATTGGACGGTGTAACTATAGCCAAGATCGCCCGGCACAACGACTGAAATGGTTCGACCAGCTGGAGAGGGGTCGAAGCTTGAGATGGCGAGCACCTGATCCACAACGGTGGTCAGGTTTGCGGATAGCTCGGGATCTAGCTCTCCCGACTGCACAGTAAGCTTGGTTTTGAACGTTTCAAGTTGGTTGGTTCCGACTTTCGAATTGCATCGATCAAACGCCGCGGCCGCATTCTCCAGTGAAGCCACCAAAGGTTGGTGATTTCGCCGGTGCAAACCGGAGTCTTTCGCCAGTCGGATTGCAATTCCCACCGCCTGAGCCGGCGTGATCGCTGCCAAGGTGGCAGCCGATTTTCCAACTGCACGGCCATCACTAACGTGCACGGAAATCTCATGATGTCCTGCCTTCAGGAAGCCAGTCGCCCGCGGTCCGGTCGCGATGGCATTCGTCCCGTCGAACCAAACGAAACTCAATGTATCGTTCTCAGCATCGCTTGCGGCTGAACAATCCAACACCACGGGGGCGTCGCCACATACCGCGGTCAATGCAGTCCAATTGGTTAGACCCGGCACATTCGTAAAGAGCGGAGTAACAACGATGTTCGCGACCGGGGCATCATTCACCGGCCACACCGTGACACTCACCGTCCCAACATTCGAGTTCGTCCGGCCGTCACTAACGGTGAATGTAAATCCGTCGGGTCCAAAATAATTCGTCGCGGGCCGGTAAACCAAATTCGGCGCCACGCCGCTGAGCGTCCCATGCGCCGGGGCGCCCACGTTGTAGGTGAGCGGGTCGCCATCGACATCAACCGCGCCAAGCTCAATTGTGGTCGGAATATCCTCGTCGAGGAAGACCGCTTGAGATTGAGCGACCGGCGGGTCGTTCACCGGCAAAATATCCAGACTGACAGTCGCCAGCCCCGAATCGGCCAGTCCGTCGTTTACTCTGAAGGTAAAACTGTCCGGGCCGTGATAATTGAGTGCCGGCGTGTAGGTCAGAGTGCCTGGGGCCGGGAAATTGCCCATGGGCCCGAGCACGCCATGCTGCGGCGGCGTGACAATCAAGAATGTCAGCGGGTCTTGGTTCGCGTCAGACGCAGGCAGACTGAATGTCCGGCTGGAATCTTCAGCCAACGTGAGATTCTGGTTCAGGGCAACCGGTGGAATGTTAACGGTCAACACCGCAGTAGAGCTCAAATTGGACGGTTGCCCATGAACCACCGAAGTGATCATCAAGCCTGCAAGAATGACATGGCTCGCTTTCATGGCAGCACAATTGTGAATATGGTCTGGTCTAAATGCACCGGCGTCGTTTGGTTGAGTGGCAGCCGATCGAACTCCTGCCACTCAGAGTCAAGCATACGCTAGAAACGATCAATTAGGAAGGGAGCCTTCTTGTCGAACAACCAGATCGTGATTTCTCCGCTGCTTGCGGCAAGTCTGGCACAAAGTTAATTGAAGCTTAGCGCACGGCCTGAAGCACTTGCTCAACCGCTTCCAACAACTTGGCTGCCAGTTCCGGATTCAACGGCGCTATCTGGGCGCGCACTTTGTGCTGGAATGCTTCCAATTGGTTCGCCCCCGGCTTCGCCTCGCAACGGTCAAACGCGGCCGCCGCATTGTTGAGCGAGGCAACCAATGGCTGGATACTCCTCCGGCCCAAGTCTGATTCGGTCAACAGCACGATTACGATGCCTACTCCTTGCGCTGGAGTGATGATTTCCACCACAGCCGTGGCTGTTCCGGTCGCCTGCCCGTCATTCACTTGCAACCCCAGCTCGTGACTTCCTAGGGCGAGGAGATTCGTCACAACCATGCCGGTAGCAATCACATTCGTTTCATTCAGCCACGTGTAGCTTAGCGGATCATTCTCGACGTCGGTCGAGGCAGAGCCATCCAACACCACGGTCGCGTCGTCACACACTGCTGCCAATATCACCCAATTTGTGGTGCCCGGCGCATTTGTCACCAGTGGTGACACGGAAATCCTGGCGGATGGCGCATCATTCACCGGGCGCACCGTAAGGCTCACCGTCGCGACGTTCGAGTTCGTCCGGCCGTCACTAACGCTGAATGTAAATCCGTCGGGTCCAAAATAATTCGTGGTGGACTGATAAACTAGACTTGGCGCCACGCCGCTGAGCGTTCCGTGCGCCGGGGCACCAACGTTGTAGGTGAGCGCGTCGCCATCGACATCAACTGCGCCAAGCACAATCGTCGTGGGCATATCCTCATCGAGGAAGACCGCTTGTGATAGAGCAACCGGCGCGTCGTTTACCGGTAGTACATCCAGACTGACAGTCGCCAGCCCTGAATCGGCGAGCCCGTCGTTTACTCTGAAGTTAAAACTGTCCGGGCCGTGATAGTTGAGCGCCGGCATGTAAGTCAGGGTGCCTCCGGCGGGGAAATTTGTTATTGGCCCGAGCACACCATGCAGCGGCGGCGTGACAATCAAGAATTTCAGCGGGTCTTTGTCTGCATCCGAACCGGGCAAACTAATAGTGCGGCCGGTATCTTCATCCACCTGCAGACTCAGATTGAGCGCAATCGGCGCATTATTGATGGTTACCACCGCATTGGAGCTCAGCACCGAGCCAAACAAATTCGTGACCCGTACCGAGTAAGTGGCGCTGAAGTTCGTTGCCGTGAAGGTAAGGCTGGTATTCGTCGCCCCGGCTATGGCCGCATTGTTCCTCATCCATTGGTATCGCAATGTGGGCGTGCCATCGGCCACCACTGAAAAGGTCGCATTCGAACCGACGGTGACGCGCTGGCTGGCAGGTTGCGTGACAATAAATGGCCGGACCTTGCACCGGCCCGCCGCCCCGGCATTCCGGATGGTGAGTATTTCCGCCGTCGAAAGCGCGCGTCCATAGATTGCCGGTTCATCAATCAATCCACCAAAGTAGGAGCTCTGAGGCAGTCCCAAGCCAGAATAGGCAGGCGCGCCGATGAAAAGCGGGCTTTGGGTGGTCAGATTGCCATTCTGCGGTGTTGGGTCGAAGGTCAATACCAACTGGCCGTCCACGTACAGATTGCCGCCATTGGTCGCCTTGCGATTCACGCTTACCGCCACGTGATGGAACATCGTGTCGCGCAAATCCGGACCAGGTGAGATGTAGTTGGAGGCCACCGCAGTCAACCCCTTGAGACTGCCGAGCGAGAACGCCAGCCGTCCCTGGTTCAGCGATAAGGAATAGCCAGCCGATGATTCGAGCCGGGGTAGATCCAAAAAAGACCCGAGCTTTTCCAATAGTGGAACTCTGGCGTAAGTGGAATTACTCGCACCGGCCTTGATCCACATTTCGATGGAAAAATCAGCGTTGGTGTTAAAATTCAGCGAGGGCGAACTGTTCACCTGTACGCGACTGGACACGCCGTTGAAGCTGAAGGCCCGGTTCAATTTGCCAGTAACGTAAAGCGTAGGCGAGAACGCTGCGATGTTGTTCGTGCCCATGGTATCCGCGCCGTTGCCATCGCCCGGCCACCAACTGATCAGGCCCGGAGGTGTCTGAGTGCAATCCGGCGCGGGCAACAGCGTAAGCGCAGCGCTGGAACTGAGCACCGTGCCCACCGAATTGCTTACGAACACCGAGTAATTGCCAATACGATTGCTCTGAACCTTTTCGAGAATCAGCGCGGCATTGGTCGCACTGGCGAGATTCTGTCCGTTAAAACGCCACTGATACCGGAATGGACGTGACCCGAAGATTGAGGCGACGAATTTCACATCTTCGCCCCGCGAAATTGCCTGGCTTTGCGGTTGATCAACGATGCTTGGCGGCACGAGACATTTGCCGGACGCATCGGCACGGTAGATGGCCTGAACCTCGAACTCTGACAATTCGCGGTTGTAAATGGATACTTCATCCATCAAACCAGTGAAGCGATAAGTGGCTTCATTAGCCGCCCCCAAAAGAGCACCGATCCCCAGATTCGCGCCCCCAGGAAAGACTCCGCCTGCGTGCGGCCTCTTGGTGTCTTCCTGGCCATTGATGAACAGTCGCATGGTTCCGGCGCCAAGGGTTGCGGCCACGTGAGTCCATTGGGTGGTGACGATACGCTGGGTCGAAAGCAGCGACGTGTTCGTCGCCGGCGAACCGTTGGTGCTGACCCGGAACACCAGGTACCCGCCATTGGTGATTCCAAAATAATAGCTGCTCCCTGAACCCGACGGCCCTGAAAAGGATACCAGCTCGAATTTGGAAACGATGGACTGCGATGCCAGGGCAACTGTCGAGGGCTTGATCCACGCTTCAATGGCGAAGGCATTTGTAAACCGCAAAGAAAGTGAATCCGGCACGCGCACGTAGTTTTGGAGCAGATTGAAGGCTCGCCCAACTTTGCCAGTCGAATACTGCATCGGGACGACGGAGGCGCCGTTGTTCGAATCCCAGTTGTCCAACACCAGGTTTACCGCTTCGCCCTTGTCCGATTCCGCCCGCCACCAACTAACCAGGCCGGAAAGCGGTGCGACGCAACCGAGCGACGACACCGGACACTTGCCACGGCTGTCCGCTGCGTAGATCGCACCGATCTCCGCTGCCGACAACGCTCGCCGATAAATGGAAACCTCGTCAATCAGGCCGTTGAATGGATGGAAGGTCCGCGAGGAAAGTGGCGCTGCGCCAATGCCCAGACTGGCGTTGCCAGGAAAAATCCCGCGATTGTAGTTGGATTGCGCAATCAACCTCCCATTCAGATACAGCCGCATTGCCGAGCCATCGTATGTGCCGGCCAGGTGACTCCACTGCCCCGCCGGTAGGTTTGAAAAAACTGGCGTCACCGCCACGGCGCCCGAGAGCGAACCTGAAGGACTGAGCATGAAGACCGGGGTATTGGGATAATTTCCAACAAAAGTTGTGCCCAGGAAGTAACTGCCTTGCTGGCTCGTGGTGAATTGAGGAAAGTCAAACTTCGAAACAACGGTGCGATACGCTTGGAAAATGTTGGTCGTCGTCACCCACGCTTCGATCGTCAGCTCATTCGTAATTTGGAGTGAAGCGGAATTACTCACCACCGTCGAGGAAGCTGCTGTGAATCCCATCCCGACCTTTCCCATCTGAAATTTTGCGGTAGCCGAGCCGTGATTTTCCCCCCAGCTGTCGAAGGTGTTCGTTTCCGCCCGCCACCAACTGACCAAACTCGTCGGAGGCGAAACACAATTGGTGGGTTGCCCGTGAACAACCGAAGTAAACACCAGACACGCAAGGAACACACGGTTCGCCTTCATGGCAGCGCCTTTCTGATTTTGGTTTTGTTTACCGCACCGTTGTCATCTGCTTGAGTTGGACCCAATCTGAATTCCGGGAACTCACGCCCGTTTGCGACGTCGGCTGGCTCAAGGGATCGCGCAACTTGACCGTCGCCGCATGGCCGTCGGCAAAATCGAGCGCGTAACCGCGCTGGTGGCGGGTGGCGGGAAAACTGGCAAACGGCTGACTGTCATCCATCGTCACCAGAAACCAGCCATCATCGAGCGTGGCCAGATGTTCATCCGCCAGATACCACACGGCAGCGGCTCCGGTGCTCGCGAATTCAGTGTCCTTGATGAATGTGCGATAGCCAGTCGCCCGCGGATATGTCTCCATATACCGGCTGCCGGTCCAGGAATTCATGGCGTAACTGCGCACGCGCGCCAGCCCCGCTGTGGCTTTCGCGGTATCACCGCCACTCAGTTCAACATCCGCCGGACAACGAAACGCGCTCGCTTGGTTGACGTAAGGGAAGAACTTGCTTTGCTGAATCAACGCTGTGTTCGTCGCGTCGACCGTCGATTGCATGTTGCCCCTCACCCATTGATTGGATCCCAAGTTCTGCCGTTGATTGGCTGCCAGCATGCCGGCGTTATCGGCGGCATACATTTGCGACGCCAGTCCGAGCTGCTTGAGATTATTCAGGCAGGCCACCGTGCGCGCCCGCTCTTTCGCCCGGTTGATGGCCGGCAACAAAAGCGCCGCGAGCACCGCGATTATGCCAACGACCAGCAACAACTCGATCAAAGTGAATCCTCTCCGAGAGAGAATGACCGGCCCGCCATTGTTCGCGCTGGCGCAATCACGCCGGCGCAATTCCGCCATAGAAGCCACGGCAAGACCAAGCCCACGGGGTCTTCGCGCCTCCCGAAATTTGACCACATCACGTCGCGTCCGACGCATCGTCACCGAAAATGACGACGCTTCAAACCGGACAATTTCGATCCTCGTCCGCCCGGGGCCAATCGGTACGACGCATTGCATCTGGGATGAATTCTACGCTCACCTGTCGCCCTGCGAACTGTGCGTCTGGGCGCACAGTTTGCGCTTTTGATTGCGCCCGTCCGGCAACGGCACAATCCTGCAGGAAGCATGGAACTGCGTGGATGGCTTCTGATTGCCGCGGCGGTACTGAGCGGGCTCACGCCACAAACTTGGGCGCAGCCGACAAATCGTCCTGCTCCCTGGCGCGCTTTCACAGCGGCCGATGGGCTGGCGGAAACGGCCTGCCTTTCAGTCACGGCTGGCCCCAACGGCGACGTGTTGGTGCGGCATTTGCAATCGGACGCCGTTTCCGTGTTTGACGGCTACGACTTTGTCACCGTTCCCGGACCATCGGGTGAACGCGCTCGCGTTTATGAAAGCCCGAGCGGACAGCTTTGGACCGTATCGACGGCCGGATTACGCGAGTTTCGGAACGGCGAATGGCCGCTGGTGCCCGTGCCGCAGGTGGCCGAACATCACCGGACCGGGCGGATGGGTGAAATTATCCTGCTCCCGGTACGACAGGGGCGCGTGCTGGTATTGCTGCCCGGCGAGTTGCTTCAGGTCGCGCTGGATAATCCGGAGGTCCGAACGGAAACCTTGACCCGGAGCAGCGAACTCCAGATCGGAACGTTTACCAACCTGCTCGCCGCCCGCAACGGCGCGCTGTTGCTCGCAGGTACGGCCGGTTTTGCCCGCTCGGCCCAACCATTTCGCGCGTTGCTGCCAGGTGCGTCATGGGAAGTCTTGACCCAGTCGCCCGCAGAATTCTCGATACTTGAGTCGCCTAAACTTCAATCACCGTGGCCGGCATCTATTCATGACCAGCTGGTCGTTGCCGACGGCAGCGTCTGGCTCGCGACCTCGGCCGGTCTCGTGCGCTTTGCGCCGCCCATCTGGGAGCCTTATGCCGGCCCGCTGCCACCGAATTCGTCGCCACCAGATTTGACCGCCAAAGACCGGGCCGTCATTCTGGCATCGGAGGAACTTGGTCAATGGCAGGCGGTGTTCAAGGCCCGCAACGGCGACCTCTGGCTGGGTGCTGGTACCAAGGTCGCGCGCGTGCACGGCGATGCGATGAACGTTTTTGCTTCGACAAATCAAGCCGGCCCGGAAGCGGTCAGTGCGTTCGTCGAATCACCTGATGGCCGGATCGTTTGCGCCACCCCGACCAAGGTCTGGGAATTCGACGGCCGGGACTGGTTGCCATTACGTGTTGGATTCGAATGCGTAAACGGCTTGCTGTATGCGCGCGACGGCACCCTTTGGGTTGCCGCTAATGAAGGCCTGTACCGATTCACCCGGGGCGCATGGGTGGCCAACGGGCCGGCTGATGGTTTGCCCGTCGGAAACGTACTTTCGGTGGTTGAGGATACCGCCGGGGGAATCATTGCCCGCACAACCATGGGGGTTTGCCGGCTCCAGCGTGCCGCCGATCGCGAGCCTCCGCGTCCGGAGATCAAACCGCTACCGGCCAAGGAAATGCGGGAAGGCGCGCCCGTGCGGTTTGCTTTCCGCGGCCGGGACCGCTGGAATGTCACCACTCCCGAGCGCCTGCTCTTCTCGTTCAAGCTCGACGAGTCGGAGTGGTCGCCGTTTCAGGAACTCACTGAAGTCGTTCGCGCGGATCTGCCGCCTGGTCGGCACCTCTTTCTGGTGCGCGCCATGGATCGCAACGCCAACATTGACCGGCAGCCGGCGCGGCTGGAATTCGAGGTCGTGCTGCCTTGGTATCGCGAAACCCGCCTGGTGTACATTCTTGCGGGTGCGTTGGTGGTCGCGTTGTTTTTCGCCGGGCTCGCTTTCAACCGGCACCGGCACCTCCAGTTGAGTTATGCCGATGTGGAACGCCAGGTAACCGAACGCACGCGCGAATTGGAACAGGCCCAGCGCGGGTTGTTACACAGCCAGAAAATGAACGCCCTCGGCACGCTGGCAGCCGGCATTGCGCATGATTTCAACAACATCCTCTCCATCATCAAAGGCTCAGCCCAGATCATTGAAGACAACCCCGGCAATGAGGCCAAGATCCGCACCCGATTGGACCGGATCAAAACCGTCGTGCAGCAGGGCGCGGGTATCGTAGAGGCCATGCTGGGATTCAGCCGGCAATCTCCGGGACAGGTTGCGTCTTGCGATGTGAACGACATCGTGGATGACACGCTCAAATTGCTGGGTGATCGATTTCTACGCGGAGTGGAAGTGAAATTTGATCGCAACCCCAACCTGCCCCAGATTCCAGTCGTGCGCGATTTCGTGCAACAGGCGCTGCTGAATTTCATCTTTAACGCAGCCGAGGCCATGGAGCGTCAGACTCCGGATCGGGGCGCGGGTCAGGGCGAGCTGCCGACCGCGGCGACCACCGCCCGAAATCAAATCCGCCTGTGCACGGAACTGTCCCGCACGTTGCCCACCGGTCTCTTCTTGAAGCCCGCTACCACGGACTCGTTCATCCAGATTTCCGTGAGCGACACCGGGGAAGGCATCACAACCGAGAATCTGCCGCGCATTTTCGAACCGTTCTTTACCACCAAAGCGCTGTCCAGCCAGCGCGGCACAGGACTTGGCCTTTCGATGGTGTATGAACTTGCGCGCAAACTCGATGCCGGTCTCGCCGTCGAATCGGAACCGGGCAAGGGCAGCACATTCACATTGATTCTCCCCGTCAATCCACCATGAAAGCCAGACCTCGCTTGCTCATTGTTGAGGACGACGATCTCCAATACGAGATCTACGAGGAAACCCTTTCCGCCTACGAGTTGATGCGCGTGCGCTCGGGCAGTGAGGCGCTGGCGTTGTTACCCAAATCGCCTCCGGACGTTCTCGTGCTCGATCACATTCTGGAGGCCGGCGAGCGGGGGTTGGATTTTTTGCCTGAGTTCAAGGAAGTGCTGCCGCACGTCCCGGTGATCATCGTCTCCGGCGCGCTCGAAGTGCGCCAGCAACTCGCCGCTTTGCAGGGACCGCGCCGCGCGCATTATTGTCTGCCCAAACCGGTGGACGTTCGTGAATTGAAAAAGACCATCGTCACGGCCCTGGCTGAGTGCGGGCAGGCAGAGGTGGTCAGGCAATTTGAAGCGCTGGAACGCTCGCGCCGCGTGGATGCGCAAGAATTGTTGAGCCGCTCGACGGACCGCCTGAGCCGGCAGAATCGCATTGTAGAAATCATCGGCCGATCGAAAGCGCGCCCGAACATCTCGGCGCTGGCGCGCGAGTTCAATGTGGCGCGGCGGACCATCATCCGCGATTTGCAGGAACTGATCCGCCGCGGCCAACTAAAACCTGAGGTTTACCCGGAATGGGAAAGCGAGTCGGACGCGGGTTAACTTGCACTTGTTTCCGAAGCACCAATCAGTAGCAGGCGCAGCCGTTACCGCTCCTCTTTGGTGAAGTTTTGGTGACTCTTCGCTTCCCCTCATAAAGAACTGGCTTTCAATCAAACTCAATAAATAATTACCACAATGAAGGCGATTGCGCGGTTGTATCACCGCAAAGAATCATCCGGGCTGGCGCGGACGACAGAGTCACATTTCTCATTCCTGAGTTAGCGCCCGTGCCGATGAAGATTTTGGTCATCTCCCTGGCGGGCATTGGGGACACGCTCATCGCCACGCCCCTGCTCCACGAACTGCGATTGAATTACCCCGACGCAGTGATTGATGCGCTGGTCATCTGGCCGGGTGCGCGGGACCTGCTCAAAGGCAATCCCTGGATCAACACGGTGCACCAGCGAAACCTGATGCAGGAATCTTCGCTGGCAGCAGCCCGCTATTTCCTGAGCTTTCGCAAGGAACGTTACGACATCTCCATCAACACTCATCCCCAGAGCAAACTCCTCTATCGCATCGCCGCGCGACTCATCGGCGCTCGGCAGCGCTTGAGCCATTGGTATGACCATTCGAGCTTCGTGGACCGGCTGTTCGTGAATCATTTCGCCCCACAGGATTACCAGCGCCATTCCATCGAGATGAATCTGGACCTGCTCGGCCTGCTGGGAAAGCGATCGCAGTTGCCAGAGCACGAATTTGAATTGTTCTTCACACCCGAGGAAGTGGCTGAAGCCGACCAACTCGCGCAAGAAGCTCGACTGGGGAGTCGCCGCGTCATCGGCATTCACGTGGGCTCCGGCACAACCAAGAATTTGATCTTCAAGCGTTGGCCGCTGGAGCACTGGATTGAACTGGTCAAGCGCATCACCCGGGAGCGCGCGGATGCCATTGTCATGCTATACGGTGGCCCGGAGGAAAAGACCGAAAACGAACGCATCTTGCGCGAAGCAGCTCACGAACGCCTGGTCATGCCCAAAACCCGGAGCTTGCGGGTCGCCGCTTCATTGATGCGACATTGTGAAGCGTTCATCAGCGTGGACAACGCCCTGATGCACATCGCGGCGGCCATGAAGGTGCCCAAACAAATTGTCATCGAATCGCCTGCTTGGGGACCCACGCTCGCACCTTATCGCCGACCTTTTGTGCTGGTCGAAAATCCGGCAGTGCACGGACGCAATCTGGAGTTCTACCGCTACGACGGAAAGGGCATCAAAGGCAACGTGGAGGAATTGCGCAAGGCGATGGTGGCAGTTTCCGTGGACGCAGCTTTTTCCGTCCTCAGTGCTGCTCTGGATCGGAAAACGGCTTGACGCTTGGATGGACGGCACGACGATCGAACGGAGGCATGAAGCCGCTTCGTCATCTTGAACATTGCTTCGTAAGAGCATTTACCCTGATTGAACTCCTGGTCGTGATCGCCATCATCGCGATCCTCACGGCGATGCTGCTGCCTGCCTTGTCGCGGGCAAAAGCGCGAGCCCAGGCTGCATATTGCTTGAACAATAAGAAACAAATGATGGTCGCCTCGAAGCTTTATTTGATGACTTCAACGGCGTACTTTTCCCCAACACATAGAGTGGCGTGGATGGCTGGTTGCGCGGGACCAATTCGGACAATTGGGATCTTGATACGCTCAAGAATCCGGATCGCGCTGTGCTCGCACCTTAGACAAAGAATGTGGAGATCTACTATTGCCCATCGGATTGGTCCACGGTTAACCGCACCGGAGTCGGCCAGGTAAAACGGATAGGCTCTTGGACTGATGGTCGCTCGCCCACGCTTGGTGTCTGGCTCGATGCCGCCGGAATCAATTCAAACAATCTCGACGGCAAGTGGCGGTGTACGACAAGGAAAGTGATGTGGTGAGACCTTCGCCGGACGGACTTTGGGTTTTCACCGACGAACATCCGGCCAGCATCAACGATGGTGCGTTCGCCGTCCGCATGCCCGACACTTCAGCCGGCACTGCCGGTCAAGGTTGGGCGGATTTTCCAGCTGGTTTTCACAACGATTCCGGATCCTTCGCATTTATGGACGGCCATGCCGAACTACACCGTTGAATTGAGGCATCGTCACTGGGACCGAAAGGTCTGAATGCGCGAGTAAACTCTGTTGGCCACTGGATTACCGCAGAATCCAAAATAAACGGGACATTCTCTGGGTGACAAAACGCACATCGGCGTTGGAGGACGGCACAGATCCATGGTAAGCACGCTTTTCGGTTGACCGGAAACATCTTACACTCCGCGCGACCCCCAACGATTAACATTCCGACGGCTTGTTCCAGATCCAGCACACTTCATTTTCTTCAAGGCGTTTGTAGTCGATAATAGTTTTGAAGCCCGAGCAAGCTGTTGGTCACGACATTGTTGGTCCCGCTCACCGCTGGCGTTGGCGACACCATGCACCAGAGGTTGGAATTAAGGTTTGTGCTGGATGCGAGTGTGTAGCCGGTGAAGTTTGTCGGCCAAGATAGAACCATACTGTTCGATGAAGCATGCCGGACGTTCAAGCGGGGGTGCTGCGTGTCCGTAAGCTGCGTCAACGTCACGTCGTTACCTGTGCCGCCTCCGTAACTGACGCGGAAAGGCGTACCGCTGACGTTCAGAGTTGTACCTTCAGGCAAACCACTAAAAGCCCCCCCGACCACATCCGTACCGTCATTGTCGATAATAGTGAAACTGTTGCTGATAGCAGAGGGGAATCCGAGCGTGGCGTTCAGGCGGGCGAGGCTGAATGTGACAAGGCCGTTGACTTTCAATTGGTCGAAGCCCGCGCCCGGAATCGTGCCATTGAGTTCCACGGTTACATCACCGGGCGTAACACCGCTCCCACTGACCGTGAGGTTGCTGCAACTAAGGAGACCCGGACTCACGCCGGGTGCGACATTGCCGACAAATTCGGAAATGTGGCCAACCATGCCGGCGCCTCCGAGGGTGCCGCCGATGACTCTCATCGTGCTTTGTGGCTGCGAGCCATTCACCAGTAGCTTGCCGGCGTTGATCGTTGTTTGGCCGGTATAGGTGTTGTTTCCCTCCAGTGTGAGAGTGCCGCTCCCTTCCTTAATGAATTGGCCATTGCCAGTAATGAGTCCGGCGAACGTGGTGGAGTCATGGTTCGCACCGACAGCCAGATTCGCGCCGGCGCTCCGCACATGGCCAACACCACTCAATGAACCGATGGTTTCGAACAGGAAGGTAGCCGGAGGCAGGAGTAGGAGGCCGGAGCTGTTAATCGTCACGGCCGGAAAGTCATTGATCTGGGACAAGACTCCAACGATTTGGACGATGTCCGAATCGGCGCCGCCAGCTCCGTCACCCACGATCAAGTCACCAGGAATCGAAGCATTGGGGATTGATTTGTTAAGGAACAGCGTGCCTTGGTTGACGGTCGTGGTCCCGGCGTAAGTGTTGGCGCTGGGGCTGGTGAACTCCAGCGTGCCTGCACCCACCTTAACCAGTCCACCTGGCCCTCCAATCGAATTGCTCAAGATCAGCCGGGTACCAACATTGACTCCGGCGGTCACCACCAAGGTGATCGGGCCTGACCAGGAATTGGTACTCCCTTCGCCTGAGAGAAGCGCCCCAAGTGTTCTTGTACTGTTAAGGCTCAGCGGTTCGTTGCCTACGCCTGAGCCGCCGAGCAGAATTAGGTGGGCCAGCCCACTGACTGTCGTGCCAGCGTTCGTGCTGCCGAGCGCAAAGGAATTTGAGAGTGCCAGACCACACATATCGGTGACCAGGGTTGGCCCAAGAAAACTGTTGGAACTGGTCAGGATGGCTCCGCCGTTGCCGGCGAGAGTCAAGCCGCCTTCCCCAATGATTGACGCCTGAATGTTTAGGTCATAAGCATGGAAACTGTTGCTGAACTGAAGCGTCCTGGACGCCGGCAGCAGCACCCGACCGCTGATCATTGACTCCGAATTGGTCGAGCCTTGTACCAAAACGTCGTTACCCAGCGTCAATGTGCCGCCAGCCGTCTGGATTCTTCCACCCGCGAGCGTGAGCAAACCAATCATTTCGCTGAAACCGTTTAGGTCGAGCAGTCCAGAACTTGTCACGGTGACGACCGCCGTGTCGGCCAGTTGATCGTTTGTCGCCAGACGCACGACATCATCGCTGGTGCCGCCGAAGTCATCACCGATGAAGAGAGCGCCTGGAATGGAACTGTTGTTTGCGGCCTTGTTGAGTTGAAGAATGCCTGCTTTCACGATGGTGGCGCCGACGTAAGAGTTGGCGGTGCTGCCTTCCAACACAACTATACCGATGCCAAGTTTGATGATGTTGCCTGAACCGTTGATGACTCCTCCAAGCCGGATCACACCATACGGGATGGCCAAGCCCGCTGCGTTGTTTGTCAAGTTTCGACCGTTGAGGTTGATGTCGCCGGTGATGGCCAGAGTCGCACCGGATTGATCCATCTGAAAGGTTTGGTCGGCGTCGAGGCGCATCGCCAAACTCACAGTGTTGGTGCCGCCGCCGTGCTGGCCCCGCATTGCCACGACGCCCGTGTTTGTGAAAATGATCGAATTGCCGCGAAGGGAATAATTGGTCCCCGTGAAAGTGATGGATCGGAACGGCGTGTTCGCGGGAAAATCATTGGTATTGTTCAAGCTGGTGGCATCCACACTGTTGCCTGGGAACACCAAGTCATCGCCTGCTGCGACGGCCGCGTTCCAGTTGGCGGCGTTCGACCAGTTGTTGTTGCCGCCGCCACCGTCCCAAGTGCGCGTCGCGGCGACGGCGGTTGAGATTTGAAGATGGATAATTGAGAGCAACAGCGACGAAACGTATGACGCTGGCGTATTATTGAAGTCACGAAGTAGACGGCGTAAGGATTCATTCATAATTCGTGAAGCATTTAGGTTGGACGCAAATTGAAACTTCTGGTCGCGCGCGTGTCGTCGCTTTGACTGAGCTGGTTGGATGCCTGAGAATATAGCCGGATTTTCCAAAATCGTCCCACCATGAAGCAACCTGATAAATAGCCGCAACGACGTCCGGAAGAAAGCGTCTTGCAACAACGCGGAGTTCGGAATGAAGCGGAGCATAACAATCACCGGCTTTTGGTTCGCCACTTTGCCCGTAGCCCCAAAACCGCGAACTGGCTACAGGTTCCAGAAACCTGAAGTAACCGCAGGGATTGGGCTCGTCACGACCAAACCGGAGATCTCCGTTCCTCAAAAATTATCGCCGATCATTGGTCGCTAACTTTGTGGCATCGATAATCTGTTGAGCAGCCCTTATCCATTCTTGCGCCCGGACATTGTCAAAAGGCGCGATTTGCGCCCGAACCTTGTTCTGGAATGCCTCCAACTGGATTATTCCTGCCCCAGAACCATTATGCTCGAACGCTGTTGCGGCGTTCTTGAGCGAGCTTACCAACGGACGCACGGTCCGCGGACCGAGCTCGGCCGCCTCAATCAGCGCCACAAGGATACCGATGGATTGGGCAGGCGAAATAACTTCAAAGGTTTCGCTTGCCGTCACTTCGGCCTGTCCGTCATTGACCGTAAGGCTGATCTGATGGGTGCCTAATTCAAACAGGTTTGTGATTCTGACACCAGTCCCAAGCGTTTCCGTTCCCTTCTGCCAATAATACGATAAGGCATGATTCTCCGGCCCTCTCGACTGTGAACCATCCAATACAACCAAAGCGTACTCGCTTGATCGTGCAATCATCAAATTTGTCACGCCGGCTATTTCCGCGAGCGGTGATCCGATGATTCTGGCAACTGTTGGGCCGTTCGTCCCTGCCGTCTGCACCAGTTGCAACCCTGCAAAAATCGCATACCCGTAGACCCCGGGCCGGATCGTCAACGTCAGCGCCTGCCCGCTCACCTGCACATCCCGGAACACCACATACTGGCTGC
>Ga0315912_10002324_pt1 | contig 20615 bp, 15 predicted proteins | sample VfabasoilMG_FD_204469 | JGI IMG/M metagenome (GOLD analysis project Ga0315912, IMG submission 204469) | Garden soil microbial communities collected in Santa Monica, California, United States - V. faba soil | ecosystem: Environmental > Terrestrial > Soil > Garden | place: USA: California...
CCGTGCACACCGGCGCCGTTCGCCAGATCGTCGATCGGCGCCGTTCCGCGCGTGGCCTTCCACCGCCCGTCTCCATACCCGTCGCCCGAAGCGAGCATGCCGACCTGGTCATCCTGCCGCATTCGCTCGCCACCTACGACGCCTTGAAGAAGGAGGGGACCCCGTGACCGAGCTCAATCCCATCGAGGTCAAGGCGCGCCTCAAGGCTCTCGGATTGTTCGGCCTGCTCGCCTGTTTGGATCAGATCGCCGACAAGCCTTGGCTGCGTGAGGTCCTCTCCATCGAGGAGCGCGAGCGCCAGAAGCGCAGTCTCGAACGCCGGCTGCGCCACTCGCGCGTCGCATCGTTCAAGCCGATGGCAGACTTCGATTGGTCGTGGCCCAAGAGGATCGACCGCGAGGCGCTCGACGAGATCTTCACCCTCGGCTTCATCAAGACCGGCCACAACGCGGTCCTCGTCGGCCCCAACGGCGTCGGCAAGACCATGATCCTCAAAAACGTGGCCCATCAAGCCGTCGTGCGCGGTCACTCCGTGCGCTTCTCCACCGCCAGCGACATGCTTGCCGATCTCGCCGCTCAGGAGTCCTCCGCCGCGCTGGGGCGCCGCCTGCGCCGCTACACCGTTCCACACCTCTTGTGCGTCGACGAGGTTGGCTACCTCTCATACGACAGCCGCTACGCTGACCTTCTCTTCGAGGTGGTCACCCGCCCGCTACGACGCGCAGAAGCCGCTTCTCCTCAGCACCAACAAGGCCTTCAAGGAATGGGGCGAGGTCTTCCCCCACGCTGCCTGCGTCGTCACGCTCGTCGACAGACTCCTCCACCGCGCCGAGGTCATCGAGATCGACGCCGAAAGCTATCGGCTCAAGGAGGCCAAGGAACTCAACGCCGCCCGGGTCAAGCAGCGCCGCAGCAAGAAGCACTGAGCCGGCCTTCTTCACCGGTGAAGAGCGGGACTTCACCGGTGAAGCTCTGCCGTTCACCGGTGAACTTCACCGAATTCCCGCGCTTTCTAGAGATCGTCAACACATTTTCGCATAGCAAGCAAGCGCCATGGTGTTGAGGACGTACTGGAGGGCATCGTCTCGGACGCGCAGATTCTCGATGAAGATCGCCTGCGTCGGAACACCTTCCAAAACCAGCGCGAGGGCTTTTGTTTGAAAATATGGGTTTTCACTGTCAGGAAGGTCGCGATACCGCGCATGGATGACGGTAATGATGAGATCGAATTTCGACTGACCCGGCTCGCGCGCAGCCGCGCTCCGGATAGCCGCTGTCGTTACCTCCGCATACCGCACCATCTCCTGAGCACGGCTGCGGGGGGCAAAAGCGTAAACAACCTCCAAATTGCGGAGTCGATACATCGATCGGAGCCCGCCAAACACCCGCTGCGGGGTGATGAGTCCGTTTTCGAATTTCTGGAATGCAGCCTCGACCTCGCGACCATTTTCCTCGAGTGCGACCACAAGGATACGTGTCTTCAGACCCTGGCGATCTTCGTTGGTACCACAAGGGCGGCTCCAACCTCGGATGGCCCAGCGTGCAGAAACTGCTCGAGCCCACCTCCAACGTTCACGTCTTCTGGCGCACGTCGAACGAGGCGCCGTTCGAGTACGCCGGAATGTCCACGGTCGTGGAGATTGCCGATACTTCCCCAGTCGAAGTCCTTTGGTCGTTCGAGGCGTCGAACTTCAAGTTGCGCGAGCCGCCTGTTCAGAGCCCGGAACAGGTTCCGCTCGGCGACTATCGCGAGGGAGCTGTTCGGCAGGTCCTGGTGAACGCGTATGAGCGTGACCGAGCCGCGCGCCAGGTTTGCATCGAGCATTTCGGCCTCGCATGTGCCGTATGTGGGCTACGCTTCGAGGGAAGATACGGCGCGTTGGGTGCGGGGTTCATCCACGTGCACCACATCATCCCGATCTCGGAGTTGGGACCGGACTACAAGCTGAACCCGATCGAGGATCTGCGACCCGTGTGCCCCAATTGCCACGCGATGCTTCACCGTCAGCGCCCACCGCTATCGCTCGAAGCGCTGCGCGCGGCTCTCCGATGAGCGTGGCTGCGGGTCGTACAGAGGAGAGCTTCAATGCGATCAGCAACCTTAGTCGTCTCACGCAGAATTTCGGTCTCCCGTAGGCGCAAGACGTTCCAGCCTGCCGCGCTGAGCGCCAAGGTGTTCTGACGATCGCGCTCAACGTTCCGTTTGACCTTCGCTGTCCAGTATGCGGCATTGTGGCCACGCGTGAGCTTCGCAGTGCGGTGCTCAAGATCGCGTCCATGCCAGAAGTCGCCGTCACAAAAAATGACGAAGCGATGGCGGGGGAACACGATGTCTGGACGCCCCGGCAGGTCGGGAAGATGGAGTCGGTAGCGAAAGCCATGACGCCAAAGCTCGCGCCGAAGGGCGAGTTCGCAGCGCGTATTCTTTTTGGCGCTGGCACCTCGTGCCGCAGTTGATGCGGCTGCTGATGCGGGCTGCAGCCCCCTAAAGGAGGGTATAGAACGTCGGTCGCGTCCGGCCATGGGCCTCTCTATTCTTGCCAGAAAGGGCATCGCTACACCAGGAGAACCGTTTCCGCGCGTGCTCAGCTAACTGGCGCGGCACTCTCCCAGCGTTTGTCAACGCGAGTGCTGTTCCCGGCGTCCGCCTGACGCCTTCGGCCCTCAGTTCTCCGCCGCCTCGCAAATCGCGGCGATCGCCTCCAACCGCTCGGCCTTGCTGGCGACCTCGATGGCCTGCATGATCACGCCCGCAGCGTGCGCCTTCGCGACCGCACCGGCCCTGGCGGAGCTCTTCGGCGGGTGAGTGGCTGAAAAGCTCCTCGGTGCTTTCCAGAGCTGCCGCAATGAGGCGAATCCGCGCTGCAGCCAGACACAGCTCTCGCACCGTATTGTGCACCTGATCCTGGATCGCATCGATAGGTAACGATAACGTCTCGCGTGCCATGGGAGGTCCGTCCTTCCGTGGTCAGGGGTCGGGCTGTTACAGCAGCGCCGGCCCCATCTATTCTTGATGGGTTGACTCGAGCTACGGGCTTACGCCGCGCGGCGATTCGGTGGTCTTGGGTTGACCGGGATCCGGAGCAGCGTCCCTCTGGAAGTCCTCCAGACCAGCGTCACAGCCTCCTTGACATCGAGCAGCTGCACGGTGTCGCGGCGTGCGTCGGGGCTCAAGTGAGCATATCGCATCGTCATCTCGATGGTGCTGTGGCCCATGAGCTCCTGAACCGATTTGATCGCGGCTCCGCGCATCACGAGATGACTTGCAAACGAATGCCGCGCGACGTGCCAGCCGATACGGCGCAGTCCCGTCTGGCAGCAAGCACGCCAGAGCGGCCACTTCGTCGCGCCCTTCGTCAGCATGGATCCATCAACGTCACAGAAGACCAGCTCCCCGACGCGTGGGTGCTCCCGCAGCGCTGCGGCGGCCTGTCTGCTGAGCGGCACTTCGCGACTGCGCCCGTTCTTTGGCGTGCCGACGACGCCACGGGACACCGCGCGGCGCACGATGACGCGCCCGCCGTCGAGATCCACATCGATCCAGCGCAAGGCCAGCAGCTCTCCGAGGCGCAGCCCGGTGCGGAGGGCCACCGTGACCATCGTGCGGCACTGAGTATCGGCGCCCGCAATCAGGCGGTGGGCTTCGTCGAAGGTCAGGAAGTCGAACTCGGGTGGCGGGGGCTTCAGCCACTTGAACGGGGGCACCGACGCGAGCAGGCGCCACTCGGCCGCGGTCGACAGCATCTTGCGCAGCACCGTCAGGTGGTTGTTGATGGTCTTGCGCGCGAGCTTCTTCTCGAGCTTCTTAGCCTTGTAGGCCTCGATCTCCGGCGGGCCAATCCGGTCGAGGCGACAGCCACCCAACTCGGGTACGAGGTGCACGCGGAGGATCATCCGCTTCGATTCCACCTCGCTCGGCTTGTTGTTCGTCGCCGCATAGGTTGTCATAAATCGCTCGGAAAACTCCGCCAGGGTGGGCACATCGGCGGGGTCTGCCAACTCCGCGCTGCCTGCGCGAGTCAGTTCCTCGCGGATCTCGTGCTCAAGTTTCTCGGCCGCTCGGCGCGTCTGCACCGCAGAAACCCGCCGCACCCGACGCATCCGCCCGTCTTTGCCAACGGCCTGAACGTCGACGACCCATGCCTCATGCTCCCGTCCCGAGGCGTCCTTCCACTTTCTTCTCCTCACGGTCATCGGCGCCCACGCCTCTTCTCGACCCTGCCGCCTTCCCCCTCGGCCAGCCACCGCAAGAGCACGTCCCGCGAAACGCGGATGCAGCGGCCGACGCGGCGCACGCCCGGAACCTCGCCCTCGGCGATCGCCGCGTACGCCGTCTTTCGGTCGATTCGCATCAGGTCCGCGACCTCTTCCACGGTCAATACCGGCGGCAGGCCGTTGCCACCGAAACCCAAGCCCACGACTGACCCCCGCTCCATTCCTGCATTATAAGCGTACACGCTTATACTGCAATGACTGCCCACCATTCTTGCGCGTGATTCTTGACGAGCTTGGCCGAGCGAACAGAAACTCAACCTCGTGGCTCAATCCGGGAAGCGAACACGGGGACGACCGCGCACGGCTGAGACGAAGCTGTCGCGTTGGATCGACGCTTCCGGAATGACTCGAGGTACCGTCGCGCTCGAGCTCGGCGTCGATCGCACGTATGTCGACAAATTGTGCAGAGGACAGCACCGGCCCGGGCTAGAGGTAGCGCTTCGACTCGAAAAACTGACCGCGGGGGAAATCCCTGCCTCGTACTGGATTGGCACCGGTGTTCATCGTCGCTAATTGGTCAAGCGAAGGCGAGCTGAGGCAGTGACCGCGAAGAGAAAGCGGCGCACGAAGGGTTCCGCAAAGCCGAACGCGCGGCTCGCCCTCGGGCGCGCGCGACCTGACGGAGAGGCTCGGTTCCCAGTGGCGCCTCCGAAGTCGGAGGTGCCGAGCGGCTATGGGGGTGTGCTCGAGGAGCTGAAGAAGCTCGTTCAGGAGACGCGCCTTCGCGCAGTGCTCTCCGCGAATGCGGCGATGATCCAGCTCTACTGGGACATGGGGCAGCGCATTCGCGAACGACAAGCGCGCGAGGGGTGGGGCGCGAGGGTTATCGACCGGCTCTCGGCAGACCTGCGAGAGGCCTTTCCCGATATGTCGGGGTTGTCATCGCGTAACCTGCGCTACATGCGTGACTTCGCGGCGGCGTGGCCTGATCCCGAGATTTGGCAACGGCTGTTGCCAAAATTGCCCTGGGGCCAGAACCTCGCCCTGCTCGACAAGCTCCACGACGTCGACACGCGCCTGTGGTACGCGCGTCAGTGCGCGAAGCACGGCTGGAGCCGCACCATCCTCGAGCTGCAGATCGACCGCCGGCTCCACGAGCGCCAGGGCAAAGCGCAGAACAACTTCGCATTGGTGTTGCCGCCAGCCACGTCCGACATGGCGGCGCAGATCTTCAAGGACCCGTACCTCTTCGACATGCTGGGCACGGCCGACCCACGCCGCGAAGCCGAGGTCGAACAAGCGCTCGTCGCGCACGTCGAGAAATTCTTGCTGGAGCTGGGGGCGGGCTTCGCCTTCGTTGGGCGCCAGGTACCGCTCGAGGTGGGCGAGAGCGATTTCAAGGTCGACCTGCTGTTCTACCATTTCAAGCTCCACTGCTTCGTCGTCGTCGAGCTGAAGGCCGTACCGTTCGAGCCGGCGTTCGTCGGGCAATTGAACCTATATCTCTCGGCCGCCGATAACCTCCTGAAGCAACCTGAGGACAACCCGACGATCGGTCTGCTCCTCTGCCGGGGCAAGGACAAGATCGTTGCGGAGTACGCACTGCGCGACCTCAACAAGCCCATCGGCGTCGCCGACTGGAAGACCAAGTTCGTCGACAAGCTGCCCAAGGAGCTCGAAGGTGTGCTGCCCACCGTCGAGCAGATCGAGGCCGAGTTCGCGCCAACGAAAAAAAAGGCGGGCAAGTCGTGACCGGGTATGCGTCTCATGTGCCAAGGATCAGATGACGACGGAGGCGGAGCGGTACCTTCCGGCATCGACCTCGTGATGCCGGGCTACTACCGCTCCAGCGTTGCGCCGGTGGAGCGACGATGGGCGAGGCGGCCGGGCGCGCTATCCCGGCACGGTGTCGTCTGCTCGTTGGGCCTGGAACGAGTTGCCTGCCTAGGATCTTGCGTCATTTCGTGAATGGCGGCAGAGTATCCTCCCCCGTCAATTCGAAGTCAGCAGAGCGTGCAGGAACCCGGAGCTAAGCCTTGGGAAATTCTACGCACCGCAGTGGTCTTCCGCAGCCGGAAAAGCCCAGCGAGATCCGGCGCGCACCGATCGGAACACCACGATCTGCAGGTGATGACTCTGAGCGCGCCGCTCTGCAGCAGTCGTTGACGCGAACGCGGGAGAGGCTTGCCGTTCTCGATCGAGAACGGCTGGACTTGGAGAAAGAGGCCCGCGCGATCGCGGATCGAATCGCAGTGCTCGGTAGCGATGGAACTACCGAAGCCGAGGGACGAGCCCTCGCACCCGCGCGCTCGGGTGCTGACAAGGTCCGCGTCTTTCTCAACTTGTTCCGAGGTCGCGAGGATGTCTATCCGACCCGCTGGGAGAACCTCGAGAAGGGTCGCTCGGGCTACGCACCAGATTGTCGCAACAAGTGGGTCAAGGGGCTCTGCAATATCAAGGAGGTCAAATGCGGAGCTTGCTCCAATCAAGCATTCCTCCGTGCTGACGAACAAGCGTACTCAAGGCATCTACGCGGACTGCACGTCATGGGTGTCTACCCGCTGCTGCAGGATGACACCTGTTGGTTCCTCGCAACGGACTTCGACGACGAGTCCTGGCGAGACGACGTGCGTGCCGTCCGGGAGACCTGCGCCCACCTCGGGCTGCCTGCTTACATCGAGCGGTCTCGCTCGGGGAGCGGGGGTCACGTGTGGCTCTTCTTCGAGAGTCCCGTGGCGGCAGGCGATGCCCGCAAACTCGGCTGCCACGTGCTCACGGAGGCCATGGCGGCACGACCTGAGCTCTCCTTCAAGTCGTACGACCGCTTGTTCCCGAGCCAGGATACCCTGCCGGAGGGCGGCTTCGGCAACCTGATCGCGTTGCCTCTGCAACTCGCCGCTGCCGCAGCCGGCAATTCCTTGTTCCTGGATGAAAATCTCGAGTCAATCCCGATGGAGGACCAAGTCGAGCTTCTGGCTAACGTGAGGCGCATCGCACCGTCCACAGTCCGATCGTTCGTCGACACCGCCACGACCGCCAACTCGGTGCTGGGTGTGGCTGACGTCGACACCGAGGAGGAGCCCGAATCCCGGGCGCCCTGGACGCAACCAGCGTTGAACTTCCAGGCCAAGAGCACGAGGATCGCCCTTCCAGACCCGAAGCCCGTGCTGGTTCGTGCGACGCTGTCCAATCGACTCTTCATCGAGCGATTGGGTGTCCCTGGACGCCTGCTTGCCCACTTGAAGCGATTCGCCGCGTTCCAGAACCCAGAATTCCACAAGAGAAGAGCGCACCGGCTGCCGACTCACGGCGTCCCCCGAATCATCTCCTGTGGTGAGCTGCTTGGTAGCCATCTCGCACTGCCTCGCGCGTTGGTCTCGGAAGTCACGAGATGTCTCTCCGAACAAGGCATCCGTCTCGATCTGGAGGACCGCCGAGAAAATGGACAGCCGCTTGCGGTCGAGTTCCAGGGTCAATTGACGGATGTCCAGCAGGCAGCCCTTCGCTCGCTCCTCGCCCACGACACCGGGGTATTTGTTGCCCCACCGGGTATTGGGAAGACCGTGGTCGGGACCGCACTCGTTGCAGCACGAAAGTGCAGCACCCTGGTCCTCGTCCACCGAATGCCACTGCTCGAGCAGTGGCGCGCTCAGCTGGCGCTGTTCCTAGGACTCGACCCCCGAGAGGTCGGGCAGATTGGCGGCGGCAAACAAAAGGCCAATGGCGTGCTCGACGTGGCCATGCTTCAAACCCTGGTCCGTGCAGAAGGTGTGGATGGTCGCGTCGCCGAGTACGGCCAAGTGATCGTCGATGAATGCCACCACCTGCCAGCCTTCAGCTTCGAACGTGTCCTCACCGAGGCGAAGGCACGTTACGTCGTGGGTCTCACCGCGACGCTCCGCCGCCGAGACGGCCATCATCCCATCACGACCATGCAGCTCGGCCCCGTTCGCTTCAAGATCAGTGCAAAAGAGCAGGCCGCTCGTCGCCCGTTCGAGCACAAGCTGATCGTCCGCGAGACACAGTTCGAGCTCCCAGACTCTCAGCGGGACCTGCGGCCAGCTCAGATCTATGACCTCTTGGTGAACGACGATCGCCGCAATGGCGGCATCCTGGATGACGTGATCGCATCCATCCGCGAGGGCCGCTCTCCCATCGTACTCACCGAAAGGCGCGAGCATGCCACGCTGCTCGCCGGCCAGCTCGAGCGTCACGCGTCGAACCTCGTGGTCCTGATGGGCGGCAAGGGCGTCCGCCAGCGGAGGGCAGTCGCGGCCAAACTGGCGGCCCTCGCTCCCGATGAGGCTCGAGTGATCGTGGCCACGGGAAAGTTCGTCGGGGAAGGTTTCGACGACGCCCGCCTCGATACGTTGTTCCTGACGATGCCCATCTCGTGGGATGGGCTGCTCGTGCAATACGTCGGGCGGCTCCACCGACTACACTCCGCCAAGAAGGAGGTGCGCGTCTTCGACTACGTCGATGGTGCCGTGCCTGTGCTGCGGCGAATGTTCGACAAGCGGCTGAAGGGCTACCGGGCGACGGGCTACGAAAAGGGTGAACTGCCTGACGGTTTCGAATTGCTCGCCGAGCCCGAGTACGATGAAGGCGGCTGGGACGTCGATCTGGAGACGATCGCGGACCGCGATGATGAGTGAGCCTCCGCGCCCGGCGCAGCTGCCCTCGGCCCTCGGATGAGTCTGCTCCCGCCACCATCCGTAGCGCTCATGGACTCTGTCGTTCGCCTGCTCGTGCGAAGATGCGGGACGGTGGCCAAGTTCTCGACATGCTCTCCGCGAAGATCTAAGAGCGGATCCGGCGCGCCTGAACGAAACGTCCTTGAACCAAAGGCCACCAAGGAGCCTACGGCGAACGCGCCCCGCAACCCCACCGGCGCAAGAAGGCATCTCCAGCATGAAATACGACGCAACCAACGCACTCAGGCTACTACGGGCTGGCTCGAGGCAAGCTGACGCGGTGTTTCGTGACGGACAGGAAAGTGCGATCCGTCACCTCGTCGAGAGGCACGGGCGGTTGCTCGTGGTGCAGAAGACCGGTTGGGGAAAGAGCTTTGTCTATTTCATCTCGACGTGGCTACTGCGCAACGCGGGTGAGGGCCCAGCATTGCTGGTCTCACCGTTGCTGTCCCTGATGCGAAATCAGCTGGCTGCTGCGGAGCGCATGGGCTTGCGCGCTGCTACCATCAACTCGGACAACCAAGACGATTGGACCAACATCGAGGCCCAACTGGCGGCAGACGCCGTCGACATACTGCTAATCTCGCCCGAACGCTTTGCGAACGAGCGCTTCGTCAGCGACGTTCTCGCGTCAATCGCAGGACGAGTTTCGTTCCTAGTCGTTGACGAAGCCCATTGCATTTCGGACTGGGGCCACGACTTTCGGCCACACTATCGGCGGTTGGAGCGAATTATGCGGTCGCTACCGCCAAACCTGCGCGTGCTGGCTACGACCGCGACCGCCAACAATCGGGTCATGGACGATCTCAAGCTGGTTCTGGGCCCGGACCTTACCGTCTCGCGGGGTGACTTGCATCGACCCTCGCTAACGCTGCAGACGATTCACCTACCGGACCAAGCCCAGCGCCTCGCATGGCTCGCGCAGTACCTGCCGCAACTCCACGGTTCCGGCATCGTTTACACGCTCACGGTTCGCGATGCGCAGTGCGTGAGCGCGTGGCTGCAATCTCGAGGGATTATTGCGCCGGCATACACCGGTCAAAGCGAGGGCCGCGATGAGCTAGAGCAGGCGCTGCTAGACAACCGGGTCAAAGCACTGATTGCGACCACCGCCTTGGGCATGGGCTTTGACAAGCCAGATCTCTCGTTCGTCATTCACTACCAAGCCCCGGGTTCGGTCGTTGCATACTATCAGCAGGTAGGTCGCGCGGGACGTGCAATGCCCAGCGCCTACGGCGTGTTACTCAGCGGTAAGGAAGAGACGGATATCGGCAACTTCTTCATCGACAACGCCTTCCCTACGCCCGAGGAGGTCGAACAGATTGTGTCTGCGCTTCAGGCGAGCACCACCGGGCTCTCGGTGCCCGAGCTGACGACGTACGTTAACGTGAGCAACGGACGCATCGAAAAGGCCTTGGCGCTCTTGTCGCTCGAATCACCTGCGCCGGTTGTAAAGCAACAGTCAAAGTGGCAGCTCACCGCTTCGCCACTTGCGGATGAGTTTTGGCGGCGAGCAGAGCGACTCACGAGCCTACGCAGAGACGAACAAGCGCAGATGCAAGACTACGTGCGACTGACGGCCGGTCACATGCCGTTCCTAATCCAAGCTCTCGACGGCGATCCGAGCTTGGTCACGCCACCGCCACTTCCTCCCCTACCGGAGACGGTGGATCATGCGCTGTTACAGGCAGCGCTCTCATTCTTGCGCCGCACCAGTCTTCCCATTGATCCGCGTAAGCAGTGGCCGCCAGGAGGTCTACCGATGTACGCGCAAAACGGGAAGATCCTCCCAGCGATGCAGGCACAACCCGGCAAGGCGCTATGTGTCTGGGGAGATGCCGGGTGGGGAGCATGGGTTCGCCACGGCAAGTACACCCAAGTGTGTTTCGACGACTGCCTCGTTGCTGCATGTAAGGACCTTGTCAGGGCGTGGTCACCTCAGCCTGCCCCAACCTGGGTGACCTGTGTGCCGTCATTGAGCCGCGCGACCCTGGTGCCTGACTTCGCGGGCCGGTTGGCGCAGGCGTTGGGACTGCCCTTCGTTCCGGTCTTGAGCAAAACCGAACACCGACCGGAGCAAAAAAGCATGGCAAACAGCACCCAACAGGCCAGAAACGTCGATGGCTCCCTGGCTATCGCGGCGGAAATGCAGAGCAATATTCTGCCCGGGCCCGTACTGCTGGTAGATGATATGGTCGACTCACGCTGGACAATGACCATCGCCGCTTGGCTCCTGCTCCAGAATGGTAGTGGACCGGTCTGGCCACTCGCGCTCGCTCACGCCGGAGGCGGAGAATGAACGAACCCCTGTCGCCGAATACGCAAGCCATCCTGCTCCTCACGGCGCCATTGATCGTGGGGCGCAGTGGAGGCACGGAGCGCCCACTGACCTCAAGTGAATACGGCCGCTTGGCGTTGCACTTGCGCGCCACGGGGCGCAAACCCGCGGACTTTCTCACTGACGATTCGGACGAAATGGTCCGCGACTGTGGCGGGGTCGTTGACGGCGCACAAGTGAAGCGTCTACTGGCACGGGGATTCTTGTTGAGTCAGGCAGTCGAGCGCTGGCGAAGTCGAGCGATTTGGGTCGTAAGCCGTGCAGATGCGGCATATCCGCGGCGCCTCAAAGCGCGCCTTCGTGCAGCCGCACCTGCCGTACTCTACGGTTGCGGCGATGTGCGGTTGTTGGACGGGGGCGGCTTGGCAGTGGTTGGCTCCCGGGACGTGGATGACAAGCTCCTCGCCTACAGCGAAGCGGTAGGGCGGCTCGCCGCGCAATCCCATCAGCCCATCGTCTCTGGCGGAGCACGGGGAGTGGATCAGGCTGCCATGCGCGGAGCACTAGAGAGCAGTGGTAGGGCGATCGGTGTACTTGCCGATAGCCTGGAGAAGGCCTCACTCAAGGCGGAGAATCGCGACGGCTTGCGGGAGCAACGGCTAGTACTGATCTCCCCCTACGATCCCAGTGCCGGATTCAACGTCGGCCACGCGATGCAGCGGAATAAGCTGATCTACGCGCTGGCCGACGCCGCACTTGTCGTCAATTCAGACGTGAACAGGGGCGGGACTTGGGCGGGAGCAATCGAGCAATTGGACAAGCTGCACTTCGTGAACGTCTACGTCCGCGACGTGGGAGAGCCAAGCCAAGGGCTCGAGGCTCTGCGCAAGTGCGGAGCGGAAAGTTGGCCGGAACCGACGAATCGCGAGGACTTCGCCGCGGTACTGAGCCGCCGTGTAGCACCCAAACGACCGTCGTCTCAATCCGAGCTCGCGCTCTCAGTCGCCCCTGCCAGCGAGGGAGTCGCCAGCTCCTAGCCGCGCGCAACTGCAAGGCCGAGTGATCCATGAGCGACAAGATTCGTGCCCACGATGCTCGTGGCTCAGATTGCCGACGATCTCCGGATGAGCTTGGAGCAGATCGAGTCGGAGGAGACCCGCCGCGTCCTCAAGGCACGGCGGCCGGCGCGACTGATGCGGGCGGGGTACTCCAACTATCCCGCGATGCATCAGGCGTGACGGCCGCCGAGGCAGAACGTGGTTGGCTTGGCACCACCCGGCCGTAACAATGCGTTGCAGCCGCCGATCTCCGGGAACTCGGAAGGACGTGTTCACGCAACACAACCCCTACGTCCGTGTGCCGCCGATGTGCCGCGAAGTCGTCCCAGTCAACGGAACCAGGCGGAACGTGTCGGGTCCAACGAAACACGAATCACCTGAAAAATCCCTGGATCCGCGTGAATCGTGCTGAGCGCTCGCTTCCCTCCCCCGGGTTCGATTCCCGGCGTCTCCACCATGTTTGCCCCTCGCGCAGCGCGGGGGCTCCGCCACACGCCGGGAATTCATTTCATTTGCGCCCGCGGCGGGCGCAGCGGCGCCTGCCTGCCCGGTGCGCAACACCGCTGACGTCTTGCGCCGGGGAAGCGAACCCGGGTCCGCAAGCCAGCCTAACAGCGATGTGCAGCGACGAGCGGGGAGCACGGCGGAGGGCGATTCCCGGCGCCTCCACCTTTTCCAGTGGTTGCAAGTCGCGCCGCGCGGGGGCGCGCTGGTTCGTGTCAGATCGGGGCAAGCGTGTAGACCTTGGCTTCCCAAGCAAAGATCGCTTCCCGTCCCGCAACGTCGTTATCGACGATGCGCCCGGATTGAGAGACGTCGACCCACTGCTGTGCCGGGGGCGTCGGGGGCCAGGTCCGGATCACGTAGTCGGTGCCGGGCGCGGACGCGAAGTCGGAGAAGTTCGCCACCACGATGACGGGAACCTGCCCGGCGCCGCCGCGCTGCCAGACCAGGACGCGCTTGCCGTCGCCGAAATCGGTCCAGATGAAGCTCGTATCGTTGACGGAGAGAGCGTCGCTGGTGGTGCGGAAGTGCACCAGCGCGCGCACATATTCGAAGATACGGCGGCGCATCGGGGCGTTGGGGTCGTCGCGTTCACTGGCGGTGAAGCGGGAGAAGTTGACCGAGTCGATCTGCTTGCCGCCGTTCTGATTGACGATGGCTTGACCGTTGTCCCCGATACCGAACAGGTCGTGCTCGTCCGCGAACTCTTCACCGGCCAGCAGCATCGGGATGCCGACAGCCGTGAGCAGGCAGGTGAACGCAAGCTTGATGCGGCGTTCCGCCTGATCGGAGCTCAGGCCGCGCAGCATGGTGAAGAGGCGCTCGTGCCGGAACCCCTCGACGTCATGCTTCGTCACGTAGTTGATTACCTGCGCACCGTCCGAAAAGCCGCCCGGCTCAAGGCAATTGATGGCCTTGCGCACGGTCCATTCGAAGTTGTCGCCTTCTGCCTCCTGACCCAGGATGGCCGCGCGAATGCGGGTTTGGAACCTCTCGTTCCAAAGCCCATTCAGGCGATGGGTCGTGAGCAGCTCGAACGGGAGCTCCAGTTCCTCTCCCACAACCAGGAAGCGCGCGTCGCGTGCAGAAGACGCGGGTTGACCTGCCGCTGCCCAGCGCGCGTTGAAGAGCGCTCGTGTGCGATCGTGGAAGGCCTGCACGAAGTTCCAGTTTGCGACGTTCTCGACGCTATCGAGCCGCCAGCCGTCCACGCGAAAGTCGTTCATCCAGCGCGCGGCGAAGGTGAGCATGAACTGCGCCGCGGGCGAGATGCTCAGCTGGCCGCCGCTCACGGGATCGTACGTCGTGACGAAGCGCGCGTAGCGCCAGAGGGTACTGCCGAACCCGTTGCGGATGTCCCGGCGGCCGCCGCTACGGCCCGACGTCTTCGCGTCTGGGTCGTTGGGGGTCGCGCCCGGATTGTCGATGTGAAAGTTGGGCGCGTCGATGCGGTTATATGGATCCTCCTGCGCAAAGGCCATCACGACATCGGAGAAGAAGCGGATGCCTGCGCGGTGCAGCGCATCCACCAACAGCGCGAGGTCGTGATTGGCCGTCGGCGCGCTGTTGCCGTCGGGAAAGCCGAGCTCATAGTCCGGCGCTAGGTAGTGGGACGTGCCGTAGCCCCACTCGCGCACGAAGCGGCTGTCTGCCGGCGGCAGCAGCTCGACGGCGTTGACGCCCAGACGACGCAAATACGGCTCGTTCCCAGTGAGACGGCCCAGCTCGGCGAAGTTGGCGCCCGCCACGGCCGGGTCGGCGAGCGCAGCCACATCGCGGAACGTGGCGACGTTGCGCTCGGGCTGGCTGAACACGTTGCTCAGCGACCACGCCGTCGGCAGCTCGTAGATCACGAGCCGATTGTTGGGGGGCAGGTTCTGTGGCGCGTCGGCGGCGCCGAACTGGCCGGTCTCCCCCAGCGGGTCACAGTCTTCCAGCTGGCCCGCGGCTGTGACGCGGACCACCGCCGCCGGCTGCGTGAAGTCTGTCGAATTGGGGGCAAACAACCGCCAATCCACGCAGCCAGCAAAAGGATCTGTGACGCCGATTCGCGCCGGAGGATTCGCGCTCGAACGGCTGTCGTCGACTTCGATCCAATAGTGATAAACCGTGCCCGCAATCAGGGTGAGCGCGGGGTCGTTCGCAGCGATCTCCCACAGACCGGAGGCAACGCCTGGTGCCGGCGGCATCGCCACCCGGGCCACGGGCGCGAAGGTGGGTGGGTTGCCCGCGGTAAACGTCCCGATGACGAGCTCGGGGTCGCGAGTTTGCGGACGTGGGCTCCAGAGCACGAAACGCGTCGTGCGGCGCACGAGAATGTCACACATGGCAGCCTGCGCTGAATACTGGTTCCTCCGCAGAGACGAGCGCTGGCGCAATCTGTCGCACACTCTCCTGCGGCGAAGTCAAGCAAACGGTGACGAGCGAGCTCCGTTGCGTCGCTTCGAGCGCCGACGCCGCGGCAGCGCATGCTGGCGTTTCCACCGAATTTCATGTTGAGGCCACCGCTGCGGGTGGCCTCAGTGAGTTTGTGTGCTCCAACGACGTTGGCCGCCGCCGCGGTCGAGGCGGGTAACGGAAAGAGACAGAGCAAGGTCCTCAGCGATGCGCAGTGCCCGATTTGAAGACGACTTGCGAGCCGAAGTGGACGGAGTCCAACAGCAAGGAATCGAAGCGAGGACGCCAAAGGCGCCAGCGTGCCCGGGTTTGGTTGCTGGCGCCTCCACCAAGGTCGCGGCCAAAATGGCTTCGGCCCTACAAGGGCAGATCCGCAAACGAGCGCAACTGTAGGTCGGGCCTGACCGCGGAGCGCTCGGCGTAGTCTAGCCGGTACTTGCCCGTCTTCACCAGGATACCCGCCATTCCGAGGGCCTGCGCTCCGCCGATATCGCTATCGATGTCGTCGCCAATCATCGCGACCTGCTCGCTTGGCAAGCCCAGGCGCTTCAGGGCCTCCCGGAAGAACGCCTCGCTGGGCTTGCCGACCATGGTCGCCCGCCTTCCCGTGGCGTACTCGAGACCCGCAACAAAAGCCCCGATGTCGAGCTGGAGCCCGTCTTCGGTCTGCCAGAAGCGATTGCGATGCAGAGCGACGAGCTCCGCGCCGTCCATGAGCAGCCGAAACACGCCGTTGAGCAGCTCATAAGACCACGCGGCGCCGATGTCGCCCACCACCACCACGTCCACCCCGACATCGGATTGACGACAGTCCCCGAGATCGGCGAGCACTTCTCGCCTCAAGAGCAGCTTGCAGCGCGGGTTGTGCTTGCTCTCCAAATAGCCCTTTGCCGCCATCGGCGCGCTCAGGATCGAGTCGGCGTCGATCGCGAAGCCCATCTGCGAGAGCTCGCGGGACAGCTCGGAGACCGGACGCTTCGTCGTGTTAGTCACGTAGCAGTGAGGCATGCCGAGCGCTCGAAGCGCAGCAATCTTATCGACCGCCCCGGCGATAGGTCTGCGCCCGACGTGAAGGACGCCGTCCAGGTCTATCAACAAACCGCTGATGTCTCTTCGACCGACTCGCATGCGAAGCAGCATGCGCCCGTCCCCCCCGGCCCGCAATCGTCGGCTGACCGGGCACTGCGGCGATCACCGCCGCGTATCAAGAGCATTGCAGCGGGATTGCCGGCCTAGACAACGGGGAGACACCCAAGCCCACAGAAGTCACGAGTTGCCGGTCGCCGGGATTCATCCGAGCGGCCGTCGCGTAGGCGAATCGTAGAATGCGGCTCCAACGAGCAGGAGTAGGCATGAAAGCTCATTTGCGCGCGAGCACCCAGTGGCCCACGACGCCGCGGAAGCGGTCGTACGATTGGCTGAGCTCGTCGTAGTCGACGGGATCTTCCGCGGAGCTGGGAGAGGGGGTAGAGGAGAAGAAGCGCACGACACCGGTGTAGACGTTGCAGGCCTCGGACGCGTCGGTGGAGGGCACGTCCGAGGGGAGGCAAGACGGGTTGAGGGCATCGGGGGGGACCCAGGCCGTGTCGAAGTCGAGGCGCCTCCAGCAGCCGAGCTGGGGGACGAGGAGGCCCGCGCATACCCCCCAATAGCCGCAATCTCGCATTGTTCCCGCTCCCGAGTATACCGACCACACCAGCGACGGCCGCTGGAAAGTGCCTGCAAGTCACACCTTCGAGCGTGCGTCGAACGCCACCTGGACACGTTCGCCACGTCCATGGTGCACGCTATTTCGACATATTCGAAGAGGCGCGCTGGGACTGGATCACCATCGACGAGCCAGCGTGCGTATTCGGCGGTGAGACGTCGCACTCGGCCGGGGGCAGGCCGCCCCCCGATCACGGGTGGCGGGGCATCGCTCTCGGCCTCAAAGAGGCGAGTCGCAGGCTGTCGAGTTGTCCGAGCCCCACTCGAATCAGAGACGCAACGCGCGGTCGCTCGCGATGCGGCGAGCGGTGAGGCTACCGCTCGCCAGGCTCAGCTCCTGAAAACCGCAAACTCCACCTCCACCTCCCCCACGGTTCGAATTGGTCGCAATCGCCTCCCCCTGCGAACCTACCCGGCGCCCGAGCTTGCGTCCTGCCCGCAGCTCGCGCGTCGACTCCAGGAGGCGCAGGTGCGCGCGTTTCGGGGCGGTGCACGGCGGCGGGAGCTCGATCCGCGGCGGTCACGGTTTGGCGATGATGGGTGGCGATGCTGGCCCTCACCGCCGGCACTTCCTCTTCGACGCTGCGTCTAGCGCGCAAGCACGCGGCAGCCGCGACAGTTGGCGTCGCCGCCCGGTCCGACGTCGCAGTCCTCGCCGAACTCCGGCTGCCGGATGCCGTCCCCGCAATAGGCGCCCAGCTGGCACCCTACCCCGCATTCGCCATAGCCGCCGTCGTTGCGGCCGTCGTCGCACTCCTCGCCCAACTGCAGCGCTGCGTCTCCGCAGATGGCCGAGCAGCGGCTGGCTTGCGGCTCGAAGCCGGTCAGCGCCAGCAGCAAGGAGGAGACGGGCGCCTGCCGCTCCGCATGGAAGAGGCTGAGCGTGTAGATGTTGCCGGGCAAGAGGCCCCAATCCGCGACGGCCGTGCTCTGGCTCCCGCCCTCCGGCAGCACTGCGGTGACGAGCCCCGCTGCCGCATCGATGCTCAGGCTGCCGGTCTCCGGCTCGTGAACGCCACCGAGATCGAGGGCGAGTTGGCCATTGAGAAACACCCAGACGTCGTCGTCGGCGCCGACGGTCAGCGTAGCTCGCGTCTGCGCCTGGTACTGGAACCGAACCTCGAGCTCGCTGCTGAAGTAGAAGTTGTGGCCCGGTGCGCCGGGAAACAGCGTGCTTTCCGCAACGGCGCTGGTCGGCCCATATGAAACGGGAATGCTCGCCGTCTGAAACTGGGCCGTCGTACCGCTCACGGCGTCCGCCGGGAAGAACAGCGGAGTGCCGTCGAAGAACTGCGTCTCGCCTGCGATGCAAAAGCGCGCAGCGTCGCTGCTGCACGGCTTGCAGCTGGCGATGCAAGGCGCCGCCCGCGCGTCGAGCTGCGCCTGACAATCCGTCTGGCACAGGGTGAGCTGCTGTTCGGCGCCGGAGAGCTGTGCTTGTCGTGCTGCAACTTGCGCTTGCAGGTCGGCGATGACCGCGCCGTCCTGTGTCGCGGCGTTCATCGCTGCGGTCAGCTGATCCTGGAGGGCCTGCAAAATCGTCCTCAACTGATCGCGCTGGTCCGAGAGCGGACGGCAGGCGTCCTCGCAGCGCAGCGGCCCTGCGAAAGGAGGCAGGCCCTCGCGCGCCTCGCTCACGCAGATGCCCGAGCAACTGGCCAGGCTAACGCCAGCATCTCGCTCCGTGCCGCCGGCCACAAACGCGAACGCTTCCCCCTGCGCTCCGAAGCGATTGACGTAGCCGCCAGCGCCGTTGTCGAACAGGACCAATTCCGAATTGAACGTCGTATTTTGCGCGTTGCTGGTGAACCAGTCGTAGAAGTTCGCCGCCGTACTCAGGCAGGCCTGCGCAGCGCCAGCCGCATCGAAGCTGGGGCGCCCGTTGGCATCGAGGCGCGCCGCCACCGCACCCGGCGCTCGGCTGTTGCAGGCATTGTTGGCAAAGTCCGGATGCGTGTCCGCAAAGTCTCGGACCACGCTGGGGACACGCAGCACACACTGCCCGGCGAGCTCTTCGCAGCCGGCGGCCGGCACACAGCTGAAGCTCTGCTCCTGCGTGCACGCCGCCGAACAGCCATCACCGTCGCTCGCGTTGCCGTCATCGCAAGCCTCGCCGGCGGCGACAAACCCGTCGCCGCAGTTTGACGCACAAGACAACTCCGTCAGTCCGGCGCACGCGGGCTCCACCGTACAGCGCACCGAGCAGCCGTCGAACGGCTGCTGGTTGCCGTCATCGCAGCCCTCGCTACCTTCCCGGATGCTGTCGCCGCACGCCGTATCACTGCACGCGCTCGGCTGGCCCTCGCACTTTTTGCCGAGCTCAATCACGCAGCGCGCGGAGCAGCCATCCCCGGAGACGACGTTGCCATCGTCGCACTGCTCCGTGGCCGCGACCACACCATCTCCGCACCGCGCGATCGGGATACAGCGCTCGCCCGGGACCGCACAACTGAAGCCCACCTCCTGCGCCCGGCAGTCGGAGGAGCAACCGTCCCCCGGGACACGATTGCCGTCGTCGCAGGCCTCGTCCTCGTCTCGCACGCCATCGCCGCAGCGCACGCTCGAACCCACGGCGGGACAGCTGGCGCGACTGCAACCGGGCACGAGCGTGCTGCCGGAGCCGCCCATGCCGCTGCCGGCACTGCCGCTGGACCCATCAGCCCCCGTTCCTGTTCCAGCGGGTTCATTCATCCCAGTGCTGACGCCGACGTCACGTTCGTCCGTGGCGCAAGCAGCGAGCAGCGCAACGAGGCCAACCCCTGCAACGACGTCGCCCCTCTTACCCCTCGGCACGTCCACTTATACCAGCGGCGTCGCCGACGCTGTCAATCGCCGCACGTGCTGGCCGCGAGAAGACTCCAGTTCCTGCAGAAATATGGTACCGATACAGCACATTCAGGCCTCGTAGCAGCCGGCGACATGGGGCACTGCCGCACGAGAGCTGCGGCCAAGGAGGCATCAGCCCTGTGCAGCACCGAATCGCAGGCTGCCGTCCAGGACGCTCGAGAGAGTGGGCCGAGCATCTTCGACGGGGGAGCGCCGTTGCCAGGCGGCCTCATCCCCCGGCGTCGGGAGTGCCGCTGACGCAGCTTTGCAATGTCTGCCATTCACCGAGGCACGCGGCGGGGACCTCGCGGCCGTTGCTGTCGCAGCTGAAGCTCGGCGCATCCGCCGAGCAGGCCATGAAGGCGTCGAACTGAGCCTCGCAGTTGCCGATCAGGGTCGCTTCGCAACCGCACAGGCAGCTCGTGACCGTGGCGGGGCCTTGCGGGCAGAAGCTGAGCGTGGCGGCCTGGCAATAGGACAGGCAGCGCGGGTAGCTCTGAGCGCACAGCTGTTCGCGAGCGCGGAAGTCGCACAGCTCGAGCGCGACGGACTGCAGTTCGCAGCCGGGGAAGATGCGGCCGCGTTCGGCGCAATCGATGCTCGGCGCGTCGCCCGCGCAGGCGACCACGGCGGCGAGCTCGTCCGGGCAAGGTCCGCGGAAGCGCTGCTCGCAGACGCACGCGCACTGGGCTGGCTCGCCGAGTCCACACGCGGACGGATTGCTGCCGACCGAAGCGCACAGCGCCAGGCAATCCTCGCGAGGCGTGCAGTTGGCGTCGAAGGGTCCGCTGCCGCCCAGGCCCGTGCCGCCTGCGCCAGCTCCGCCGGAGGCGCTGCCGCCGGCGCCGGTCGACGCTGAACCCGCCGCGCCGCCCGCGCCCGAGCCACTGCCGCCATTGCCCTGCTGGGTGCTGGCCGAGCCGCCCGAGCCGGAGC
>Ga0315912_10002325_pt1 | contig 20614 bp, 17 predicted proteins | sample VfabasoilMG_FD_204469 | JGI IMG/M metagenome (GOLD analysis project Ga0315912, IMG submission 204469) | Garden soil microbial communities collected in Santa Monica, California, United States - V. faba soil | ecosystem: Environmental > Terrestrial > Soil > Garden | place: USA: California...
CCGGGATGCCGGTACCCGTGTCGCTGACCCGGATCTCGACTTGTTCGCCCTGGACTCGCCCCTGGATGGTGATCTTGCCCTTGCTGCGCGAGCCGCCTTCGCAAAGCTCACCAATGGCGTGGGCCGCGTTGACGAGCAAATTCAGGATCACCTGATTGAACTCGTTGCGCAACACAGGCACGAGCGGCAGATCCTCGGCCATGTCGAGCTCTACGTCCGCCACGTACTTCCACTCGTTGCGCGCCACGGCGATCGTGGTCTCGATCGCCTCTCGCAGGTTGACGAGCTTCTTCTCGGAGCCACTCGGATGCGAGAATTCCTTCATTGCTCGTACGATGCTGGCGATGCGCTCGAGCCCCTCTCGAGACTGCTCCAGTGCGCGCGGCAACTGTTTGAGCAAGTACGGTACCTTGGCTTTGGCTACGGCGTCGTCCGCCGCCTCGAGCAACTGCTCGTCCACACTGCCTTCTTTGGCAGCCTGCACGACCGAAAGGGCGGCCTGCAAAGCCGTGATCAGCCCCGCCACGCCCTTCTGCGCGAAGGAGGTGTTGTCTGAAACGTACTGGGTGGGCGTGTTCACTTCATGAGCAATGCCGGCAGCCAACTGCCCGATCGCTTCCAGCTTCTGTGCCTGAATCAATTGCGCCTGCGTGCCGCGCAGCTGCGCGAGCGCTTGCCCCAACTGTTCCTTCTGCGCGTTGATTTCGGCGGTGCGCTTGGCGACCATCTTCTCGAGCGCGATATTTTGTTCGAGCACCCAAAACGCCGAGTGCCCCTCGCTCGAACTCTCTTCGATGCGTTGAATCAGCACGCGAATGGTCTTCTCCTTGGCGCGCAGCTTGCGCTCCAAGGCGCCGACGCGCAACGTCAGTTCGGGCAGCGAGAGCTCCGAAAAGAATTCAGCCTGTGTCATTCGACCGAGAGCGCGACCGCGCTGAGCGTTTGGTTGACGTACATGGCGTTGTATTGTTCCCCGTAGCCGCTGAAGCCCACGGCGTGGTGGCGAGCGAGCAGCTCTGCCACTCTGCGGTCGGTTCCGTCCTGTTCCAGCTCGCGCCGACGCAGGACGCTGTCGCAGCCGAGCATGATGCGCGCCTTGCCGATCTTTTGCTCGACGCGCTCGAAGGCGTGCTGCAGCGCGGAAACGGCATCGCCGCCGCTACCCACCGTGAGCACGAGACCCACCTCGAGTGCACAGTAGAGCGTGAGGCTGTGATCGCTGTTCACGCCTCGGATCGAACGCACGAACGAATCGCCGCCGCTCGAGAACAACAGTGGGTTTCCTGAAAATACCGAAGGATTCAGCTCCTCCACGTCCATGCCTAAGGCCTCGGCAAAGGCTTCGGCGGCGGGTTCTCCGTTGAACTCTTGGACGACGCGCTGCTCTGGCTCGGCCATGGTCACCACCAGCTTGTGCTTGCCGGGCACCACGTGTGAGACCTTGAAGGTCGTGAAGGGCAGTGTCGTTTCGAACAGCGCGAACAGCGCGGCGTCACGCAGAAAGTGCCCGTCGTGGTAAATCCGCGTATCCGAGGCTTCGGGCTCTACGCCGGCGCAGCCACCGATCAGGGGCAGCGAGCCCAGCGATTGATACAGTGACGCGGCGAGCCGCTCTTCTGCTCCCGACAGCCCATCGACGAGCACCATGCCGAACGCTCGTTCCGTGCCGCGTTCCAGCATGCCGGACATCGCGTGGAACGCGGCCTCGGAAGCCTGCGCCTGGCACTCGGAGAGCGGCGCGATCAAGTAGGGGCTGACTCGTAGTTCGTCGCTGCTCAGGCTGACCGCGGTGATCCCGGCATCCTGAAAGCCGCTCGCGCCAAATTGCCCCACCGTGCCGCAGGCGATCACAGGCGTGGCAAAGCTTTGTCGAATTGCGCGACCGAGCCGCTCGAGATCGTACTCACGCCCACAGAATAGGAGATTCACGCTGGCGCGCCGGGCGTCGATTTGCTCACGAATCGCGGCAAGCGCGCGCTCTGCGTCGGGCTCGCGGGTGTGCGCTTGGCGCACTCGTAGTCGTGATTCGATTCCCACCACTCGCGGAACGGCCCGAATCGCTATTGGGTTAACGGAGCTTCGTCCCAAATATGGAAATGTGTGGAGCGTTGCTAGCCTGGGTGTTGCTATTTGGACCGCGCCAGATCTGTCGGAGATTTGCGGGCGAATTTTACGGGCATGATATCTTTCGTGAATGGGCGAGGTCGGTGAAGAGTCCGCGATCCTTCTGGTCGACGACGACGAGACGATACTGACTTTCCTGCGACGCGCGCTGGTCAACTCGCATGCCCGCGTGCTCATCGCGAACGACGGGGCGACCGCGCTCGCGCTGCTCGCCGAGCAGCGCTTCGACGCAGTAGTGAGCGATATCGTGATGCCCGGCATGAGCGGGCTCAAGCTGCTGCACGCGGTGCGCGAGCATGACTTGGACCTGCCGGTCGTATTGCTCACCGGACATCCAGACATCAGAACCGCGACCTTGGCCGTCGAATATGGGGCGTTTCAATATTTGATCAAACCGGTCGCGGTCGAGCGCCTGCGCGCCGTGGTTGCGCGAGCGGTCGATGTCGGGCGGCTTGCGCGCCTGAAGCGGCAATGCGCGCAAGAGTTCGGCAGCGGCTCTTTTTACATCGGGGATCGCGCTGGCGTGGAAGCCAAGTTGAACCGCGCGTTGGGCTCGCTGTGGATGGCTTATCAGCCAGTCGTCTCTGCACAAGAAGGCTTGTTGTACGGCTACGAAGCCCTTCTGCGCAGCGATGAACCTGCGCTCACGCTGCCCAAAGCGGTGTTCAAGGCAGCGGAAAAGGTGCGGCGCGTTCACGATGTGGGGCGTGCGGTGCGCGCCGCGGTTGCCTCGGAAATCGAGCTCACGCCGCACGCGGGATGCCTGATGTTCGTGAACGTGCATCCGGAAGACTTGCTCGACCCGGCGCTGTATCTACCCTCGGCACCGCTGACGCGGATCGCACCGCGCGTCGTGCTCGAATTGACCGATCGCGCGTCGCTTACGGCCGTGAACGATGTCGAGGAGCGCATCGGGCGGCTGCGCGCGCTCGGCTTCCGCATCGCGATCGACGACTTGGGCGCGGCGCAGGCGGACGCCAATACCTTCGCGCGACTCGAGCCCGAATTCGTGAAGCTCGATCTGACCGTGATCCGGGGCGTGGACAAGGACGCCTCCAAGAGGAAGCTGGTCACTGCGCTGGTTCGGCTGTGCCACAATCTGGGCAAATCCGTGATCGCCAAGGGCGTCGAGAACGCGGGCGAACGCGACACGTTGGTCGAGGCAGGCTGTGACTTCCTGCAAGGCTTCTTCCTGGGCCAGCCCATGCCTTTCCCGCAAGCGAAGCGGCGGGCGCCCGTCCGCGCCTGATGGAGGGTTAAATGTGGCACGCCCGTGGCCGTTTCAGGGGCGTGCATTCGCCGCTTTCCGTGTTCGACGAGCTGCCCGACGGCGTGATCGTGATGACCGCGACCGGCCGTGTCGAACTCGCGAACAATGCATTTTTGGCCATGCTCGGCCGTCAGCGAGGCGATGTCGTCGGCCAGCCTCTAGAGGCCATCGTGGCGGCCGAGGACATGCTGCAGATCTTGGGCGTGGAGGCCATGTTCGCCGCGGCCACGCACGATTCGAATGTGATCTTCACGACCGCTGATGGTACGCCGCGCCCGCTGATCGTCTGCACGGCCAGGTCGCAGGACCAGGCTCGCATCTTCCTCACCGCGCGCGCTGCTGGCGCAGTGCACGAAGAGCTTGCGACGACCACTCGCTGGGCAGCCGCCGAGCAAGACCGCGCAACCGAACTTTCGCAAGCGCGTGACGCCCTTGCCAGCAACAACGAGGCACTGCGAGTGGCGCAGCAAGAAATCCAAGCCGCCTATAGCAAGCTGCAGGACGAGGTGGCGACTCGCGAACGCCTGGAAAAGGACCTGCGGCTCGCCCAAAAGCTAGAGTCGATAGGTCAACTGGCTGCGGGCGTCGCGCACGAAATCAACACGCCGATGCAATATGTCGGCGACAACGTAGCCTTTCTCACGCGCGCCTTCGACAAGCTCACGGAGTACGTGGATATCGCTCGGCGCGCAGCCTCGGGCGAGGCCGCGCAATCGCTGGCCGAGGCGCGCGAGCTGCTGGAAAAGAGCCGAGCCCAACTCAAGCTCGAGTTCTTGCTCAAGAATGTGCCCAAGGCGCTGCAGGACTCGCGAGCCGGCATCGAGCACGTATCCAACATCGTTCGGGCGATGAAATCATTCGCGCATGCGGACCAGGACGAGAAGGCCGCCGGAGACATCAATCGTGCGCTTTCGGACACGCTGATCGTGGCGCAGAACGAGTACAAGTCGGTGGCGACCGTGCACACGGAATTCGCTGAGTTGCCGCCGCTGCTCTGCTTCCAAGGGCGCCTGAATCAGGTGTTCTTGAATCTGATCGTCAACGCCGCACACGCCATTGGCGAGACCAAGCGCTCGGATGGCTTGATTCGCGTCGCGTCGCGCTGCGACGGCGTGGCCGTGATCGTGACCATCGGCGACAATGGTGGGGGCATTCCGCTCAAGATCCAGCACAAGGTCTTCGACCCCTTCTTCACCACCAAACCCGTCGGCAAGGGCACGGGTCAGGGATTGTCGCTGGCTCGCGATATCGTCGCCACCCATGGCGGCACGCTCTCCTTCGAGACCCGCCCGGGCGAAGGCACGGACTTCATCGTTCGCCTGCCACTATCCGGCGCAGCGTGAGCGCGCGGAGCTAGGCGGCGGGGGCTACTTCCAGGAAGTAGCGCGGTCCGAGCAGCGTGGCCAAGCGCGAGGCGCTGGTCGCGGTGAGGCGTGAGCCTGCCGGAACCAAGAGCACGCCGCCCTCGTTGCGAATGTCGTGCGCGAGCACCATGCCTTCGGTCAGTTGTGCCGCAGAAATCCGCTCGTTGCTGCGCGTTCGGATTTCACCGACGACTGCCAGGCAGCCCTCGCCGCCTTCGACTTTGAGACTCCAGCAGGCATGCTTGCCCGGAAAGCGACTCACCGTATCGTCGCATGGGATGCCGGTGGTGAGCGTGATGCTCTCCGAAAGCGCCGCGCGCTTCAGGGCTCCGCCCGCGGTGTTTGCGAGCTCGCGCAGCGCATCGCGAGTGGCTTCGTCGTTGGCCGCGGGGTCGCCCAACAAGGCTTCACGGACCCAGGTCAAACCGATGCCATCGGCGACGATCGAGAGACGCAGCTCCAATTGATCGCCGGCCAAGGACATCGGAATCGACGCGCTTCTGGCGCTGGTGGTGAACTGCGCTGGCCAGCCCGGGGAGACGACGAACGGGCGCCCAGCCATTTCCCCGAGATCCTCGGCCACGAGCGGACCCAGAGTGCGCCACGATCGAAGGCTTGCCACGTCGAGGGCGGTCGAAAAATCGAACGCGCAAGGTTTGGAAACCGAGCGCGACCAGCGCAGCAAGCGCTCCGGCGCCTTGACCCGTTCGAGCAGCTCCACGTCCGCGAATGGGCGACGCATGAAATCGTGGACGCCTGCGCCGATCAGGCTCGTAATCTCTTTGGGCACGGGCGAGGCTTCCACGATCGCCAAGAGGTACGCCTCGACCGCGTTTTCGCTGCCTCGCAGCCTGCGCGCCAAATCCTGCCCGCCCTTGGCCGGAGCGCTGAACACCACCACCTGCGGTGCCTCGCGCGCGATCGCCGCGATCGCCGCGGCTTCTTCGCCGACCGCTTCTACGCGATAGGTGTCCTTTGGCAACGCGCGAACCATCGCGTCACGTTCTGCGCGCCGATCGTTGAGCAGAAGGACCCTCACTTCACGCTCCCAGTTCGCGAGCCTCGGTCAAACCCCGATTGGAGCGAGCTTGGCCGCGGTGGCGACCAAGAATTCCGGTTTGAACGGTTTCACGATCCAACCCTTCGCGCCCAGCGAGCGCGCCCGTTGGATCAATTCCGGTTGCCCTTCGGTCGTCAGCATCACCACCGGTACGACCGAGCCTTGTGCGCTGAGCCGCTCCAGTAGCTCGATGCCGTTCATGCGCGGCATGTTCACGTCGCACACGATCAGCTTCATGTCCTCGAGGCCGGACAGTTTCTCCAGTGCGTCCACGCCATCCACGGCCTCGGTGACCAAGTAGCCAGGCGTTTTGAGTGCGGCGCTCACTTGCCTTCGCACTAGCATCGAATCATCGATCACCATCACACGTGCCGTCATTGTTCGTCTCCTCGAGTATCAAAAGATGATTGCGTCGCCGGCCTCTGCAGGCGAGGCATGAGTTCGAGCGCGCTGGAACCCCGGTTCGAAGGCAGCGTCCAGGCGCGTGCCCAAGTGCCAACCCGGACCTTCGAAAAAGTGCCAGCTGGATGTCCCCGGCGGCAGCGAGATGCGCAGCCCGGCGCCGACGACCGTCAACGGTGTGGCGAGCGAGATCGGAATGCCCTCGCGCAAAAGACGCCCCTTCAAGCGTCCGAGCAGCATGTTCGAGAACTCGCCCACCGTATCGACGAGGTCACACTCCAGGCCGCCCGCGGCGCTGGTCCACGCTTCGGCAGCAGCGCGTGTCGCGGCCAGGATCAGCACGCCCTTCAAGCCTTCACCGACATAGCCGATGGAGGCCATGCAATAGGTTTCTTCGCCCAGGACCTCTTCAGAGAGCGTGGCAGACTGTTCGATCGGCACGTCATAGGCCGCAAACAGTTCGACCGCGACGTCCATCATGTGTTGGTCCATGAGCTCGAAATCGGCGCGGTTGACGGGGGAGATGCTATTCACGGAGCCCGCCTTGCTCGTGCAGTGGAGCAATGGGAGCGGGTTCGCAGTGTGTGGCGTGGACAGCGTGAAGGCCGGAACATGCCAGGGATCGATCGGCCGTTTGTCTCCTAGTCTTAAGGAAAACTATGAATCGCGATTGACGATCATGCGCGCGCAGGATCGCCACAGATTCGGCAGAATTGCCGCGGCGCGGCGTGCTAGTCCGATTCAGCCGATGCTCGTTGCGGCCGCGCTCGCTGCGAGCGAAGCCGCAAACTCGCTTGTTTCAGAATGCCCCACATGCAGCCGTGGCTGCGTTAGTCGCAGTGTGACTTGGGGCGGTAGAAGAAGTAGGTGGCCGTGTAGTCGATGCGCGCAATTGCGCCGACGTGGGCGGCGTCGCAGCCAGCCGTTGGCGCAAGGCCGCCCGTCGTGTCGAGGCGCTGAATGTAGCTGACGTCGTCCAGCTGGCCTTTGCCGTCGTGTGCGCTGGCTTCCAGTAACAGTTCTGGGATCGCGCTCGCGTGGACCGTGAACTCCGCGAGCTTCTTGGCCACGACCTTGCTGTGATCGCTCACGGATTCCCAAGTTGGGCCGCCATAGTGTTTGACCACCAAGCGCCCGCGGCGATCGAAGAGCTTGGCTTCGGGTGCCTGGAACGTCCACGCGTAGCCAGCTGTTGCGGCTTGGCAGGCGTAGATCTGTACGCCGATCGCGTCGTAGTAGAAGGCCAAGCGATTGCCCTCGGGCACCGCCAAGCGCGGATCCGGCAGCGGGGGGAAGGATTTGAGTTGTTCACCGCGAACATTGACCGACTCTGAGTCGACGCTGTCGGTGGCACCGCCGGTCGCGTCCGCCGCCGAGCAAGCGAACACCAGAGCGGCAGCGAAGAGCGAACCCACACCATGGACTTTGAACATGCCAATTCTCCACGACTCGTCCCACGAGTCACTGCGTTGGACTCACAATTGGTGAGTCATTTTCGGCGCTTGCCTCGCGACAGCGAGTCGCGAGCCCCATGCACCTTGGTCGAGCACTACGTGCGCAGCGGCGGCGAGTTTCGCTCAGCACGCCCGGCCCGCCACCCGAGCTAGTACATTTGTGCATCCCGCGGACCGCTTTTCGAAGATTTCGGGAGTGTGACGAAACCGCGCGTACACGTATCCGTAGTAGGTAGAGCAGTGTACGGAGACAATGCTGGGATGGCCGCAGTCGTCGGGAAATTCGCGCGAGGTTTGGTGGTGAGCGCTGCCGATCCGTCCGCGGCAGTTGCCCGCCAAGCGACCCCGGCTTCGCCCGCGCGCGACAGTGAGCAGGCGGATGCCGCGATGGAACGCTACGCGCAGGGGGATGAAGCTGCGTTTGCGAGCGTCTACGATTCGGTGGCGCCGCGGGTCCCCGACTATCTGTTTCTACAACCGCGCGTTCGCGCGATCGCGGACGACCTGCTCCAGCAAACTTTGCTGCAAATGCATCGCAAGCGCGGCACCTACGCGGCGGGCTTGCCCGTGCTGCCGTGGGCCTTCGCCATTGCACGCCGCCTCTACATCGACGAGTGCCGGCGGCGCAAGACAGACGCCCTGTGGAGCGCTCGCGACGTCGGTGAAGACGATCAAAAGGCGTGGGCACTTCCAGACGATGAAGTCGCGTCTCGCGAGGCCGTGCGCCTGGTCGAGGCGGAGCTTTCGCGCATGCCCGGCAATCAGCGCGTCGCGTTCGAGCTGCTCAAGGTCGATGGCCTTTCGCATCAAGAGGCCGCACAAATGCTGGGCACGACCGTGAGTGCGGTCAAACTTCGTGCGTTCCGCGCCTACGCGGCGATTCGCTGCGTGCTCGGCCGTCCACTCGCTGCTTCAGCCGCGGTCAAGCATCGCCGCGAAGTGTGAGCTGTTCGGCGTCGGAGCAGTCCATGCCCAAATCCAGTCCTCCGATCTCCGAACGCAGCGCGGGCTTGGCGCAGGCGCAGCTGCGCGCGCAGGTGATGGAGCTCACCGCGCGTGAACCATCGCCCACGCGTGCTCAACTCTCCCGCCAGCATCGCTTCGTGCTCTGCATTGTGATGCTCGTGCCGCTGCTGGTATTCATGGCCTGGGGCGGTATTCGCGTCGGGCCGCGGCCTGATCGCCTCGTGCTGCAGACCGCGCTCGGTTCGACCGTGCTCGCCATCGGCGTGGCCATCGTGGGCATTGGTCGCGGCCGCTCGATGCTCGGCCGGCCACGGGCTTGGCTCCTTTCGCAGGTGTTGCTGACACCGGTGCTGCTGCTCGGGTGGCGCGTGCTGACCAGCGCTCGCTATCCCAACATGATGGTTCAGTGGGTCGATCGCCCCGGCCTCCGCTGCTTCACGCTCAGCCTGATCTTGGCGCTGGTTCCGCTGCTCGGTTTGCTCTGGCTGCGTCGCGGCACCGATCCGGTGCATCCGCGCCTGACCGCGGCGGCATTCGGCGCCGCAGTGGGCGCTTTCGCTTGGGTGCTGGTCGATCTTTGGTGTCCGGTCGGCTACGTGCCGCACTTGTTGCTCGGTCACGTGTTGCCGCTGCTGCTCTCGATTGCCCTGAGTGCGCTACTCGGCAGTCGAATCATCGCGCTCGGCAAGCCCACGCCGACGCTGGTCGGCCGTTGACTTCGGTGCGCCCAGCGCTTTCGCTGCCCGCGCCCTGGCTCGAAGCGCTCAGGGCCGCGGTAGCTCCGTGCCCGGTGGAGAGCGACGCCGACGTTCTCGCCTCCTTCTCACGCGATCAAGCGCCTTTGGCGCCGGCTGGCAGCGCATCCGCGCTGGTACGCGCGCGCTCCAGCGCGGATGTGATTGCCACCCTGCGCTTCGCGCACGAGCGCCGGATCCCGGTGGTCACGCGCGCTGCCGGCACCGGGCTGGCTGGCGGGGCGAACGCCACGGATGGCTGCATCTTGCTCTCGGTGTTGAACTTGAATCGGATCCTGAGCATCGATCCGCTGACTCGCACCGCCGTGGTGGAGCCAGGCGTGCTGAACGGCGCTCTGGCAGCTGCCGCTCACGAGCACGGCTTATTCTACGCGCCGGACCCCGCGAGCCGCGAGATCTCGACCATCGGCGGGAACATCGCGACCAACGCGGGGGGCGCGTGTTGTCTGAAATACGGCGTCACTGGGGACCACGTGGCGGCGCTCAAGGTCGTTTTGCCCGATGGCACATTGCTGCGCACGGGCGGGCTCAGTCGCAAGAACGTGGCCGGTCTGGATTTGACTCGGCTGCTCGTGGGTTCGGAAGGCACCCTTGCGGTGACGGTCGAGGCCACGGTTCGGTTGCTCCGCACGCCGCGCCCTGCTTCTACGCTGCTGGCTTTCTTCGATACGCTCGCGGGCGCCGCTGCCGCCATCACCGCCATGGGCTCGAGCGCGGATCTATCGCTGTTGGAGATCATGGATCGCGTGACGCTGACCGCGGTCGAGGCCGTGGTGCACATGGATCTCGACACCACCGCGGCTGCTTTGGTCATCGCGCAGAGCGATGCGGTCGACGCGCCGGAGGTGATCGCGCACTCAGCGAAGCTGTGCGCGGAGCACGGCGCGCGCAGTGTCACCGCGACGGACGACCGCGAGGAGGGCCGAATGCTGCTGGCTGCGCGGCGCATGGCGCTGCCCGCGCTCGAGCGCCTCGGTACGACGTTGCTCGACGACGTCGCTGTTCCGCGGCCCGCGATCGTGGAGATGATTGCTCGGATCACGCGCATCGCCGAGCAATCGGGCCTCACCATCGGTACCTTTGGTCATGCTGGCGATGGCAATCTGCATCCCACGATCGTTTTTCAACCGAGCCAACGCGCCGCGGCATTGGCCGCGTTCGAAGCGATCGTGCACAGCGCGATCGAGCTCGGCGGCACGATCAGCGGCGAACACGGTATCGGTTCGTTGAAGCGCGACTACCTGGGTGCGATGATCGGCGAGGCCGAGCGCGCCCTGATGGCCCGGATCAAGGCTGCCTTCGATCCGCATGGAATCCTGAATCCAGGCAAGGCGCTCTGAGCGGGTAGCGCCTCAACCTGGCAGGTGTTCGATCTCCGGTCGGGATTCGAAGAACTTGTTGTTGTCGGGCGAATTGTAGCGACGATAGTCGATTGCCCAGGGAATGATTTGGCTCTTGTGGTCCTTGTACTTCACGGTCATCGCCATTGGCGTGACCGAGCGGTAGCTGCTGTCGGCAGGGATGTCTTTGTTGTCGCTGCCGCCGGCGGAGAACAGCGTGATCAAGAGCTGATTCGCGTCGTCATACACGCGGCGGAAGCCTTCGTTCACCTTCTCGTGGCCGCGCACCAAGGTGTGGCAACCCACGCGTTGTAGGAACGCCTGGCTCTGTAGCCTGCCGAACGGAAAGCGCGACGATTGCTCCTGCAGCGCAGCCGGGATCACGTCCGCGGAGCTGGGGTCGCTCCACATCATTTGGAAGCGAATGTCCCAATCATTCAGGCTCGAGAGATCCTTGTGCTTCTCTTTGAGCAGCAAATCGCGCGCGATTCCGCCGTGGACGAACAGCAGGCGCTCGAAGAACAGCATGTTGGGCAGTGCGTCGAACAGCTGCATGTAGTGCGCGAACACGTCTTGCGGCAGGTGTGGCTTGAGCGTGTTCATGGCTTCGCTCGGGCGCACGGCGCCGAGCACGCGGCCCTGGTGTTCGATGTAATATTCGTGATTGCCGCGCAGCAAATACACGTGCTCCGGCGCGCGTAGAAAGAGCTGCATCGCCGAGCGAAGCACACCCTGATAGCTGAACATGCCGCGATCGATGTAATCACCGAGCAGCACCAGCTTGGGCTCCGGATTATGCTCCGGATCGGCCACGAACTTGTTCACCTTGGCGAAGAAGTCCGACTGCATCAGCACGGCCTTCAAGCAACTGTAGCAACCGTGCAGATCGCCCACGACGATCAGCTCGTATTCGCGTCCGGGTTCGGGGGCGAGCAGGTGCACGTGCCCGTCGAGGAACGCCTCGCTGCCTTGAAACTCTGCGACGCTGCGCTTTCCCGCGAGCTTGCCGGCGCCCGCTCGGCGTTGCTTGTCGAGCTGAGCAATCACGCGATCGATCAGCTTGCGATCGGAGTCGATCTGCTGCCCGAGCCGCGTCGGATCAGTGGTGTAGTGATACTCGAACTGCTGGAAGAACGGGTGGTTCTCCAAAGCCGGCACTAGCTTTTCGTCCTTGCCAACGGCGCTGGTGCGCTGGTTGCTCTCGTCCTCGATCAGCTCGACACCGAGATCGGCTTCGAGCAGCGCCGCGAACTCGCCGCGAAACTTCAATTCTGCGGGGTGGACTTGGCCGTCGGCGTGGATCAGCTCGTCGATCGTGCTCATCAGCTGTTCCTGATTGGCCGCATCGAAGCCCTTGAAGATCTCGAAACAGCGCAGCTTCAGCTTTCCATGCACGAAGGTATCTTGTGCCTCGCCCTCGGCCACGGCTTCCGTGAATAGGTCTTTGACCTGGCGGTTGATGCCCTCGAAAACCTCGTGAAAATGCGCGGTGAACTTGCTGACGAGCTCGCCGCGCAGCTTCTGGTCCGACTCGGGCACGGCGTCGTGCACGCGGTGCTCGATCAGCTTGCGAACGTAGCTGCGGACGAACTCTTTCTCGGCGTCGTCGAAGTCGCCGTCGATGTATCCGAACGTGGTCAGGTAGAAAATGACCGCGCGCATTTGTTTGTCGGCGGTCGGCCCGTCCTGGCTGAACTTCAACATGATCCAAAAACGATACGGCCCCTCCCGCGGGGGATCCAGCGCAATGGGGCGCGCCCCAGATTTCCGGGTTCAGCCGGGCCGAAACAGTGCGGCTGAATCCGTGATAAATGAAGGACTCGATCAATGAAGGATGAGACCTCGATGCAGCGCATGCGTTCCGCGCGTGCAGTGCTGCTGACGCAGGGCGCAAACGTGAGCAGCGCAGGTTGCCACCGCTCGGCCGACCCCGATCATAACGGGGGCGGAGGCGAATCCGGCGCGCAGGCCGCGCAGTCGGGGGCAGCGAACCAAAGCGGCGGCGCGGCGAATGATTCGGGTGGCGCGAGCAGTGGCGGTCGCGGCGGCAATGGCGGCAACGTATCCGCTGCTGGCGCGCCGAGTGCAGGCAGCTCGGGGGCGAATGGCGGCCAGGCCGGCAATAGCCTAGGCGGAGCGAGCCCGGGCTCCGGCGGCGAAGGCGGTCACGCGGGCGCGCGCTCGGGCGTGAGCGGAGCGGGCGGCTCTGTTTCGCTGCCGCCGCACACCGGCTCCTGGCGGATTACGATGCTCGGCGATTCGATCACGGGTTCGACGTGTGGTCCCCAGCTATTGTCGAAGGCGCTCATCGATCACGGTAAGACAAACTTCACGTTCGTGGGCAGCAATCTAAACAATCAGAGCTGCAACGGCGCTGCCAACGTTCAGACCGAAGGGCACGGCGGCTACCTCGTGACGGATCTCGTGGGTAGCGGCCAGCACGCCGCCGAGCTGCCGAAGTGGTGCAATAGCAACAAGTCCGACCTAGTGCTCTTACAGTTCGGTACCAATGACGTTTGGAACGATCGCTCACCAAGCGTGATCCTCGACGCCTTTTCCACGGTCTTGGCTGATTTGCGCACAGCAAACGCGAACGTGGTCGTGTTGGTCGCTCAGATCCCACCGCTCAATCCAATGGGCTGTTCGGCCTGCGAAGCCCGAGTGGTCGCGCTCAACTCTCAGATCCCGGCCTGGGCATCGAGCAAGAGCACCAGCGCGTCGCCGGTCGCTGTCGTCGATCTACACGCGGCGTTCAGCGCCGCGAGCTACACGCAAAACTCCACTTACACCGCTGACGGCGTGCACCCGAACGTGGCCGGCGCGCAGCTGATCGCGAACAAGTGGTACGAGGCGCTGAGCGCGTTGGGCGCGCCCTAGGACTCGCGCGGGGCTCTAGAAGCTCTGCGTGTAGTAGGCGCCGATCAGCCCGGGTGCGGCGTACACCCGCGCGCTCCGCGACTTCTGTTCCTGCTTGCCTGGATCGAGCAGCAACACCAGCGCTCCGCTCGTCAGCAGCGCGCCACCCGTGACCGCGAACGCGATCGCCAGGTTGTTGTAACGATGCTGGCGGTCCTGGAGGCTCTTGTCCGGGGGCGTTCCGCTGTGGACCGCATCGTCGATGCTCTGTTGATAATCCGTCTTGGCTTCTATCGCCTCCAGCTGGAATAACAACGCGCCAGCACCGGAAAGGGTGCCGGCGGCGATTGCCGACCAGCCGAGAACGCGCCGCGTCGTCCAGTACGAATTCGACTCCGGTTCGACTACCGGAGGCTTCGGCTGGTCGCGGTCGGGGTTGGGTTCGGCCTTGGCGGTGCTTGCCGCAGTGGGTGCGGCTGCGGCGTCGGAGGGTGGGCATTCGCGTTCGAGTCGCGCGCGCGCGCTCTCAGCGGCCTCGCGATAGCGACCATGTGGGACGAGCTTCAGGTAGCGGCGGTAGTCTTCGAGCGACTCGCTACAGGCCTTCAACTCGTCTTCGAGTTGCGCCAGATTGTACAGTAATTCTGAACGATTGGAGAGCTGGTACGAGCGCCGCATGCTGACCAGCGAAGCGTTCAGATCGCCGCGCGCGTAGGCGTCGAGCGCCTCTTGATAGGCCGCTGCGGCCGCTTGTTCGGGGGTGGCATTCGGGAGCGCGCTCGCGCTCGCGTCGCCGGGACGTGCGCTCGAAGTGGATTCGGGTTTGCCCGCCTCGTCCTTACGCGCGATTGCGTCTTCCGCGAGCGCGGGCCCGCTGCAAAAGAGGAACGACGCCCAAATCAGCGCCGTGCGCAGCACTCGCGAGGCTCGCTCCACGTTTTCTCGTTCGATACCACGGCCGCGGCGGAGCGAATAGGTCAAGCGGCGGTCGTTCGGAAATGGTGTGCGACTTGTTCGCGGGGCGAACGTCAATCCCAGCAAGAGGGATGAACCGATGACTGAAGAGCAGGCAATCCACTTCGATTCTGTTGCCGAGGCCGCATGCGCCGACAGTTCCCTGCTGAACGGACGCTCAAGCATGAGGGAACGTGCGGTCGATTCGCTAGCCATATTTCGGCATTTGGCGGCTGAACGCGACGCGGCGTTCAGCCAGAGTTTCGACCTTTCGCAGCTCTGGCTCGAGCTTTGTCGCGGGACCTGGCGCTTCAGGGACACCTTCCCAACCGAAGGCCGGTACATCGCGCTGCTGGAAGAGACCAGCGTACGCTTTCCGCAGCCGCTCAAGGCCTGCAAGTTGAGTGTTCTGAAGCGCGTCCTGTTGGGGGAAACGCCGAAAGCCGTCGCGATCGAGCAGCGCATGGGCTTGTCTTCGGTGGCCGCCTCCATCCAAGATTGCTTGCTCGGCATGGGCATCCCCGGCCGGCTATCCCAAGCGTCGGTGCTGTTGACGATGGCGGCGTGCGCAGCCCATCAACCGGATCGCTGTCTCTCGCGTGCCCGCTTGAGTCGAGTGGAAGCAAACGGCGAAGCCTATTGGGTGGTGAGCGTCGTCCGGCCGGATCTCAGCTTTCCCGTGCAGCTTTCCCACGCTGAGGCTGCGGTCGTGCGAGAACTGGTGGCCGGGCGCAGTCACGCCCAAATCTCGAGTTTGCGCGCGACTTCGCCGCGCACGGTTGCCAATCAATTGGCGACGGTGTTTCGAAAATTCGGTGTCTCGGGCCGCGGTGCCGTCGTACACAAGCTGATCCAGCATAGTCTGAGTCACCACTGACAGCGCCGGTACCGCCTTACGGACCGCCGGCCGTGGTGCGGCCACTTGCTGGCTCGGTGTCGAACGGATTCTCCCAAGCGGGCTTGGGCCGAACTGGGGCCGGCGCTGCAGGCGGAGGAGTCTGGACCCCTGCTGTCGCTGGTTCGTGCTTGGTGAGCGCTGTTGCTGGGCGAGCTACATCCGCTGGCTTGTGCGTTGGCGCTGGCGCGGGCTTGGCGGGAACGCGAGGCCCGGGCGCGTGTCCGGTCGGCGCGGCAGTGGGTGCGGGATCAGGGACGGCCGGGGGGGCACTCGTGGTGACGGGTGGCGGCTCTGCTTCGGGATTGTGCGCTTCGGACGTCGTAGGCACGTTGGGGTGGATCGCGATCTCCGGTTTTCGATGGCTCGGGACCATGGCCACGTAGGCCGCGATGGCGCCGAGGACCGCAGCGATGGTCAGCGGAATCAGCTTCCGCTTTTGAAATGCGCGGCCCGGGCGTGCCTCGAGCAAATCGAGCGCGCTGAGCACTTCACCGGCGGTGCGAAAGCGATCCTTGGGTGAGCGATGCAAGCAGCCGAGGACGAGCGCGTCGAGCTCAGGTGGCACGAGCGGATTCTTGCTGCTGGGCGGCGCGGCGGAGCTTTGTAGCCGCAAAAGTGCGGGCCCGAGCGGCGAAGAATCGGACTCGAACGGTAGCTCGCCCGTGAGCATCTCGTACCAGACGATGCCGAATGCATACACGTCACTCGCGGTCGTATGCGGCCGGCCTTGCAGTTGCTCGGGCGCGATGTAGCCCAGGGTTCCCAGCAAATCGGGCTTGCTGGAGCTGGGGTTGCGGGAGCCCTCATCCAAGCCGCGCGCGAGCCCGAAATCCAAGATCAGAGGGGAGCAGGCGCCGCCCGTTTCATCGCGCAGCATGACGTTGTCGCTCTTGAAATCACGATGCAATACGCCGGCCTCGTGGGCTGCGCTCAAGCCGCGCAGCAATTGCCGCGCCAGCGCGCGCGCCTCGTCGACCGGCAGCGCTCCAGTCAGGCGAAGGCGTTGGCCCAGCGTCTCGCCGTCCACGAATTCCATGGTCAGAAACGAGATTTGCGCGCCCGTGTCGGGCATGGCATGCGTGCCGAAGTCATAAATCCGGCAAACATTGGGGTGACTGACGCGGCGCGCGAGCTGCACCTCGGCCTTCAGTCGGCGCACCGCGCTCGGATTGTCGCAGGCGGTGGCGGTCACCGTTTTCAGCGCGACGCGTTCTTGCAACTCGCGATCGAAAGCCTCGTACACCTCACCCATCCCGCCACGCGCGATGAAGTGGCGAATCAGGTAACGATGCCCGACCAAGGTGCCGGTCTGAAAGGTCGTGTGCCAGCTCAGCGCGTCATCCTCGATGAACGGGATGGTACGAGCGGTTGCCAGCGCGTGAGCGGCTTCACTCAGCAGTCGCTGGCAAACCTCACACTGATCCAGGTGGAAGTGTGCGTCGACATGGCGCGTGGAGTTCAGCGTGCCGCTCGCGAAGGCGAGCACTTCGTCGTCGCTCAAGCACTCCGCTGCGGCTTCTTCCGCGGAGCGCGGAAGCGCGTCGAGCTTGGTCGAAATCTCCGGAGCTGCCATGGGTGTTCACGCACCTAGCCTTGGCTGCCGTTCATCGAGCGGCGTTCCGAGTAACGAGTGAGGCTGAGCTCGAGTTCGTTGCCCATCAGAGTAGCCAGGCTCTTGAATTCGCTAGCGGTGAGATGCGCGCGTTTCACGCATAGCTCTTGCCGCACGTCTTCGTAGATCCGAGTCCGCGTGCGATCCAACCAGCGCGCCGCAGTGGCGCGGTGCACGTTGTACGCTCGCCCGATTTCGTCGATGCTGCAGTGACCTGCGACGTGCATACGTAGCACGTTACGCTCCTGTCTGGACAAGGCCGAGACCGCATCGCGCAGGGCCTGTTGAAAGGCCTCCCCGAAGCGGGCCTTGAGTAGCATCGCCTCTGGCGAGCCACCGGGCGCCGCGAGCCGCTCCGTGAGCTCCGTGTGTTGCAAAGCCAAGCGATTTCTCGCGCGCTGACGATCCAGTGCCACGCGAGTGGCGGCGATGCGCACCCATGCCTTGAGCGGGCCGCGCCCCGAATACTGACGGACCTTGGGCTCCGCACCCAGCAGCAAGCGGTTCCAAACCTCCTGCAGCGTGTCCTGCACGAAATCGGAACTGCGATCGATGCGCGCGATGGCGGCCTTCGCCACGCTCGAACCCTCGCTTTCGAACAGCCGTAGCGCTTCGGGCAGCGCCTCCGCACACGCGCAACACAAATACAGGTCCGCCGCTTCGCGCGGGGGAGCGTCGGGTTCCGACGGTTCGAGCACACGAGCGCAGTGTCCCGAGAACACGTCGAAGCCCAGCTTCACGAGCGGCCACCTGCGCTGGCCTTCGAGAAACATCTGTCTTACAGCGTCTTCGCTGCTCATTGATCCTCGATCCAATGGTACCCGAAAGTCGTCCGGGATCGGCAAGCCCAACTCAGAGTCACAGACAATCGCACGGATGCCGTAACGGATCTGCCACTTTCTCGACAGCTGGCTAGCGAACGCGTTTCCCCGCCATTTCGAGGCCGGGCAATAAGCCAGCAAAGACGGGGTGGAGCGAGCGAGTAGTAAAATGTTTGCTGTGGGCGGCTTTTCCGGTCGACAGCGTACGAACGGCCGTCGAAGCGCCCCGGATCCAGCAGAACTCCCAGCGAGAGAGCCCAGATTGGCGCCGTTTTTTCGGTGTTTCACGGCCTCGGGACCGCCGGCCGCGTCCCAGCGCCGGCGGCGCGAGGGCAGATGTAAGCGCGACAACTACGCTGTCATCGAGTCTTCCGCAAAAGCACACCGAGCCGTCGGATCCGCGTTCGAAACCGGGGCATGGCCAGGAGCCGAGGGGACGCTCAGCTTGCGTTCGCGACTGCCTGTTTGCGCGGCTTGCGCGCCTTCGCAGCTGGCACTTCGGGCGCGACGCTGCTCTCTCGCTCGACGAGCAGCATCGGAAACTCCGCTGTGATTCCCGGATCGAGAGTCGGATCTTCGATGCGATCGAGCAAGCCTCGACACGCCGCTGCCCCCAGGCGATGCATCGGCTGGGCAACCGTAGTCAGAGTTGGCCAGCAACGCTCGCCTTCCTCGATGCCGTCGAAGCCCGCGACCGAGACATCTTTCGGCACGCGGAGTCCCGCGCGCAACATCTCGCAAATGAAGACGATGGCCATGCTGTCGTTGCCCAGCACGACTGCGCTGGCGCGCTTGGCCGGGGGCCGCTTGAGGTACTCCAAGGCGGCTGCCTTGCCCGCGCCGGGCATGTAGGAGCTCTGAAACGACACGTCTTCCGGGCGCAGCGTCGCGCCTTTGACGCTCGCCACGACCTCTTGCAGGCCGCGCAAGCGATCGAGCGAATCGATCGAATCCTTCGGTCCGCCGACGAAGCTCAGCCGGCGGTGCCCTTGCGAAAGCAGGTGCGCTCCGAGCGTCTTGCCCGCGTCGAAATTCCTGCAGCGTACCGTGAAGCCGACCTCTGCTGCTTGATCGGGGCAGATCAACGTGACCGGCATACCCGCAGCGGTGGCGGCCGAAAGCAGCGGCAGCTCGCGCTTGGTGGAGCGAACCATGATGAAGCCGTCGACGCGTCGTTCGTCGATCCAGGCGGCGATCGTGCGCGAGTCGTACGGGCCTTCACCGGGCTTCCAGCTGCCGAGCATCAGGCCGACGTGACTCTTTGCCAGCTCTTCCTCGATGCCGCCCAAGAGACCCATGAACCAAGCGTCGTGGATCGACTCGACTGCCACGCCGATGCAGCCCTTGCGGCCATAGCGCAAGCTGCGCGCGGTGGACGAGGGCGCGTAACCCACCTCCTTGATCACGCGCTCCACACGAGCGCGCACCGCCGGGCTCGCGTAGCCGCCATTGATCACCCGCGACACGGTCATCGGCGCGACGTTGGCTTTGGCCGCGACGGTCGTGATCGTCGCCGTGTCGCCCTTGCCTCGTCGAGGTCTCATCGCGACCAAGATAGCGTGTTCGTGGTGCGGCGCGCCAGCTCCGAGCCGCGCGCCCGCGGCTTGCCGAGCCGATTTTGTGATAACGATAACGCGATGAGTCGAAGCCCGGAGCGCTGCGGCGGCGAGCCACGGGTGCAGGTTCTACGTGGCCGGTGTAGGCAGCGTCGCACACGATGCAAACCTGCATTTTTACGCGATAGCCGGCGCACGAGTGCGCGCCTCACGAAGAGCGAGCTTGCACTATAGTCGCAGTGTAGTACTCCAGCCCGACGCGCCGGATCGCCGGGTCCGGGCGCCAGCAGCGCGGGAGCGCCTTGTGTGATAACGCTATCACAAAGCCCTCCGACCTGCTAAAGTGGTCGCGCTGATTCAGATTGGCGAAAACAGAACAGGTAAAATCATGGCTGAGTTTTTTCAAGGCATTGCTCCAATCCGTTTCGAAGGCAAAAACAGCACGAACCCGCTTTCGTTCAAGTACTACGACAAGGACCAGAAGGTCCTGGGCAAGAGCATGGCCGAGCACCTGCGCTGCGCCGTCTGCTACTGGCACACCTTCGCCTGGCCTGGCAGTGACGTGTTCGGTGCGGGCACCTTCGATCGGCCGTGGTTCAAAGCCGGCGACGCGCTGGAACAAGCCGAGCTGAAGCTCAAGGTGGCGTTCGAGTTCTTCGAGAAACTCGGCGCGCCGTTCTACACCTTCCACGATCGCGACATCGCCCCCGAGGGCGCCACGCTACGCGAGAGTCACGCGAACTTGGACCGCCTGGTCGCGGGCGCGGAGCGCGAGATGGCTCGCACCGGCGTGAAGCTCTTGTGGGGCACCGCGAACTTGTTCAGCAACCCGCGCTACATGAGCGGCGCTGCCACGAATCCCGATCCGGAAATCTTCACCTACGCCGCCGCGCAGGTGAAGAAGGCAATGGACGTCACGCTCGCGCTCAAGGGCGAGAACTACGTGCTGTGGGGCGGTCGTGAAGGCTACGAGACGCTGCTCAACACCGACATGAAGCGTGAGAGCGATCAGCTCGGTCGTTTCTTGTCCTTGGTGGCCGAGTACAAGCACAAGATCGGCTTCAAGGGCGCGCTCTTGATCGAGCCCAAGCCCAAGGAGCCGACCAAGCATCAGTACGACTTCGATTGCGCCACCGTGTTCGCGTTCTTGCAGCGCTACGGCCTCGAGAAAGAATACAAGGT